>Ga0326727_10003840_pt1 | contig 46902 bp, 36 predicted proteins | sample MB2enrmetagenome_FD_207643 | JGI IMG/M metagenome (GOLD analysis project Ga0326727, IMG submission 207643) | Lab enriched peat soil microbial communities from McLean, Ithaca, NY, United States - MB29MY | ecosystem: Environmental > Terrestrial > Soil > Wetlands > Peat | place: USA: New York... | reverse complement strand
CATGGACCCTTGAGTCTTGAGCGGAATTGAGTCGCGACCTGCTCCTGACAGCCCACGGCTCGCGGCAACCGACCTTTCCACTATCTCCAGAACGCCCTGCCATCGCTCAATCGCGATTCTTGGGCCCCCGTCAAGTGTTGACAGCGCACAAGCCTGTGCTATACTCAAACTGTTCAGGTCTTAAGGAGGCCCGGACGCCCACCAGGTGGGACTCGAGGTTTTTCATATCGGATTCAGGTTCGCAGTGCTCACCCTGCCGGACGCATTTCACCATCTAAATTGACTTTGAGGCGCCGTGGAAGCTGTTAGCTGCAAAAAAGAACTGGTCATTGAAATTCCTGTGGATGTCGTGCAGCACGAACTAGATTCGGTTGCGGGGAAGTTCGCCAAGCGTGCTCGGATTCCGGGCTTTCGCCCCGGCCGCGCCCCAACTTCGCTCGTACGCCAGCATTTTCGGGACGACATCCGCAGTGAAGTTGCCCAGACCTTGATTCCGCGCTTCTTCGAGACGGCGGTGAAAGAACAGAAGTGGGAGATTGTAGGCCAACCGCGTTTCGAAGAATTGAAATTCGAGGACGATCAACCGCTAACCTGCAAGGCCTCCTTCGAAATCTATCCTGACTTTGAACTCCAATCTTACAAGGAACTGGAAGTCGAAGAGGAGATGCCAGGAGTCACAGATGCCGACGTGGACAAGGCGGTCGGGGAATTGCGCGAGAAGGCGGCGACATTCGAGGTGGTGGCTGATCGTCCAGCCGCGGACGATGATTACGTCAACGTGAATTACCGGGGTCGGGACGCATCCTCGCCGGCCAGCCAACCCATGGAAGCTAAGGACGCTGTCGTCCACCTGGGCGGGAAGCGCACGGTGGAGGGGTTTACCGAAAACTTGCGGGGCGCCAAGGTGGGAGAGGTCAGGGAATTCCCGGTTACGTATGGGGCGGATTACCCCCAAAAAGCTCTGGCAGGCAAAACTTTTAGTTACCGAGTGGAGATTCAAAGCATCAAAAAGAAAGTGGTTCCTCCCGTGGACGACGAGCTTGCCAAGTCGGTTAGCGAGTTTGTGACATTGGAGGAGTTACGCGGGAAGCTGCGCCAGGACCTGGAGAAAAGCGCACAGCGGCAGGCGGAGATGGGCTCCAAACAGAAGTTGGCGGAAAAACTCCTGGAGGCGAACCAGTTTCCGGTCCCCGAATTGCTGGTGGAAGCCCAGTTGGACCGAAAGATCGAGCGGACTTTGGGGCAACTGCTGTCGCAAGGAATTGATCCCCGGCAGACCCAAGTGGACTGGAGAAAGGTCCGCGAGGAGGCCAGGCCCGATGCCGAAAAGGAAGTTCGGGTGGCGCTGATCCTTGGTCGGGTGGCGGACGTCGAGAAGATTGATTTAAGCGAAGAGGAAGTGGACGACACCATTCGGGAAATGGCGCAGGAACGCCACATGACGGCAGCGGAATTGAAGACGCGCTTGACACGTGACGGAAAACTGGATACACTGAAGTCTACTCGCCGAAATCAAAAAGCGCTGGATTACATATACCGCAACGCGAAAATCATTCGGAAAAATGCGTTACTTGCCGGCCCGGATCGAGAGAGTCCCTAGATAAAGAACATGAGCAACCAGCCTAACATGACGTTGATCCCCATGGTGGTGGAGCAGACCAACCGGGGGGAGCGCGCTTACGATATCTACTCGCGCCTTCTTCGCGACAATATTATTTTCATCGGGACCCCGATTGACGATAACGTCGCCAACCTGGTGACCGCGCAACTGCTCTTCCTGGAGGCCGAGGATCCCGAAAAGGACGTTTCTCTTTACATCAATTCGCCGGGAGGCGTAGTCACGGCGGGGATGGCCATTTACGACACGATGCAGTTTATTCGCCCCGATGTGGCAACCATCTGCATCGGGCAGGCCGCCAGCATCGCCGCCCTTTTGCTCGCGGCCGGCACCCCTGGCAAGCGTTATGCCCTCCCCAACGCACGCGTCTTGATTCACCAACCTACCATCGGTGGACTCTCGGGGCAGGCGACCGATATTGACATTCATGCCCGCGAAATTCTTCGTATTCGTGCCAGCCTGAACGAAATCATGGGAAAGCATACGAACCAGCCGATTGAAAAGATTGAGCGCGACGTGGAACGTGATTTCTGGATGAGCGCCCAACAAGCACATGAATATGGGATCATCGATGAAATCATATACAAGCATAAGTAGACCACGGAGATGAATTTGAAACGCCCTGGTACCGAGGAAATGCTCCACTGCTCCTTTTGCCAGAAGCCTCAGGACGCCGTGGCGAAATTGATTTCTTCGCCGGGTGACCATGCGCGAGCATACATTTGTGACGAGTGCGTGGCGGTGTGCAACAGCATCCTGGAGGAAGAACGTAGCGAGCGCGTCCCCGCGACGCAGACCAAGTTGCCGCGCCCCGCGGAGATCAAGACGTTTCTGGATCAGTATGTTGTAGGTCAGGATGGAGCCAAGAAAAAGCTGGCGGTGGCCGTTTACAACCACTACAAACGCAACATTCTGACCCGCATTCGCAGTGATGTGGAGTTAACCAAATCCAATATCCTGCTGATTGGGCCGACGGGCACGGGCAAGACTCTGCTGGCTCAAACCCTGGCGCGCGTGCTGGAAGTCCCGTTTGCCATTGCCGATGCTACCACCCTTACGGAAGCAGGGTATGTTGGTGAGGATGTTGAAAATATCATTTTGAAGCTCCTGCAAAATGCCGGGGGCGACGTGCAGCGCGCGCAGCAGGGCATCATTTACATCGACGAGATCGACAAGATTTCCAAAAAGGATGAAAACCCCTCCATCACCCGGGATGTTTCCGGCGAGGGGGTACAACAGGCGCTGCTGAAGATTTTGGAAGGTACGGTGGCTAATGTCCCGCCGCAGGGCGGGCGGAAACATCCCCACCAGGAATGCACCCCGGTGGACACCACGAATATTTTGTTCATCTGTGGTGGGGCTTTTGTGGGACTGGAAAAAGTCATTGAACACCGCATGGGTAAAAAGACGATGGGGTTTCATGCCGAGGCGCCCTCGGCTCCGGTGACGCTGGGGCGGCGCGACATTGCCACCCTGGAGCAAGCGCAGCCGACGGACCTGATTCACTATGGGCTGATTCCCGAATTTGTGGGCCGGTTGCCGGTGGTCAGCGTGCTTAGTGATTTGGACCAGCAAGCCCTCGTTGAAATTCTGACGCAACCCAAGAATGCGCTGGTACGCCAGTACCAGCGACTTTTTGAATTCGAAAATGTAAAATTGCGGTTCAGTGAGGCAAGTCTCAGTACGATTGCCGCCCAGGCGCTGGAAAGAAAAGTGGGCGCGCGCGGACTGCGCATGATTCTGGAAGATCTGATGCTGGACCTGATGTACCACCTTCCCAGCCAGCGCAAGATTCGCGAATTCCTTGTGACCGACGAGATGGTGAAGAACCACGAAATCAACTTCAGCTCCGCTTTCCTTGAGAAGGCAGGTTAATGGACCCTCATATGTTTTCTGGCCGTGAAAAGAACGAGACTCGAATGTTGCCCATGATGCCCATACGCGATGTGGTCATCTTTCCCCACATGATGACTCCTTTCGTGGTGGGACGCGAAAGCTCCATCCGGGCCCTGGAGGAAGCTCTGGCGGGCGATAAGAAGATTTTTCTGGCGACCCAGCATGACGCTGCCGTCGACGAGCCCAAGCCCAACGAGATTTACCAGGTGGGGACGATCGCGAATATCATTCAGAGCCTGAAGCTGCCCGACGGCAACATCAAGGTCTTGGTGGAAGGTGTCGAGCGCGGGAAGATCCTGAAAATATCCAACGAGGAGGGCCACTTCCGCGTCAGCGTGCAGACCAAGCAATTTCGCCCGGTCACTACCCCCAGCCTGGAGCAGTTGGTGCAGCGCGCCACTTCGCTTTTCGAGCAGTACGTCAAACTTTCCCAGAGCCTCAATTACGAAACCATGATCGCGGCCGTGAAGGTGGATGAAATCGGCAAATTCACAGACACCATCGCCGCCAATTTGAATGTCAGCATCGAGGAAAAGCAAGAACTGCTGGAGATTTTCGATCCGGTGGACCGTCTAACACGCTTGGCCGACATCCTGGAAATCGAGATCGAAAAACTGAACGTCGACCGCACCATTCAAGGCCGGGTGAAGCGGCAGATGGAGCGCGCCCAACGCGAGTATTATCTGAACGAGAAGATTAAGGCCATCCAGAAGGAGTTGGGCCGCAACGAAAAAAGCGAAATTGATGAGTTGAAGAAGAAGATTGAAACCGCGGGCATGACCAAGGATGCTCTCGACCACGCCATGTCCGAGCTCAAGCGCTTGGAGATGATGCCGCCCATGTCGGCGGAATCCACGGTCTCGCGTAATTATCTGGATTGGTTGCTGGCCGTGCCCTGGAAGAAGAAATCCAAGGAAATCCGCGATATTAGCCGTGCCCAGAAGGTGCTGGAAGAAGACCACTACGGGTTGGAGAAGATCAAGGAGCGCATCCTGGAATTCCTGGCGGTGCGCCAACTCGTCAAGAACCCGCGTGGATCGATTCTATGCTTTGTGGGGCCTCCAGGTGTTGGAAAAACCTCCCTTGGCAGGTCAATTGCCCGGGCTACGGGCCGGAAATTCGTCCGCCTCTCCTTGGGGGGAGTGCGCGATGAAGCGGAAATCCGTGGCCACCGCCGCACTTATATCGGCGCCCTGCCCGGCCAGATCATTCAAATGATGAAAAAGGCAGGCACTGTAAACCCGGTTTTCCTGCTGGATGAAGTGGACAAAATGAGCATGGATTTCCGTGGTGACCCCTCCGCGGCGTTGCTGGAAGTACTTGATCCAGAACAAAATAGCACCTTCATGGACCATTATTTGGACGTCGAGTTTGACCTCTCGAAGGTGTTCTTCATTACCACCGCCAATGTCGTCCACACCATCCCCCAACCGCTCCAGGATCGCATGGAGATCTTGCGGCTGGAAGGCTATACAGAGCCGGAAAAGCTGGAAATCGCCAAGCGTTTCTTGGTGAAGAAGCAGCGTGAAGCAGCGGGCTTGAAGCCTGAGAACCTTACACTGTCGGACGACGGGGTTGTGCACATCATCCGTCATTACACGCGCGAGGCGGGAGTTCGGAACTTGGAGCGCGAAATCGCCAACGTGAGCCGCAAGGTGGCGCGTAAGGTTGTGAAGGAAGGACGCAACTTCCAAGTCACGGTGGGGCCGGACGACCTCAAAGAGTACCTGGGGGTCCTCAAGTTCCGGGACACAAGAGCCGAAGAGAGTAATGAGGTGGGTTTGGCAACGGGATTGGCCTGGACGGAAGTGGGCGGGCAGATCCTGACCATTGAAGCCACGCTGATGCAGGGGAAGGGTAAACTGCTGCTGACGGGCAAACTGGGCGATGTAATGCAGGAATCGGCTCAAGCCGCCATGAGCTATGTGCGGTCCCGGGCGGCCTCCCTGGGATTGGGTCCGGATTTCTATCGCCATCTCGATATTCACATCCACATTCCCGAAGGCGCGATTCCCAAGGACGGGCCGTCAGCGGGAATCACCCTGGCGACGGCGCTGGTCAGCGCGCTCACCAAAATCGCCGTGCGGCGCGATGTGGCCATGACCGGCGAGATTACTCTGCGCGGCAAAGTCCTTCCGATTGGTGGAGTAAAGGAAAAACTCCTGGCCGCGCACCGCGCCGGTAACCGGACGGTTATCCTGCCGCGGGATAACGAGAAAGATTTGGCGGATATCCCTGCGAATATCCAGCAGGAGCTGACGATTCGTTTCGTCGATCGAGTGGACGACGTGTTGGAGATTGCACTGGAAAAAAGGCTGGAATCTCGGCCCATCCTCGTCCCGGGCGAGGTTACCCCGCCGACAATCGAGACCCCTTCTCAAGACTTGGGCCGGGAACCCATGACGAACTAGACGATTCTAAGGACGGTAGTGGCTTATTTTGACTTGGCCCGGGCTTCCCGCCCGAGCGGTCACGGCCAAGATGGCCGTCCCGATTCAGAGTAAGTCACTACCTAAAGGACCATGGCTTTTTGCCGGAGGATCTGGAAACCAATCGGGACACAGGTGCATCAAACCGGTTGGGTTAAAGGCTCTGAGTGTGTCGTAGAAGGGCGCCCCTTTTCAACCTCTTACAACTTGGTCCGCAAGGTATCGCAACTACGAAAGACGCTTCATGCCGCACCTTGTACGGCTGCTTAGGTATCTCGAGTAATCCATCACGCCTAAGGATCGATTCCGCGAGCGACTTGGCAGTGGGACCCGAACATCAAACCGGAACGGTCCTGCGACCGGAAATTTCAACGAAACTGAGAGAAAAGTTATGCCTGCAAAGAAACAAGAAGTAAAGATTGACGAAGCTCTGGAAGAAAAGCTCGAGGACCTGAAGGAAGGTGAAGTCCTCGACATTGGCAAGCTCAAGGAGATGAACATCACCACGCTGACGCAAGTCGCAAAAGACTTGGCCGTGGTGGGGGCCACGGGCCTGCGCAAACAGGAACTGATCTTCAAGATCCTGCAAGCGCAGACCGAGAAGAACGGCCTCATCTTCTCCGAGGGCGTGCTCGAGTGCCTCCCTGACGGCTTTGGATTCCTTCGCGCCCCGGACTACAACTACCTGCCGGGGCCGGATGATATCTATGTGTCGCCTTCGCAAATCCGCAAGTTTGATTTGCGCACGGGTGACACCATCTCGGGGCAGATCCGCCCGCCCAAAGAGGGCGAGCGCTATTTCGCGCTCATTAAGGTCGAAGCCATTAACTTCGAACCACCCGATGAGGCGCGAAATAAAATCTTCTTTGATAACCTCACGCCTCTATACCCCCAGGAGCGCATTCATCTCGAAACCGTCAAGGATAATATCTCGGCGCGGGTTCTTGATCTGCTCACGCCGGTGGGCAAAGGCCAGCGCGGCCTCATCGTTTCGCCGCCGCGCACCGGCAAGACCATGCTGCTGCAATGCCTGGCCAACTCCGTGACCGCCAATCACCCCGAGATCACGCTGATCGTGCTGCTCATCGACGAGCGGCCCGAAGAAGTCACGGATATGCAGCGCACCGTCAAGGGCGAGGTTATCAGCTCGACCTTTGACGAGCCCGCCGCCCGGCACGTGCAGGTGGCGGAAATGGTGCTGGAAAAGGCCAAACGGTTGGTTGAGCACAAGCGCGACGTGGTAATCCTGCTCGACTCCATCACCCGCCTGGCGCGCGCTTACAACACCGTGGTGCCGCCATCAGGCAAAGTGCTTTCCGGCGGCGTCGACTCCAACGCTCTCCAGCGGCCGAAGCGGTTCTTCGGCGCGGCGCGCAACATCGAGGAAGGCGGCAGCCTGACCATCATCGCCACCGCCCTCATCGATACCGGCAGCCGCATGGATGATGTGATCTTTGAAGAGTTCAAAGGCACCGGTAACATGGAAGTCCACCTCGACCGCAAGCTGGTGGACAAGCGCGTTTTCCCCGCCATCGACCTCAACAAGTCCGGGACCCGCAAGGAAGAACTGTTGGTGCCACGGGATGAGTTGAACCGCATCTGGATTCTGCGCAAGGTTTTGAATCCGCTCTCCCCGGTGGAATCGATGGAACTCATCATCGACAAGCTGGCCAAGAGCAGGTCCAACCAGGAATTCCTCTCCTCCATGAGCAATGGCGGCGGCCCCGGCGGAAGGTCGTAAGAGCCGGGGTTGGCGACTAGAGGCTGGGTGTTAAGCACGCGCAGAACTCTGCCTTAATGCCTTGCGCATGGTTGCAGGTGAGTTTCAAGAAGCTTTCCTTCGTTCATCTCCCATCAATTGGCGATTGCGAGCGAGCGCGAGAATCTGCTCCACAACTTGCTCGGCGGTTAGGTGTGTAGAATCGATTTCGACCGCGTCCACCGCGGCCACGAGCGGCGAGATTTTCCGTTCCGCATCGAGTTGGTCTCGGCGGCCGATTTCGTAGGCGGTCTTCTCCAGGGTCGCCTCCCGGCTTTCGCGCGAATCCTGCTTCAGCCGCCGCCGGGCGCGCTCTTCCACGTCGGCTTTTAGGAAAACCTTGAGTTGCGCCTGTGGGAATACCACCGTCCCGATGTCGCGCCCTTCCATTACCACGCCTCGGCCACGCGCGAAGGCGCGCTGCATATCGATGAGCTTAGCGCGCACCTCCGGCAAGCGCGAGACCTGGGCGGCGGCCAGGGTCACTTCCGGCGTACGCAGGCGGGCGGTGACGTCGTCGCCGTCAACGAGCACGCGTGGCTCGCCGTCGCTGGCCGTCACCTGAACATCGGTGGCGCGGATCAGATTGGCAACCTGGGGCTCATCATGGGGATCAACACCGGCCCCCAGCACTTTGAACGCCGCCGCACGGTATGTGGCCCCACTATCGACATACATCAGTCCCAGACGGGCCGCGAGCTTTTGCGCCACCGTGCTTTTTCCCGCACCCGCCGGGCCGTCAATCGTAATCACCAGGGGTTCATGCATAGTTGTCTGTTATTTGTGATTGGCGATTTGTGATTGGTGATTGCGCAACATGATCTCGCGTCTGTCCGCGGGACCCGAGGGGCTAGCCAATCGCAAATCTCCAATCACCAATCACAAATCGCAAATCACCAATTCGCTAAATCCTCTTGAAGGCCTTCATCAAATCCTTCATCCCGTACCGCAGCACCGTGGGCCGGCCGTGTGGGCAGGTCATCGGACAATCCGTTCCCCCTAGTGCCTGTAAGAGCCAGTCCATTTTACTTCGGTCAAGCATCATGTTCACCTTGATCGCGGCGTGGCAGGAGATGGAGGCCGCGATCCTGCCCCGCAAATCGTCCAAGGAAATGCTTGCGCCCTCCTGGCTGGCGCCCTCCAGGATCTCAATCATCAGCTTCTCAACTTCGTCCGCCGGGAGGTCTGCCGGCGCGGCTTTGATCGCCACGGTGCGTTGGCCGAACGGTTCGACTTCAAACCCATTCGCCGCCAGTTCGTCAGCGATAACCTGGTAGATGACTTGCTGCTCAGGCTTCAACTGGACAATGATCGGCATGAGGAGCCGCTGTACTTCGACTTTCTTCTCCTGTCGCCGCCGGACGTGGCGGTCAAAAAGAACGCGTTCGTGCGCGGCATGTTGGTCAATAATCCAGAGGCCGTCGGCGTTGACCGCGACGATGAAGCTCTCTTGCACCTGCCCCAATGGCTGGAGATCCAGGGGCAATTCACTCGGCGTCTGGATTGCCGCCTCTTCCGTCGTCACCGGCGCGGCGGGGAACACGCTCAGCGGCGCAACCGGCGCATAGGGGGCGAGAGCTGAATCCAGAGGCAAGCGCTGGGGACGAGGCTCCATTCGCGCCGGAGAAAGGTGAATCTCCCGCCCTCTCCCCCCGCTCGATGGCCGGGCAGGGGGAGAAGGCATCATGGCGCCCCGCATCAGCGGCGGCTCTTCCGCGAGTGTATCCGCGACGTCCGCCGCTTCCACCGCCAAACCGGCAGGCGGCGCGGACCTTGACATCGGAAATGAAGCCACCGGGCGCGTGGCCAGCAACGTCTGGCGAATCGAATCACGCACCAGGTCGTGTACAAAGTTTCCGTGGCGAAAACGCACCTCAATCTTCGACGGGTGGACGTTCACGTCCACCTCACTCGGAGGAATCTCCAGAAAAATCAATGCCACCGGGAAAGCCCCGGACGGGAGGATGTTTCGATAAGCTTCCGTAATGGCATGGAGAATCAGGCGGTCGCGCACCAGGCGTCTATTCACAAAGAAGTAAATATTGTTACGATTCAACTTTTGAACTTCCGGCCGCGAAATGAAGCCCTGTACCCGGATCAGGGGCGCCTCCCCAGAGGGTTCACCCTCCTCACCCACTTCAGGCAAAGCCGCTGTCAAGACCCGGCGCTCGACCGGCGCCATCTCCAGAAGCTGCTCGAGGATCTGTCCACCCATGACCTGATACAAGCGCTCGCGATGGTTCGCCACCGGCGGGACGTTCAGGATTTCGTTGGTGAGGGATGTCAGGCGAAAACTCTTCTCGGGGTGCGCAAGGGCGTAGTGGGTCGCTAACGTGGCGATGTGACCGAGTTCGGTGGACTCGGACTTTAGAAATTTGCGCCGCGCCGGAGTGATATAGAAGAGGTCGCGCACTTCAATGCTCGTGCCCTGCGGCCATGCCACTTCTTTCACGTCGCGCAGTTTGCCGCCGGCAATCTCCACGCGGGTTCCGGAGCTCTCCGAGGCGTGCCGGGTTTCCAGCACCAGACGCGAGACGGCCGCAATCGAGGGCAGCGCTTCTCCACGGAAGCCCAAGGTGGAAATCTCGAACAGATCATCTGCCGACCGAATCTTGCTGGTGGCGTGCCGTTCAAAGGCGAGCAGCGCGTCGTCGTGCGTCATCCCTTGCCCATCGTCGACGATGCGAATCAGGCGTTTTCCCCCACCCTCCACGCTGATTTCCACCCGCCCAGCGCCCGCATCCAGGGAGTTCTCGAGCAACTCCTTCACCACCGACGCCGGCCGTTCCACCACCTCGCCGGCGGCGATTTTGTTGGCTACGGCTTCGGGGAGAATGCGGATTATCGACATATTTCGCTAACGGAGGCAAAGGTAAAGGATAAAGGATAAAGGGTAAAGGGTAAAATCCACACTCGAAGCACCATCCGAGCTACGTTTGGCCAAAGGTATATGCAAAGGGTGAGGTCAAAAACACTAATCTTCGCTCCGCATTTTACCCTTTATCCTTTACCCTTCACCCTTTAGCCCTCATCCTTTCGCCGGCTCCGTCGCAATGCGAAGCCCCAGCTCATCCAGTTGCTCCGCATCAACCCCGGCGGGCGATTCGCACATGAGGTCCACGGCGCTGGCGGTCTTGGGGAAGGCAATGACTTCCCGGATGCTCGACTCGCCCGCCATGAGGGCGTTGATGCGGTCGTGACCGAGCGCGATGCCGCCGTGTGGAGGCGTGCCATATTCCAGGGCTTCGAGGAAAAATCCAAAACGCTCGCGCGCTTGTTCTTCGCTCAGGCCCAAAACCTTGAACACCCGTCGCTGAATGTCCTGGCGATGGATACGAATCGAGCCTCCGCCAATCTCCGAGCCGTTCAGCACCAGATCATACGCGCGGGCCTTGACGGCCCTGGGGTCAGTTTCGAGCTTTTCCAAATCCTCTTCGCGTGGCGAGGTGAATGGATGGTGCATGGCCGCGAAACGCTTTTCCTTCTCGTCGTAATCAAACATGGGGAAATCCACGACCCAAAGGAAGTTCCAGGTGCCCGGCTTGAGCAGTTCCAGCTTGCGCGCGAGATCCAGGCGCAGTTCGCCCGAGGCGTTATCCAGAATTCTGAAAGCATCCTGGCTGGACGCGGACTTGAGACCCAGCAACAGAACCAAATCACCCGCCTGCGCTTCAACGGAAGCAGCGAGCGCAGCCACGGCAGCTTCACCCAACGCCTTGGTGAGTGGCGATTGTGGCACGTCTCCGCTCAACTTGATGTAGGAGAACCAATCGGCGCCCAGCGATCTCGCGGCTTCCTGAAGCTTGTCAAGCTGGCTACGTGAAGCGCCGCTCCACCCCGGTACGCGCATCGCCTTGATGGGCTGAGCCACGCGCACCTTCTCGGCGGCGTCGCCTGCAAGGTTCAGGCGCCTCCATTCGAGCCCGAATCCCGTGTGCGGCTTGTCGGAGCCATATTTCTCCATCGCCTCGTCGTACGTCATACGCGAAAACGGCCTGCCCACTTTGACGTCCACAAGTGCAAAAAGCTTTTCCATCAGGCGCTCGATGATATCGAACAACACGTCGCGCTGCGGAAAAGCCATCTCGATATCGATCTGGGTGAATTCCGGCTGACGGTCGGCGCGCAGGTCTTCGTCGCGGAAGCAGCGGACGATTTGGTAATAACGGTCGAAGCCGCCGATCATCAGGAGTTGCTTGAAGAGTTGCGGCGACTGCGGCAGAGCGTAGAAGCGGCCGTGATGCAGGCGGCTGGGAACCAGGTAGTCGCGGGCGCCCTCCGGGGTGGAGCGGGTCATAAAAGGCGTTTCGATTTCTTGAAAGCCGTGCTCGGCCAGGTGCGCGCGCACCACTTGACTGGAGCGATGGCGCAGGCGCAGGTTGCGCTGCATGCGTCCGCGCCGCAGGTCGAGGTAGCGATAGCGGAGACGCGTTTCTTCACTGGTCTTCGTCTCATCCTCGATGGGGAAAGGCGGTGTCTTCGCCTCATTCAGGACCAACAGCGTGCGCGCCATCACTTCCACTTCGCCGGTGGCAAGCTGCGAATTCACCGTTCCCGGCGCGCGCGCCACCACTTCCCCTTCCACGCCTACTACGTATTCGGCGCGAACCTCCTCTGCCCGGTCGTGCACCTCGGCGCTGATGGCGGGATTGCAAACGATCTGCGTCCTGCCCGTGTGGTCGCGCAAGTCGAGAAAGATCAAATTGCCGAGGTCGCGGCGGACATCGACCCAGCCGGCCAGGAAAACGGTCTGCCCCGCGTGCTCTGTGCGTAGCTCGCCGCAATAGTGCGTTCGTTGCCGATCACCAAGAAGATCAAGTTTCACAAGCACCGCCGTAGACAAAATTACGAATTGAGAATTACGAATTAAGAATTAACGACAAGTGCGGGCACGCACAAATGAGTATCTGGGTCTTCAATTCGTAATTCTTAATTCGTAATTCGTATTTGCTCTTTCACGTACTCCGCAACAGCCCCGGCCTCCAGCTCCTTTTGTTCGCCGTTTGCCATATTCTTAACTTGGTACTTGCCGCTAGCGAGTTCGCCTTCGCCGATGATGATGGCAAAGCGCGCCTGGAGCTTGTTGGCAACGCCCATCGCTTTCTTGATTTTCATGGGGTCGTAATCGATCTCGACGCTCAAGCCCTGCGCACGCAGCTCGCGCACCAGACGCGCGGCTGCGGGGAGCGTAGCATCGCCCATCCAGACGACGTAAACTGCCAGAGGATTCCCGGCTTGAAGTAAAGCCGCCGCCTGCACGGCCAGAATCAAACGGTCCTGGCCGATGGAGAACCCGATGCCCGGCGTCGAAGGGCCACCCAGCATCTCGGAAAGCCCGTCGTAGCGCCCGCCGCCGACCACCGCGTTTTGGGCGCCCAGCGCGCCGCTGGTAATTTCAAACGTCGTCCGGGTGTAGTAGTCGAGCCCGCGCACCAGGCGCGGTGTGATTTGATAGACCAGGCCGCGCGCCTGAAGCTCGCCCGTGACACGCTCGAAATGCTGGCGGCACTCAGGGTCGAGGTGGTCTATGATCTTGGGCAGCTTTTCGATGATCGGCTGGTCTGCTACCACCTTGCAATCGAGCACGCGCAGCGGGTTCGTGTCCGCCCGGCGCTGGCAATCCGCACACATCGTGGCCTTGACGTCCTGAAGGGCCTGGCGCAGAACTTCCAGATAGCCCGCGCGGCACACGGGGCAACCCACCGAGTTGAGGAGGAGTTGATATTCACGAATGCCGACACGCTCGAGGAACAGCACGAGCATCTCAATGACTTCCACGTCAACCAATGGGTTCTGTGATCCGAGGACTTCCGCTCCGATTTGGTAGAACTGCCGGTACCGCCCTTTCTGCGGGCGCTCGCGCCGGAACATGGGTCCGATGTAGTAAAGCTTCTGAATGCCGCCCTGGTTGTATAGGCTGTGCTCGATGTAAGCCCGAACGACAGAAGCCGTGGCTTCCGGGCGCAGCGAAAGAGACTCCGCTTGGAGTGTGTAAATCTCTTTCTCATCAACGTCTGGCACGAGACTCTTTCGGAATAGAGTAGGGTTGCGATCCAGAGTTTCCTGGACTTCTGTAGCCGTGAGGTTGGTTTGCTCCGCCAACCTATCCACCGTCCTAAGTCTAAATTGCCGCGTCCGAAAAGCATTAAGTATCTGCTGCGCCTTGGCATCTTTCAGACCCTGCTCATCTTCTGATTGCGATTCCCAGAAGGTATACATCTCCTTCATCACAATATCGGTCTCGGCTCCGACGCCGCGGGCGAACAGCGCCGTCTCTTCCAGGATCGGTGTGCGAATCTCACCATAATGATAAGCGGCAAAGACGCGATGAGCCTCGGCCTCGACGCGCTGCCACAGACTTGTGTCGGGTGGCAACAGGTCGCGCATTCCCTTCACGGAACGAATTGGTTCGATTCTATTGGACATGAAGTGTATTGGGCCGAAAAATAATTCTCACAGAAAGCAAAAGCATTTCATGCAAAGCCGCAAGGCAGCAAAGACGCAAAGAAAACACCGGACTTCTTTTTTGCGGCCTTTGCGCCTTGGCGTCTTTGCGTGAGATTGTTTATTTTTTCACAGCTTCTCACGCCGTGGGCAACTTTTCTGCCATGTAGCTCTCTTTGTATTGCAAGTAATGCGTGGCATGCATTCTGATGAATGCCAGTTCGTCCTCCGTGACCTCACGCCGCAGCTTCGCGGGAACGCCCATGTAAAGGCTCCGCGGCGGAATCACGGTGTTCTCCGCCACCAGGGCGCCGGCGGCGACAATCGATCCTTCGCCCACATGCACGTGATTGAGCAGCACCGCACCCATTCCGATCAAACAATGGTTCTCTACCGTGCAGCCGTGCATCACCACGCGATGGCCCACCGTCACCCAATCACCCACCGTCACCGGAGCGCCCACCATGGTGTGGATGATCGTTCCATCCTGGATGTTGCTATTCGCTCCCACGCGGATGGGTTCGATGTCTCCCCGCAGCACACACTGGAACCACACGCTCGAGTTCTCGCCAAGGTCGACACTACCAATGACGTCGGCGCTGGGGGCGACGTACGCCGTCGCGGCAATGCGGGGAGTCCGCCCCGCCAGGGTGAGAATCATCCTTCCCCCCGCTTAGCTAAAATTCCTCGGAAACCTCAAACTTACGACGTTAACACAGAGGTAAGAAAAGCTGCAAGGCGCACCTGTTTGGGATTTTGGATTTCCGATTTTGCATAAGAGCCGCGGAGGAGCGAAGTCCTTAGCCGGTAATTTCAGCGCACTTTGGGTAGTAGTTCGAGCGCCTTCCCTTCCGCCCACGGCTTATATGTGGCGGCGAAACGGATGCGGTCATCGAGCGGCGGGTGGGTGTAAAGCCAGAACTTGATGATTGGATTGGGTTCAGGGTCGGCCAAATCTTCATCCCCCAGGATTTGCAAGGCTCGCACCTCGGCGGCATTCGGGTCCGGAACGATGCCGTACGCCACCTCCAAGCCAAACTGGTCAGCTTGATGCTCAAAGTGGCGTGAGATGCCGTTCACGGCGGGGTCCGACAGGAACACCAGTGCAGTGAGGACGATGAGTACGAGGGGAAGTGAAGCCAAATCGCCGATCCCCTCAACCCCGTCGAGCGGGCCGGCCCTTTCTACCAGCCAATTAACCGCGAAGAATCCCAAGAAGAAAAAAAGCAGTGCCACGCCTTCGTCGAGAGCGAATTCTTTGGGAATATGATAAAGAGCGTAGTGGCCGGTTTCGTGCCCGAGAACCAATAACAACTCATCCGGCCCCATCTTCTTAAGGGTTGTATCCCACACCACGACGCGCTTGCTTGCGCCCAAGCCGGAGACATAGGCGTCCACCGCCTTGGTGCGGGAACTGGCATCCATTTCAAAGATGCGCGCGGGCGGGAGCGAAAGTCCGGCGTGCTTTAGCATGGCTTCAATCCGCTCGACCAGCACGGGTTGGGTTTTCTCGAGAGGGGTGAACTTGTAGAACCAAGGCTCGATGACGTAGGGCTCGATGAGGATGAAAGTCAAAACGAGAGGGATTGAAATCAACCAGAAGTAGAACCACCAACGGCGCGGACTGCGGCGGACAACCGCATAGAAAATCCAGGCCCCAATAACACCCGCCACCGCGGTGATGGCCAGACCTTTTCCCCAATCGCCGAGCCAGGATGCGAGTCCCTGCGTCGAGAGGCCAAATTGATGCTCGAGAATATATCCCGAGTAAAAATCCAGGGGGAGATTCAACACCGTTGCCGCCGCCACAAACAACGGTACGAAGATTAGACACTGGACGATGTGACGACACGAAATCTTGCGCGCCCACGTGCGGAAAGTCACGGCGATGCGGGCGCGCCAGAGGAGAAGGTAGATGCCTATTGAAACCAGTGTTCCGAGGAAATAGAGGATATAAAGTGAACGCGAATAGGCAATGGCCTGCGCGCGACGCTCCGGCGTGAGCGTGTAAGTCGTGGGCGGCGGCGCTGAAGCAGGTTGCGCCTGGCTTTGGGGAGGAGCCGCCGGAGCGGCCTGCGGTGACGTGGCCGGCGAGTTGCCGGTCTGGCCGATTCCCACCCTCCCCGCCGGCATCACCAGCAAACAGGCGCCCAGCAATATCCAGGCGAACCGAATCATAAAGTTACTAGTGGATAGTGGTTAGTGGTTAGTCGCTGACCACTAACCACTCGCCACTATTCACTGCCTTTCTAGACCTTGGGCAGCACGATGCCTTGTTGGGCCTGGTACTTGCCCTTCTTATCTTTGTATGAGGTCTCGCACACTTCATCCGATTCGAGGAAGATGATCTGGCAGAGCCCCTCGTGTGAGTAAACGCGCGCTGGAAGGGGAGTGGTGTTGGAGATTTCGAGCGTGACAAAGCCCTCCCACTCCGGCTCGAGTGGCGTCACATTTACGATTATACCGCAGCGTGCATATGTTGATTTACCAAGACAAATCGTTAATACGTTGCGGGGGATCTTGAAGTATTCCACCGAGCGGGCGAGGGCAAAGGAATTGGGCGGGACGATGCACGTTGGCCCCCGGAATTCTACGAACGACCGCGCGTCAAACTGTTTTGGGTCGACAATCGTCGAGTTGACATTGGTGAAGATCTTGAATTCATCGGCGACGCGCAGGTCATATCCGTAAGACGAGAGCCCGTAGGAAATCACCCCTTCCCGAACCTGCTTCTCCTCGAAGGGGCGGATCATGTCGTGCTCCCTGGCCATCTTACGAATCCAGCGGTCGTTTTTAACCGGCATGACGTCTCACCTCGTGTGAATTGCGGGCTCGTGGCCGTGGCTCGAACCCGCGGAATCGCTCCCGTCCGGCAAGCAAAAGAAAAGAATCATAGTCGAGGAGAAAATTCTTGACAATGCCTCTCTCTCTTCTTAGGATTAAAGCCTGTATTTTCAGGAGGATTGCGTGATAAAGCTGGATATCATCAATGAGGTCGTCAGCCGCACGAGCATCACCAAGACAAAAGCTGAGATGGCCGTGGAAACCGTATTTGAATCCATGAAGAAAGCCCTGACGCAGGGCGACCGCATTGAACTGCGTGGCTTCGGTGTTTTCAATGTGAAACCGCGCAAGACCGGTATCGGGCGGAACCCCCGAACCGGGGCGGAAGTCAGTATCCCGCCCGGCAAAGCAGTGCGCTTCAAGCCCGGCAAGGAACTGCAATCTCTCTCCTAATTGCAGTGGCGAGTGATGAGTGACGCGTGACGAGCAAACGATCCGGCCGGTGCTGGACTTTGCTCGTCACTTGTCACCAGCTATGTGTCACTGGTCTTTACAGGCGGCCGGGAGCGGGCGAAAAGGGGATTCTTCCCCACGTGCGTATGGGCGATGAATCCCAATTCGGGCGGATGGGCCAGCCACAGGTCAGCGCGGCGCCCTTGTTCACTCCCCCGTGGGACCCGGTCCGCTGGGACTTGCGGCCTCGCGCGCGGTGGTACAACTCCCTGCCGTTCCACCTTGCGCTTTTGTTGCTAACGGTCTTGACGACTCTTATCGCGGGCACGCACATCGCGATCAACTACACGCAGAATCTCCCGGCTTTTGATTGGGACGTCTCCCTTGCCTACTTCCGCGAATTGTGGCGCCACCCCGGCTTACTGGTTTCAGGCGTTCCCTTTTCCTTTACCCTGCTGGGTATTTTACTGGCCCACGAGCTCGGCCATTACTTTACCTGCCGTCATTACGGAATTCAGGCCACTTATCCTTACTTCATTCCCGCTCCCACGCTGATTGGAACGTTAGGCGCCTTCATTCGCATCAAGTCTCCCATCGCGAATCGTCGCGAGCTCTTTGACGTGGGGATTTCGGGACCGCTCGCCGGCTTTGTCCTCGCCATCCCGGCCTTGATTGTGGCGATCTTCCTTACCAAAGGCTCCATGCCGGCGGCCACAGCGGATTCGATCTCCATGGGGAATCCTCTGGCCGTGATCCTCCTCACCAAGCTGTTCCGGAACGGTATCCATCCGGGGCAGATTATTCTCCACCCCGTAGGTTGCGCCGCTTGGGTGGGGCTCTTCGCAACCGCCCTAAACCTGCTCCCCATGGGGCAGCTCGATGGCGGCCATATCCTTTATGCCGTCCTGGGGGACAAATGCCGGAACATCTCGCGAGGCTTTTTCCTGGTCTTGCTGCCACTGGGAGCCTTTTGCTGGTACGGTTGGTTGGCCTGGGCAGTGATCCTGTTTTTTCTGGGCCTTCGCCACCCCAAGGTCATCGAACCGGGAGAACCTCTCGGACGCGGTAGAAAAATCCTCGCCCTCGTGGCCGCGCTCATTTTCATCCTCACGTTCCTTCCCACGCCGTTCAAGCTGTAGTCAGGAGTCAGGAGATAGGAGCCAATTCGTAGGGGCACCCCTCGTGGGTGCCCTGGCGTCGGCCATGCCGACGGGGAGGGCAGGCACGAGGCCTGCCCCTACATAATGTTCGCGGGGTCCATGTCGATCATCAGGGAGCGCTGGGGAATGCCTTGCTGGTCGGTGTAGTCGGCAAGACGCTGTAGAATCGAGCTCAGACGCGCTCGCGAAGCGCATTTCAATAGAAACTGGATGCGGAAGCGGCCTTCCAATTTTGCCAGAGGCGCGGGGGTGGGACCCAAAATCTTCAGCCCTTCGATTTGTTTTTCCAGCGGGATCAGGAAACTGCCCACATGCTTTGCCACCTGCGCAGCTTGTTCGAGCTTGGAGCCTTGGGCGATGACGTTGGCAAGAGCGGTCACCGGCGGGTAGTGCATCATGCGTCGAAAACGCATTTCCTTATCGAAGAAGGCTTCGTAGTTCTGTTCCGCCGCCAGGCGAATGGCGTAATGGTCGGGATAGAAGGTTTGAACCAACACGCGCCCCGGAATTTCGCCTCGCCCGGCGCGCCCCGCCGCCTGGGTGAGCAATTGAAAGGTCCGCTCGGCGGATCGAAAATCCGGCATCCCCAGGCCGATATCCGCGGACACTACTCCCACCAGCGTCACACCGGGAAAGTCGTGCCCTTTGGCGATCATTTGAGTGCCCACCAGGATGTCAATTTTGCCCCGCCGGAACTCGTCCAGGAGGTGTTGGAACTGGCCCTGCCGGCGCGCTACGTCGCGGTCCAGGCGGGCGACGCGGGCGCTGGGAAAAAGCTCCGCAAACTTCCTTTCCACCTTCTCCGTCCCCTCGCCCACGTAATAAAGATGCTGGCTATCGCAATTCGGGCAACGCGCGGGCACCGGCGCGGAGTAACCGCAGTAATGACAAATCAAGCGATGCTCGCGGCGATGATAGGTAAGTGAGATAGAACAGTTCACGCAACGCTCGGTCTGGCCGCAACTGCGGCACAACAGGAACCAGGAGTAACCCCGGCGGTTCAGGAGGATCATGGTTTGCTGGCACTTCGCGAGCTGCGTCTCGATCTCCTGGTGCAAGCGGCGGGAGACCGGCACCTGCGTGTGGGTTTCGCGAAATTCCTGGCGCATGTCGATGATCTCCACGTCCGCGAGCTTTCGCCCCTCAACGCGTTCGGGGAGCGTCGCCAGCCGGTATTTCCCCTCGCGAGCATTCCAGTAAGATTCGAGCGAAGGCGTGGCGGAGCCCAGCACTGCGAGCGCGCGGGCCAGCCGCGCCCGCACTACCGCCACGTCGCGCCCGTTGTAGCGCGGCGTCTCCTCCTGCTTGTAGCTCGTGTCGTGTTCCTCATCGATGATCACTACTCCCAGGTTCGAGAGCGGAGCGAAAATCGCCGAGCGCGTTCCCAACACGACTTTGGCCTCGCCGCGGCGAATTCTCCACCACTCCTCATGGCGCTCGTTTTCGGATAAAGCGCTGTGCAGAAGCGCCACATTGCGGCCGAACCGGGCCAGGAACTGCGCCTGCGCGGACGGGGTGAGGGCAATTTCCGGCACCAGCATCAATGCGGTGCGGCCGAGTTCAAGGCAGCGGGCAATCAACCGAAGATAGATTTCCGTCTTCCCGCTGCCCGTCACCCCATGGAGAAGTACGGTCTGGAATTGTCCGGACTCCAGTTGCTTGGAGAGATCTTCGACGGCCGCTTTCTGTGCCGACGTCAGAACCAGGGATGAATCCGCTTCCGCCCAGGAGTTGCCGGATGGTGAAAATTCTGGTAGGGCCGAACGGCGTTCGGCCCTCGAAGGTTCGAGCGTGATCAGGCCGGAGGCGCTCAGCCTCCTGAGGGCGGCAAGGTCCGCGCGGGCGGTATGGAGAAGTTCGCGATGGTCCTCCGCCATCCCTTCCGCTCCCAGCGCTTCCAGAATTCTTTTCGCCACCGGCGAGAGGCGCAGAGGTTTTTCCGGCACGGGGCCCGCAACTCGCACCGCATAAACCTGGCGTTGGGTGCGCTCGCGCTCGACTTCATCCACGACGAGCCATTTTTCTTTCAGCGCCTCGAGAAAAGCTTCGGGGAATTTCTGGCGGAGCGCCTGTAGAGAGGCGCTGCCGCGTTTGGCAAGGTAAGCGAGAAGGGCTGTAACACCGCCCTGTATGGCGGCACTCTCGGGCATCGTAGCGCGCATCGTAGCGCCGCCCTTTAGGGCGGCATGTGCCGGGCTAAAGCCCGGCGCTACATCCGGGGCTGCATCCGATTGGGTCCCGAGTGTCCTTCGCCCCAACTCGCTCAGCCGGACCAGGCGGGCGCGACGCGTGGCGGAGCGCAAAGGCAGCATGGCCCGAAACACCTCGCCGATCGGTGCAACGTAATAGTCGGCGACCCAAAGTCCCAGCTCCAGCATTTCCGGGGTGAGAACCGGTTCGGTATCCAACACGCGCACGATGGGGCGCGCTTCAATGCCCGGAGGAAGCGTACTGCCCGCCCGCAGCACGATCCCCGTGGCTCTGCGCGTCGAGAGCGGAACCTGCACGCGCTGGCCCGGCTGAACGGTGAAGGAATCGGGAACCAGGTAGGTAAGGGTATTGCGAATCGCCGCCATCACGGCGATTTCTACCAGGTTCGCGCGGCGCGCTTCAGGAGTGGATTTTGTCGAAGAGGGGTTGCGGTCCACAGTGGCATTCTATGCCAGAGGGCAAGTTGTAGCTAGAGAGAGGCGTCTTCACTTGGGCAGCGTCCTTTTGCGTTGTCGCATTTGTTTTGCTTAAACTCCGCCCGCTACCGTTTCTTGTAAATGACGTTCTCGGCTGACTCGATGCAGACCATCTGCATTTCGCCGGGGCGCTCCTGAGTGAAGGGACAGACCATGAAGTCGCCGTAGGCCTCAATCCCCCAATCCATCCTATTAGCGACCTCCTCAGGCAGGATTTCGTTTGGGACACCGAGAACGCGTTTTGTGCCAACCCGCCAAATTCTCATTGGAGGGGTCCCGTTCCAAGCGGAAAGGCGGCCATGAACCGTAAAGCAGGCACCGATGATGTCGGGATCCGTCTTGCAGGCCCCGTAGGATGGATGGATTGTTTTCCCGTACCGTTCCACCTTCGCATCGTCGGGAAGCCTTCGTGCGTCAGCTGGTTTCAGGTCGGTTGCGAATAGCTCCGCGCTTTTAACGCAATCGGGATGGGGGTGGGATGTCCAGACTGCCGGCCGCGGGCGGAGCACCACTTTCCCTTCGTTCGTGAACCCTTGTGCTTCCACGGTAGCATCACAATCGCCCCAGCCGAACAGGTCCCAGACATTTACCCAGTTCATTTGGCCGGTGGAGAGACTCATCGTTGTCACTTCTTGATCACGGTATTCAATATTTGGGTAACTATCTCGAAGGTCTCTCGACATCAGGAGGCTCTGCCCATCAGGGGAGAAGTCCACGATCGAGAACTCCCATTTGGAAGGATCAGGCAAGCGAAACGGATGCTTTTCCTTCTGTTCAACTACGATCTGAGCACTGTATCCGCAGCCTTGGTTTCCGCGCTTTGCAACACCCTCAATAAAGACAATCATATCAAAGCCGTGTGCAACTTCAGTCCGCAGAGTTCTCACCCCGGGATGGATCGGACAGTCAGGAACGCCGCCGCCCGCGAGTTCGGAAAGCGATTGCGGCGCTCTCTGCGCCAACGTGCCCTGGGACACAACCAGTAGGACAATTACCAAAAATAAATTCCGCATTCGGTGCGCCACGTCCTTCAATCCAAAATCTAAAATCCAAAATTCTTATGCACCAGGCTCGCGTAAAGATTTCCCAGCCGATCGAGCATGGCGAGGGCGGGAGCGAAGTTCTTGCGGGTGATGTGCTCGATATTCAAGCCGATGGGAGGCGGATCGGGGGGCAGATTATCAAACACGTCCATCAGAATGCGCTGGGCCATATTGATGGACCGCTCCAGGCACGTCTCCGCGGGCGCAACCTCCCCTTGCTCGGACCCCAGCAGGAAGCGGTCAAGGTCGCGGGGGATATCAACCCCCAGCCAGCGCAGGAATTGCAAATCTCGCCGATTGCTGACCGGGGCAAAGCTGAGAAAGATGCGCGCCTCCACCCCATTGAGGCGTTGAATCAGCCATACCAGGTCGTTCGAGTCAAACATCACCTGCGAGGTGAAAAAATCCACTCCCTGCGCGTGCTTTTTTCGAATGCGCTCCGGCTCATTCACCCGGCTGGGAATCGTGATTCCTCCCAGCGTGGCGGGCAGGCCCAGGGATTTCACGAGGCGCGCGGCATCGCCGGGGTTGGGGCCGGGATAACGGATCTCCTTCGACTCGCCTCCTACGAGAACCCAATTGGGAATATCCCACGCGCCGAGGGTTTCGCGGAACCAGCGCTCGGGCTCCGCATCGTGAACGGTAACGCGATTGATGACCACATCAATTCCCAGTTCGCGCTGGATGCGGGAGCCGAGAAGGCGGGGTTCGACCCGCTCGATGAATTTGCTGGTGCGCTCGCCCGGGCGGTCCTCGTCGTGGATCTCCGGAATATTGATGGCATCCACCCGGCCGCGCAACGGTTGGAGTTCGTGCAGGGAGGACTCCAGCGCCTCGGGCTTGGCGGCGGCGGGTGGAACCACCTCGAACAGCGTCATCGGAATGGCCGGGTGCAAAAGCGTTTCGTGAAAGCCCATTATTCGCAGATTACTCAGATTTCACAGAATACGCAAGCGAAGGAAAACAAGCATGGCAGGTAGGGGTGTGACAGGGTGAGGGGCCACGAGCCCTCCCGGCCCACTACCCCGTGGTTCATTTTGTTCTTGACAAAGCTACCGTCATAAGCTAGAATGAAAGAGAAGGAAAAGGCTTGCCCAGTCGGCGTCAGGAATCCCCGGCAGGGCAAGAGAAATCTTATGAGCCACCATTCTAGCCTAACTACCTCCAATTGCATGGCGACTTCATGTCCGCAAGTCGCGAAACGGTACGAACCTGGCAACGTTTTGAAAACAAAGGGTCGGAAGAGGGCTTTTTCGTAAAACGAACCTGGGAACATACTGAAAAGAAAGCCAGTTACAAGATTCCATAGGAACAATAAAATAGCGTGACAAAATGACCGTCAGACGAGACGGCAGGTCACACGTTTTTGGCGCACGGAAGACGCACGCCCTGGTGAGATATTCGAACCGGCGCCGGCGCGTCGATTCCTCGTCTTGCCCAGGAAGTAGTGGGTAAGGCGCGGAAGATCCTACGAACCCTTCAAGAAGTCACGAATCTTTTCAAAGTCCTCGCGCAGGATTTTTTCTTCGCGGGGATTACGCAGGACGTAAGCGGGGTGGACGGTGGCGAGCGCCTTGGTGGAGCCGAACTCATAGAAATGGCCGCGGATTTTGGTGATGCCTTCCTTGATGCCCAGCACGGTGCGCACGGCGGGCGCGCCCAGGCAACAAATCAGGCGGGGCTTGATGGCTTCAATCTGGCGATAAAGGAAAGGTGAGCAGGCATCCACCTCGTCCTTCTCCGGGGTGCGATTTTCGGGCGGGCGGCACTTGACGACGTTGCAGATGTAAACGTCTTCGCGCTTCAAGCCCACGGTTTGCATCATGCGGTTCAGAAGTTTGCCGGCCCGGCCCACAAAGGGGAGACCCTGTTCGTCTTCGTCGGCGCCCGGCCCCTCACCAATGAACACCAGCTCGGCGTGAGGATTCCCCTCGCCAAACACGATAGTCTTGCGGGTGGGCGCCAGCTTGCAGCGGCGGCAATCGCCGAGATCCTTTCGAACTTGCTCCAAAGTCTCCGGGCCAGACGGCGGCGCGGGCACTGCCTCAAACAAATTGAAGGATGGTGTCGGCCGTCGGATGACGTGTCCGAAGTCCGGAGTCCGGGGTCCGCTGGCTGGAGGGGTGGGGACCTGCATCGGTACGCGAGGCGTGGCCACACGAGCCGGAGCAGGCGCCGGAGGTGGTTTCGGTGCGGGCGTTGCCGCCGGTTGCGCAGGCTGGGCGGCCTCAAGACTTGGCGGGGCTTCTACCGTACCCGGTTCTCGGCGATAAAAACCCTCAATGCCGAGTTCCTGGTAAAACTCCAGCCAAGCCCTCAGTTCCTTACGAGTTGAATCGTCCATAAAAGCAACCGTCGAGCCCCGATGCATCGGGGCGGTTCTTACTTCGACTCACGGTCCGGAACCCGACGTCCGTCTTTGAGATTTGTCCATCTTGCAAAGTAAGAACCGCGGACCCCAAAAACGGGGGTCCGCGCTACGCCTCTTCGAACCCCGGATTCCTGACCCCGGACTTTGTTCTTATCTCCACGACCTGGTCGAGCACGCGGTTCGCGACGTCGAGTTTGCTCATTTTCTCCAGTGCCATTTTGCGCCCGTCGGGAAAGAACAGGGTAACGATGTTGGTGTCCACATCGAAGCCCGCGCCGTTCTGGGTGACGTCATTCGCCACGAGCAGGTCCAGGTGTTTGGCGCGGAGCTTGGCCGCGGCGTTTTCAACTAAATCCTCGGTCTCGGCGGCAAAGCCGACGATGATCTGCCCCTTTCGCCGGCGGCGCGAAATGTCGGAGAGGATATCCGCCGTGGGTTCAAGCTTCACAACGGGAGCGCCGTGCTGCTTCTTGATTTTTCCGGTGTGGGCGGCAGCGGGGCGGAAATCGGCGACAGCGGCGGCCATCAGAACCACGCTGGCGGCACCGGCGTGGCGGAACACCGCTTCCGCCATCTCCCCCGCCGTCCGAACCCGCTCGAAGGTGTGGGCGGCGGGCGGTTCCGTGTGCGTGGGTCCCGAGACCAGCAAAACCCGCGCCCCCCGGCGGCGGCTGGCCTGGGCAAGGGCGTAACCCATTTTCCCACTGGAGCGATTGCTGATGTAGCGAAGCGCGTCGAGAGGTTCTTCCGTAGGGCCCGCCGTCACTAGAATGATTTCGCCTTTCAAATCCTCCCGAAAGCCGAGGGTTTCGAATACGGCTTGCGCGATGCACTCCGGTGAAGCCAAACGGCCGGCGCCGGTCATGCCACAAGCCAGGTAACCTTCATCGGGATTCACCACGCGCACGCCACGGTGACGCAGGGTTTCCAGGTTTTGCTGGGTGGCCGCGTGTTCCCACATGTTGACGTTCATAGCGGGAGCGACGATCAACGGCGCCTTGGTGGCCAGGCAGAGCGTGGTAAGGAAATCGTCGGCGATGCCGTGCGCCATCTTGGCCAGCACGTTGGCAGTGGCGGGAGCGACCACGAGGGCGTCAATCGATTGCGCCACCGCAATATGCTCGATGGCGCTCTCCACGTTACTCGAGCCCCCGGCCTCGCCGAACATCTCGGTAATGACCTTGTGCCCCGAGAGCGCGGCGAAGGTGAGGGGAGTGACGAATTCGCGCGCGCTGCGGGTCATCACCACCTGCACGTCCAGGCCTTTGTCCTGGAGAAGCCGCACCAACTCCGCCGCTTTATAAGCCGCGATTCCTCCCGAGACGCCTAGGGCAATTCGCATAAAGAAGTGACAAGTGACGAGTGACGAGTGACAAGCAAGCAGACCTCCTTTTTCAGAGCTGAGCCTTCTTGCTCGTCACCCATCACTTGTCACTGGTCACTGTTCTCCCTGGAGTGACAAAGGCCAGCGACAAGAAAACACATCCCCTCTTGCAGGGTTGATAGTTCTTGCTCGTCACTCATCACTCGTCACTCGTCACTGTTCTCCCTACTTCGCCGCCTTCTTCTTGTGGTTCTTTTCGCCGTTCGCGGGGAGCAGGACTTCGATTGGCACCAGTCCCGCGCTGACTTCCAGTTGTGCCACCCGCGTCGATCGCCTCGTAGCAGTCTGAATCAGGGGTTTAGCACCCCCCTGCAATTGCCTTGCCCGCCTGGCAGCGACCAGGATGAAACGAAATTTGCTATCCAGGTTTTGAGGTATTTCCATTCGACGTTATCCTCCAAAGGTCCCTATGATTTTCTCCACTCGCCCCGCCTGGCTGGGGCGGCGGAAACGCGCCGCTCGCACAATAGCTCGCAGCGCTTGGGTGGCGTCCTTCAGGTGATCGTTCACCACCAAATAATCGTACTCCACCCAATGGGCAATTTCCTCGCGGGCCGTTTCGAGGCGGCGTTCAATCTCTTCCGGCGCGTCCGAGTGGCGGTCGCGAAGGCGCCGCGACAACTCCGGAAAGGACGGTGGCAGGATGAACACGCTGACCGCTTCCGGAAGCCGCTGGCGCACCTGCTGATGACCCTTCACATCGATATCCAGCAGGATGTCCTGGCCCGCTTTCTGAGCGGCTTGCAATTGCTTGTGCGCGGTGCCGTAGAGATGCCCGTAAACGTCCGCCCATTCCACAAACTCGCCGCGCCTCGCCATGCGTTCGAAAACTTTGCGCGAAACAAAGAAGTAATCCCGGCCGTCCTTTTCGGTCGCTCTTGGTGCGCGCGTGGTGTAAGAAACCGAGAAGCCCAGGCCCGGCGACGCGGCCATCAGGCGCTTAATCAGGGTCGATTTCCCCGCCCCCGAGGGCGCCGAAATCACGATAATGCTGCCCCGTACTGCCGGGGTCTTGCGATCCGTTGCCACGTTAGAAATAGTGACGAGTGAAGAGTGACAAGTGACGAGCGACCGAAAGACGAAAATCGAAATTCGAAACTCGAAACTCGACGCGATTTTCGAATTTCGATTTTCGAATTTCGGTTCTTGCTGGCTCGTCACTCATCACTCGTCACTGCTCTCTTCACTCGATGTTTAGCGCTTGCTCGCGTAGTTTTTCGATTTCGGTCTTCATCTCGATGGCCTGCCGCGTAATCTCCAGGCCCACTTCCGGGACGTCGGTGGTCTTGGAGAGCAAAGTGTTGGCCTCGCGATTCATCTCCTGAAGCAGAAAATCGAGTTTCTTGCCCACTTCGGAAGTCTCTGCCAGGAGTTGGCGAACCTGGTCCAGGTGGCTTTGGAAGCGCGTTAACTCCTCCGCGATGTCGGAGCGCGAGGCGAGGTACGCCACCTCCTGCGCCAAACGCCCGCTGTCCATTTCCACACTGCCGGAGAGATCCCGGATGCGGCCTTCCAACCGCTGTTTGTAATATTGTGGCGCCCTCTCGGCAAGGTGGGATACGGCAAGCCGCAGGGCTTCCAGGCGGGCCAGCCGCGACAATATATCACGCTCCAGAGACTCCCCTTCGCGCGCGCGCATTTCGTTTAACTGCGCCAGCGCCTTGGCCATCGTCGTCTCTAGCATCTGGCGGATGCGATCAAGATCTTCCGGCGGCATTTCGCCGTTGCCGGTTACGACCAGGCCGGGGACGCGCAGCAAGGCCATCAAATCGGGTTCCGCCGCGGCGCCGAATTCCTGCTTCAGCATTTGGTACCCCTTCAGGTACGCCGCCAGGAGCCTACGGTCAATCTCCAGTTCGGGGGGGCCCAAGCCGGTTAATCCCAGGGAGATTTCCACGTGCCCGCGCGAAATTTGTTCCTTGAGCAGACGGCGCACCACGGGTTCCAGCGCTTCAAGGCTGGAGGGCAGCCGCAACTGGGGATCGAGAAAACGGTGGTTGGTGCCGCGGATGCTGATGGTGAGAGCGAATCCCCCCTCTTCGGCTTCCACCCGGCTATATCCTGTCATGCTGCGAATCATGTTGGTTCCTAGTGGAGATTACAGCTAACAGCCGACAGCTAACAGCAATCTGTAAGTTGTCGGCTATGAGCTTTCAGCCTCTTTCTGTAAGCTGTCGGCTGTGAGCTGTCAGCTTCTCTTACGGTTCCGCGTCCACGAACTGCAAATCATGAAGGCGCCGGTAAATGCCTCCGGATCTGACCAAGTCCTCATGGGTTCCGATTTCACAAATGGCGCCGCGATCGATGACCACGATCCGCTCCGCCCGGCGCACGGTGGAGAGCCGATGGGCGATCACCACCACGGTACGACCGGCCATGAGGTTGGCCAGGGCACGCTGTACGAGCAACTCGGATTCCGTATCGAGTTCGGAAGTTGCCTCGTCCAGAATCAAAATGGGCGGATTCTTCACCAAGGCCCGGGCGATAGCAATGCGCTGGCGCTGCCCGCCGGACAGGCGTTGGCCGCGTTCGCCGATCATGGTCTCATAGCCCCGCGGCATTTCCAGAATGAAATCCTCCGCCAGCGCCACGCGCGCGGCTTCCCGCACTTGCGCCTCGGTAGGCAAGCGGCTGCCATAACAGATGTTGTTGTAGACCGTGTCGTTAAACAGGATCGTCTCCTGCGTCACAATGCCGATCTGGGCGCGGAGGGATTGCAGTTTGACGTCGCGAACGTCGTGGCCGTCGATGGTGATGCGGCCCTGGGTAACTTCGAAGAAGCGCGGAATCAGGCTGGCCAGGGTGGTCTTGCCGGCGCCGCTGGAGCCCACCAGCGCCACCACCTCGCCTTTGCCGATCCGCAGGTTGATGTCGCGCAACAGGGGGACCCCGTCCTCGTAGTCAAACTCCACCTTTTCGAAGGCAATCTCGTCCTGGAAGGGCGGCAGGGTGATGGCCCCGGGGTGGTCCACCATTTCCGGTTCCGAGTCCAGGTAATGGAAGACCTGCTCGGAGGCGCCCAGAGCCTGCTGGTACGAGTTGCTGACGCCCGTCAGCCGTTTTACCGGCTCGTAGGATTTCAGCAGCGCGTAAAGGAAAGCAATAAAGCCGCCGGCGGTTTGCATATGGTGCAGGATTAACCGGCGCTCGTAAAACAGCAGTCCGGCGATGGTGATGGCGCCCAGAACTTCCATGAGCGGCGATGACACAGCTTGCGCCCGCACCCAACGCAGGCTGACCCGCAGCAGACGCCGGGTGGTGGTCTTGAATTTTTCGACCTCCGACGCTTCCATTCCGAAAGCCTTAACGATGCGGATGCCCGAAAAGGTCTCTTGAAGGACGTTGTTCAGCTCCCCCATCTTATCCTGGCTGCTCCGGCTCGAAGCCCGAATATAACGTCCGAGTTTCGCCGAGGGCAAGACCACCAGGGGAATCAGGATCATGGAGATGAGCGCCAGCCGCCAATCCACGTAAAAGATCACCGCCAACAAGCCCACCAAGGTGAACGATTGCTTCAGCATGTCCGCCGCCGTTTGCGAAACGGCAAACTGAATGCGTTCGATGTCGCTGGTGATCGCCGACATCAGGCGGCCGGTGGGGTTCTTGACGAAGAAGGCCAGGGATTGGGCGATGATCTTGGAATAGAGAAGATTGCGCAGGTCGCGCACCACGGAGTGGCCGATATAATTGATGAAATAGGTGGCAAGGAATTCCGAAATGCCCTTGGCAAGCGCCACGCCGATGATGGTGATCGCCACGACCGTCCAAACATTGTGGATCCGGTGGGGTAGGATATCCTGAAGGTAAACCGCGTGATGGAAATAGGGTATTTGAAAAAGAACGATCCCCGAGGTTTCGGCGTTGGGGGAGAGAACTTGATCGAAAATCGGTTTGATAAGAAGTGCGGTAATCGCCTCGCAGGCTCCTACCACAACCATCAAGCAGACCGCCAGGAATAAGCGGAAGCTATAGGGCCGCACGAAACCCAGCAGGCGTTGAACTTGACTCATTCCGTGTCGTTGTAGCGGCGGGCTTTAGCCCGGCACGTGCCCAACCTTGGCGAAGTCTACCCTGAGTGAAACGAAAGGGCTCACAACAGGCGCTAAAGGTCGGCGCTGCACCTTCCCCGCCCCCAAGGCGGAAGAACCCCTAATCCTCTCAAAATTAGCGATGTTAGTTAGCCCGGTGGCCGTTCGTCAAGGAAATAGCGGCAGTGACGGGTAAGGACAGGCCTTTCACCGTGCTATCCTCTTTATTTGCTTTTCGTTAGGCAGAGACTTTCCTCCGATCAATTCATGTACTAATAAGTAATTAGGTGATCTCCAGTCCCATGGCCGCGGCCCCGTAAAGGGGAGAGTAATTCCCCAAAGCCGCCGTAACAATTTCCGTGGAATAGGTAATGGTGGGCGAGGCGAATGCGTCAAGAAAAGTATGTAAGCTGCCGAGGAGGATTGTCCCGGACTGCGCCACTCCCCCGCCCAGAATGATGACGTCGGGATTCAGGAGGCGGATGACCATCAGCAGGCCACGGGCGAGCCAGCGCGTGGTCTCGCGGAGGATGTGATTGGCGGCCGCCTCACCTTCTGCCGCCGCCAGCATGAGACCTTTGGCGGTGATTTCAGGGCCACCGCTGAGCTCCACCATGCGCGCGACGTGCTCGGGCCGGCGCGCCGCCCACTCCCGCGCGCGCGTTTCAATGGCGCCGCCGGAGCTGAAGCATTCCAGGCACCCTCGGCCGCCGCAGGAGCAGCGGGCGCCGGAGTCCGACACCGGAATGTGGCCGATTTCGCCCGCCATGTAATCCTTGCCTCGCAGGAGCTTGCCCTCGTAAACGATACCGCTGCCGATGCCCGTGCTAATAGTGATATAGACCATCAACTTGGCGCCACGTCCGGCCCCATAGTGGTATTCGCCCAACGCGCCGGCGTTGGCATCATTATCGAGCCGGCAGGGAATGCCCAAGGTTTGCTCCATCCATTTTCCCAGTTCGAAACCCTGCCACCCCGCAGAGTGAACGGAGGTCACCCTCTGGCCGCGGTAATCCACGGGCCCCCCGAAGCTAAGGCCACAAGCCTTGACCGGGGCATCCGTCTGGGCCGTCAGGTCGCGGCAGCGCGCGGCGATTTGGCCGAGCATCCAATCGCGTCCGGCCGCACGGTCCGTGTCACCCTCCAAAACCAGGAGGCGCCGCCCCTGCTCATCAAACAGGCCGGTACGAAAATGCGTGCCGCCAATGTCTACTGCCAAAATGTTTTTCACGAAAACCCCCAAGCTCGGGATACGGGACACGGGACGAAACTAAATTATGAATTCTGAATTATGAAAACCAAACAACTCAAATCTCATTCGCGCTAAATTAGGCCCAAGATGCCTTGCATTCATAATTCAGAATTCAGAATTCAGAATTTCCTACCTTCCAATGTCCCGGTGCGAAACCTTAGCTTTGTAGCCTTCGCGCACCAGCGTGTTGGCCACCTCTTCCGTCAAGAAGACGGAGCGGTGCCGCCCCCCCGTGCAACCAATGGCGATGGTGAGATAACTCTTTCCCTCCCGGACATACTGCGGCAGCAGGTACAGGAGCAAATTCATCAGCCGACTCGTGAATTCATGCGTTTGCGGATGCGAATTCATGAACCGGCGCACCGCCACGTCGCGCCCGGTCTGGTTCTTCAAACGGGGAACGAAGTTGGGATTGGGAAGAAAGCGTACGTCAAACACCAGGTCGGCATCCGGCGGGACCCCGAATCGGTAGCCAAAAGAGACCGCGGAAATCAGCATCGAGCGGCGCGCCGCGATGCCGCCAAAGCGGGTTTGAATCAAGTCGCGCAGTTCGTGAACATTCAGTCGCGTGGTATCGATTACCACGCTGGCAAGCTGGCGCATGGGCTTCAGCAAAATGCGCTCCAGGCGGATGCCCTCACGCACCGGCAGGTCGCGGCCCAGGGGATGCGGGCGGCGCGTCTCCTCGAAGCGCCGGATCAACGCCTTGTCCGAAGCTTCCAGAAATACCACCGTCGGCTTCAGATCATTCCGGGTGAGGTCGCGATAGACCGTGGGAAGCTGGCTGAGCGCCTCGCCGCCGCGGATATCCACTACCGCCGCGGCGCGGTCAAGTCGGCTGCCCGGCTGCTGGCACATCTCGGCGAATTTGGGTATCAAATCAATCGGCAGGTTATCGACGCATTGGTACCCAAGGTCCTCAAAGGTCTTGAGGACGGAACCCTTGCCGGAACCGCTCAGCCCGGTGATGAGCACGAACTGCTTGCTGCGCTTCTTTGCGGAAGCCTTTTTCTTCATGGGGAAGTCTATGGCCCGTGATCCATCGTCCGTGGTCTGGAGTCCAGAGTCCCTTGCCAGCCGTCAGGGGGAATTATGAATTATGAATGGTAAATTATGAAGAGGATTCGTGGGGGCGGGCCACGAAACTGTTAGCCGGGTTTTTCCACTTTCATGTACTCGGCCAGCGTTACGAACGTATACCCCCGCTTCTTCAGTTCCGGAATCAGGCGCGAGAGCACTTCGACCGAATTGGGTATTTCATGGAAGACGAGGATATGGTCAAAGACGCCTTTGCGCTCACGCTGCTCGATGGTTCGCAGAACGTAATCATGAAGCGAAGGCTGGGGACATTTGGACAAATCCTTGCCGGCGCAGAAATAGTCCTCGGAATCGACGTCGCGCAGGACGGGCGGCAGGGTGGTGGACTTGCTCATAATGTGGTAGCCGCGGGCTTCAATTCGCTGCGCCAACTCGGGCCAGATTTCCCAATCCGGCGGGCGCAGGTATTGCGGCTTCACGCCGGTAATGGGCTCGATGGTGCGGGAGGCGCGGTCGATATCGTTCAAGATCCATTCCTCTCCGAAGCGTTTCTGCATAAGGCGGAAGTTGCCGTGGCCGTAAGTGTGATTTTCGATTTCGTGGCCGCGGCGATGCTCCTCCTCGGCGGCCTGGCGGCAAGTGATGCCGGTATCGATTTTCCGGCAGTCCTTGTCGGCGGCGGGCGCAAGCCGCCAGGCCATCACAAAAAACGTAGCCTTCACTCCCTCCCGGTCGAGCAAATCCAGCAGGCTGCCTGACGCATGTCCCGGCTCGGAGTTCCCCTTCAGCACCCAGGGTCGCGGACCATCATCAAAAGTGAGGGCGATAAGCTTCTGGGAAGAAGCACGATCAATAGGCCCTGCCGCACCCGGTGAGGTCGGAGCCACAACGGCGCCGGTGGCGAGGATCAAAAGCAGGGCGATCAGAGTGTGCCTGAAACCCCGGCCAAGCTTACGGGCTGTGTAGTCTGCCATGTGTACGCACGTGGTCATTGGACGTCTGGAGCGGTTGGTGCGGCGGGGCGGGAACCCGCGGGCGCCGGTGAGAGTTCGTGGGCAGCCACCAGGCGCACTTCGGGCATCGCCTCGAAGGGCTTCGAGTAGTCGTTGCGCGCGTTCCAGAAAAGGAACCCGACGCTGCCTTGCTGTTGGGCCACGCGCACCTGGGTAACGATGTAGCCGGGCGAATAGGTCTTGGTATGCCAGCCGAAGGCCTGGAGCCAGGGACGCAGCACCACGCCGCTGCCCTCGGTGGCCTGCTGGAAGCGCAGCATGGATTCCGAAATGAAATGTTCTGGAGCATCGCCGGGATCGCGGTAGCCGTCAAATCCAAAGAAGTGCGACGGGTAGATCATGGGCGAGATAATGTCGCAGTGACGTGAGAGGTCATGAATGTTCTGGCCCGTGTGGGCCAGGTCAACCGGCCTCGCCCAGGCCATGACCCCGAACACGTCGATCGAGACCAGCACCCCCAGCGGATGCAGGGTCTCCGTGGCACGGGCGACAAAGTCAGTGATAATCTTGGAACGGGTCCAGTCCGGATGCTCTTTTTGATAGACGAACTGCGCATCCGCCTGGTCTCCCTCGGCAGGAAAGCGCACGTAATCAAATTGGATTTCGTCTGCCCCCGCCCCCGCCGCGAGACGCGCCAAATCCAAATTGTAGTCCTGCACCGCCAGGTTGGAAGCATCCACCCAAACGAGCTTGCCGTTTTCCAGCCAAGGCTTGCCGGATGCGCGGGAGTGGACGGCGAGTTCCGCGTAGGTCTGGGCCAGGTGCGCGTCGCGAAACAAGGCAATGCGCGCGATGGCGTGCATCTGGAGCGAGTGGAGGTAGTGGATAAACTTCGGCAGATTGCGAATGGTGATATTGCCGGGCGGGGCATAAGTGTGCTTGAAAACAACGTGCAACTCGCCGTCAAAGTCCTTGACGTCGAAAACCACAGTGTTCCCCCCCGCTTGCTTCCAGCGCCGGATGAGGTCAAGCCCCGAAGCGGAGCCCGCGGTGTAAGCGGTCAGGTAGATGCCGCGCGCCACAAAATCCTTAGGTGTCGGGGTGGGCTTGTCAAGGATGGGCTCCAAGGGAATGCCGGGAATCAGAATCTCGGTGCCGGGCTTGAGCGATTTGTTTCCGATGCCGTTCGCTTCGCGCACCGCCGATTCCAACTCGGCGCGCCGCATATACACGCTTTCAGGGAGGTAGTGCGACACGAGCCCACCCAGGCTCTCATTGCGCTTCACGACGTGGGAAATGCACTGGGTTCCCGGGGGAACGACGGAGCATACCGAGGGGGGCGGAGGAAGAAGGGGGGCGGCCGCTTGGCCCACGGGTTGAGCGGCGCCCAATCTTCCTGCCGGCACGGGGGTGGAAGCTGGCGAAACGGGTTCCTGCTCGGCCGCCGGACTCCCCGGGTTCGCCCTTAAGGCCGCAGGGCCTGCCGCAGCGATTTTGAATCGAGCTGCCTCCCAGGTGGTGCGAGTGCCTGGCGGGAGGAATTCAACGGCCAGACCAGCAGCGACCATAGAGGTTAATACGAGATAAGAGCGTTTGCGCAGCATGATTCCTTAATTAGCAATGGTTGGGAGGACACTGCTCTTACGGTTCCGGCTCGATAAGCCCCAGGTGGCCGTCGGGGCGATGGTAGATGACGTTGACGCGTTCGCTGTCGGGGTTGCGAAAGACGACGGCGCCCGCGCGCGAGCGGTCGAGCGCGGCAATGGCTTCATCCACGGTCATGGGCTTTAGCGGGATGCGTTCGGAGAGGACGAAACGGTTCTCCTCGTGATCCACGTGCTCGCTCCCCAAAACGTTCAGGAGGACTGCGGCCGTCGGCTTGGGGCGGCGCTTGCCGGTGCGGCGGCGCTCGATCAGCCGCACCGCCTGCCGAGACAGCTTGTCGACGGCCCCGTTAATCGAGGTCCGGATGTCGGCGGTCTCCTCCACGCCGACCACCGTCTGGTCCTGAAATTTCAGGGTGAGTTCGGCGATCCGGCGATGCTTTTCGGCGGTGAGGATGACGTGCAAATCAAACTCCCCGCCCACCAGGCGAACAATTTTTCTAAGACGCGCCTGCGTATAACGGCGCAGGTCAGGACTGATTTCCACTTGCCGACCGGTGTAATCAATGGGCATAACGCCACCTCCTAAAAACAGTGAAGAGTGACGAGTGACAAGTGACGAGCAGGCAAAACCCGAAATTCGAAAATCGAAACTCGAAACTCGGGGCGAGTTTCGAATTTCGAGCTTCGATTTTCGTCTTCTGATTTCTCGTCACTCGTCACTCGTCACTCTTCACTGCTTTTTTCATGCTTTGACCCGACGTTGGTGGGTACTCGGTATGCGCATATCCTCGCGATACTTGGCCACCGTGCGACGCGTCACACAATAGCCCACCTCGCGCAGACGATGCGTGATCTGTTCGTCGGTGAGGGGATGCATGGGTTCTTCTTCGTCGATCATTTTCTTCACCAGGCGTTTCAGATTGATCAAAGAAGTAAGGCCGCCCGCCGGTCCCTGGACGGCCTCGGAAAAGAAATAGCGAAGCTCGTAAACACCCTGGGGAGTGTGCGCGTATTTGTTGGCAACCGCGCGGCTGACCGTGGAAGGATGCACGCCCACTTCTTCCGCCACTTCCTTGATCATCATCGGCCGCAGTTCGTCGATGCCCTTGTCGAGGAATTCTTTCTGGCGGCGGATGATCGCTTCGCAAACCCGGATGATGGTCTGCTTGCGTTGCTCGATGTTCTTGATGAGCTGAATCGCCGAGGTAAAGCGTTCCTTCACGTAGTTGCGCACCTCGCGCGTGGTGCCGTCTTCACCCAACATGCGCCGGTAATGATGGCTAAGGCGTAGCTGCGGAAGGCCATCCTCGTTCAGAACCACCTGATACCCGTCGCCGGTGCGGACGAAAGCCACATCGGGCTCGATCAAGCGCGTTTGTGCGTTGTTAAAGCGCTGCCCCGGGCGGGGGTCGAGCTTGCGGATAATTTCCACACAGCGTTCCACCGCCTTCACCGGACGGTCGAGGGCGCGCGCGATCTCGCGATATTGCTTGTTCTGAAGCTGCTTCAGATGCTCGGAGACAATTTGTTGGGCCAAAGTATTGTCGGCGGCCAGGGTGCGCAACTGAATGAGCAGGCATTCACGCACGTCCCGAGCCGCCACGCCCAGCGGGTCAAACAACTGGACTAGAGTCAGCGCTTCTTCCACGTGCGCAGGCTGGTGGGCGCCCGACTGGGCCAACTCTTCGAGCGTGGCGGTGAGGTAACCATCCTCGTTCAGGTTGCCGATGATGGAATGGCCCGCTTCGCGCACATCGTCCGAACAGATCGATAGGCTTAATTGCCATTCCAAGTGGTCGGAAAGGGAGGTGGGCTGGGAAAGGAAATTCTCAAATGAGGGCTTATCGATGATTTCGGCCGCGGGAGACTTGTATCCCGGGTCGAGGTATTCGTCGAAGAAGGATCCAAAGTCAATTTCTTGGAAAGAGTCCTGGTGGTCGCCGTCATGCGTGGGATGCTCGGCAGAAGGCGTGGCGTTTTTCTCCTCCTCCGTCTTCTTGGCCACGTCTTCGAGAGAGGGCACGTCCTCGGGGACTTCTTCCAGGACGGGATTGGCGACCATCTCCTGATTGATCATCTCGCGCAGCTCGAGCTTGTTGAGCGCGAGCACGCTGACCATCTGAACCAAGCCGGGCGTCAGAATTTGCTTCTGCGCCACCTTGAGATTCAGGCCGATTCTGGGAGAAGGACCACCCATAGTTTCTCAAAACCAGTTGCTAGTGGCTAGTTGCTAGTGGCCCGCGAAAAAGACCAACAGCCCAAATTTCGAATCTCCTGCTCGTCACTAGCCACTAACCACTAAGCACTAGCCACTGCCCTTACACCGCCAGGCGAAACGAGTCGCCCAGGTAAACACGCCTGACCTCCGCATCGTTACCGAGTTCTTCCGGCGACCCGGCGCGGAAAATCCGCCCGTTATTGATGATGTAGGCGCGGTCCGTAACTTGCAAAGTCTCGCGCACGTTGTGATCCGTTACCAGCACTCCGATTCCGGACTCCTTCAAACGAACTATGATCTTCTGAATATCGAGAACCGTCAATGGGTCAATACCTGAGAACGGTTCGTCGAGGAGAATAAAAGAGGGCGAAATCACCAGCGAGCGGGCAATTTCCACACGCCGCCTCTCTCCTCCCGAGAGCAAGTAACCGTAACTCCGGCGGACCTGCTGAAGACCCAGGTCCTCGATCAACTCCTCCAAGCGCGCCCGGCGCCGGTCCGCTGTCATCGGCCGCGTCTCGAGCACAGCCATTATATTCTCTTCCACAGTAAGTTTGCGGAATATGGAGGGCTCTTGAGGGAGGTAGCTGATGCCTTCTCTCGCCCGGAGGTACATGGGAAAACTCGTGATGTCCACTCCGTCGAGAAGGACCTGGCCGGCATCCGGGCTGGTCAGGCCCACAATGATATAAAACGTCGTGGTTTTGCCCGCCCCATTGGGCCCGAGCAAACCCACTACCTCTCCCTGAGCGATCCTAAGGTTAATGTCATCAACAACCTTCCGGCCCTTGTAAGACTTCGTAAGATCGGCTGTGGAGAGAATCTGCATTGTCGCTCATGGTGCGACGCGGTGCTTGGATAATGAGGGCGACTGGTCACCTCCGTCCACAAAAAGCCTATCATCGTGAATAAAGAATGTCAAACGTTGGCCGGTCGTGGAGCCCTTCTTCTCATCGACCAGAATTGGCGGACCACCGGTTAGGACAACCTTCCCCGGTCCCGCGTAATATTCCGCGTGCTCGCCGGACCCCACGCGGCCCGGTTGCGTGACTTTCACGTGGCCGTCCGATTCAGCGTGGTCCACTTCCGAACCTCCCACCGTTTCTCCTTGGGTGAAATACACGTCCAGACGATCAGATTGCAGGGTGGTGCTTTCCGTCACCAGGCGAACATTGCCATGGTAACGAGCTCGCCGGCCCTGATCGAAGTATTCCAAAAAGTCCGCGCGAACCGTCACCGGGCGCGTCTCTGCGGTTGAAGAGGGTGCGGCTCCTTGTTCGCCGGCCATCGAGGCGGGTTGCAGAAAGCTGGTCACCACCTGCGAGCCCGAACTGACCCGCTTTTGGGCACGGTACACATCCAGTGACGAAGATTCCACTACGTCCGTCCCCTGCCAGGCGCGAACGTGCCCTTCGTAGTGCACGGTTTGGCTCTGCCGCCGCGCCACCATCGTGTCTGCCAGCACATTGGTGGGCAAAACCGGAGTCGGCGCCGCGGGAGCGCCGGGCGCCGGGGTGGGCAAATGGGTAGCTTGCACCCTGCCTTCACCGGTGAAAGTATTCGTGGGCATGTCGATGGTTATTCTTTGGCATTTGACGCGGCTGTTGGTGTCCCACACCTGCGGGTGGCCGAGAAGCAACAGGGTTTGCGTCTGAGCGTCATAGTGTGCATCATCTGCGCTCGCCTGGCGATCGCCATCGCGGTATTGGAAGTCCCCGGTTTGCCGAACCTCACGCAGGGTTTGCGTGCCAACATCAAAGGCCGCGTCTAGGTGATCGGCCTGGCTCTGCTGCGTGGCGCTGCCGGCGGGCGCGGTGGCCGGGGGGCGGAAAAGCACTTGCGTGGGAGCGGTTCCGCGCAGGGATTCCATGCGGCTGCGTGCGTCGAAGGTCATGAGGAACTGCCCGGCGGTAATGACCCGTTCCCCGGTTGTGGGATCGGCAGGGCTGAGGAGGACCGTTCCGGGGCCGACGGTTTCAGCGTTCTTCAAGCTATGGGTATCCGGGCGAAATTCAAACCGCACCTCGGCGGCCGTCAACGTCTTCTTCTCAGGGCCTTTGCCCGCCGGGGTTTTCTCCGGAAGGTTCAGCACCGGTTGGGATTCCAGATCAACGTGGACATTGCCCGTGGCCACACCCTGAAGTGGTTGCGGATGTTTGCCCCGCAGATCCATGTCAACTCGCTCGGCGGTCAAACGGCTGATGTTTCCTTTGCCCCTGGATTCGCCCACGACATCATTCTCGGCAGTAAGGTGACGCAATTGCCCCGAGGGGACATCAAAATCCCCTTGCACACTCTCGGCGTTAAGCTCGACGCTGCGGAGTGCATCGACAACGAAAGCCTTCGCGTGGCCTTCCAGATTGACCCGCGAAACACGATTGTGGTCGTCGAGCGTGACGTTGGCGCTTTCCGACACGGCGCGGCGCTCCCCCTGGGTAACCTCCACCGGGCCAGCCAGCGCTACTTGCCCGCCCTCTTTGTCATAACGAAGCGAGGAGGCCGTCAGATGGATGGGTGGTTGGGGAGCCTTCGCGGTCCCCTGGGGTAGGTCCACCGCAACGTCGTGCTTCAGCGTAAACCAACCGTCGCGTGTGGCGTAAACCAAGCCCACCGCCGTGCCGGAGGCGGGCCCCATGCGGAAGTTGACGGGTTCATCGGTCTCGGCCTGTTCGTTCCCTTGATGATAGGCAACTTTGGATGTCTCCAGGAAAACCCGGCGTTTGCCTCGCAAGCCGGTGCCAGGGATGTCGCTCGAGTGCGCGCTCAGCTCGATCTCCACGGGCCCGGAGCTAAGGAAGTTACCTGACTGGGGGTCGTAATCGCAGCGGTGCGTCCGCAAAATATCGCTGCGCTCCCCCTTGCGGCCGTAAACCTCCACCGTGACATCCTCCAGCACCGTGGACTTGCCCTGCTGGTAAGACACCGTCCGCGCCGCATGGATAGTGAATACGGGGCGGTCTCCGTCCGAGCGCGTGAACGTGTGGCCGGAAACCTGTTGGTGGACATCCGGAGCGGGGCTGGGGAGATTGTGGACAAGCGGAGTCCGGCGAGTCGTACTGGCCCAATAGGTGAGGGCGACGGCGAGCGCCGTCACGGAAAGACCTCCCATCACCAGGCCGGTCAGCCACTTTTGGCGCCGGGCCCGCTCCAGACCTAGTTCCCGAGTTGCCACGAACTCCCCTTCTGATGTAACCGCGGCGGAACCTGTCCCGATCTGATCGGGACGCCGCCCCGTGGCGAGGTAAACTCGCCGCTACTACTCAAACCCTTCCACCCTCGACCGCCACAAGATCCTTGATGATAAGTTGCAGACTGGCCACGTCCTGATAGTTATTCTGCTCGAGTGTGAAGGCCAAGTCCACCTGCTGGCCCGCTTCGAGCGACGGCGTGCGCGCCGCCCAGCCCCAGCCAAGCGCGTCAAGCGTGCGCGCTCCCGTTCCTATCCTCAACTTTAGATGCTTTTCCTGAAGGATGCGTGGTGTGGCTAGCAATCGTACCCCCCGGGCGCCAAACACCGGCGTGGGGTTCCCCATGCCGAAGGGCTCGAGCTGAATCATCTCCTCGTAAAGCGGCCAATCCACCTCCGCCAAATCTACTGGCGCATCCACCCGCAGCACCGACTCCAAGTCCGAGGCCGTGAGCACGTTGCGCGCGTGGCCCTCAAAGCGCCGGGTGAGTTCTGGAATTTGCTCTACCGCCAGAGCGAAGCCTGCCGCCTGCGCGTGCCCCCCAAAGCGCTGGAAGAGATCGCCGACCGAAGTTAGCGCATCGAGCAGGTGAAAGCTTCTGATGGAGCGCCCCGAACCTACGCCCACCCCATCCTCGATGCCAATCACTAGCGCCGGGCGATGATACCGCTCCACCACCCGCTGCGCCACAATGCCGATCACGCCGCGGTGCCACCCTTCGCCTGCCAGCACCAATGTGTATTGCGCGCGGAGGTCATCACGCCGCTCCAAATCGGCCACAATCGCGCGCAAAATTTCCTCTTCCACTCGCTGGCGCTCGCGGTTCAAGCGGTCCAGCCTTTCGGCAATTTCGCGCGTGCGCGCGGCGTCGGGCAGCGTGAACAGGTCGATGACATCCCGCGCGTTTTCCATGCGCCCGGCAGCGTTCAAGCGCGGCGCCAGCCGAAAGCCCACGTCCCCGGCGCTGATCTCTTTGCCCGCCAGGCCCGCGAGCTCAATCAGCGCGGCCAAGCCTGATTGCGCGGGTTGGCGCAGACTCTCCAGGCCGAAACGGGCAATGACGCGGTTTTCGCCAAGCAGGGGAACCACGTCCGCAATCGTACCGATCGCAACGACTTTCAAGAAGGACTGAAGCAGTCGCGCGGTCAGGCGCTCGCCCAGCAGCGCCTGCGCCAGCTTGAAGGCCACGCCCACGCCCGCCAGCGATTTCTCCGGGTAGCCGCAGTCCGGCCGGAGCGGGTTCAGGATGGCGCAAGCGGGAGGCAAGTGGCCGTCCGGCAGGTGATGGTCGGTCACGATGCAATCCACGCCCAGTTCGCGCGCCCGCGCCAACACGGCGTGCTCGCGAATGCCGGTATCCACGCTGATGACCACGCGGAAGCCGTTGGCCGCAGCCTCCTCCACCACCGGGACGCGCATGCCGTAGCCATCGGTGAGCCGGTGCGGGACGTAAGCTTCCACCTCGGCGCCCAGCATGCGCAGCGCCGTGAGCAGCACCACCACCGCCATGGTGCCGTCCACGTCGTAGTCACCGTAAATCAAAATCTTTTCGTGACGCTCCAGGGCGCAGCGCAAACGCGCGACCGCCTCGCGCATTCCAGCCATCAGCTCCGGGGCGTGGAGCTGTCCGAGGCTGGGGTGAAGAAACGCCTGCGCTGCCGCGGTTTCCGAAAGCCCCCGCTGCACGAGCAAGCGCGCGACGAGCGGCGAAACTTTCAGTTCGCGCGCCAGCCGCCGGACCGATTCTGCGTCAACAGGTGATTCCAGCCACCGCATGGGTTAACGTTCATGGTGACAGAGGAAGACGATGCTTGCAAGTGAGCGCCCATACGCTTGAGCGCCCATACGCTTTGCTTGACAAAGTATTAATGAGGTCCGTATGCCTATTTAACAAAGCTGTCCCAAGCCATGTCCGTCCAAAACCATTGCCGACCGAAAAGAATCCATATAGACTTCCTGGTCGTAAGTAATAGAAGGAGCGCGGAGTGGACCCGAATACCGGCCACAAGCCTGATCGCCGGGACTCTGACGAGAACCTGATTCGCCGCATCCTGAGCGGCGACGAGGTGGCGCTCGGCGTGCTATACGACCGTTATGGAGGACGGGTGTATTCCGTGTCCAAGCGCATCCTGCAAGACGATGGAGCCGCTGAGGAAGTTCTCCAGGACATCTTCCATCAGCTCTGGCGCACGGCCGCGAGCTTCGATTCCGCGCGCGGAACCCTGGGCAGTTGGCTGCTGGTGATGGCTCGCAACCGTTCGATTGAACGCCTGCGTCGCCGCACCCCGGCGGTGGGAGAAGGGGTTGCGGCAACCTTGCACGGGTCAGTGCTCGACATCGAGAGTCTGATGGCGAACAACGAGATGGCGGGGCGCGTCCACGCCGCCTTACAAAGTCTGCCGGAGGCGCAACACGAGGCCATGGAACTCGCTTACTTCGAAGGACTCACCCAGAGTGAAATTGCCAAACGCACCGGGGACCCACTGGGGACCGTCCAGACGCGGCTGAGGACCGCGCTCGCTTCGCTGAAGGCGGAATTAGGTGAATAAGGGATCATGAACGCGCACCCCCAATTCGCTGAGGACTTCGAGCTCTACGCGCTCGGTGTCCTCGACGGCAGCGATAAGGCCGAGTTGGAGGCCCACTTGGCGGATTGCGCCGAATGCCTTGCAAACCTGGAGGCGGCGCGAAGCCGGCTGGCGCTGCTCGCACTGGCCGCCCCTCCGAGTGAGCCCCCTCCGGCAGTGCGCGAACGCATCCTCGAATCGTTCCGGGCACGCGGCCCCGAGCGCGTGAAGGCCGCGCCGCCCGCCCCTGCCCGCCGCGGATTCTGGAAGCCTGGGTGGGCCTGGGCGTGGGCGGGCGTCTGTTTAATCTTACTTGCGGCGGCCGTGTGGCTTGCCATCGATAACCACCGGCTTAACACGAGGCTGGCCGAGCTTGAACTTTCCCGCCAACAACTCGAGGCCTCCAATCTCACTCTGAAGGCCGCGACTGCCCGCGCTCAGGCGGTGTTGGACGTGCTGACCGGCCCCCAGAGCGTGCAGGTGGAGTTGTCGCCAGCGGCCGCGCGCCCCGTGCCCCACGGCAAAGCGTTTTACAATCGCGATAAGGGATTGCTGTTTTATGCCACCAACCTTCATTCACTCCCCAGTGACCAGACCTATGAATTGTGGCTAATACCCACGGCAGGCAATCCCGTGGACCTGGGCATTTTCAACACCGACGCCCAGGGGAATGGCCAAGTAATCCTCTCCTCCCTGCCCCAGGGTCTCACCGCCAAGGCGTTTGCCGTCACCATCGAACCCGCCGGCGGCGTTCCGGCTCCCACCGGCGCCATGGTCCTGGTTGGCCCCGTTTCCTGACCTGACCACTAACAACTGACGTCTCTTCCAGTCGGCAATCGGTGACAGAGGAAAACGATGCTGGCAAGGGAGCATCTGCCGGGTTTGATTGTGGATAACCCGAGAATGCCCGCTACTGCCCAGGAATAACCATTCGGGGAGCATGGACTAAAAGTCAGGTACCTTTTCGTTCCCAGGAAAAGTTTGTAGCGCGGACCTGCTCCTCAAGGTCCGCGGCTTTTAGTAAAGCTGAACAACCGCGGACCTTGGGGAGCAGGTCCGCGCTACGAGTTCGATGTGCGCGCGGTTTGACCTGATCGCATAATTCCGGATGAAAAGCCGCGGACCTTGAACCGCAGGTCCGCGCTACTCGCTTGACAAACGACAGACCATCGAAGCTTCGGCGCGCAGGCGGGTGAGGGGCCACTTCGCCAGCCCACAACCACCTGGTTGCAGCTTCGCCGCGCCGCGCGCGGGGAACTCCGCAATCTACCTCGACGTCAGACTGAATATTCCTTTGGAAGCGTGGTCACTGGTCACGATGAAATACGTCTTCAGAAAGGCATCTTCATCGCTGGCCAGCAGTGCTAAGGCTTGACCGATCGGCTCCGCCTGTTGTTCGTTCTGTTGGTCCGCCTTTAGAACTGCCGCCATCTCCTGCCGCATTGGGTCCGGAACCCGTGTTCCCTTCTCGCGCAGTCCGCGCATCATCCGCGCCAGGTTTGTCTCACGCAGATGATATACGTAGGCAAGAGTGCGTTGCTTGAATCCTGCCAATTGCCTCAAGTCCTCGGCATAATCCGCCTGAAACTGTTGGGGGAGTTCTGGCTCGATACGCTGACCTACCGCAAGAGCCTTGGTCATCCGTTGTGCTGCCAGATCACATCGTAACTGCACGTCTTCGAGCATCCAGGAATCGGATTCCAGGCTATCCGTTTTCATGAAGATGGCATGGCGAGTGGATTCCCACGCCGGGGTGTGGGCCTGTTGGCCCCGAATGATGGCCGCGCTCATGTTGTGCACGGGGTCGCTCCGGCCGATCTCCCGAATGAACCAGGTGGCATCCCAGGGGAAGAGTTCCATCGCTTCGCTGGTGAGCTTCCAAAACTGAATCATGTCTGCCTGAGCCGCTCCGTACGGCGACGCCAGGGTCGCGAGCGCCGTTTCATCGTCAATGCCGGGGCGGGAGAAGAAAAGCCCCGTCATGCGGAGGTTGGGGTCATCCATCGTGGGAATCAGGCCGTAGTACTCCTTCATGCCTTTCAAGCCGGGCACGGACGCAAAGGTTCTGAGGCCGTGCAGCGTTACCAGCGGGTAGGAGAGATAACGGTAGGGTTCCAATTCCTCGCTGGCTCCTCCCAGGAAGGTTTCCCCCACCACGGGTATGCCGCGTTGCGATGCCAGGTTACAGACGTTCTTGAACCAGCGGTCGACCGGCAGGGTGGACATGGCCTCCGCCACGTTGGAATGAATCGCGAGGCCGAATCCTGCGGAGTCCATGCGCTCAATAGACTCATAGACCTGGCCCGCCGAGAGTTCCCAGGGCTCCCACCAAACCCGCCCTTGCGGGCTGATCCTGGACCAGGTGGCGACCATCCGCTTCAAGAACGGAACCACCCGCTCATGCAGCGGTATGCCCAGGCAGCGGGGACACGTTCCAAACTCATTGCACAACCAGGCATCCTGGTCATAGGTGTAGATCAGGATGTCGTCGATGCCGGGAAACTCCTGGCCGAGGACTTCCAGGAGATGGGCATAACGCTCCGGCGTCTTGCCGTCCATCAGGCAGTTGGGGGGAGCATCGCCATAACGGCTGTGGGCGTTATAGGGAGCGCCGAAGTGAAAAATCGTGCGAAAACCCGCCTCTTTCGCCATTTGGATGCGATTGCGCAAGTCGGTTCGGCGCTGCTGGATACGTTCTGGCGTCTGCTGGGAGCGCAAGGGGACAGGCTGCGGATATTGGTCGCGCAAAGCCGGAGGTAATTCCACGACATCCTCGAGATTAAGAGGCTCGTCGTTCGGCCGGTAGCCCCAGGCAATGTTCAATTGAAGGGTGTTGAACCCGAGGGCTTTCAGCTTCTGAAGGTTTTCGCGGCTCCACTCGACTTTTGGAGCGCCGAGTGATTTCTCATACTCTACCATGGGGCTCTTGTCGTCATAAGGTACCGCGCCGTTGATAGGGTATCCTAAGATGGCGATGCGATACTGAAACCGCTCAGCGGCAGGATTGGACTGGGCGGTAAGTGGTGCCGGCGCCAAAGAATACGCCACCATCACCGCCAAGAACCAATATCCTCTCTCCAAACTTTTCTTCAAGGGTCTAATCATGTGTCTGGTTCCTTTCGTTCCTGGAGAAAGAACCCAAGGTCGGAGAATCGCGGACCGTCGCTACACGTTTTTTCGTAATTGGGAAATGGGTGGAAGCGTCCGCCCTGTTCCCCTTTGCCGATTGGGCCGAATTACGGCCGGTTCGGCGGGAACAACCTTGTCCGTCAAGGGCAAGATTGGCTAGGCCGGTGCGGATCTCCGGTTCCGGCGGATATTTGCGACTACCGAGAGAATCTGATTGCCGATGGCGGTCCATGGTGCAGCAGAGACGAGATTTCGAGTGTTCCCCATACCCCGACGGTTCATATGCAAAATTATATCGACCACGACAAGAAATATAATATCGCATGTCATGGGCAAAGTGGGGACTGACTGAATCCGCCACACCAAACGGGCTTTAACGGGCGTTAAGCTGTTTAGGCCCTACGTCGCCCAACCCATAAAGACAACCAGAACGACAATAGTATTAATCCCACAGACGTACAATGTCTTCAAGGTGGCGAAATTACTCCCGAAAAGCTCCGGCCTCACGGTCAACCGGCCCGGGTTATGTAGCGGCGGGTTTACCCCGCCATGTGGCGAGGTAGACTCGCCACCAGGAAATGGCGGGGTAAACCCGCCGCTACGAGGGCCTGCCGTAACCACCCCGCCGCTATCGCGCCACCCCTCCTGAATCAGGAGGGGAGCCTTGCTTTTTTCCAGCGCCTTGCAGAAATTCAGCACCGAGGAATGTTGGGAATGAGTTCACAGTTCACAGTAAAAACCCAGTTAGGAGTTAAGGCGCGCCCTTCTACCTGAATCCGGCGTGAAAAGGATGATCAGGAGTCGAGCGGCTTCAGTCGGTGGGTCTTTCGGAGTATTTCGTGCGCCAGGTCTTGTAGGATCGGGGATTCTCTGAGGCGAAGGATGGGGCGGTTC
>Ga0326727_10003839_pt1 | contig 46918 bp, 27 predicted proteins | sample MB2enrmetagenome_FD_207643 | JGI IMG/M metagenome (GOLD analysis project Ga0326727, IMG submission 207643) | Lab enriched peat soil microbial communities from McLean, Ithaca, NY, United States - MB29MY | ecosystem: Environmental > Terrestrial > Soil > Wetlands > Peat | place: USA: New York... | reverse complement strand
ACTATGCCGTTTCCGACCGCCCCGGCCGCGCAGTCGCCCGCCCCGCCGACCACGACGCAGGCGGTCGAGAGGCCCAGCAGCTCGGCGGCCTGAGGGGTCAGCGTGCCGGTGACTTCTTCCGACTCGTAGCAGCGGCCCAACAGATCGACCCCCAGTCCCAGCCTGGAGAGGAGGTCGGTAGACCAGCTCCGCTTGGCGACGTCCAAGAGCAGCATCCCGCTGGCATCGCTCACTTCGGTGGCCAGCTCGCCGGTCAGGCGGCGGCGGATTTCATCCTTGGGCAGCAGGATCTTGGCCGTTTTGCCGAAATTCCTGGGCTCGTGGTTTCGCAGCCAGAGGATTTTGGGGGCGGTGAAGCCGGTCAAGGCCGGGTTGGCCACCATCTGGATCAGCCGGTCGCGGCCGCCGGCCAACTCCTCGATCTGGCGGCATTCGGCGGCGGTCCGCTGGTCGTTCCAGAGGATGGCCCGGCGAATGACCTTCTGCCGCTTGTCCAGAAACACCGAACCGTGCATCTGGCCGGACAGGCCGATGGCCCGCACCTCGGCCGGCTTGAGCCGGGCGGCTCGCATCACGCGGCGGACCGAGCGGACGGTGGCCTGCCACCAGTCCTCGGGGTCCTGCTCGCTCCAGAGGGGCTTGGGATGGTAGAGCGGGTAGGTCTCCATAGCGCTGGCCAGGATCTTCCCCTGCGGGTCGATGGCCAGGGTCTTGGTGCCGGACGTGCCCACGTCGATGCCCAGAAATGCACTCATGGCGGTCTCGTCCCTTTCTAACGATGGCCCGATTGTATCCCGGGTGGGGGAGGATGGGAATGGGCGCCGGGGTCTCAGGTCTCGGGGCTCTGGTTCCCACGCTCCGCGTTCCCGAGGCCATGGCGTGCCCGCGAAGGGCCGCGGGAGCGGCCGTCCAGCGCGTTCCCACGGAGGACCGTGGGAACGAGCATGGACCGTCAGAGGAAGTGCATCGTGGCTTCGCACTGCCGCTGGCCATCGCGGCTGGTGAAAATGACCGTCACGTCCCCGTCGGAGCTGACGGTGATGGGCCGGCCGCCCCAAAGATACGCCGAGCGGGCCGCGGTCATGCGGGCGCCCAACTGGTTTCCCACGTTCGGATGGGACTTGATGATCGCGCCCACGGCCAGGATGCGATGATCGTCGAACACGAGGGCCCCGTCGACGCAGGCCATTTCGATCAGCCGCCGCTTGCGCTTCAGCGACCCTGCCTTCCGGCCGATGCCGATGTCCTCGATCGAGCGGCGGATGAGGGACTGGCCGGGCGGCTGCACCGGAGAGACCTCCTCATGGCCGTTCCACTCGTCCAGCAGGATGCTCTCGCGGTTCAGGAGGTGCTCGCCCAGCCGGTGCTCGGGATCGTAGACCAGCAGGGCCCCCTGCCGCCGGAAGCTCAGGTCGAAGAGCACCTCGAACAGGTTCGCGCCGACGTGGTAATTCCCCAGGCAGTAGGAAAGGCTGTTCTTGAAGGTCCGCACGTCGTAGACCCGCCACTTCCCTTTCCGCCGGGCCGCCAGCAGGCCCGCCTTGTTCATCAGCACCAGGCTCCCCAGCGACGTCAGGTGGGCGGACAGGTCTTGCTCCTCCATCACACAATAGATCGGGTGCAGGAACTCGGGATGGAACTTGTAGGAAGGCGAGGTGCGGACCACGTTCCAGTCCACCTCTCCGTAATCCATCAGCCGCAGTTCCGCATCGACCGCCAGGTAGGAGAAAGGCGAGGAGGCCAGCCGATCGAGGAACTTCTGCAGGTAGGGCTGCGTGATGTCGCCGATTCCGCTGCCGGGCCGGATGATCAGGTTCAGCGTCACCGGCGTGTTCTCGTAGGTCCGGCTGGCGATGCCGTCGAAGTACCCGATCACTTTCGTCCAATTGGTGGCGGCGGAGTGCAGCCGCAGCCACTCCATCGCGAAGCTCTCCAGCAGCACGTCGATCAGGCCGGGCATCTCGGTGAAGTACCGCAGCGGCATCTCCCGGGTGCGGGCGGAGACTTTCGCCAGAAAAGCTTGCAAGTGCGGCGTCAGCCGGCAGTGGTTGAAGAACCGGGCCCGATGTTCCCCAATGGGGATCGAATACTCCTCGGGGCCGCACTCCGCTTCATACCAGTGCGGCACCAGGCGGATGATCTCCCGCCCGATCTCGGCCTCCAGTCCGCCGGCGATAGTCCCAGGGGTGCTCATCAGGCCCCTATTGGACCGAAAAACGGCCGCATTGGCAACACGAATTTCGGCCGCCGCCCGTCCCGGTCCTGCATGTGGGTCGGGGAGGAATCGCTTCCTGAGACAGGCTGTCGCTGCAAAATGCCGTGAAGCGCGGCATTTGGGCGTCTGCGCGTGGCCCCGCCCTCGGTTCGGCGACGCAACTTGTGTAGTCCCACACTCTTGCGGACGCGGATATCATCGGACGTGCCACCGACCGGCCCCGCCGAGAGTCGACGTGGTTGGGGATGGCCGCCGGAGGGCGACGTTACAAGGCGGGGAACACGAATCGCCCCTGTTCTCTGGCCGCCGCGCCGGATAGAATTTCTTGTGGCCCAGGAACGCCGCTCGACGAATGGCTGGGCCGAAGTCGGAGGATGACTGGGATTGGTTTCACAGCGGGGTTTTCGCCCGCGTGTGTTTTCGCGGACGAAATCGGGCTGCGAGAACAGTTCTGGATCAAGAGCAACGCGGCTTTGCCGGAGGGCTCGCTGACGAGCCAGCCGGCGTGGTCGAATACCTCGTGGTGTTCCGCCACGCCGGTTTTTTTCTTGCCGCCACGAGACGCTTGGAACCAGCCACAAGAGGAATCCTATGCAAAACGCCGTTCTATCGACTTCCCTTCTTGACAAGACAGACTCGGCAAAGCCGCTTTCCGCGAACAGCCTGGCGCGGGGCGGCGTCCGCTCGCAGAAAGCCGGAAAACCTGGCCGCTGGTCCAACGGGCTCGCTTGGAGTTCGGTCCTGTGGATCGGGCTGATTCACGTCGCCGCCCTGGCCACCCCGTTCTTCTTCACCTGGAAGGGCGTGCTGCTGTTCCTGGTATTGGGCTGGCTCAGCGGTGGCCTGGGGGTCTGTCTGGGGTATCACCGGCTGCTGACCCATCGCAGTTTTCACACCTTCCGGCTGCTACGGCGGACGCTGGCCCTGTTCGGCACACTGGCGGGCGAGGGGCCGCCGATTACTTGGGTCGCCGTTCACCGCAAGCACCACCATTACGCCGATAAGGAAGGAGATCCCCATTCCCCGCTCGACGGCGGCTGGTGGAGCCATATCCTCTGGCTCTTCCCCCGCCCCCGCCATCCCCAGTGGCAGCAGATGATCCAACGTTACACCAAGGACCTCTTGAAAGACCCTTTCATGCGGCTGCTCGATAAGACTTTCCTGGCGTGGCACTTCGCCCTCGGCGCGGCATTGTTGGCATTTGGTTGGCTCGTCTGGGATGCCTATACGGGCTGGTCGTTCGTGTTTTTCGGGATGTTCTTGCGGCTGGTCTACGTGATGCACGTCACGTGGCTGGTCAATTCCGCCTCCCACATGTGGGGCTACCGCAGCTACAACACGCACGACGATAGCCGCAACCTGTGGTGGGTCGGGTTGCTGGCCTACGGCGAAGGCTGGCACAACAACCATCACGCCTTTCCCGCCCGGGCCCGCCACGGCCACCGCTGGTGGGAACTTGATATGACCTACGTGCTCATTCGCACGATGGAGTTCTTCGGCTTGGCATGGAACGTGATCCGCGGGCCCGGCGCGAGCGTGGCCGGCAGGTGAGCAAGTGTGGCTGCGGGGCTCCGCAAGCTACCCACGATGGCCTTCTTGTCCATCTTATCGCGGCCGCATCTTGTGCGCCAGCCGCAATTTCACTCGAGCTGAAGTCATCCCCAGGTCGGGCACCCTGCAGCCGAGACCGTGATTGGGTGACCGGGCAACAGCCGTAACCACTTGCGAAAGTGGACCTTAGCTTTCCGGGGCGACTGCTGAATGAACAGCCAGGCACGGGCTGCCTGGCTTGCGAGCATGTCTGTACACATCTTGTGCAGCGCGTTAGCTAAGACCAGCCAAGCGTTACAGTCGATACATTCGTTAGAGTCACAGGTAATTCGGCATGACGCAGTGCAAGCAGCTCGGGATCGCCGCAATCCTGCTGTTGGGCGGGTGTGTCTATCACGCCCGGGAGCGAGCGGATCCGTCGGTGTGCGAGCTTGCCTGCCATCCCTACGATCCGCAACCGCCTGGAGCGGCGGTAAGCCCACCGGCCGCGGTTCCGGTCGCACCCGCCCTGCCGGGTCCGCCCGCCACGAACGAAAGCGGCAGCACGCCAGGGAAGAGGACAGTCCCATTTTCGTCGAACGAAAATCGGGACAGTCCCCGGACGGACGTGCGGACTGTTGCATTCCTGGCGGCTGGGGAGCCGGCCGAGCAGCCACCGGGCAGCGACGGAAGGGCCGTTCCGGAAAAGCACCTGGATCTGAACGTTCCCCCGGAAATTCCTGGTTCGGAAGCTCGGCGGCTCGAAGTCCCCAAGGAGGCCGCGGCAAAGCAGCGGGCAATCCAGCGGCTATTTCCCGATTTGCCGCCGCTGCCCGCCGAGCCGATCCCGATGCCGGGGCCGAATGGCCGGCCCTATACCTTGGCGGACTTGCAACAGATCGCCGCCGCCAACAGCCCGCAACTGCGGCAAGCCGCTGCCGACGTGGAAGCGGCCCGCGGCAACATGATCCAGGCCAATGCCTATCCCAATCCAACGGTCAGCTACCAGTTCACGCCATCCAACAACGGCAGCACTCCCGGCGCCGACGGCGTCGGCGTGGACCAGACGATCAAGACCGGCGGAAAGCTGCGGTTGCAAAAAGCCGCAGCGGAGATGGACCTGCACAACGCCGAGTTGGCCTTGCACCGGGCTCGCAGCGATTTGGCCACCCAGGTGCGCAGCGCCTACTTCGCGGTCCTGGCAGCCAAGGAGACGGTCCGGGTGAACAAGGCTTTGGCCCACTTCACGGACGAAGTCTATCGACTCCAGGCCAACCTGTTGGCAGGCGGGTTTGCGGCACCTTATGAACCGGCGGCCCTGCGCGCCCAAGCTTATAGCGCGCGGTTGGCCTACAAGCAGGCCATCCAGACCTATATCTATTCCTGGAAGCAACTCGTCGCGGCGATCAACGTGCGGCAATTGCCGCTCTCGCAACTGGCCGGCCGCGTCGATTCAGCCATCCCCTACTACGATTTCGACGCCATTCTGGCCTATGTCCTGCGCAACCACACGGACGTGCTGACGGCGCGCAACGGGATCGACAAAGCGCGCTACAACTTGAAACTGGCCCAAGTCACACCCGTTCCGGACGTTGATGTAAACGTGGGTGTGTACAAGGATTACAGCCTTGCTCCGAAACAGATGCTTCCAACCTTGACGCTTGGCGTGCCGATCCCCATTTGGGACCACAACAAGGGGGCGATCATCGCCGCCGAGGGTGCGCTGGTCCGGGCCGAGGAGGAGCCGCATCGCGTCGAGTTGAACCTGACCAATACGCTGGCGGCCGCGTACATGAATTACAAGAATAACCTGGACGCGCTGGAGTATTATCGCCGGTACATCTTGCCCGACCAAGTCCGGGCCTATCGCGGCGCCTACGATCGCCGTCAGATCGACCCCAATGCGTCGTTCGGCGACGTGGTCGGCGCCCAGCAAACGCTGGCGTCCGACGTGACAACGTACTTGCAGACCCTGGGCCAGGTTTGGACCTCGGTGACGAGCGTGGCAGACCTGATTCAGACGGACGACCTGTTCGAGTTTGCCAGGCCCGAGGCCGTGCCGCCGCTGCCCGACCTGGAACAGTTGGCGCCGCTGCCCTGTTGTCATCCCTGCGCAGGACCGCCGGGCGCCAGCGCAAGCCCGCCGGTCCGCACGAATGGTTCGGTCCCGGCCGCTGAGCCAGTTCCGCTGCCCGAACCTCTTCCGCGCCCCGTTTCCAGGGGCTCGGCAGCTCCGGCCGGCAGTCAGGGAGGATGAGGAAGCCGTCATGGTCCGTCTTGCCCATATTCTGGTCGTGCTGGCCGCATGGATCGCATTGCTTCCGCTTGGGGCGATGGGGCAAGCGCCGCTCGCCGTGCCGGGCCGGCCGGTTGCGGACCTGGCCGGCTCGACGGAGCCCAATCCATTGCCGGGATTGCCGCGACCGCCGGACCAGCCCGGTTCGCTGCTACAGGCGGCCCCCGCGGGTCCCGTGTATGGGTGCCCTCAGTTGGAATGCCCTTACTTCGAGAAAGACCCACGGCTCGATCCCGCGGAGTTGCCTCAGCCGGGCTGGCTCTTCGACGTGGAGTTGGGCATCGTGGGGAGCCATGTAGTAGAGAAGCTGGGAGAACCTCCCTTTCCCAATGGCAATCCTGTCCCGTTCACCGTGAGCGTGCCCATGGCCAGACTCGATTGGACTGTTTCGCCCCGCTTCGAGCTGGGCTATCGGCTGCCGTCGGGCTTTGGAGAACTGGACGTTGCCTATCGGTTCCTGCTGACGGAGGGGACCGGCTCAACGCCAGCCGGCTCAACGGCAAGCCCCGATGCCGCCGCCGCGTTGACAAGCCATCTCCGCATCAACGTGGGAGACGTGGACTATGCCAGCCGCGAGACATCGCTGGGGCCGAATTGGGGCATGAAGTGGCGGATCGGCCTGCGGACCGCGGACGTGTTCTTCGATTCGCAGGCCGACGAACCGTTCGCATCGGCGGCAGCGCATGGGGCCAGCGGATTCTTCGAGCGCAGCATTTCCAACAACTTTTGCGGTATCGGCCCGCACGCCGCTTTGGAACTCGCCAAGCGGCGGAACCCGTGGGGCCTGGGATGGGTTGGCCGCTTGGACGGCGGACTGCTCTTTGGCCAGGTCCGTCAAAAATTTGCCGAGGTATCGATGACGCCCGGCGGTGGCGGCCTTTTCGACCTGAGCAATCCGGAGCAGGCGCCGATGCTCAGCGGCTTTCTGGGACTCGACTGGCGGCCCTCGTGCCGCCCGAACCTGGATATTCTGCTCGGATTCACCGCGGAATACTGGTGGAACGTAGGGCGGCTGAGCGACCCTGATCTGTACAATGGCACGTCAGCCGGTGAAGCGGGCTCCTACGGCCCACTGCTGCGGTTGGAATACAACTACTAATCTTGGTCATTCTGGCCAAAATCTGTACACCGGGCGGAGCGGTCGGCCTCCGCTCTTGACCACTTCGGGTGCAAGCGAAGTCTCGCCAAACGTCTGAGCAGTACGTTCTTTCCATCGCTTGGCGGCGCGGGGAGAGCACTCATTGAACCGGAACAATGGTCGGCACATGGTTTGCGTAGAGAGATTATTGTTAGACGCATACCTGCCGGAAAAAATTGTACGGCAACAAGACGAAAAGACTCGGACGCCTGCATGCCTTCGCCAGTTCTTGATGCCCACCCGATGAGTACAAGAGACGCGGGTCTAGTCTCTCAGTGCACTTCCTCGGCCGCTGAGGAAATGGCCCCCCCGGCCCCGCAAGAGAAGGGGGAAGGTTGTAGGCGTGCGCTTCTGCTTCGATTACGAAGAGCGGCCGGAATCTTGCTGCCCATCCTGGCAATACTGATGGCGCTGGCGGTGGCCTTCGGCGCGGTGAAGCTGCCCTGGGCGACTCCCGTCGCGGAGAAAGCGGACCCGCCCGAGAAAGAAGGATTGGCCGGTATCAAGCTGGTCGCGGGTAGCCTTCTCGTGCCGGAAGATGTGCGGAGGTCGCTGGGCATTCGCCAAGGCAGCGTCGATCAAATCGCCGTTGCCGAGAAGCCGACGCGGCCGCGGCCCCTGGTGATGCCCGGCTCGACGGCCCTTGATCCCGCCCGATTGATCCGCGTGCGAGTCCGGTTCACGCCGGCGGAAGTGGTGGAGATCGCCAAGATCAACGATCCGCACAGTTCGCCGGGAAACATCCCACCCTTGCGCCGCGAGTTGCAGGCCGGCGACCCGGTGAAGAAGGGAGACCTGCTGGCGGTGCTCTTCAGCGTTGACGTGGGCAACAAGAAGAACGATTTGTTCGACGCCCTCTCGCAGTTGCGGCTCGATGAAGAGGTGCTCAAGCGCGCCGAGGTCAAGTCAGCGGCCGTGCCGGAAGTCTTTATCCTCAACGCGCGTCGCAACGTACAAGCGGACATCAACGCCGTCAACCGGGCCGAAAACACGTTGAAGACCTGGGCGATCCCGGAGGAGGACATTCAGGCCGTCCGCGACGAGGTGCAGAACGTTACCAGCGGCCAGGACGGGCATGCCAAGGAAAAGGACCGACTGAAACAGTGGGCCCGCGTGGAATTAAAGGCCCCCGACGACGGATTCCTTATCGAGCAGAACGTCGCCCTGCACGAAACCGTCGTGGACAACACGACCAACTTGTTCCAGCTCGCCAAGGTCGATCCGCTCATCGTGCTGGCTGCCGTTCCCGAGGACGACCTGCCGGCCCTGCAGGACTTGAAGAGCCAGACGCGGAATTTCGTCGGGTGGACCGTGCGCACGGTCGGAACCCAACCCATTGCGGGGCTGATCGATGACATCGGGTATCTGATCGACCCCAACCAGCACACCGCGGTCGTTCGGGGGCACATTCCGAATAGGCAGGGGTTGCTGCGGGCGGGGCAGTTCGTCACGGCCACCGTGGAGCTGCTGCCTCCCAAGAACGTGGTGGAAGTGCCGATCAGCGCCGTCGTGGAAGACGGCAAAGACTCGAACGTCTTCGTACAAACCGACCCGGAGAAGGCGGTTTACACGATGCGCCGCGTGCAAGTGACCAACCGCTTCGACCGGACGGCGTATGTCCGCAGTGTGCCCATGAGCAAAGATGAGCAGCGCGCAGCGGAAGCGGACGGACACTTGCTGCTGCCGACGGAGCCGTTGCGCGAGGGGGAGCGAGTCCTTACGGCCGGAGTGCTGGAACTCAAGACCGCGCTGGCGAATATGCTTTCAGAGGCCGCCACGGCGAAAGGACCGCAGACTACACCATGTATGGCCAACTAATTCCGCTAGGCGGCGGCGACCCCATCCCGCTCTGGAGGAAAGCCCTCTTGGTCGGGCGACGGGAGGGTTGCGACATCGTCTTGCGGTTCCCCAACGTCTCGGCCCAGCATTGCCAGTTGATCCTAGTGGGCGGTTACTGGTACGTCACGGATCTGCAAAGCCGCAACGGCGTAAAGGTCAACGGCGTGCGGGTGCAAGAGAAAAGGCTCGATCCGGGGGATGTCCTCTCCGTGGCCAACCACCGCTATGAGGTGCAATACTCGCCGGCCGATAACGGTGCGGCCGGCCTCCCGCCTTCTGACAGCTCTGAGGGGGACATCTTTAGCAAGTCGCTCTTGGAGCGGGCGGGCCTGTCGAGGGCCCAAATTCCCGGAGCCCAGGCGGCGGAGCCGCCCCAAGAGGCACATTACGATATCACCAAGGATGACCCCACCCCGTCGCGAAAAGGCAAGGACGCAATCTGACGCCAACGGTATCCGACCGTGGGCGCACGAAGGAGCTAATCCAGGTGGTTCGTAAGCTCATCCAATGGTCGCTCGACAACCCGCTGGTCGTCCTCCTGCTGGCAGTGGCGTTGGCCGTAGTGGGGGTTTACTCCCGCCGCCACATCAACGTGGAGGCATACCCGGACCCGGCCCCGCCCACCGTGGAGGTGGTCGCGCTGTTTCCCGGTGCTTCCGCCGAGGAGGTGGAGCGGCAGGTCACCATTCCGCTCGAAGTGACCCTGGCTGGGATGCCGGGCTTGAGCGCCATGAACAGCAAGACCGTGTTCGGGCTGAGCGACATCAAGATGTTGTTCGATTATGGCTTCGAGTACAAAGAAGCACGCCAGGAAACCATCAATCGCCTGCAAGCCACGCAGCCGCTGCCGCCGGGTGTAACTGCCCAGATTTCCCCGGAGTCCCCGACGGGAGAGATTTTCCGCTACTGGCTGCGGGCTCCCAAGCACGCCGGCCACAACATCTACACCCTGAACGATCTCAAGGCGTTGCAGGACTGGGTGCTGGAACGCGAGTTCCGCACTGTTCCCCGCGTAGTGGATGTTACCAGTTGGGGCGGGACCGTCCGCCGCTACGAGGTGCAGCCCGATCCCGATCGCATGCGGCGCTACGCGATCACCCTGGCCCAATTGCAGAACGTGCTCGCCAGCAGCAATGCCACGGTGGGGGGCGACTATGTCGATCAGGGCGACGTGGCGCTGACCGTGCGCAGCGTGGGTTTGTTCGGCGGCGGGGAAGACCCGGTGCGCAAGGTGCTGGGGATGACCGATCCCGTGCGAGCTGCTGGAATCCTCCGCGCCGAGGAAGAACGTCGCATCCGCGATATCCGCGCCCTGGTAATCACCTCCGTCAACAACCAACCGGTCCGCGTGGAAGACGTGGTCGAGGGCGGGCGGCTGGCCCCCGATGAGCGAGCGGGCGAGAAGGGAGTCGTTGTTCGTAACCAGACCCGGTTGGGGACGATGGCGCATTTCAAGCTGGATGACGGTTACGAATCCCAGTTTCAGGCGGATCACTCCCTCAGCATCCGCGAGGCTGGTCACGACGATCCCGATCAGGTGGGATGCATTGTCTTGCTGCGCAAGGGAGAAGCGACCCTGCCTGCCCTGACGGATATCGAAGCCAAGGTCAAGGAGCTCAATGACCCCGCATCCGGGCGGATGCTGCCGGGGGTCGAAATCGTGCCTTACTACGACCGGAAGGAACTGACCAGCGTCACAACCGATACGGTCACCGAGAACCTGCTGGTGGGTATCGGCCTGGTCTTCTTGATCCTGTTGATGTTCTTGGGTAATGTGCGAACCGCCGTGATCGTGGCGGTCAACATTCCGTTGGCCCTCTTGTTCGCCTTAGCGGCACTCTACTTTCGCGGCAAGTCGGCAAACCTTCTCTCCATCGGCGCGGTGGATTTCGGCATCATCGTCGATTCTTCGGTCATCATCGCCGAGAACATCTACCGTCATTTGGCCAGCGGGAAGGACGCCGATCTGCCGCTGAAGACCCGCATCCTTCACGCGGCCGGCGAGATCGACCGCGCGATCTTGTTTTCGACGCTCATCATGGTGTGCGCGTTCATTCCGCTGTTCACGATGCAGGGTCCGGAGGGGGCCTTGTTCGGCCCGATGGCCCAGACCTATGCTTCTGCGTTGGGCGGGGCCCTGGCCCTGGCCGTGATGTTGACGCCCGTACTGTGCCTGTTGTTTTTCAAGAACCTGCGGCCGGTTCCGGACAACTTCTTCGTGCGCCTGATCAAGACCAGCTACCTGCGGCAACTAGACCGCTGCCTGGAGCATCGTTGGCTTACCGTGCTGTTCTTCGGGTCGCTGATTGCCTGCACGGCTTCGCTGCTGCCGGGCCTGGGGCGCGAGTTCATGCCGCAGTTGGAAGAGGGCAACCTCTGGATTCGGGACACGGCCGCGCTGAATATCAGCCTCGCGCGGCAAGCTGCGATTTCCAAAGAGGCCCGCGCGATCATGGCCTCTTACCCCGAGGTCGTCGATGTCGTCAACCAGATCGGCAGAACCGACGACGGCACCGACACCGACGGCTACTACAACTCGGAGTTCTTCGTGCCTTTGCGACCCCAAAAGGAGTGGCCGGCGGTCGTCCAGCAGCAGGGTTGGCGGCGCTGGCTCTACGGCCCGATGCGGCCGCGCACCAAGGAGGAGTTGATCGCCGAAATGGATGCCGAGTTGGAGTGGAAGCTCCCGGGCATTACCTGGAATTTCTCGCAGAACATTCGCGACAACGTGATGGAAGCCCTGTCGGGAATCAAAGGCGACAACTCGCTGAAGATCATCGGTCCCGACTTCAACAAGCTCCAGGACCTCGGCGAACAAGCCAGGCAGATCATGCAGAGGGTGCCCGGCCTTGAGGACGTGGGAGTCTTCAACGTCCTGGGGCAATCGCACCTGGCGTTCCGCGTGGACCCGGAAAAATGCCAGCGGTGGGGCGTGCAAGTGGCCGACGTGAACAACGTGATCGGCAGCGCCCTGGGGGGCAAGGCCATGACCGAGATGGTCGAAGGGGAGAAGATCTTCGACGTGTCGATCCGCTGGCCGGCCTGGCGGCGGGGCAGCGAAACGTCGATCCTCGATATTCCCGTGGACATAGGCAACAACCAGGTGGTCCAGCCCCAGGGGCCGGGGTTCGCCCCGTCTGCAACCGGGACCGGTCAGGCTCCCCCCACGGTTAGCGGCAGCCTGGCCGGCACCGCGAACCCGCTCAGCAACACGCCGCGTCTGCGGGTGCGCGATCTGGTGAGTCCCGTCGGCGAGGACGGGTCGGTCGACCCGAACGGCCAGTTCGAGAGGCCCGGCGCCGCGGTGATTTACCGCGAACAGCAGAAACGCCTGATCGCGGTGAAGTTCAGCGTTCGCGGCCGCGATTTGGCCGGTGCGGTCGATCAGGCGCGGAAAGAAACTCAGCATCTGTTCCAGCCCCCTTATCGGGCGGTCTGGTCCGGCGAGTTCGAGGAAATGCAAGGTGCCGAGACCCGCCTGATGTGGATTATCCCGCTCTCGCTGGGCCTGATCTTCATCCTGCTGTACTCGGCCTTGCGGTCCTGGCTGGACGCCGTGGTCGTCATCAGCAACGTGCTGGCGCTGGCGATTGGCGGCGTCTGGGCCTTGCACCTGACGCACACCAGCTTCAGTATCTCGGCGGCCGTCGGTTTCATTTCGCTCTTCGGCGTGGCGATTATGGACGGACTGCTGATGATCTCCTACTTCAACACGCTCCGCGCACAGGGAGAACCGTTGGAGCGGGCGGTTATCGAGGGGGCCGCCAAGCGGGTCCGCCCGGTGATGATGACTGCGCTGACGGCTTTGTTCGGCTTGCTGCCGGCGGCCGTTTCGACTCAGATCGGTTCGCAGACCCAGCGACCGCTGGCGATCGTCGTGGTCGGCGGCATGACCACCACGATCCTGCTTACCCGTTATCTCATGCCAGTGCTCTACAGTTTCTACGGCCATCGAGAACCTCCTGCAGAGGCCGGCAGCCTGGCGCATTGACCAGTGGTCCAGGCTATTGGGATTCCTTCGGTTCCGGGGTAGAATTCTAATATGAGTCACCGGCTAACCCTGCGCATGGCCGCTCCGAGCATCGTCATCAGCCTGCTCCTGTTCGCCTCGGGCAGCTTGGGGGCGTGGTACGTGCATGAGTTGCAGAAGAGCACGGCCGAAAGGCTCAAGACCGACGTGGCCACGATCGCCGCCGCGGAGCAGTTGGTTCTCAGCGTGACGGAAGTGCGATCGGAGCTGAGCGATTTCCTCGCCACCGGCAGCCGCGCCCATCTGGATGCCGCCTGGGACAAGTGCGCGGAAATGGATCGCTGCCTCCACGCAACGGAAAGATGGGTGGATGATGACGACGAAATCGCGTTGACCGGCCAAATCCGCGCGGGATACGAACGCTTCGTGGAAGCATTCCGGCAACTGCCCACGTCGCCTGTGGATGCCGGCGCCCGGCAGGCCGTCGAGCATCTGAACCACGGCTTGGCCCTGCGCGGCGTCCTGGTGCCGGCCAAGGACTTGCTCGCCCTGGAAGAAAAGCTGAATCAGCAAAGCGGAGAGGAAAACCAACGCAGGGCGACCCAGATGGCGTATTCCCTCTGGCTGTTCGGCGTCTTTGGAGCCGCGGGAGGCGTGGCCGCCGGTTTCGGCATCGCCCGCGGCGTGACGCGATCCATCGTGGAGCTTTACGTGCCCGTCCGGGCGGCCAGCGGCAAACTGGAGGAAGTAGTCGGGCCGGTGGACGTGATCCCTTCCGCCGGAATCGAGAATCTGGACGCGATCCTGCACAAAATGAGCGAGCAGATCGGCACGGTCGTGGACCGGCTGCAGCAGAGCCAGGTCGAGGTGCTGCGTGCCGAGCAAATGGCGGCTCTCGGGCAGCTTGCGGCCGGCATGGCGCATGAGCTGCGCAATCCGCTGACGGCGATGAAGATGCTCATCCAGAATGCCGTGAAAGCGCGGCCGGCCGACGGGCTGACCGACCGCGACCTGGCTGTCTTGGAAGCGGAGACGACGCGCTTGGAACGCTCGCTCCAGACGTTTCTCGACTTTGCTCGCCCACCCGCGCTCCAGAAGCGGCCGGGGGATGTTTGCCAAGCCATTGCGCAAACGCTGGAACTGATTCGTGCCCGCGCCGATCAGCAGGGCGTGCAAATCCGTTGCGAATCGGCTGATCGGCCGCTCGTGATCGAAGCCGACCACGAGCACCTCCGCCAACTCTTCCTTAATCTGCTGCTGAACGCCCTGGATGCGCTGCCGCAAGGGGGGAGCATCCGCGTCGCCGTTGCCCGGTCCGGCCCTCGCGCCGCACCAGGCGGAGGCTCTCGCGGGCTACAACCCGCCGAGGGTTCCACGTCCTGGATCACCGTCACGGTGGCGGACAACGGGCCGGGTATTCCGGACAATCTTGGGGACCAGGTTTTTGCCCCCTATGTGAGCACCAAGGACACCGGACTGGGCCTCGGCCTTGCCATTTGCAAGCAGATCGTGCAATTGCACGGCGGCCAGATCACCGCGAGCAACGCCCCGGAAGGTGGCGCGGTGTTCACGGTCCGCCTGCCCACGAATGTGCTCGTCGATCAACATTCTACCGAGGTGCCAAGCTAAGCCGCGTGCCGCGGAGGAGGGAACGCCGTGTCCAGCTTGCTGATAATCGACGACGAGCCGAATGTCTGCTATTCGCTGCAAAGGGCGCTCGAATCCGCCACGCTCCAGATTACCACCGCCGGCACCGCCCGCGAAGGAATCCAGTGCATCCGCGGCGGTACGCCGGACGCCGTGATTCTTGACGTCCGGCTGCCCGACATGTCGGGGCTGGAAGCCTACGCGATGATCCGCCAAATCGATGCGCGGCTGCCGGTTATCGTGATTACCGCCCACGGGACCACCGAAACCGCAATCGAGGCGATGAAGCTGGGCGCATTCGAGTACCTGCTCAAGCCGCTGGACCTCGACCAGCTTGGCAGCGTCGTCGCCCGCGCAATCCACCTCAGCCGGATCAGCCGCATTCCGGCGATGTACGACGAGAAGCAGGAGCCCCAGGCGGAAGGCGACCAATTAGTGAGTTCCTCGGCTCCCATGCAAGAGCTCTACAAGTCGATCGGCCGCATTGCGCCGCAGGACGTGACCGTGCTGATTCTCGGGGAGAGCGGGACCGGGAAGGAGTTGGTCGCCCGAGCGATCTATCAGCACAGCCGCCGCAGCCAGGCGCCGTTTCTGGCGATCAACTGCGCAGCCATCCCGGAACCCCTGCTGGAAAGCGAGCTATTCGGCCACGAGCGGGGCGCCTTCACGGGCGCCGACCGGCGGCGCATCGGCAAATTCGAGCAGGCCCACGGCGGAACAGTCTTCATGGATGAGGTGGGCGACATGGCTCCGGGCACCCAGGCGAAGCTGCTGCGGCTCTTGCAAGAAAAGCAATTCGAGCGGGTGGGGGGCAATGCCACGATTCACAGCGATATCCGCGTCATCGCCGCCACCAACCAAGATCTGGAGTCCTTGGCCGCCATCGGCCGCTTCCGCCAGGACCTCTTCTACCGCCTGAACGTGTTGACGATTCGCATCCCGCCCTTGCGCGAGCGGATCGAGGACATCCCCTTGCTGCTGGAGTACTTCCTGGGCCGCATGAACCGGGAACTGGACCGGCATGTCCGCCGCGTTTCGCCCGAAGCGATGGAGCTTCTCAAGCAGCATTCCTGGCCGGGAAACGTGCGGGAGTTGCAGAGCGCCGTCAAGTACGCCTTGGTGCATACCGCGGGCGACACGCTCACCGCCGACTGCCTCCCTCCCCATCTTCAGGAGAAGTCCTCCCGTGTTGAAGTGCTGGCCGCCGAAGAGTCTGTCGATCTTGCCGTCGCCCGACTGGTCCACGAGACGTTGGCCCAGAAATGCGGAAACGTCTACTACCAGGTTCAAGCGGCCGTGGATCGGGTCGTGCTCCGCGAAGTGCTGGAACGCGTCAAGGGGAACCAGGTGGAGGCGGCGGACCTCCTGGGCATTTCCCGCACCACCTTGCGGTCCAAACTCCGGGCGCTGGGCCTGGTCGTGGAGAAACAGGTCAGCGGCACGCAGGATTGAGACCGGCGCCAGACTCTTGCAAAAGCTATTTCGCACGTTATCATACTACTTACCGTGCACAGAATGCCAAGACACGCTCTCGTCGCGCTCGCCGTCGCCCTGCTGCTGGGGGCTGCGCTGAACGCGGCCGAAATCGCCACGGCCCGCGGCGATAGCGCGTCGCTGCTCTCCGTCGCCGAGGCGACGGCGACCCGACGGGGCAAGAGTTCGCGCGAGCCGTGGAGGCCGTATGCCGTCACGCTCGCGCCCGCCAAGTGGATCTGGCTGCCGGCCGAGCGGACGTTGCCGAACAGCTTCGTCCTGTTTCGCAAGGAAGTGCAACTGCCGGCCGCGCCGACGCGGGCCGACGGCTGGATCAGCGCCGACAGCCGGTACAAACTCACGGTCAACGGCCAGCGCGTGCAGTGGGGGCCCGCGCCCTGCGACCCGCGCAACCTGGATGCGGATCCGATCGACCTGAAACCTTACTTGCAGGCCGGCAAGAACGTGATCGGCGCGGAGGTGCTGTTCTACGGCCACGGCGACGGCACCTGGCCGGGCGGCCGGCCGGGAGTGATTTTCAACGCCACCGTCGAAACGCCCGGCGCCAATCAGCAGATCACGAGCGACGGGAGTTGGCAAGCGCTTTTGGACCGCGGGCACCGGCCGGGTCAGTTCAAGCGCTGGTTCCTCCGCGCGTTGCAGGAGGAGTTCGACGCGCGGCTGGCTCCTCAGGCTTGGGATACGCCCGCCTTTCACCCCGACTCGCGCTGGGTGCAAGCGATGGAAATCCCCTGTCCGCCGGACAAGGGGCCGGCGTGCCGTGCGGACGGGCACTGGTCCAACGACAGCGTGGACCGCACCGCGCCCGAAGCCTCGTCGCTCCGCATGAGGCAGATTCCGCCGACGCGCGAGACGCTGGTGGCGGCGAAGCGGCTGGCGCACTCCGGCCGCGTGCACTGGAAGCGCGACCCGGCCGATTGGTTCGACGTCCGCATGAAGGACTCCTTCGAGGTGGACACCGCGCCGGTGGCCGTGGCTCGCGGCGACGGCGGCTGGGAACTGCCCGCCACGCCACGGCCGGACCAGGGCGTCGAGGCCACGTTCGAGTTCGCCGAGCAGATGGCCGGCTTTCCGCGCTTCCGCATCGACGCGCCGGCCGGAACGATCGTGGAGGTGATGACGCAGGAAGGCCACGACCCGCAGAAGACCCGCTGGCTGGACACCTACTATCACTGCTGGTCGCGGTTCATCTGCCGCGAAGGAGAGAACCAGTTCGAGGCCTTCGATTACGAGTCGTTCCGCTGGCTGCAGCTCCACGTCCGCAACGCCTCGCGGCCGGTGATCGTGCGGGCGGTGGGCGTGCGGCGGCGGCAGTACGACTGGCCTAACGAGCCGGTCATCCGCACCTCCGAGCCGGCGCTGCAGCGGCTCTTCGACGCCGGGATCAACACGCTGCGAAACTCCGCGCTGGACTCGGTGGTGGACGGCGGCGGGCGCGAGCGGCAGCAATACAGCGGCGACGGCGGCCACCAGTTGCACGCCATCCGCTACGCCTTCGGCGAGCGCCGCATCGCTGCCCGCTTCCTGCGCACCTTCAGCGAGGGCCTGACGAAGAGCGGCTTTTTCCTGGATTGCTATCCCGCCTACGACCGCCTGGCGCGGCTGCCGCAGCGCGAGCTGGACTCTGCCTATTGGGGACCGCTTTTGGACCACGGCGTCGGTTTCGTCTTCGACAACTGGAATCACTATCTGGAAACCGGCGACCGCGGCGCCCTGCGCGAGCCGTTTCCGCGCTTGCTGCGGTTCGCCGATTACCTTTGGGCCCTCCGCCGGGCGGACGGCCTGCTGCCCGTCGAGGACCTTGGCGTTCCCAACGTGTGGATGGACCACGAGGCCTACCGCAATCAGCGCGACCGGCAGTGCGCGTTCAATCTCTACGCCGCCGCGATGTACGGCCATGCGCTGGCCCCGCTTGCCGAAGCGATGGGCGATGCCCGCCGCGCCGAGGAGTCGCGGCGGCGCGGCCGGGATCTGCTCCAGGCGGCCGTCGCGCGGTTCTGGAGCGAGGACCGCCGCGTCTTCCTGGACAACCTTCCCTGGCTGGCCGAGGACCGTGCGCCGCGGATGAGCGATCGGGCCTTGGCCACGGCGATTCTCTTCGAGCAGTGCCCCGGCGGCGACACACAGGCGTCGTGCCGCGCACTGGCCGAGACGCCGGCCGACATGGGGTTGTCCTATCCCTGCAATGCGGGTTGGCGGTATTGGGCGCTCGGGCGCACGGGGCGGGCCGACGTCGTGCTGGGCGACTTCCGCAGCCGTTGGGCCACCATGCGGTCGGTGATCGAGAACAATACGCTCCAGGAGGACTGGAAGACAGCGCCCGATGCCCTCTCGCAATGGAGCCACTGTCCGCTGGCGCCGATCTACGTGCTCTATCAGGACATTGTCGGCTTGCGGCCCCTGGCGCCCGGTTTCACCCGGCTGCAGCTCCGGCCCCAGTTGGGCGACCTGCCCGATCTGGAAGTGGTTGCGCACACGCCGCACGGCCCGGTGGAATTTCGGGCCAGGCGCGAGGGGAACGTCCACCGCGTGGAGGTCAGAATACCCAGAGAGTGCGAGGCGGAGTTGCTGTTGCCGGCCGGCGTCGCATCGCCGTTCCCGGGCCTCACGCGCGACAATCTGCCCGGGGTAAAACGCTACCGGTTGCCGCCCGGAGGAGGGCAATTCCGGATTCCGGTTGCCGGGGGATAAGCGCGCTCTGCGACGGTGTGCCACTGCTTGGAACGAGCAGTGTAAGGCGTAGAGCGATGCCCACGCACTGCTTGTGCCAAGCAGTGGCACACGGTGGTGAGAAATGCGGGCTGAGCCCCGGTCGCCGCAAGCGTGCCGGGGCTCATTTCTTCTCCTGATACACGCGCACGTAATCGACGTACATGTCGGCCCGGCCGTTGTAGCGGGACAAATCGACGGGCCAGCCGCCGCCCGTGGCCAGATTGATGAGGAAGAAGAAAGGATACTCCTTGGAGACCGGCAGGGTCGCGTGCCGCCCGACCTCGATGTTGTCGCAGTAGTAAATGGTCTCGGTCGGGGTGATCTTGCACGCGTAGGTGTGGAACGTCTCGTACCACGTGGATGGAATGCCGAGCCTGTTCATGCGAATCGGATTGCGCATGGCTTGAAAGGCCTTCGTTTCCAGGGCTTTGCCGGAGGCGCCCTGGTTCCAGGCGTGGGGGCAAATCATATAGGTGTCCAGGGCGTTGGGCTCGCGGGGGCCCTCCCCGCCGTAGGCTTCGATGATGTCTAGCTCATCACCCCCAGGCTGCTTCTTGTCCTTGCCCTCCGCCGTCAGCAGCCAAAACGCCGGCCAGGTGCCGATGGCGTTAGGGCCGAGGAAGCGGCACTCAAAGTAACACGGCGCGGTGGCGGTGATGCCGCTGCCGTCGTTCTTCAGGGAAGAGAGCAAGCCGGAGCTGTTCTTCTTCGCATCGGCCCGGATGCGCAGGTAAGTGTCCACCTGGCTGAACGGATTGTTGGGCTGGTCGAAGCTCGTGAAGCGGATTGTGCTGAAGTCCTGCCAGCCGTGGGGCGGCTTGTGGTCGTAGTAGGTCGTTTTCTCATTGTCGCCGCCGATCGAGAGCGGGCCCTTGAAGTCGTCGGCGAAGACCAGCGCCATGCCCTTCGCCGCCGGGGGCGGGTCCTGGGGCATCCCCTCGTTCCAGGAAATGCCGCCCTTGTTATAAAGCTGCAAATAGCAATTGTCCTTGACGGTGCCGACGGTGCCGCTGATCCTCACCGTCAGGGGGCCATGCGGGTACTGGTCCGCGGGGAAGACGAACGAGCCGTTGCCTTTCGCGTCCAGCGCGACCGTGGCCACGGTGGAATCGCTGCCGAAGCCCGGCCCCTGTTTCCAGCATTTCACGCTCACGCTCTTGAAGCCGGGGGCCGACAACGTGACGGCGGTGTCGCCTTTCACGTCGGAGCAATACTCCGGCGAGACCACGGACACCTGGCAGCCCAGCGTTTCCTCCACGCTTCGCTCGGAGTCCACGCTGAGGGAATCGAAGTACAGGTCGCCCTCGGCGGACAAGAGTTTCTCCTTTCCGCCGGCCTTTTCCACCGGCTGGCCGATGGTCAAGATGATCGCAGCGATGGGATGATCGAGCTTGCCGTTTTTGTCCCCGCCCCACGTCTCATGGGGAACGTCCAGGTCGAAGACGACTTCTTTCCAACCGGTGAAATCAATGACCCCCCCTTGGCCCGTACCGCTGCTGAGCGACCTGTACTGGTGCGTCTCGCCGCCGGCGTCGGTCACTTGCAGCCCATAGGAACACTTCGAGTTGTCCCCTTTGAGCCAGTAGTGCAGCTTGTGGACGGGGGCCAGGATCCTGACCTCGTTGGGGATGCCCAGGTATTGGAAGCCGCCGGTGGCGAGAAAGTGGTAGTGCAACTTCAGGCACCGCTTGCCGTCGTGCGGCTGTTCGGTCGACAGTTGGACCGACGCATTCTCGTTTGGAATGCCCACCACCCACACGCTAGGCTGCAAAGTAGCCTTCTCGAAATCCTGCACCATCACGGGCGTCGCTCCCCGGGCCGGCGCAATCCCGCAGGTCAGCAACACGGACGAGAGCAACCACTTTTTCATTTGTGTTTCTCCTTTTGTGAGCGTTCACGGAGTTGTTACGGTCAGTCGACAATTTCGATCACAACGGGATGATCGCTTAGCGTTAATGGAACCGAAGCGAACTTGCGGAGGCTCTGCGCCGGGGACGTGCCGGTCGTCGGATCGTAGACTCTCACCGAAGTACAACTGCCTCCCAGGTGCACGGTTACGCTGTTCGTACCGCTGGCCTTCTCGCTCCATATAAGCAACTCAAACTTGCCGTCGCTCTTCTCGAGGAGCAGGTCGTGCACGGTGGCCGGTTGGTCGGGGATGGAATAACGGAGCTTGGCTGGCGTTGCGATGGAGCCGCTGTCGGCCAGAATCGTCGTCAGGTTGTGGAGGTACGTCGCGGATGTCTTTGGGCGGTAGCTCGCGTCGACGATGCCAAATCCTGCGTCGCCGCCGCCCGCATCCCGCAGCATGTACATGAAGGTGTATTTGAAGCCCTGCTTGAACTGGGCCAGGTACATGTTCAAATAGAGCCTGCCTTGCTGCTGCTGGGTAAGACGGTCCTTGCCGCCGGTAGCCCAACCGGTTTCCGTGGTAACCCTCGGCAGCGTCACAAGGTCGGCGTTGGAGTAACCGGAGAAGCCTTTGCGCCAGGTCTTGCCGTACTCGACGTAGATTCCATCCGTCCAATCATGGAAGAGCGGGGCGGCGTTCAGCCAGGCCATGTTGTCGATGATCTTCGGTTGGCGGCAGATGTAATTGTGAACGTTGGCGTAGTCGGCATATTTCGTGCCGTCGGGCATCAGCGTGCCGGCGCCGTTCGGGATGGTGAGGAACTGCAGTCCGACGTTGTCCGGCTCGGATCCGCCGGCTTCACTCGAATGGAAAACAGGGTAGTCCTTCAGGACAGGGTCGCTCTTGACCTTGCTGTAAAACGCCCTCTGCCAATTGGCCACCGGCAGGAACGTTCCGTTGGCTTGCGACTTCTGGCCTTGGTAGGTCACGGCCCAATTGTTGGGCTCATTCGGACCGTCCAGGGCCAAGAGCGCGCCGGCGGCCGCGAGCTGCTTGGACGAGTCGATCAGGCTCGCTATGGCGGCGTCGTCAGGACCGCTCCACGTCAAGACGACTTTAACGCCGGCTTTCTTGTGCACCGAGATCCAGTCCGGTATACGACCGGCGTTCGCATCATCCCGGATGTTGCGTATTCCGGCATAGGCAAGCGCGGTAGCGGACTCGGACGCACGGTCGATACCCTGGCCGATGTGCGTACACACGCTGATGGAATTGAGGAAATCACTGGCGCGGACGGCAGTGACCCCGCCGGCCGCAGACGGGGGCGGATCGACCTTGGCGGACGCGCCTGGTTCGGCCCGGCTTGCGCCGCTAAGAACCGGCTGCGGCGCACCGGGCGTCACAGCTTTGGGAGATGGCTGCGACGGCTTGGCGCCTTGCGCGGCCTCGCGCGCCTCTTGCGCCGCTCTGCGGGCCTCTTCGGCCGCTGCCCGGGCTTCCTTGGCCGCCGCGCGGACTTCTTCGACCGCCGCTTGAAGTTCCTGGGCCGTTGCCTCCCCCACGGCCGGATTGACCGGGCCGGCAGCGCCGCCTTCGGCCGGCGTTACCCAGACCTGAAGCTGACAGGAAAAGAATGTCGTGGCCACGTCGCCCCACGCCGGGTCGCCGCCCATGCGAAACTTCATCCAGCGGTTCGGGCCGAAGCCGGCCTCCGGATTGTTTTTGTCGCGGCTGTAGCAGCGAATGTAGAGGTCCTGCGTGCTGAGTCCGCTGAATGTCTTCTTGCCATCGACGAACGGCTCGATGATCCGGGCCTCGGCCTTGGTCTCGTTGATCTCGCGGATGGCGCTCCACTTCCGGCCGTCCACGCTGTATTCGACGCCGCCGGCCGTGTCGCCTCCGACGCCCCACTCGCTCCAGCCCGCGTAGAACCGGAAGGCGCCGATCGGCTTGTCGAAATGCAGCTTGAAGACCAGCCGCCCGCTGCTGTTGCCGTCGGCGGACTGTAGCAGAGGGCAGGCCGTCCCGGGCTCGGGGCCGGGATCGGTCAGTCTTGCGCCAGCGGTCTCGAAGTACAGGCCCTTGCTCCCATAGGGCAGCCAGACGTGCGTCTCCTTGGTGGCGGCGTCAAACTCCTGCTTGGGGCCGTAGGCGTAATCGGCCTTCTGCACGTCGTCCCAGGTCCGCTGGATGGTTTCGCCGAGCTTCACTTCCAGGGTCTTGCCGGCCTCCGCCGCAAGGGCCCCGGCGCAGATTGCGGTCAGACCCAACGCCAGCCCGCAGCGGCCCATCTGTCGCATTGTGCCCGGCGGTGTCGTGTTCATTTCTGGACTCCTGGATTCGATTTCGCGAGGTCCCTTGCAACGGGTGATGCGAGCTAGTAAAACGTAGCAGTTGCAGCGCGCGCCGTCAAGCGCACTGCTGCGAGAACCTACCCTGGTTGGCCTCTAATCCTCCGAGGAGATCCTATGACAGACCGACGGCCGAGCGGAAAGGACAGAAATCTGTTGTCGACCATGGTGCTGCTGGTCATAGCGATGGCGCTCTTGTCGACTGTTGCCTTCCGGCAGGCTGCCGCGGCCACTCCGCAGCCGCAGCGAGATACCCCGGCGCCAGTCGGCACAGCCGATCGCTTCGGCACGGTCGAGGCGTCGGGTCTGCGCTGGCTGCATTTGAGCAGTCGCCACGGCGATCTGCCCGTGCCAACGACTTCCCACCAGCAGACGGCCGCGGTGATTGCGGACCTCGCCAGGGACGGAGTAAACGGCTTCGTGCTCGCCTTTCGCGAAAAAGGGCCGGCCCTGGTGTGGTACCGCCGAACCAAGACCGGATGGGACCGTTACGTGATCGAGAAGGAGTTCCTGCCGATCGAAGCGGGTGGAGCGGTGTGCGACATTGACGGCGACGGATATCCGGACCTCGTCTTCGGCGGCGACTGGCAGAGCAACAAGATCTGGTGGTGGCGGAATCCGGGAAAGGATTGGAAGCCCGACGTGCCCTGGGAGCGCCACACTATCAAGCGCAGCGGCGCTACCCAGCACCACGACCAGTGCTTTGCCGACTTCAAGGGCACGGGCAAACCGCAACTGGCCTACTGGAACCAGAATGCCAGAACGCTTTTCGTCGCCGATATCCCGGCCAATGCTCGGCAGGTCGAGGAATGGCCCGCCGAGCAGGTGTTCTCCGGGGCCACGGAGAATTCCGGCCCGTATCCGGAAGGCATGTCGGCCTGCGACATCGACGGCGACGGCCGGCCCGAGCTGCTGGCGGGCAATGCCATGTTCAAGTACATGGCCAACGGCAAGTGGTCTGCTACGAAAATCGGCGACATCGGCGGCTTGATCTTCGCCGGCCGTTTCATCGAGAACGCCAAGTATCCCCAGGTCGTCATCGCCCCCGGCGACGGCTCGGGACCGGTGAAGTGGTACGAGTGCAAGGGCAGTCCGCTGGACTCCAAGAGCTGGATCGGACACGACCTGGTCGGGCGGACGATGATTCATCCGCACTCGCTCCAGGTGGCCGACATTGACGGAGACGGCCATCTCGATATCTTCGTCGCGGAAATGGCCAAGTGGAGCGAAGCCCGGAAAGAACCCGATAACCCCAAGGCCCAGGCTTTCATCTTCTATGGCGACGGGAAGGGCAACTTCTGCAAGACGGTCTTTCAGGCGGGCATGGGCTTCCACGAAGGCCTCGTGGCGGACCTGGATGGCGACGGGAAGCTCGATATCCTCAGCAAGCCCTACAACTGGGATACGCCCAGGGTGGACGTGTGGCTAAATCGGGGGCGGCCGCGTTAGCCCGGATTATTCGTGAACGTGTAGGGTGGGACGAGCAAACCGCGAGGGCGGTGGGGCTTCGGTCGCGGGTGCCCAATGTACCCCGCAAGCATAGAGGTCCGCGGTTTGCGTAGTCCCACCGACACCTTGCGCGACCTTGTCCCACCCATTACGTGAGCACTCCGCATTAGGGGCATCATGCCCAAACCGATTGTTTCCTGGCGGCTGCTGGGGGCTTCGCCGGCCCCGCGGAGCGGGACCAGGCCCCGGCGGCAACCTGCCTATTGCGTTTTCTTCTTGTAGGTAATCACGGCCGCACCGGGGCGGTCCTTGACGGCCACGGAAAGACCCTGGTCCAGCAGCTCGCGTCCGCTGATTTCCAGCGTGCCGGCCGCGTCGTGGTCCTTCAGCACGTAGGTTGCCGCGGAATCGAGTCCGCGCAGCTTGAACTGCGCCGCCGTCAACGGACTCTGCGGCCTGCGGAATGCCTGCACTACCCCCTGCTCTTCCTCCGGACGATCGAACTGCCAGGCCATCCAGGTGTCCAGCGCGTAGGTCCACGGCGTCAACGGGTAGAAATCGCCGTAGTAATTCGGGGCGACTTCACGCCACTCGGCCACGAACTTGCGCATCAGGGCGAAGTCCAGGTCGTCGCGCCGCACGTCGTAGCCGAGCCCCAGCATGGCCGCGTAGGCGGTGCGGGCGCTATAGGCATCCACGAGACCCGTGCCCGTGGCAAAGTAAGGATGCCAGAGCGAGAGGCCGTAGAACTGCGTGTGCTTGGCTTCGCGATCGCCGTAGTTCATGTCGCTCTTGTGCAGCGGCACGGCGCGGCGCATCGACTCCAGATCATTGCGGCGTCCGCCCGAGGCGCACTCGTCGGTCAGCATGTTCGGGTTGCGGCGGCGCAACTCGTCCCAGTAGGCAAGGTATCCGGCGCAGTGCCGGATCTCGGTAATGCCCTGGCGGTCCGGGGCGTCGTTGCCCCGCCAGTAATCCAGCGGCGGGAAGTTGAAGTCCTGGCGGTAGATGTCGATGCCTTCGTCCTGCATGAGCTTCAGGACGTGGCCGGCCATCCAGTGCCGCGCCGCGGGGATGCCGTAGTAAAGCAGCTTCTGCCGGCCGTCGCTGCCCAACAGCCACTCTTTCCGGTTCTCGTAAAGCCACGTCCCCGGCGTCACGCGCTCGGGCTCGAACCACAGCAGGGCATTGACGCCGCGGGCGTGGGCATAGTCGGTAACGGCGCGCAGGCCATGGGGGAACCGCCGGCGGTCGACCTCCCACGTGCCCACGTTCGGCCAACCGCTCTTGTTCTCATACCAGCCGGCATCCATCCACCAAAAGTCGATCTTGATGCCGTGATCCAGGTAGCGGCCGATGAACAGCTTCTGGTTGGCTTCGTTCGCCCCGGTCATTTCGTTGAACTGGCCGGAAGAGCCGGCGGCCAGCAGCGGCGGCGGCAGTTTCCCGCCCGGACGCGGCATGTTGTGGGCGATCAGCCAGCGCCGCCAGACGTTCTGTGCGCGGATCCAATCGCCGCCCTTCCAGAATTGCAGGGCTACGAGCGGGCTGCGGACCTCCTCGTCCGGCAAAAGCTTGAAATGCGTCGTCTGCTGGCCGGCGGTCACGTGCAGGCCGTCGTGTTCGTCCCGGGAGAAGTTCGCGGCCCACTGTCCCGGCCAGCCCACGGCGATGATCAGGCCCCCGCCCGGCCACGCGAGATTGTAATAGGGCCAAGCGTCGCTGGACGCCCAGCCGCCCGTGGGCGCGAAGTGCGCGGTTGCCCCGGGGCACAACTCCGTTTCCAGCGGCCGGTAGTCGTCCGAGTTCGCCTGGCTTCCGGCGTTATGGTGCAGGAGGAACTCGCCTTGCGCCCCACGGCGGATGGTAACGTCCAGCGCGCGGATGTCGGCCAGGATCGGCGTATCCTGCCGGCCGGTATTCTTGAAGTACAGCGTCCATTCCAGCGTGGGGTAATCGCGATACTCAACGGCGACACAGCGGAGCGCGAGTCCGGTCTTCGGGTCCGTGTAGCTGACGGTGTGCTCGGTCCGCTTGGCGTCGAGGGGCCGGCTCGCCCGCTGCACTTCCCACTCCTTCAACAACTCCGCCGACGGTTTGCCGCCGTAGGTGAAGGAGAAGAAGGGCTCGGCGCCGCTTTCGAGCTTTGCCGCCGCCCACCCCCGCGATGCGGCCAACTCGGCGGCATTCGGCGAAACGGCCGCCGCGATTCCCGACCACATAACGCACGTCGCCGCAACAATGCCGATGGGGATTCTCGTCTTCACGGGCAGATCTCCTGGTTGCAGGTTATTTCACTTTTTGGTCGAGCCAACGCCAGGCGCGCCGGTCGAACTCGGCGGACCAGTCGTGCGCGAGTCCCGGCAGCGGGACGAGCGTCTTGTTGTTCGACGGCAAGCGGTTGTAGACCGCCCAGACGCTCAGCGGCGGCGAGGCCGGGTCGATCAGCCCGGCGTTCATCAATACGGCGCAGCGGATGTCGGGCGCGAAATTCATCGGGTCGTAGTAGGCCAAGCAGCGGCAGTCCGGGTCGGTCACCGCGGGCGGCGCACCGGTCAGATCCATGCCGTCGGACTTGATTCGATGCTGGAACTTCGGGTCCGACGCATCATCCCAGGGCTTGTCCAGCCCGTTGCAACGGGCCACCCAGTGCAGGTGCGGATAGTTGGGCGAGTTTGCGATACAGGCGACGACGGCGGCAATGCGCGAATCGAGGCCGGCAACCACGATGCCCAACCGCCCGCCCTGGCTTCCGCCGACCGCCACGATGCGCCGGGCGTCGACATCCGTGCGCGAAACCAAGTAATTGACCGCCTGCACGACGCGGAGATGGATGTTGTAGTAGTAGTACGCGTCGACCGGCTCGAAGCGGAACCCGTCGTAATAGCCCGGCAACGGCTTGTAACTGGGCAGATCCACGTCCTGGCCGTGGACCTGGATATCGATCGCCAGATAACCGTGGCGGGCGTGTTCCAGCGGCCGCGGCCGGGCCGTGAAGCCGGCGCCGGGCAAGACCAGCATGGCCGGAAACGGCCCCGCTCCCTTCGGCTTGGCCAGCCAGGCGTAGACCCGGCCGCCGTCCGGCGCGGCAAAACTGATCTTGCAGCTTTCGACTTCCTCGACCTTGTGCCCCGCGGGGTCATAGTCGGCCGGCAGGCACGCGCTTTTCAGGTTGTACGCGTTGATGCGGGCGCGGCCGAACGCCTCCATTGGCGTCTCGTTTCGCGCGTCCAGCGGAATCGCCGCCATACTCGCCTTGGCCTTGTCCCAAAATGCCCTGAAATCCGCGGGCCGCGTGTCCCGCACGGCCATTTCCGCCGCGCGCCAGCCGAAGACGCAGACGCCCGTGAGCGGCCGCTTGTCCCGCGCATCCGCCGCGGCCATCCCCGTATCGAGAACCACCTTCAGGTCGTAGAAGCCGGGCGGCAACCGCGCGGGCACGATCCGGATACGGAACTGGTTTGCCGGCAACGCCTCCGCCTGGCCTTCGCGGAACGGCTTGTCCAGCATGTTGCGGTGCAGGGTCCACGTCATGCCCACGCTGCGCAAGCCTGCCTGGCAGATGAACTCCAGCGACGATTGCCCGGGCCCCAGCGCGGCCGGACCGAAAAGCAAATCGGCCGACTGCGGACTGTGAAAGGCCAGCAGCGGCGTCTGCGGCGGCGAGCATCTGTCGTCCCACGGCAGGGCCAGGTTAAGGTTCATGGCGCCTGTTGTCGCCGTGCGAGTCAGAATGGCAGTGGCTAGGGTTGCCAAGGTCAGGACCCGGTAGATTCGCATCGCGCAACTCTTGCTTTGGGGTGCATGTCGCAAGGGGACAGTCCCATTTTCGTCGAACGAAAATTGGGACAGTCCCCCAGTTATTGATTCGCTGGTCCTAAGGATAGACGTCCTTGTCGTAGAACTCGAGCCACGCGTCCTGGATCGTCATCTTGTCGTGAAACACGGCGATCAGCTCGTTGTCGCGGCCGAAGCGGACCCAAGGCGTGACGTTCAGATCGACGTAATTGTAGATGTTCCCGTAGCCCCCCAGCCAATGCCCGTTGAAGATCAGTCCGTCGAGGCCGGCAGAAACGTGGACCACGACGTTATGGGGCGACTGCTCGGCGTCGATCTTCACCGTCGTGCGCACCGCGCCCCCGGCGCTGGTTGCGGCCAGCGGCAAGGCCGAAGCGGGTGAATAGGCGAGTCGATCGGCCGCGTAGGCCCAGTTCTCCTTGATGGGCTGGCGCGAAACGGGATCGGGCCGGTAGGAAATGAAGATCGGCGCCGGCGTGCCCGCCGGCATCTGCGGACCCCAAATCTCGATGGCCAGGCTGTGCGTGCTGCCGGGTTTCAGGACTCCGCCGAGGGCGTCGTCGGTAGACGTGACTTGCAGCGGTTTTCCGTCGAGATAACGACGCCAGGTGCCCAGCACGTCGCTGTGGGTAAAGAGCAGCACGCGGCCGCGGTTCCAGTCCTGCGGCACGCTGAAGCGCTTGCGAAAGAGGATATGATGGGCGTCCGCGTGGTCCGGTATGTTGAAGACGCCGATCCGCATCCGCTGCCACGACGAGTCGTCCAGCTTCGGATCCACCAGCGAAGCGTCCTCCGGCGGCGCGCCGCGGAGTCCACCGTCAAGGATCTTGTAAGCCCAGTCATCGGTCAGATCGAGGCTGAACTTCGACTTGAAGGGCGGGATGGGCTTGCCCGGGTCGGCAGTGCCGCTCCACCAACTCCGCTGCAGCGCAAACCAATCGGCGGGGGCCTGCGCGATGCGGCCGCGGGGACTGAGGAAAGCCCGGGTTTGCCACGGTTCAAAGGCCATGCGCGGCAGTTTCGCACCCTTGTCGCCGGACTCGACGGGAATGTTCGCGCCTGTACTCACCTCGCGGCAAACGGCCGGCTTGAGCCCGCCGCGGAACGCGAAGGTGGCGGTCGCCGGCGTGCCCTGGGTGTTCCACATGACCCAGACATCGTACAGGCCGTTGTTGCTCACAAAATGCCTGGCCAGAATGGCTTTCTCGCTGCTTTCGATGGGCACCCTTTTCACCCTCAACCATTCGAGAACCTGGCCCGGCAGCACCGCCGAGTTGGCGCCCAGGTTGAAGACCAGGCCCTTGCCGAGTTTGTGAACCCCGGCGGCGACGGCCCCGTCGTCCCACTGCAGGAGGTCTTCGCAGGCCGCATCCGTTTTCTTCAGCGAGAGCCCCGCGCTATTCTCGGCGTATCGCCACTCGGGCACGTCGCTATGAAAGACTTTCTGGCTGGGCACCAGGTGCAGGCGGCGGCTAGGCATGCCGTCTCCGTTGGGCGAGAGTTTATCGACGCCGGTGACGGCGTACCCCGTCAGCTTCGAGATGGGCCAGGAATCCTGGAGCACGGAGGTGTGCCGCCCGGTCTGCTGGTAGGTGATGAAGATTCCGCCTCTGCGCACCCATTTTTCGATCTGCTCCAGCACCTCGGGGTCCAGGATGGTGGTATTGCCGTCCAGAACGACGCGGAAGCGGTCCACGTTGCCCCGCGCGAAATCCTGCTCGAGGACCCCGCCGCGCGGATATGCCGGCACCAGGTTGCTGATCAATCCCCAGAACTTATTGCCTTGGATCAAGTCGGGACGGGCCTCGTTGCTGTTCCAGGGAAAGCCGCAGAGCCGCAGATTGCGGTCGCTGTTCATCACCGCCAGCTCCGCCTGTGGAACGTGATACTTGCCGATCAGATGCCAGAGGCCGAGCGTCCTGGAGAAGCAGTCCTTTACCGCCGGTTTCCAGAGGACATCGCCGATGTGCTGGAAGTAGTCGATGCCTTGCGTGCCCTCGGTGCTCCAGCGGCCCATGAAACGCTTGAAATCGTCGAGATCGACCGCGCCGCTGCCCGGCTCGCAATCGCTGGGCAAGCCCATGCTCTGCGTCATGACGGGGTGCATGTCCCCCCACGAGCCGGCCATGCCGCCCGTGTCGTGGAAGATGCCGCCGTAATCTTCGGCAACCTGCTTGATGTCGCTCATGTAGGCGTCGGGCGACATGAGCGTGATCGGCCGGTCGGGATCGACCTGCCGGATCATTTGCGCGCCGCGACGCACGGCCTGCCCGCGCGACCACGCGGTCCAGTCCGAGAAGTCGGCCCACTGGGCATTGAGTCTCGCGCCGAGCGCGGGATAGGTTCCGGGGGATTCACCGGAAAGGTAGGCGCGGTAGTCGAAAAGCGCCTGCGGCAGGCAGACCGCGATCAGGTTATCGCCGTCGGTCAGGGCGGAGGTCACGTCCAGCATGCCCCAGTGCGATTCCGTGCGAAACGGCGGCTTCTCCGGAATGGCCTTGCCGTTGACGAACACCAGCACGGTACTGGCCGGCGAATCCCCGCGGGTGTCGTTCAGATCCAGCAGGTACAGCCAGATGTGCGGATGCGCCGCCCGCCAAGCCGGAGCGATCTGGACGTGCCGGCGGAAGACGGCCGGTTTGCGCGGCAGAACGCGGACGATTGCATGGCCCGGTGCCTGGAGGCTCGGCCACGCGGAATCGTCCAGATCGGTCTTTGCGGAAACCGCCCCGTAGGGAACGTCATAAGCGACCTTCCAGGTGCCGGTCAGATCGATCGCCGCCGAAGTCCAGCCCAGGAACGTGGCAAATTCGGGGAAAGGAACATCCTCCCATGTCTTGAACGCCCCCGGCTGTTGCCAGCGGATGGCCACCGCTTCGGGCGTCTTGCACTTGGTCTGGAGAAAGCGCCGGAAGCTTTGCCGCGCGGCGGGACCGTGGTCGTCGAGCACGTCACAAACGCCGTGACACATTTCCTCATGCGGCTCGAGCCAGTTGACCACCGTCTCTTCGCGGTTGAGCTGGCGCACCAGCGGCTGCAGTTGCCCCAGCGCAACGTCTTGCACCGCACCCGAGCTCCAGGCCACGGTGCTGCCGATGCCGAAATTGATTGCGCCGTACCAGCCCCCCAAATACTGCTCGGCGTTGGGCACCATGTCGTTGGGATAGCGATTGGCCAGATTGGTATTCCCCGCCTCCAGACCGAGGTTCACGCCCATCGGCAACTTGAGCTTGTGCGCCGCCTTGAACACCCAGTCGCGCGAATTGAAATCCATGATCCCGTCCGCCGAAGGCGCGCCGAAAGGTGAATTCCACACGACCAACCCGACGTCCCCCGACCTCTTCGCGAAAATGAAATCCTGGCGCGGGTCGTAAGCCGCCACCTCGCGGCCGCCGGCATCCTGCGGTTTTACGAAAGGGCCGTAATAGAAGCGGAAGCCGTGTTTGTCCCAGCGGTCGAGCCACATCGGGACTTTCACTTCCGGCTCCGATGCCATCTGATGCTCGTTTCCCGCCAAAGTGCGATCGACCAGCTCTGCCAGCGCCGCGCGTGTCGGCGCGGCCATGATCCAGACCGTTGCCTCCGCCCTTGCCGCCACGATAAACCCCTGGTCCTTGACCGCGTAGACCGCTAACCGATCTGGTCCAAATCGGGACGTCTCGCCCGGCCTCTGCCCCAGTCCCGGCTCCGCTCGTTCGACCCCAGCTAGGACTTGCAGATCGGAAAGGTACTTCGCCTGGAGCAGTTTCGCCTTTTCGTCGTCGTCGCAGATGATCTTGAGCGTAGCGGCCGATTGACCGACGATCTCGGCGGCGGTGAACGTCCCCCTCACGGTACCGTAGCCGCGCAGTTTTGCCGGCGGATATTGTGCGGATTGTGACGCTGCCGGCGGGGCCGCGAACAGGCCGCCGATACCGAGAACAAGGAAACAGCCCGCCAGTTGCAAGGGCAAAGCGTGCGCGGCGAGAACGGCATGCGCCGTGAGTCGCCTGCCGCTATTGCAGCGAGAGCTAACGGGTTCGGTTGCCGTCGTGATTTTCATTTTCTTTCCCATGTCGAGGAGCGATATATCCCGGCTGGCCCTGGACCATCTCGATGGCCGCCAACATGTTCTCCAGGGGCACGTCGCCTTCGACGTCATGGGCGGGAGCGAAGATGTAGCCGCCCTGGCGGCCCAATTCGAGCAACCGGCCGACCTCGGCCCGGACCTCGGCCACGTTGCCGAACGGCAGCGTTCGCTGGGTCGAAAGCCCGCCGTAGAAGGCCAGCCGGCCGCGGTAGCGGGACAACAGGCCGTGGATGTCCATCACCTCCGGCTGGAAGGGATTGAAACAGTTCAGTCCGATCTCCAACAAGTCGTCGAACAACTCATCGACGTCCCCGCAGGAGTGAATCATCACGAACTTGCCGGCATCACGGACCGCCGCGTACATCCGCTGCAGCGCGGGGTAGATGAATTGCCGCCACAGCCGCGGACCCATCTGCAGGCCGTGCTGCTGCCCCCAGTCGTCGCCGAAGTAGACCGCGTCGATGTCGTAGCGCACGGCCGCGCGGACTTGGGCGATGTTGTAGTCGGCGATTTGCGCCAGCAGTGCGTGGACGAAGCGCGGATGGTCATGGAAGTCGATCATCAACTGTTCCATGCCCCGCAGGGTCCACGCCCGCTCGTACAGCGAGAACCCGATCTGAAACACGCGGAAGCGGTCCGGAAACCGCGCGATCTTGCGGGGAATGTCGGCGAAGAAGCGGGGATCCAGCGGATCGGGAAACGCATAACCCTGCAAAGTCGGCCCGGCGAGCACGCGGCCCGCCACGTTGCCGATGTCCTTGTCAATGCTGCGGTCCCAGACCACGCCGAACACGTCCTGCACGCGGTCGTCGCCCAAGTCGGTGAAAAACCCGATGTCGCTGCCCAGCCGCAGCAAGTGGTTGTCCAACGGGACTTCGAGGTCCTCGCAAGCGTAGTGCCGCTGGAGTTTCTCCCGGGCCTCCTTCGTAAAGCCCATGGACCAAGGGACATAGGGCGGGCGTTTGCCTGTGAGGATCAGGCGGATAACATCGCGTTTTTGCATGGCAGCAACCCCACAGGAGGGGCGGGCGCTTGGATCTGCACCGGCTTCGCCGAATTGAAGTGGTGCGACTTCGCTGAACTATAATCGAAAAGACCGGGCATCGGTAGTCGCGGCCCCGCCTTCTCGTCAGAGCCCTTGCGCGGGCTGCATGGGACGGCAATTATGCCGGCTCGGCTAGGAAATCTCTCATCTTGCCGGAGGTTCTTGGGGCAGGCAATCACCCTCCCCGCCACGCGCCCGACCGTTATGGCGAAATGGCGCTGCTGCAAGCAAATAGGCATCCAGTGTTTGGCCCTCGATCGTGCTCGTGCATGGTGTTCTCGTCGTTTCCCCGATCTTCCCCGTGGTGTCCGTTCGGGGCCAGTCGCCTTTTTGGGACGATGCCCATGCCAGATGCACGCGAACTATGGGTCATGGGCCCTGCAAGTCCAGGCAAACGACGTCGCCGCCGGTGTTCCTGCAGTAGAGCTTGCCGCCGCAGAGAACAGGGCACGTCCAGCACTGGCCGTCGAGGACCTTGGCGCGGGCCAGTTCCTTGAATGCCTTGGGCGAGGCCTCGGCGACGATCAGGTTTCCCTGCTCTTCCATGATAATGAGCTTGCCATCGGCGGCCATCAGCGGCGCGTGCCCCAAACCCGCTTTCTCCCACTTTACCTCCCCGCTGTCCAAGCGGAGGCAGCGCAACGAGGCGTTTTCCGGGAGGTGGTCGAGGTTGTGCGTGCCGTAGAGGTGGCCGCCCAGCAGCACGCTCGACTGGAAGTAGCTGTTCATCTTCTCGTTCTGCCAGAGGACTCTCGGTTCGCCGGAGGTGAGCTGGAGAAGCCGATTCATCAACGTCTTCCCGGCGCCGGAAAGGAAGATTTTGTCGCCCGAGATGATGGGCGTGGCGCAGGCACTGGACTCCATGCGACAGGGGACCTGCCAAAGCTGCTCACCGTTGGCCGGGTCCACACCCATAGCCACCGTCGGCGTCAGCACGACTACGCCCGTCTTGCCGCCGAATTGGTAGGCGACCGGCGAGGAGAAGCCCGCCGGTCCCTTGCCGCATTTCCAGCGCGGCTGGCCGGACTTCGTGTTCAGAGCGAGGACCAGTGCATCCTTGCCGCCGCATTCCACCACGAGGAGATCTCCCACGACTAGCGGAGAGCAGGCGTAGCCGTAATAGGGCTGCTTGGCGCCGAAGTCCTGCACCAGATTCTTGCCCCAGGCCACGCGACCGGTGACGGCGTCGAAGCACAAAAGTTGCCCGAACCGGCCGAGCGTGTAGACGCGACCGTCGTGGACCGTCGGCGTGCTGTAGGTCTCGTTCCCCCGGCCAGGATACGAGTGCTTCCACACCTCTGCGCCCGTCTCCGCGTCGAGACACCAGACAAAATCCCGGCCCAGCGCCCGGCCCTCCTCGTCCTTCTTGTACTTGCCGTCCGGGCCGGGCTTATCCATCAAGAAGCCCATGGTGTACAGGCGGTTGCCGACAACGGCGAACGAGGACATCCCCGTATAGACCTTGGCCTTCCACAGGACCTTGGGGCCTTTCTCGGGCCAGCTGGTGGTCCAGTCCTTCTCGATCGAGATGCCGTCGCGGTTCGGACCGCGCCACTGCGGCCAGTCGGCCGACCGGGCCGTGGGAGTTCCACCGAGCAGAGCGGCAACGGCGATGACCAACATTGCCGCCCGCAGTCCGTACCCGAGAATCTTAAGCATCGTCACCGTCACGATTTCGTTCCTACTTCGGCTCATAGATCACCACCATCGCCGGCCGGCGGCTGATTTCCTTGGCCCAGCGCGAGTAGGCATCGAAGCCCATCGTGTTGTGCAGGCCGCGCCCGGCGTTGTTCAGCGTGAAGCCGTGGTTGGGGTGCTTGCCGTCGGTCCACCACTTGACCGCCTCGGTGAAGTCCCAGACGTTGGTCGTGCCCTGGCCGGGGCCGTAGGCGGCAATGATCGGCAGGAAATCCGGGTCCTCGCCGTCCCAACTCGATCCGTGCGTCTCTTTCCAGAACCGGTCCTTGGCGTACTGGAACGTATTGACTTCCTTCTCCTTCCACGGCCGGTTGCAGAACTCCGCGACGAACAGGCTCGGCCGCATCGGCCACTCTTTCTCCGACGGCCACGCGCGCACCAGCAGCAGCCGCGCCGCCAGGATCCGGCTGCCCTGGGGAACACTGGCAAGATCGACGCGCAGCATCACCGGCCGGCCGCGCAAGGACACCTGCATTTTCTCCGAGCCGGCCAGGCTGGTCAGGGTCTCCAGCAGGTTCGCGTTGGGCCCGTGGGCATCGACGCCGGTAGACGCCCAGCCCGCGTATTCCTTCTCGGGCGCGGCTGGGTCAAAACCCTTCTGCCCGTCGCGGAAAATGGCCATGACCGCGCGCGGGTGTTCCTTCTTCAGCCCGTCGTACAACGCGCGGAACTCGGCCTCCACCTGCTCGATGGTCTTGTCTTGGGGCCGGACCCAGTGCTTCATCATGCGCTCGCCGAATTCCTCGACGCCGTCCACCTCGATGCCCAGCCCGAGCACGGGGATCTTCCCGAGCTTAGGATAGAACTGCCTCTTGTCCCCGAGGTACACGTGCTCACCGTGTGGTGGCGTGGCCGTCTGAGGAACTTCCGTCGAGACGCGAATGTTGTCCACGTACAGCGTCTCGCCCTCGTGCGGGGCATACATGATAATCTCGAACTGCGTGGGGCCTTTCAGCGGCGGCGCCACGTCCACCACCGCGTTGCGACCTTGCTGGAGCAGGGCAAGCTTGACCCAGCCGCGGTGCTCTTTATCGTCCCGGCTGACGACTCGGAAGGCAGCCAGGCACGTGCGGCCGGCGGTCACGTCGGCCCTGAAGGAACGGTAGGGGGTCCAGTCCTCCAGCGGCGAGCGTGTTGCCACGACCGAGAACTTGTCGCCGGAGAACCATGGCGTTGCCGAGACCGAGAATTTGCCGCCGGAGAACGTGAGTTTCAGGCACCGCTTGCCGGAGGTGGCGTTCTCGCCGGAAAGCTCGATCTTCACCGGCGGCGCCTTGGCACCGGGGATCTTGGGATTGTCGGGCAGGAACTGCGACCATGCCACAAGGTCGGCGTCGTTCTCGAAGTCGAAGAGCACCTTGTCCACGGCCGCGGCGGGCCGCGCGACGAGGGAAAGCAGGAACAAAATCGCGCTAACCGCCGTTTGCGAAGCGCAGTGTCTCATAACCGCTTCTCCTTTGCAAATGCCCGTGCGGGGTCGGCCTGCGACGAGCACTCAGCCCGCACGGGTCTGTTGTGTTTCGAATCATTGTCCCTCGACGTCCAGGCACACGACATCCTCGCCGTGCCGGCAGTAGATCCGGCCGCTGCAAAGCACGGGGCACACCCAACTTTTGCTCTTGCTGGGGAAGACCTTGGCGCGGGCCAACTCTTCGTAAGCCTTGGGCGACGCCTCGGCCACCACGAGTTCACCGTCGTCGGTCATCAGAATGAGCTTGCCGTCCGCCGCCACGAGCGGCGAAAATCCAAAGCCCGCGTGCGTCCACTTCACCTCGCCCGTATCCCAGGATACGCACTGGAGCAAGGTGGTGTCGGCCTCGCCGCTGTTACTGTAGGGACCGTACACGTGGCCATCGACCAACACGCCCGAATGGAACAGGAGGCCCATCCCGCTCGTCTTCCAGGCTTCCTTTGGGCCGCCGGAAGTCAACTGGAGCATCAGCGAGAGGCCGTCGCGCGGGAAAACCGAGAGAAGGACCCGATCCGCGTGGACGAGCGGCGTTGGGATGGTGTAGCCGCCCCCTTTCCACGGGTAGCGCCAGAGTTCGTCGCCGTTGACGGCGTTGAGGCCCAGGGCCACCTTGGGCGTCAGCATGACCACGCCCGGCTTGCCGCCGGCGTCGTAGGGGACCGGCGAGGACTCAGCGGCTCCCGCGCCCGGGCCGCTTTTCCAAGCCAAGTGGCCGGTCTTCCTGTCCAGCGCCAGCACGAGGGCGTCGCCGCCGGCATGCACAATCACGACGTTTTGCACCACCAGCGGCGAGCAGGCGTAGCCGCTGTACGGCCTCAATTTCCCGCCGAAGTCGCTCAAGAGGTTGTGGCTCCAGATGGGCCGGCCATCGGCCGCGTCGAGACAGCAGATCTGCCCGAACCGGCCGAGGGTATAGACGCGGCCGTCGTAAACCGCCGGAGTGCTTTGCGTGCCTTCCGCTGGGGCCGGATACGAGTGCTTCCAGAGGACCTTGCCCGTCTCGGCGTCGAGACAGCAGACAATCTCCCTGCCCAGCGCTCGGCCCTCCTCGTCTTTCTTGTACTTGCCGTCCGGCCCCGGCTTGTCCAACGCGTTGCCCATCGTGTAGACGCGGCCGCCCGCCACGGCGAAGGAGGAGTACCCGCCATCGACGTTCGCCTTCCACAGCACCTTGGGGCCTTTCTCAGGCCAGCGGGTGGTCCAGCCTCTCTCGGTGGAGACACCGTCGCGGTTCGGACCGCGCCACTGCGGCCAGTCGGCGCCGCAGGCCGTGGGCAGTCCACCGGGCAGATCGGCCACGGCGACGACCAACACTGCCGCCCGCAGCCAGCACGTAAGAATTTTGCGTATCATCACCATCCTCCCCCTATTTATCGTCCCGATTCACGGGGTTTGTACCTTCGCCATGCCCACCGGGACCTCGCTCGCAACGGTGGCGCGACGGGGTTCAGTCTAGTTTCGCTGTGTGGCGTTATCAAGAGTCCGCGTTGAGACGTCCCCCCGCTGAGACGTTGGAGGGCTCTTCCGATTCCCGGCGAGCGGCGCAATGCGCGAAAGCCCGCAGCAAAGGTTACAGCCATCGGATTCGCCGAAGACGCCGCCTACGAGAGCCCCGATGGCGGCGCCATTTGGACGAAGGCGGTTGACAAGCCCAAGGGCTGATACGATGATGCAGTCTTACCACCCGGTTAGCAACTTTATCTGCGCGCAGACGAGCGGCGTCTGCTGCTACGCGAGGTGATGAACGAACCAACCAGAAGAAAGGCAAACGGCCAATGAGAATACGTGCGAAAGCAGCCTGTTATGCCGCCTTTCTGCTCGCGGTATCCTGGAACATTCAGTTGGCAGCCCAGCCCCTGGATCTGGGGCGGTCGTCGGTGGCCCAAGCCGAGGAACCGGCGATCCATACCCCCGACTCCCACGGCTGGGATCCACTTGCCGCCGACAGCGCCTGGTTTCAGGAATTCAGGCGGGATGTCAGCAACGAACCCGCCGATCCCCATTCCGACCAAATGCTTGCCCGGCTTAGAAAAGCCAAGGGCACCATCGATGCGCAGTGGAGCGGCTCCTGGACTCCGTCCGATTGGAACTGGTATACCTGGCCCTTCCAGGTGGTACGCGGTGACTTCGCTCCTCTGACCATACCGGGCACCTGGGCGTACAATCCCGCCTCCAAGGGCCCCTACCTGCTGCCGCCGGAACCGGTCGTCTACGAGAACAGGCGCCAGGCCACGTACGCCACCGCGAAGTGGACCGACGGTGCCGACCACCATCTCTGCATCTACGTCCGTGACGAAACAACCGGCGGCTATAAGGAACTTTGGGAGTACTATCAACCGTGGGTCACCCGCAACGGCAACCAGATCACTGCCGTGGCCGGGGCCAGTTGGAGGAAGTTCGACCTTCTCAAGGGAGAGGTTCCGGCGGCCGGGGTGCCGGCAACCGACGCCGCCGGGCTGATGATCATGCCCTTGGTGGTGCGTTATGATGAAGTGGCCAAGGGCTCGATCAATCATGCCTTGCGGTTCTGTGTCAACAACTCTGACATCTCACCCACCTTCAAATGGCCCGCGCGGACGGCCGCGGGCGCGTGGAACCCTGCAACGGGAATGCCCTATGGCACGCGACTCCGCATCAAGGCGTCCTGGTGGCACGCCAGCGCCGATGCCGTCCTGGGCACCAACACCCAAGCCCGAATCATCGGGGAGGCGATGCGCCGCTACGGTCTGGTTTTGGCGGACGGCTCCGGCGGTTCCACGATCCAGCTTCAAGGGGTGGCGGATATGCGCTGGGAAAAGAATCTTGTCAGCCGGCTGAATTCCATACCGGTGACGGCGTTGGAAGTGGTCTTGACGCCGCCCCTGCTCCAGATTACCGGTCCGGCCAATCTCCAGGTTGGCCAAGTGGGGACGTGGACCATGACCTTCTTGCCCAACGAGTCGCCGGTCGGGGAAGGGAGCAACATCAACATCTGGGATCAAAACAACAAGGAGATCCATTATGCGTGGGCAACCATTGATGAGGCCCACCGCACCGTAACCGCCCAACGCAGCTTCAGTCAGCCGGGCGTCTACTCCATCCGCCCCTATGCGGAATGGAACTTGGGGTTTGGACCATATCACATCACGGTGGGCCCGATTCCAACCCAAACGAAGCCAGCGACATCTCCAGTGCAACGTCAGTGATGGGAGGCGCGTCGCAAAGCGGTGAAGAAGGTCCTGCACCCCGTATTCTCACGAAGAATTCTCGGATTCTGAGCGGCCTGCAAAGAACTTGCCTCGGGAGCCATTCACGCCATGAAACACCAGCCTGTCCCTTGGACGATGCTCGCTTTCTTGGTTGCGGTATTGCCAGGCGGCGCGCGCGGGGCCGCGGCGACGCAAGATACGACGGCCATCGCGCCGGCGGAAAGTGCGGGGTTGTTGCCGCAGGGCCGCTGGACGGCCCAGCAGGCTTGGAACTGGTACCGGCGGCAACCGTGGATTGCCGGCTTCAACTATGTGCCCAGCACGGCCTGCAACACGACCGAGTTCTGGTCCGCGGAGACGTTCGACGCGCAGACCATCGACCGCGAGCTGGCTTGGGGCGCGGGGCTGGGCTTCAATTCGTGTCGCGTCTTCGTGCAGTACCTCGTTTGGAAGCACGAGCCCGGCGGCCTGAAGAATCGCCTTGGCAAGTTCCTGGCGCTGGCCGACCGGCACGGCTTGACCGTCACGCTGGTGTTGTTCGACGATTGCGCGTTCGGCGATCCGCCGCAAACCGAGCCGTATCTGGGCAAACAGCGCGACCCGATCCCCGGCATGATCGCGCCAAGCTGGACACCGAGTCCCGGGCTCAGGGCCGTCACGGACCGCACCGCCTGGCCGGACCTGGAGAAGTACGTCAAGGACCTTGTGGGCAGCATTGGACGGGATAAACGGGTGCTGATGTGGGACTTGTACAACGAACCGGGCAACTCCGGCATGGGCAACAGGAGCCTGCCCCTGGTCGAAGCCACCTTTGCCTGGGCGCGGGCGGCGGGTCCATCGCAGCCGCTCACGATGGGCCCGTGGGGCGGGCCCGCTGAGATCAGCCGGCGGCAGATGGAACTGTCCGACGTGATCAGCTTCCACTTCTACGGCAACTACGACGGCTTGCGAAATCAGATCGCCAGCTACAAGAAACAACTGCGGCCCGTCATCAACACCGAATGGATGGCCCGGCTACAAGGCAGCCGTTGGGAAACGGACCTGCCGCTGTTCAAGCGGGAAGCGGTGGGCTGCTACAGTTGGGGCCTGGTGAATGGCCGCACGCAATGCCAGTTCGCCTGGTACCACAAGCGCGGCACGCCCGAGCCGAAGGTGTGGTTCCACGACCTGTTCCACGCCGACGGCCGTCCCTACGACGCCAAGGAACTCGAAGCCATCCGCAAGACCACCGCGCGCAAGGCCCTTGATGGCTGAAAAAAACCAGGTGGTGGCTGGTACCGTCTACCTGGTCTCCTGCTCAACCGGCGGACCCGGCAGAACCGAAGCCATGCGATCTTGCAGAGACGGCAGCGGGGGAAACGGCGCGTGCGGAGAGGTCTGGTACCAGTACGCCACCGACGCCACGTCGTCCGAAAGCTTCTTGTACTTGCTGCCCTGCCAACCCAATGCCTGAATGGTAACCCGCAGGTCCTGCTCGAAGCAAATCGGGTCCATGATGTGCCAGCGATACAGGCTCCAAAAGCCGGGGGGATTCGCGTTTTCGTTGGCCGGAAGGGTCGTGCCCGTGTAGGGGCCGCTGAACGGACGAGGGAACCCATAGCTGCCGCAGAAATAGTCTTCGGTCCCCGTGCCGCAGATCGTGGGGAACTCCTTGTCGCCGTCGACATAAAACTTGATCTCCCCTTCGCCGAACCAGCCCTTGGAGCGCTGCGTCCAGGCCAAGAAGGTGCCCACGTACCGCCCGTGGCCGCGCACGCCGTCGAGGATTACGTAAGGGTTCTGCCGGTCCGTGCGGGCGCGGCGGAACTGGGCGTGGAAATAGGCGGCGTTGGCCGGGACCGCCGTCTCCACGTAGTCGATCTGGTATGCCAGCAACGTCAGGTCCTGGTCGGGCGACTCGTTGGCGAGGGTGATGCGGACGTGCTTGCGGAACGGCATCGGCCAGTAGCAGTTCAGGGCGTTGCTCGGGTTCACCACGACGGCAAGCGAGTTGACCTGGGCGAACTTGCCGTGGCCCACCGCGAAGAAGTCGGGCGCGGGGACCTCAATCGAGGGCGCCGCCTCACCGTCCCAGTAGAAGCGCAGGACGTTCGCCCGGCTCAGCCCCTCCACCATCCAGATGTGCTGGATCACTCCCGGCCCGTCCACGTCCATGAGCGTGGCCGTCTGTCCCTTGTTGACGCGGAGGAAGGGCCGGACCTTCCAGCCCTGCCCGAGATCGTCGGCGGCCCTGGCCGACGCCGGCGGGGAGGGGTCGGACGGGTTCGGCACGGCCATGCCTCCCCGGCCGTTAATCCCGCCGGGGTTCTCGGCGCAGACGGAGCGGGAATGGGCATGGTTCAGGTACGGCAGCGATCCCAATCCTTGCTGCAGTTCCGGCGGCTGCGAGAAGTTCAAGTCCGCGGCAGCCGGCGGCGGCGAAGGATCGCGCGCCTGGGAGGACGGCAGGCCGCAGGGCAGCCACTGGAACAGGCCCACGGCGAGGATTGATGCAGCCAGTGCGGTAAACAGGCAGAAAGTTCTGGACATGCGGCGATTCTCCTTTGCTCCTTAGTTCTGTTGCGGAAGGCGCCAAATCGTGAGTGCCATGCCGAGGCTTGCGTGGACATGTTCACGTTTCGGCCGATTTCCAGGCATGCCCACGCAAGTGCGGGCGTGGCACCCGCCAATAGACGACGTACCTCGAGGCCTTGCGAATTCACTTCGGCTGGTCCCACTGCCAGTCGCGGATTTCCGGCAGATCCTGGCCGTACTTGTCGATGTATTGCTTGTGCTCGATCAGCTTGTCCCTGAGCTGCTGCTTCAGGTAGACGCCCTTGTCGCCGGTCTGCGGCAGGCGGTCGACGGCGTCCATCACGAGGTGAAAGCGGTCCAGATCGTTCAGCACCGTCATGTCGAAAGGCGTGGTGATGGTGCCCTCTTCCTTGTAGCCGCGGACGTGGATGTTGTCGTGGTTCGTGCGGCGGTAGGTCAGCCGGTGGATCAACCAGGGATAGGCATGGAAGGCGAAAATGACCGGCTTGTCCTTGCTGAAGAGATCGTCGAAATCCACGTCACTCAAGCCGTGCGGGTGCTCGGTTTGCGGCTGCAGCCTCATGAGGTCGACGACGTTGACCACGCGGATTTTCAGCTCCGGCAGGTGCTCGCGCAGAATGGATACGGCGGCGAGCGTCTCCAGCGTGGGCACGTCGCCACAGCAGGCCATGATCACGTCGGGCGCAACGCCCTGGTCGTTGCTGGCCCACTGCCAGATGCCGATGCCCTCGGTGCAGTGCTTGACCGCCGCGTCCATCGCCAGCCATTGCGGCGCCGGGTGCTTGCCCGCGACCACCACGTTCACGTAATGCCGGCTGCGCAGGCAGTGGTCCATCACCGAGAGCAGGCAGTTCGCATCCGGCGGCAGATACACGCGCACGATTTCCGCCTTCTTGTTGAGGACGTGGTCGATGAAGCCGGGGTCCTGGTGCGTGAAGCCGTTGTGGTCCTGCCGCCAGACGTGCGAGGCCAGCAGGTAGTTCAGCGAGGCGATCTTCCGCCGCCAGGGCAGGTGCGACGTGACTTTCAGCCATTTGGCATGCTGGTTGAACATCGAATCGACGATGTGGATGAAAGCCTCGTAACAGTTGAAAAGTCCGTGCCGGCCGGTGAGCAGATACCCTTCCAGCCAGCCCTCGCATTGATGCTCGCTGAGCATTTCCACCACGCGTCCGGCCGGGGCGAGGAATTCGTCGTTCGGCACGGTCGCGGCGTCCCATTGGCGGTTGGTCACTTCAAACAGGGCCTCCAGGCCGTTGGAGAGCGTCTCGTCGGGGCCAAAGACCCGGAAATTCCGCTGCCGGCCGTTGAGCTTTGCCACGTCGCGCAGGAAACGTCCCAGCACGTGCGTGTCGCCGATGCCGCGCACCCCCGGCGCGGGCACGTCGACCGCGTAGTCGCGGAAATCCGGCATCCGCAGGTCGCGGAGCAGCATGCCGCCGTTGGCATGGGGATTGGCGCCCATGCGCCGTTGACCCTGCGGGGCAAGCTCGGCCAGCTCCGCTTTCAGGCGGCCCTGCTCGTCGAAGAGCTGCTCCGGCCGGTAGCTCCGCAGCCAGTCTTCCAACAACTTGAGGTGCGCGGGATGGGTGGCCGGATCGGAGAGCGGCACCTGGTGCGAGCGGAACGTGCCCTCGACCTGCAAACCATCGACTGTCTTCGGCCCGGTCCAGCCCTTGGGCGAATTGAGCACGATCATCGGCCAGCGCGGCCGCGCGGGGTTGCCGTGAACGCGGGCGTCCTGCTGGATGCGCTGGATCTGCTCCACCGCCGCATCGAGCGCCGCGGCCATGGCCTGGTGCATCTCCGCCGGCTCGTCACCCTCGACGAAGCAAGGCATCCAGCCGCAGCCTCGCAGGAATTGCTCTAATTCCTCATGCTCGATGCGGGCCAGGACGGTCGGGTTCGAAATCTTATAGCCGTTAAGGTGCAGGATCGGCAGCACCGCACCGTCGGTTACCGGATCGAGGAACTTATTCGAATGCCAGGCGGTGGCCAGCGGACCGGTCTCCGCCTCGCCGTCGCCGACGACGCAGGCCACCAGCAGATCGGGATTGTCGAACACCGCCCCGAACGCATGGCTGAGCGAATAGCCCAGCTCGCCGCCCTCGTGGATCGAGCCCGGGCACTCCGGCGAGGCGTGGCTGGGAATTCCTCCGGGAAAGGAGAACTGGATGAACAGTCTTCGCAGCCCGGCCTCGTCCTGGCTGATATCGGGATAGATCTCGCTGTAAGTGCCTTCGAGATAGGTATTGCCCACGACGGCTGGGCCGCCGTGCCCGGGGCCCGAGACGTAGATCATGTCGAGGTCGTATTTCTTGATGACCCGGTTCAGGTGCACGTAGATGAAGTTCTGCCCGGGCGTCGTGCCCCAGTGGCCCAGCAGCATGTGCTTGACGTCCGCGAGCACGAGCGGCCGCTTCAGCAGCGGATTGTCGTAGAGATAGATCTGGCCGACCGAGAGATAGTTGGCGGCGCGCCAATAGGCGTCCATCTTCGCGAGCAGCTCAGCCGTCAACGGCTTATCCGTCAAGGTCATCGTGTTTCCTTTCATGCTCATGTTCCGTTTCCACCGTGAGCCCCAGGACGCGGCAGACCGTCTTCGCGATCATCCATTCCTCGTCGGTGCGAATGACGCGGACGGGGAGCCGGCTGGTCGCGGCGGAAATCAGGTCCGCGCCGGCCGCGTTTCGCTGCGGGTCGAGCTCGATTCCAAGAAAGCCCAACCCGTCGCAAACCCGGGCGCGGACTTCGGGGGCATTTTCCCCGATGCCGCCGGCGAACACCAGCGTGTCCAATCCGCCCAGTGCGGCCGCGAATGCGCCGATCCATTTCTTCACCTGGTAACAAAACAACGCGACCGCCTCGGCCGCCCGCACGTCGGCGGCCTGCTGCGCGAGCAAATCGCGCATGTCGGAGCTGGTTTCGGACACGCCCAGCAGCCCGGACTGAAAATTGACCATCTCGTTGAATCGCTTTGCATCGAAGCCCTCGGTGCGTGCCAGATACCAAACCAGTCCGGGATCAAGATCGCCTGAGCGGGTGCTCATCGGCACACCGGCTGTCGGGGTGAAACTCATGCTTGTGTCCACGGGTTTGCCGTGATGAACGGCCGCCAGACTCGCGCCATTGCCGAGGTGGGCGAGGACGACCCGGCCTTGTGCGGCCTCCGCTCCGGCCAGACGGGCTAGTTCTCCTATCAGGTACGCATACGACAACCCGTGAAACCCGTACCTCCGCACGCCCCGCGCCTCGTAGCGGCGTGGAATCGGCAACAAGCGGGCGACGCACGGCAAGTCATGGTGAAAAGCCGTATCGAAACAGGCGACTTGCGGCAAACCGGGGAAGCGGCGATGCAACGCTTCGGTCAACTGAATCTCTTCCGGCAGGTGTTCCGGATCGAACGACTCGAGTTGACGCAACTCCGCGACCATTTCCGCGGTGATTAGCGCCGGGGCGCTATACTTCGGTCCGCCGTGTACCACGCGATGCCCCACTGCGGTCACCCCGACCGGCCCGGTGCGCTGCTCGATCCAATCCATCAGCGCGTCCACCGCCCGCTTGTGGTCCGGCGCCGCAACCGGCCGCGAGAAGTTGTCGGCCTGGTCCAGGCCCTTCACCCGCAGGCTGGCTTCCGGCAGGCCGATCCGCTCGATCCGACCTTCCAGAATCCGCCGCAACGAGTCGCCGGCCTCGAACAGCGCGAACTTGATGCTCGACGAGCCGCCGTTGATCGTTAGAATGCGCGGGTTGGCGGGTTCCATATTACCGTCTCAGCTCTCCAGCGCCGACACTTTGGTCAGGCGCCGCAGGTGTCGCTCGGCGCCGCTGAAGCGGGCGGCCAGGAAGATTTGCGTCAATTCCCAGGCCAAGGCAAGGCCCACGACTTGGCTGCCCAGGCAAAGCACGTTCATGTCGTCGTCTTGCACCCCCTGGCGGGCCGAAAAATGGTCGTGGCACAGCCCGGCCCGCACACCGTGGACCTTATTGGCCGCCACGCAAACCCCCACACCACTCCCGCAGATTGCGATACCGCGATCCACTTGCCCGGCGGCCACCGCTCTGGCCAAGGGCACGACATAATCGGGGTAGTCATCGTCGGGGGTCAAATCGTGTGCGCCGAAGTCTACCAATTCGTACCCTGCCGCACTGAGGGCGGTTGCCAATTGGTTCTTAAGAGCAAATCCCTCGTGGTCCGCGGCAATTCCGATTCGCATCGTCACTTGCCCCACCTTTCCTGAGGACAAGCGCGCACCTACCGGCACGCGCTCAAGGCCAAGAACGACGCCGGGTTCATATTCTTTCAGGACGCGGACAGAGCGTCAACGGGTGCTCCTTCAGCCCGGGGGGTGGCGGGGCATCGCTATGGAAACAGCGCGAGAACTCGAAGCGGCTATTCGCGAAGGAGTTAAGAATACTTCCTGGTGCTGGTTGCCCGGGGGAAATTCCCGCGCTAAAATACCACCGCAAGAGCATTTAACCGCCGCGAGCACCAACCCAACCCCTGGGGGCCGTCCATGCCCGAACGGATTCGGGCACCCACAGGCGCATGCACAACCCTGACTCCACGGAGGTAACCGGATGACACAACCGGCCCCGGTCGTTTTTCTGCTGGACGTGG
>Ga0326727_10003837_pt1 | contig 46920 bp, 36 predicted proteins | sample MB2enrmetagenome_FD_207643 | JGI IMG/M metagenome (GOLD analysis project Ga0326727, IMG submission 207643) | Lab enriched peat soil microbial communities from McLean, Ithaca, NY, United States - MB29MY | ecosystem: Environmental > Terrestrial > Soil > Wetlands > Peat | place: USA: New York... | reverse complement strand
GCTTCCTGCATCTTGAAGGCAAATCGGTCGAGGATGTTCGTGCATTGATCGCGAATTGCCAGAGGCGTTCCGAGGGCGAGGGCAGTGCTACCGCAGGCGCTTTGTATCAGGGCACGACTTCAGTCGTACCGAACCGGCCGCCAAATCAGTCCGGGGCTTTAGCCCCTGAGGCTAGCGCCGAGCGCATTGACTTCTACTGTTGGGATCTCTATGCGCGCACGTCGCAGTGGTACTCGAGCGGCACGGAGGAAGAGAACGCCGAGCGCAAAAAGCTGCGCTACGACACGCTGCACGAGATCGAACGCGGCGGCAATGAGACGGCGGAAGTTGCCGAACTGATCTCGACCGCGGTGCTGCGGCGGCACCTGGAAACCATGCGGCGTCTCGGAATCGAGTATGACTTCCTGCCCCGCGAGAGCGAAATACTGCACCTCAAGTTCTGGGACGCGGCCTTCGAGCAGTTAAAGCGGACCGGAGTCCTTTATTTCGAGAACGAAGGCAAGAACGCAGGCTGCTGGGTAATGACGCGGCCAAACGCAGAGTCCGACGGCGGCGAGACCGACGAAGACGCGAAAGTCATTGTCCGCTCCAATGGAACGGTAACTTACGTGGGCAAGGATATTGCCTATCACTTATGGAAGTTTGGCCTGCTGGGCAGGGACTTCGGTTACAAGCCGTTCTTCACTTACCCCGGCCATGAGTGCTGGATCTCAACCGAGCATGGTGTCGAGCCCCATCCGCACTTCGGCGGAGCGCAGGCCATCTACAATGTTATCGACTCGCGGCAGAGCGATCCGCAGGCCAATGTTATCCAGGCCCTGCGCGGCATGGGATACGCCGAGCAGGCCGACCGCTACACGCACTTCAGTTATGAGATGGTGGCGCTGACGCCGCGCTGCGCGGTCGAACTGGGTTACGCCGTCTCCGGGGAAGACATGGCCCGGCCTTACATTGAAGTAAGCGGCCGCAAGGGTTTCGGCGTCAAGGCCGACGACCTGATCGACAAACTCATTGCCGCCACCCGCGCCGAAGTCGACGCCCGCCAGACCGGCCGCGATGAAGCGGAACGGCAGCTTATCGCCGGTCAGATCGCCATTGGGGCGCTGCGCTACTTCATGCTCAAGTTCACGCGCAATTCCGTCATCGCCTTCGACTTCAAGGATGCGCTGAGCTTTGAGGGCGAGACCGGCCCGTATATTCAGTACGCCGTGGTCCGCGCCCGCAATATCTTCCGCAAGGGTGGAACCACGCCGCAGGCCGCGCTGGCCGGCTTTGCCGGCATCGATCCCGCCGCCTACCTCGAAGGCGAAGCAGCCCAGGACATCTGGGCGCTGTGGCTGCGCGCCGCCCGCCGCACAATGGTGCTGGAGCAGTGCATTGCCAACTCCGAGCCCGCCTATCTGGCCAAGCACGCCTTTCAGCTGGCTCAGGAATTCAATAACTTCTACCACCGGCACCACATTCTCACCGAAGAAGACCCGGCGCGCAAGACGTTTTTGCTGGCAACCGCCGCCGTCGCTCTCCGCGAACTTGTCGAACTCCTGAGCTGGATGGGCATAGAGAGCCCGGAGGCAATGTAGAACGGGCGCCGCGGCTTGAGCATCGACCGAATCGCGGCCGGCCATTGCCACCCGCGATTTGCAGGTGGTAGCCTCATCCTTGACCCCGCACGGAAAGGGACTCCCAAAGACCCATGCAAACCCACTACAACGGGCTGGAACTTCCCCAGGACGGCCGGCCCATCGGTTACGAGAACGGGCAGTTCGACGTGCCCGATCATCCCATCATCCCTTTTATCGAGGGCGACGGCACCGGCCGCGACATCTGGAAGGCCTCGCGGCGCGTCTTCGACGCCGCGGTCGAGAAGGCTTACGGCGGCCGGCGCGCCGTCCACTGGTTTGAGATCTTCGCCGGCGAAAAGGCCTTCCGCCGGTTCGGCGCCTGGCTGCCCGACGACACCGTGGCCGCGGCCCGCGACCTGCGCGTCTCCATCAAGGGACCGCTGACCACGCCGGTCGGCGGCGGCATCCGCTCGCTCAACGTGGCCCTGCGCCAGACGCTCGACCTCTACGCCTGCGTGCGCCCGGTCAAGTATTACCAGGGAGTTCCCAGCCCCGTGAAGCACCCCGAGAAGCTGGACATCGTGATCTTCCGAGAGAACACAGAGGACGTTTACGCCGGCATCGAGTTCAAGCAGGGCAGCGCGGACGCCGCGCGGCTGATCTCCTTCCTAAACGACGATCTGCTCAAGGGCGGCAAGAAGAAGGTCCGCGCCGACTCCGGCGTGGGCATCAAGCCCATCTCCATCTTCGGCAGCAAGCGCCTGGTGCGCTATGCGATCCGCCACGCGCTGGAATCCGGCCGCAAGACCGTCACCCTGGTCCACAAGGGCAACATCCAGAAGTTCAGCGAGGGCGCGTTCCGCGAGTGGGGTTATGAGGTCGCCGTCGAGGAGTTCCGCACTGAGACCGTCACTGAGCGCGAAAGCTGGATTCTGGCCAACGCCGACGCCAACCCCGGCCTGACCATCGAAGAGAACGCGGCGCTCATCGAACCCGGCCTCGATATGGCCTCGCAGAGCTATCAGGATGCAGTGGCTGCCGAGGTCAAGGGCGTGCTGGAGACCATCGGCAAGAGCCACGGCAACGGCGCATGGAAGTCCAAGCTGCTCATCAACGATCGCATCGCCGACTCCATCTTCCAGCAGATCATTCTGCGCCCCGAGGACTACAGCGTGCTGGCCACAACCAACCTCAACGGCGACTACATCTCCGACGCCGCCGCTGCCCAGGTGGGCGGCCTGGGCATCGCTCCCGGCGCCAACATCGGCGACGGCTACGCCGTCTTTGAGGCTACGCACGGCACCGCGCCCAAATACGCCGACAAGGATGTCATCAATCCCGGCTCGGTGATCCTTTCGGGCGTCATGCTGCTCGAATTCATCGGCTGGAAGGAAGCGGCCAAACTCATCGAAGGGTCGATGGAGATGACCATCCAACAAAAGTTTGTTACCTACGACTTTGAGCGCCAAACCGCAGGCGCAACCAAAGTCGGCACTGGCGAGTTCGCCACGCGGATCATCGGCAACATGTAAAGAAAGGGACTAAGGGACTAGGAACTGAGGGACTAAGAACCGGCTTTGAAAGGGCACGGCTTTAGCCGTGCCGCGACGATTCCAATTCAAAGTATGGGGCTTCAGCCCCTTAGGCTCCAGTTTCGCAACAACCAAATTGTAGATCGCTATGGAGACATCTATGAAAATGCGATACGAGGAAACAGTTGCAAAGCGCGTCCTGGAAATGGCCATTCCTGGAGCAGTCATGGAATTTCGTTGCGAGCAACCTTACATGGAATACGATTTTAATCTGCGCTACTCGAATGGTGAGGTGGCTGCTGTAGAAGCGACTGCATCGAGGGACCCTGTCAGGACACAAATTTCCAAAGAAGTTTTCGAAAAGAACGGGGGATCAGAGATCAAGGCGATCTGTTGCAAGAAGAATTGGTGCATAACACCTGTGGGAACAGATATCAAGAAACTTCGAAAGAATATCGACAAGTATCTAGCTGCTCTGGAAGCGGCTGGAATTGAGGGTTTCACCGATGATGATTGCAAAAGAACCAATCCGCCGAAAGAAGTCACTGCAATTTACCGCGATCTGCATGTTTTCTCGGCGCGGTCATTCCCTACATCTGGAGCCGCTGTGATTCGCATTGCTACCGTCACTGGAGGCGGGCAGCTTTATCAAATAAGCCCCACGAGCGCCGTTGAGCGAGAAATCGAGCCCAACAAAGATAAACTTGGGAAGGCTACAACAAAGGAACGTCACCTTGTCGTTTATGTTGATATGTCAAATGATCTGCAGTGGATCGGAATGACAAGCTCTGAACCACCGAATGAGATTCCAGATTTGCCGACTCAGATCACGCATCTTTGGCAGATCGCACAAACTGGAAAAGATAAATTTGTCGTCTGGCGCGCAACCTCGACAGAGCCTTGGCACACCGTCGAACATTCAGTAGCGTCACAGCGATTTTCCGAAGGAGAATGAACATGCGCAAGAAAGTAAGCATTATCGGCGCGGGCAACGTTGGCGCAACCGCCGCGCACTGGATTGCGGCCAAGGAATTGGCCGATGTGGTCCTGATCGACGTGGTGGAAGGCGTGCCGCAGGGCAAGGCGCTCGACCTGCTCCAGGCCATGCCCATCGAGAAGCGCGACGTGAGCGTGACCGGCTCCAACGACTACGCGGCCACCGCCAACTCCGACATCGTGATCATCACCGCGGGCATTCCCCGCAAGCCCGGCATGAGCCGCGACGATCTGCTGCACACCAACTTCAAGATCATGTCGGACGTGGTGGCGAAGGTGGTCGCGCAGTCGCCGGAGTCGATCCTGATCGTCGTCTCCAACCCGCTCGACGCCATGGCCCAGGCCGCCTATCGCCAGGCCGGCTTCAACCGCGAGCGCGTCATCGGCATGGCCGGCATTCTCGACTCGGCGCGCTTCCGCGCCTTCATCGCCGCCGAGCTGAACGTGAGCGTCGAAAACGTCACCGCCTTCGTGCTGGGCGGCCACGGCGACACCATGGTCCCTCTGCCGCGCTACTCGACCGTCGCCGGCATTCCCATCACCGAACTCATCGCTCCCGAGCGGCTCGCGGCCCTTGTGCAGCGCACTCGCGACGGCGGCGCGGAGATCGTCAAGCATCTCAAGACCGGCAGCGCCTACTACGCTCCCTCGGCGGCAGCCGTCGAGATGGTCGAGGCCATCCTCAAGGACAAGAAGAAGATCCTTCCCTGCGCGGCTTACCTCGAAGGCGAGTACGGCATCCAGGGCTACTTCATCGGCGTTCCCTGCAAGCTGGGCGCGGCGGGCCTGGAGAAGATCATCGAGATCAAGCTGACCGAAGAAGAGGACGCCGCTCTGAAGAGGAGCGCCGCCGCTGTCAAGGAACTTTGCGCCGTGATCGGAGTTTGAGAGCAGCTTCTAGCTTCTAGCTGTTAGCTCTTAGCTGTTTGCCAAGTCCGCCGCACGGTCTGTCCCCGGCCTACTGCTTCTCAAACTTCACCATCGCCGGGCCCACCTGGCCGGCGCACTGGACAGGGGCCAGGTGACCGCAGCCGGGAATGACGGCCAGTTGCGACTGCGGGACGAGGCTGTGCATCTTCTCGCCCTGGCTCAGCGGGAGTATGCGATCCTCGGCGCCCCACACAATCAGCACCGGCATCTTCAACCGCGGGAGCAGCCCATCCGTGGTGTCGCGGCCGGTAAGCATGGTCGCAATCGCGCGATGAACGATCCAGGCGCGCTGATTGGAGACGCGCAGAATATCCCTCGCGACGAAGGCCGGAACCTCGGGCGGATTAGGCATGAGGAGGGCATCCAGCTGGTCGAGCTCCGCGGGCGTTGTGGGCGTGAACAGACGCGTATCCCAGGCCGGCTTCTCGTCGATGCCGACCGCATCCATGAGGATCAGCCGCCGCACGCGTTCGGGATGCTGGAAGGCGACGTGCTGCACGATCCCGCCGCCCATCGACCAGCCTGCCAGGTCAACCTGCTTCAGCCCCAGCGCATCCAGAAAACCCGCCACAACCTCTGCCTGGTCGGGCACCGAATAGGAGAAATCCGGCGGCTTTTCGCTGCGCCCAAATCCAAGCAGATCCGGCATGTAGACGCGGAAACCGGCCTGAGCCAGCCAGGGCGCCAGGTTGCGCCAGTCCTCGGCGCGCCCGCCCAGCCCATGCACGAGCACCACCGCCGGCCCGCCAACCGGTCCCTCCACCACGTAGTGGACGCGATGGCCCGCAACCTCGACCGTGTGGTTTTCCGCGCCCGAAAGGCACATCCGCAACTCGTTCGCCGCGTGGAAGCAGCTGACGGGCCGCAGCCAGAATCCCACCCCGCCAGCCAAAACCAGCACCCCGGCGGCGGCGGCCGCCCAACCAATCCGCCTCTTCCCGTTCATCGTTCCTCTCGCTTCGCCAATGCCCGCGCCCGCTGCCATCCGGCCTCGACAACGCGCACGGTCACCGGATCGATCTGGAGCGCGCTGTGGCTATTCCACTCGGCCCGCTCCACCCATCTCACGGCATCCGCATCCGAGGCCGCTCGCAGCGCGCCGCCCACCACCCGGCAGAGGTAATCCGCAATCACGTAATGGTAGCGGACGCGCTCGCCCTCGCGGTGAATGCGGTCCAGCAACTCGATCAGCTCCAGCGGCTCGACCGTCAACCCGGTCTCTTCCCTCACCTCGCGCGCCACGGCGGTCTCAAGCGGTTCGCCCAGCTCGACCAGGCCGCCCGGCAGCGTCCAATGCCCCTTCATCGGCTCGGTCGCGCGCCGCACCAGCATCACCCGGCCCTGGTCGACCACCACCGCGCCCACGCCGATCAAGGGCGCCGATGGAAACTCTCTCTGCATGGTCCTCCGAATTCCGTTCTCCTTTTACGATAGAACCCTCACCGCCCTTCCTCGAAACCGGCGATTCGGAACGGAATCGACGACCGATCCCGTCCCGCGCATCTTTTGCATCGGGGTATCATCGAAGACAAGCGGGAGAACAGAATGCCGGAGTTCACGCTGCGAATTGACAATATGCACTGCGGCGCGTGCGTTCGCCGCGTCACTCAGGCCCTGGCCTCGGTCGAGGGAGTCGCGGTCAGCGAGGTGCGCGTGGGTGCGGCGCGGCTGAGCACCACGCAGGATTCGGCGCCCCTCGATCTTGCAGTTGCGGTTCTGGCCAAGGCCGGTTATGGAGCGCACCTTGAGCAGTGACCGCGGTATCCCACCCTTGCCACAAGAACAAGATCGTGGCGAGGATGGGGCACCCGGCCAAAACGCGGGTTCTTCGACTTCGGTCGCCGCGGCGACCTTCACTCAGAATGACAGCAAGGATGGGGCACGGAGCATGATTCCACCTATGGCCATGCCCGCGACAGAATCGCTCACGCTGCCCGTGCTGGGCATGACCTGCGCGTCCTGCCAGCATCACGTGGAAGAGGCGCTGCGCTCGACCCCTGGAGTCGAGTCCGCGCGCGTCGATCTGATGGCCCATCGCGCCAGCGTGGTCTTCGATCCGGTCATCGCCGCGCCCGCCGCGCTGATTGATGCCATTCGCTCGGCCGGCTACGACGCCGTGCTGCCCCGCTCTGATGCTTCTTCCGCAACTCCATCGGACGGCCTTGCGGACGGGGCCGGGCGCAAGGCCTGGGTGACTCTCGCCGCCGGCGCTGCCGCCATGCTGCTTTCCATGCCCCTGGGAACCGAGATGGGCGCGCTCGACCACGCCCTGATGCGCCTCTTGCCCTGGCTCTATGCCCTGCCGCCCGACCCGCTGCGCTGGCTTCTGCTGGCGCTGACGGCGGCGACCGTGGGCTGGGCCGGGCGCGGCATCTATCTGAGCGCCTTCCGCGCCCTGCGCAACGGCGCCACCAACATGAATACGCTGGTAAGCCTGGGAACGGGCGTGGCCTTCGCCTACTCCGCCTTCGCCACCGTCCGGCCCGCAACTGGACGCCAGGTTTACTTCGACGCGGTGCTGCTCATCCTCGGCTTTCTTCTCTTGGGCAAGAGCCTGGAAGCCCGCGCCAAGCGCCGCGCTCTGGCCGCGCTCGATTCGCTCTCCCGGCTGCGCCCGGCTACCGCCCGCCGCATTCGCGACGGTGTTCAGACCGTGGTTCCGCTCGAAGAGATTCAACCCGGCGACAGCGTTCTGGTTCTGCCGGGCGAACGCTTCCCGGTGGACGCAATGGTTCTGGATGGCCGCACCACCGTGGATGAGTCGATGCTCACCGGCGAACCTACGCCGCTCGGGCGCGAGCCCGGCGGCCGCGTGCTGGCCGGCTCGCTCAACTACGACGGAGCCGTCACTTGCCGGGCCGAGTCGCTGGGCGAGGACACGGTGCTGGCGCAGATCACGCGCATGGTCCAGCAGGCGCAGAGCTCGCGCGCGCCCATGGAGCGGCTGGCCGACCGCGCCAGCCAGATCTTCGTCCCCATCGTGCTGGCTCTGGCGCTGATCACGTTTGCCGTCTGGCTTCTGGCCTCGCACTCGCTCTCCCTGGCGCTGGCAAGCACTGTCGCCGTGCTGGTGGTCGCCTGCCCCTGCGCCATGGGGTTGGCCGTGCCCGCCGCTCTCACCGTGGCTGTGGGCCGCGGCGCGCAGCTCGGAATCCTCTTCAAAGGCGGAGAAGCCCTGGAGCGTCTGGGCCACGTTGATGCAATCGTTCTCGACAAGACCGGAACCCTCACCGTCGGCCGTCCAGTGCTGGAAGCGGTGTATTCGCTTCCATTGGCCCCGGAAGAGCTTCTTTCGGTGAAGGGTACGGGCTTCAGCCCGTACACAAGTGCAAAAGAATCAAAGGGGGCTCTAGCCCCTGAGAGACATTTTTCGACAAACCCTCTCGCTGCCCGCACTGAGGACGATCTGCTGCGCATGGCCGCCGCAGCTGAAGAGCGATCAAACCATCCGCTGGCCCACGCCGTGGTGGATGCGGCGCGGGCGCGGGGCCTTGCTTGGCAGCCCGCGGAGGAGGCGCAGATTCTGCCCGGCCGTGGCCTGACCGCAAGAGTCGAAGGCCGCAACTGCCTGCTTGGCAATGAGGCGCTCTTCCGGGAGTTCGCGATCCCGCTTCCGGACTCCATCGCTTCACCGGAGCCGGGCGTCACGCGCCTGTGGATGGCGCTTGACGGCGCGCCTGCCGGCTGCTTCGATGCTCGCGACGCCCTGCGTTCCGACGCCGAAGCAGCCATTGCAGCGCTGCGTTCCTTGGGCCTCCGGGTTCTCATGCTCACCGGAGACTCGCCCGCCGCGGCCGCGCCCATCGCCCGGCAAGCCGGCTTCGCCGAGGTGGAAGCCGGACTGGACCCGGCCGGCAAGCTGGCCCGCATTCGCGCCCTGCAACAGGGCGGCCTGCGCGTGGCCATGGTGGGCGACGGCATCAACGACGCCGCCGCTCTGGCCCAGGCCGACGCCGGCATCGCCATGGGTTCGGGCGCCGACCTGGCCCAGGAGGCCGGCGACGTGCTGCTCCTGCGCGCCCAACCCTCCGCCATTTCCGCCGCGCTCGATCTGGCCCGTTCCACTCTGCGCGTCATGCGCCAGAACCTGGCCTGGGCCGCCGGCTACAACCTGCTCGGAATTCCGCTGGCCGCGGGCGCGCTTTACCCCAGCTTCCACCTGCTGCTCACTCCCTGGCTGGCCGCCGCGGCCATGGCCCTCAGTTCGGTCTGTGTGCTGGCCAACAGTCTTCGCCTTCGCCGCTGGCGGCCATCATGATGAGCGGACGACGATCGAGATTCGCGGTCTCCCACCCTTGCGCAAAGAACGCGCAAGGATGGGGCGCCCAGCCATCCGCACCGGGCCGCGCCGCACGCTGCGTTCAAGCACGGTAAACTAACCCCAGAGCCTGTCTGTGCGCATCCTGACCCGTTACATTCTCGGCGAGATTCTCTCCCACGCGCTGATCGGGGGCGTGATCTTCACCTTCATTCTCTTCATGAAGGAGTTGCCCAAGATCCTGGAGATGATGGTCCACAACAGCTCCACCTTCATCAGCCTGATGGAGGTCATCCTCTTCATGATGCCCAACTTCTTGAAGGTCACCATTCCGATGGCCGTGCTGGTGGGCCTGCTGCTGGGGTTCAGCCGCCTGGCAGCCGACAGCGAAATCATCGCCATGCGCGCCTCCGGCCTGGGCATCGGGTACTTTGTGCGCGTCGCTTCCATCGTGGCCGTCGGCGGGACGCTGCTGGGGCTGCTCAACTCGATGGTTGTCGAGCCAAAAGCCCTTCAAGCCCTCATGGAACTGGAAAAGACCCTGGCCTCACAGGCATCCTACGAGATTCAGCCCCGCGTCTTCGACGAGGACTTTCGCAACTACGTCCTCTATGTGCAGGACGTCCGCTCGGGCGTGGGCGCGGCCAACTGGCGTCAGGTCTTCCTCGCCGACGTCTCCGACCCCGCCGCGCCGAGGATTACGACCGCGGCTTCGGCCACCGTGATCAGCGACTCGAACCAGGGGCTGCTGATGCGCCTGCGCGATGGAACGGAGCACGATACAGTCGCGGGCCAGCCGCAACAGTACAACGTCTCCACCTTTGACGCCAACGATCTGCCCTTTGCCGCCAGCCAGCAGAACGAAGGCCACCTGGGACGCCTGGACACGCCCATCTACGCCATGCCCATGAGCGAACTGCGGAAGCAACTCAACGCCCCGGACGGCAGGCGCTACCTGATCGAAATGTATGCCCGCTACTCCTATCCCGCCGCCTGCCTGGTTCTCATGCTGGTGGGCGTTCCCCTGGGCGTGACCTCGCGGCGCGGCGGCAAGAGCTCGGCATGGGTGTTCACCATTCTGCTGGTCTCCCTCTATTACCTGATTTCCACCTTCGGCGTCGCCCTGGGCCAGCAAAACCGGATCTCCGCGTTTTTCGCCGTGTGGTCGGCCAACCTGCTCTTTACAGCGGGCGGGATCCTCCTGCTCTGGCAGATGGCCAGCGGCGGCCGTCTCCTGAACGCCATCGCGGCCTGGATTTCGCGTTCCCCCAAGCCGAGGCTGGCCAGCGCGCCTATCGGCGGCCTGTTGAGCGCCTTTCAGCCGCGCGCCCAGCGTGGCAAAGCCCGCAACGTCTTTCCCCGCATCCTCGACGAGTACGTGGTGCGCGAATTCCTCGACATGTTCGTTCTGGTGCTGCTGGCCTTCGTTCTGCTCATGCTCATCTTTACCGTCTTTGAGCTGCTGGGCGACATCCTGCGCAACCACATCGGCTGGTCCACGGTCGGCGAATATCTCATCAACCTCACTCCCAGCATGCTTTACCAGATCGCGCCGCTGGCGGTGCTGATCGCCGTGCTGGTCACCTTCGGCGTGCTCAACCGCAACTCCGAGATCATCGCCATGAAGGCCACCGGCATCAGCCTTTACCGCCTGGTGATTCCCGTGGTCGCCGTCTCCGCGGTCCTGGCCGTCAGCCTCTTCCTCTTCGGTGAGTTCTACCTGCCCCAGGCCAACCAGCGGCAGGAGGCTCTGCGCAGCATCATCAAGGGCCGCCCGCCGCAAACCTTTCTGAACCCCGAGCAGAAGTGGATCTTCGGCCAGCCGCGCCCCGGAGAACCCGACCGCATCTTCTACTACCAGTTCTTCGATCGCGACCGCAACGAGTTCGCCAACCTCTCCATCTTCGAGTTCGACCCCGCCTCGTTCGCGCTTTCCCGCCGCATCTTTGCCTCGCGCGTCTTATGGGACAAGGCAACCGGCTCGTGGCGCTTCCAGAACGGCTGGCAGCGCGACATCGAAGGCAGCAGCGTCACCGAATATCGCGAATTCACGCAGACCTCCTTCCCTGAGATTCATGAAGATCCCGGCTACTTCGAGAAGGAGAGCCTGCAATCGCAGGAGATGAACTTCGGCCAGCTCGAACGCTACATCGGGGACCTGACGCAGAGCGGCTTCGACACCATGAAGCTGCGCGTCGCCCTGTGGCACAAGCTCGCCTACCCGTTCATCGCCGTGGTCATGGCGGTGCTGGCTATTCCGTTTGCGCTCTCCATGGGCCGGCGCGGTTCGCTGGAGGGAATTGCCGTGGCCATCGCCGTGGCGCTTGCCTATTTCGTGGTCGACGGCCTCTTCGGCGCCCTGGGCAACGTGAATTACCTGCCCGCCGCCCTGGCCGCCTGTTCCTCCGATATCCTCTTCGGGCTGGTCGGCGGTTACCTGCTGCTGAGAACGCCCACCTGATCGGGGCAGCGAGACTCTATTTGTCAAAGAACTTCCCGTGGCCGCCGTTGGCCCAGGGGTCGTAGTGCAAGGCAAAGTTGGCGCGGGTTTGCACGCTGGGGTGGTTGTACTCCCAGAACTCGATGAAGGGGCTCGGATTGGGGTCCTCTAGCCAGGCTTCGCCGAGGGCGTTGAAGCTGGTGACCGCAGTCTTTTGCGGGTCGGGGACCAGCCCGTGAATGGCCTCCTGGCCGTAGACGTCGGCCTCGTGCTCGAAGTGGCGGCTGAAGGCGTTGCTGGCCGGGGTCAGGAGGAAGCCGGCGACGGAGATAGCGAAGAGCAGGACGACAAATCCGGCGCGGGTGGAGAGCGGAGCGGTTTGGGCCTCCTCATTCCGGAGAAGCCAGCGTGCGCCAAAGCGGCGCGCCAGCCAGGCAGCGGCGCCGGCGCAGCCCCAGTAGACGAAGAACAGGGCAATGGACCAGCCGGCGATGATCTTGGGGATGTGGTGCAAAACGTAGTGGCCGCTCTCATGGCCGAAGATGAAAAGGATCTCGTCGTCGGGAATGCGGCCGGCCGTCGTGTCCCAGACGACCACGCGCTTGGTGGCGCCCAGGCCGCTGACATAGGCGTTGAGGCCGTTGGTCTTGAGGCTGGCCTTCATCAGATACATGCGCTCGGGGGGGATGCTGGTTCCCGTGCGAGCCACGACCTTCTCCAGCTCGGCCACCAGGGCGGGATGATTCCTGGCCAGGGGTTCGAACTTATTGAAGATGGGCTCGAGCAGCGGGGAGACGAACAGGAGGAACACCAGAATGGGGAGGGTGACGACCCAGATGCCCAGCCAGTAGCGGCGCGGCCAGCGGCGCACGATCCAGTTGAAGAGCAGGAAGACGAGCGATCCGATGGCCACAGTGAGGCCCAGCGCCTTGGACTCGTCGCCGAGCCAACTGGGCCAGCCCTGCACGCTGATGCCGTAGGCGCGCTCAAAGTGGTGACCGAGAATGTCGAAGGGAATGCCGGCCAGCGTGGTGATGACGAAAAAGGCGGCGAAGAAGAGCAGGCCCTGAAGCCAGCGGTAACGGGAGATGCCCTGAACCCATGATTCCAGTTTGGCCCAGCCGCGGAAGGCGAGCAGGAGCCAGAGAAAGACCAGCGCCCAGAGCGAGCCGGTGATGTCGAGGATGTTGCGGATGCGGCTGAGGGCGATGGCCTTGGCCAGCTTCTCTGGGGGCAGGGAGTAAGCTTGCGCGGCGGGTTGGGCGGGAGCCGGCTGGGCGGCTGCCGCTGCCGGCGGAGCGCTGGCCTGCAAAGCGGCGCAACGGGGAACAAGCATGCCGGCCAGCAGGAGGACGAAGCAGGACGGGAGCAGAAAGCGGCGAGCGAACACCATGGGATTCTTTCCTCGGGCAGGTGATTTTGAGACAATTCAAATTACACATGCTTTTACCTCAGTTTTCCACGCCTACGCCAGAGTTTTCTTTCGCCGGCAAAAGATCGGGCATCGCCAGGCCGGATTTCTGCCCGGTCATAGTCCTGGCCGTCTTCGCACTGGCCTTGCCCGCGGCGGGGCTTGCGCAGAAGAAACCTGCGCCGGCGCCCCATCCCGCCAAGGAGAAACAGTCCGCGGGAACCCCGGTGCTGCTGGACGCCATGACGACGGAGCTGCACCGAGCCTTCACCTCGCTCGGCAAGCAGGGCCCCGACAAGCCGGAATCTGACAAGCAGTTGCCGCCGTACTTTCTGAGCTACGCGGTGGCCGACGCCAGCGTGGTGGTGATTCGCGCCCAGTATGGGGCGCTGGTGGACAGCTCGGCCAATCACATCCGCGAGGCCGACGTGCAGGTGCGCCTGGGCGAGCCCAAGCTCGACAATACCCACGGAACGCATCGCGCCTCGGCGGTGAACAGTCTGCAACTGCCGTTGACCGACGACCGGGAGGCGCTGGGGCGCTCGCTGTGGCTGGCCACCAACACCGGCTACGGCACAGCGCTGGACAACTACCTGCGCGTGAAGACCGAGGCCGAGGTGCGGGCCAAGGAAGAGGACACGTCGCCGGACTTCAGCCAGGAGGCGCCGCAGACCTACATCGGCAAGCCGGCGCCGCTTGTCGCGGTGGACCGGGCAGCCTGGGAGCAGCGGGTGAAGGCGCTGTCGAAGATCTTCCGCGAGTATCCCGGCGTTTACCAGAACATGGCGATGCTGCTGGCGCAGAACGAGACCGACTACTTCGCGTCTTCGGAGGGTTCGCAGGTGGTTGCGCCGCACCTTCAGGCGCGCGTCGTGATCGTTGCCGCGACCCGCGCCGACGATGGGATGGACCTCTACCGGGAACAGACCTTCGAGGCCGAGACGGTGGAGGGTTTGCCCGCGCAGGCGGAGCTTGAAGCGGCGGCGCGCGAGCTGGGCAAAAGCCTGGAGGCTTTGCGCGTTGCTCCGCTGACCGAGCCGTTCGACGGGCCGGCGATTCTCTCCGGACGCGCCGCCGCAGTCTTCTTCCACGAGGTGCTCGGCCACCGGCTCGAAGGCCAGCGCCAGCGCGGCGACGAGGAGGGCCAGACCTTTACCAAAGAGGTGGGCAAGGAGGTTTTGCCAACCTTCCTTTCGGTGGCCGACGATCCCACCGCGACCAAGTACGGCACGACCTGGCTGAGCGGCAGCTACGAGTACGACGACGAGGGGCAGAAGGCGCGCCGCGTGGAGCTGATCCAGGATGGAGTGCTGAAGACCTTCCTCATGTCCCGCCTGCCCATCGCCAGCTTCAGCAACTCGAACGGCCACGGGCGCGCGCAGAGCGGCCATGTGCCCACTGGACGCCAGGGCAACCTGATTGTGACCTCGACCAAGACTGTTCCCGAAGCCGAGCTGCGCAAGCAGCTGATCGAGGAGGCGAAGAAGCAGGGCAAGCCTTACGGGCTGTACTTTGAGGACATCTCTTCAGGCTTTGCCGTCACCCAGCGCAGCTCTCCGCAGGCTTTCTCGGTCGTTCCGCTGGTGGTTTGGCGCGTGTATGTGGACGGGCGGCCGGATGAGCTGGTTCGCGGCGTCAGCATTGTGGGCACTCCGCTGGCGGCCATGAAGAAGATTCTGGTTACGGGCGACAAGAGCGAGGTCTTCAACGGCGAGTGCGGCGCGGAATCGGGCACGATTCCGGTAAGCGCGGTAGCTCCGGCCATGCTCCTGAGCGAGCTGGAGACGCAGCGCGTGCAGCAGGGAACTGCGAGGCCGCCGATTCTGCCCATTCCGGGAGCGGAAAGCGCGGCGCCGGCAAAACCCGCATCCGAGAAGAAGGAGGCGCAATGAACCCGATTCGTCCTGTTGCATTCCTTGCCGGAGCAGTGTTGTTGGCTGCGTGCCTGTGCGCCCCGCCTTTGGCCGCGGCGCAGCAAACCCGCGCCGATGCCGAGAAAGACCCGATCCTCAAGGCCATGCTCGAAGAGCTCGACCGCAGCAAGAGCGAGTTGCAGTTGAAGGACTTCGCCAAGCCGTTCTTCATCCAGTACCGCATCGAGGAGGTGGACAGCTTCGAGACGAAGGCGGAGTTTGGCGCCAGCGAGGGTGCGCAGCGCAGCCATGAGCGCGTGGCCCGCGTCACGGTGCGGGTGGGCGACTACAAGACCGACAGCTCCGGCGGGCGCGGCGACGGCGCGCTGCAACTGGCGGCGCTGGACGACGATCCCATTGCCATACGGTCCGCGCTGTGGTCGGCGACTGACCAGGCGTACAAGAACGCGCTCTCAGCATTGGCGCAGAAGCAGGCCGCTCTCAAGGAAGTGCAGACCCCGCCGCAGGCGGACGACTTCAGCCAGGAAAAGCCGGTCGTTTCCCTCGCCGAGCCGCTCCAGTTGAAGCTCGACGAGGCTCCCTGGGCGGAGCGCATGGCGCGCGCCAGCGGGCTCTACCGCACCGATCCATCCGTCAAGGCGGGCCAGCGCGATGTGGAGTATTCCATGGCGGAGTTTCAAGCCCGCGTAACCACCACCTGGCTGGTCACCAGCGAAGGGACCATCGTGCGCAAGCCGGCGGCCGAGTACCAGGAGGCCATTGCGGTGGGTACGCAGGCGGCCGACGGAATGAGGCTCGACCGCTCCTACTCTTCGGCCGGCGCTTCCCTTGCGGATCTCGACGCGCCGGAGGCGTTCGAGAAACGCGCGGTTGGATTGATTGCCTCCCTCACCGATCTGCGCCTGGCGCCGCTGGTCGAAGAGGAGTATCACGGTCCGGTGCTGCTCAGCTCCGATGCCGGCGCCGATACGCTGCGGGCGCTGGTGGCCGGCGCCGTGACGGCTACGCGGCCCAAACTGGGCACCGAGGCGCGCACCAATGGCCCGTTTGCCTCCAGCTATCATGCGCGCGTGCTGCCGGAGTTCATGGATGTGGTGGACGACCCCGGCTTGAAAGCCTGGAACGGCAGGGGACTTGTGGGCGCCTATGACGTGGACGACGAAGGCGTGCCGGCGCAGGCCGTGAAGCTGGTCACCGAGGGAAAGCTGGAGAACTATCTGATTGGCCGCGAGCCGGTGCGTGACTTTCCCGAGTCGAACGGCCACGGACGCGCGGGAATCACCGGAGTTCCCATGCCGGCGATCGGCGTGCTGAAGGTGACCGCGAAGGACGGTTTGCCGGACGACGATCTGAATCGCAAGCTGCTGGACATGGCCAAGGACCGCGGACTGAAGAGCGTCTACTATGTGGAGACGCTGGGCGGACCATCGACGCCGCGGCTGCTTTATCGCGTCACCCCCGACGGCACTCCCGCCGGCAAGCGCGAACTGGTGCGCGGAGCCAAGCTGAACGACCTGGACCAGCGGGCGCTGCGCTCGAACGTCGAGGCCGCCGGCAAAGACCTGTTTGTGGCCAACTACTATGGCGACGTCCCGGAGACCGTGCTGGCGCCCGCGCTGCTGATGGACGACGTGACCGTCCGCCGCGCCAACGAAAAGAACGCCAAGCTGCCTTTCTATCCGCCCCCGGAGTAGCAAACGGCGCAGGCTTGTTCCGACGGCATCCATGGCGTGGCAGGGATGGTTGAGGATTCGATTGCGCTTGTCGTTCTCCCGAATGCGTTCCCATGCGGGTCAAGCGGGTCTCAGATCCGGCCGCCAGTCAGGGCAATCGCATTTGAGACTTGAGCGAGAAATGAAGGGTACGGGCTTTAGCCCGTACTTAAGACAGCGCAAAATCCTTTGGGCTTCAGCCCCTGAGGGATAGCCTTTGTGTAGATTTGTCTCTGATATCGGCGTGCGCGTGGTGCCGATTCCATCAAAATCACAGGCTCAACCTTTTCTGTCTCTCCCCTCAGGGGCTAAAGCACCATTCTTTTCGGTGCATTAACGTACGGGCTAAAGCCCGTACCCTTCAAAGATTCAAATGCGATTGCCCTGGGCCACCAGTTCTCCGATCTCTCGCTTGCCCGCGGCAGTGGAATAATGAGAGACATGCGCACTGAACTGTCTCAAGCGAATCTTGCCGGCATCGAAACCGGACTGCTGGCCGTGCTGGCCGCCGACACTCAAAGCTCGAAAGCCCCCGACGCCAAGCCCGAGCCGGTGCTGTTGACGGCGGACGAAGCGGTGAAGGCCGCCGCGGCCGCCGTGCTGCTGAGCGGCGAATACAAGGCCGGCGCCAACGAAACGCTGCTGCTGCACGCGCCGGCTGGCCTGCGGGCAAAGCGCCTGCTAGTCGTCGGCCTGGGCAAGCAGGCCAAAGCCACGGTCGACAAGGTGCGGAATGCCGCTGGAACCGCCGTCCGCTTCGCCAAGCCGCGCGGCATCCGCGAGCTGGTCTTCGCGCTGCCTGATTCGGACGCTCTGCCTCCCGCCCCATGCGCCCGCGCCGCCGTCGAAGGCGCATTCGTGGGCGACTTCGATCCCGACACCTATCGCAGCGACCGCAAGGATCAGAGCATCCAGTCCTTCACCGTTGCAGCCTCGGCCAGTTCATACCGGACCGCGCTGGAGGCCGCGTTTGCCGAGGGCGTCATTGTGGGCGAGAGCCAGAACTTCACCCGTTCGCTGGTCAACGAGCCCGGCAACAAGCTCACGCCCACCCTGCTCGGCCAGCGCGCCGCCCTGATGGCCGCCGAAGTCGGTTTGGGCTGGGAGGTCCACTCCACCGAAAAGCTGCACGAACTGAAGATGGGCGCATTCTGGAGCGTCTCGCAGGGCTCGGCTGAACCGCCCGCCCTGATCGTCCTGCGCTATGAGCCGGAAGGGGTTACCGATGGCCCGGTGTTCGGCCTGGTGGGCAAGGGCATCACCTTCGACAGCGGCGGCGTCTCCATCAAGCCCGCCGAGAATATGGAGAAGATGAAGTACGATATGGCCGGGGGCGCGGCCATGATCGGGGCCATGCGCGCTATCGCCCTGCTCAAGCCTCGCGTGCGCGTCATCGCCGTCGTCTGCGCCGCCGAGAACATGCCCGACGGCAAGGCGCAAAAGCCCGGCGACGTGCAGACCGCGATGCCCATAGCTCCGGACCGGCCGGGCAAGACCATTGAGATCATCAACACCGACGCCGAAGGCCGCCTGGTTCTGGCCGACGGCCTTACCTATGCGAGGCAACTGGGCGCGACCCACCTGATCGACGCCGCGACCCTCACCGGCGCCTGCGTGGTGGCTCTCGGCCATGTGAACTCCGGCGCATTCTCGAACGACGACGCTGCGTGGGCGAAGTTCGATGCGGCCCTCGCCACCTCGGGCGAGAAGTTCTGGCGGCTGCCCCTCGGCGAAGAGTACGCCGAACAGATCAAGAGCGATATCGGCGACATCAAGAACACCGGCGGGCGCTGGGGCGGCGCGATCACGGCAGCGGAGTTCCTGAAGGTCTTTGTGGAAGACACTCCGTGGATTCACCTGGACATCGCCGGGCTGGCCTGGGTGGAAGACGCCAAGCCCTACATTGCCAAGGGGCCGAGCGGGGTCGGCGTGCGCTCGATCCTGGAGTGGGCGCGGAGCTTCTAGAACTCTGACGGGTTGGGGAACCTGTGCTGAGGTTCCTCGGCGTTCCCGTTGCCATCCGCGATTCCGCTGAGCCGCGAATCAGGGCCTTCGCCTTCTTGCGCCCTCCCCTGAACATTTAGAATGGTGCCAGTCATTGATCGTCTTGCGTCCGCTGCGACACCGGGGTCTCCGGCAACACTCGGACCCTCCAGGGTACTGTGTCGCCCAATTCGTCGCAGGGGTAGCGGGCGGACGGGAAAGCACGCACTCATCCTTATGCATCGCTGGTCCAGGCTGTTCATTCCGACTCTCCGCGAGGCCCCGGCAGACGCCGAAGTGGCCAGCCACAGGTTCCTGCTCCGCGCCGGCTACATCCGGCAGCTCGGCGCGGGCATCTACAACTACCTCTTTCTGGGCCAGCGCTCGATCAACAAGATCGTCGCCATCGTCCGCGAAGAGATGGACAAGATCGGCCAGGAGTTCTACCTGCCCGGCATCCAGCCCAAGGAGCCATGGGTCGAGAGCGGCCGCTGGACAGGCATGGGCGACACCATGTTCCGGCTCAAGGACCGCAAGGGCGCCGACCTCTGCCTGGGCATGACCCACGAAGAGATCATGACCACCATCGCCCGCGGCGAGCTGCGCAGTTACAAGCAGTTGCCGCAGATCTGGTACCAGATCCAGACCAAGTTCCGCGACGAGCCGCGCCCCAAGTCGGGCCTGCTGCGCGTGCGCCAGTTCATCATGAAGGACAGCTACTCCTTCGATATGGACAAGGCCGGCCTGGACCGGAGCTTCGATCTTCACGATGCCGTTTATCGCAGGATCTTCACCCGCTGCGGCCTCAAGTTCGTAGCCGTCGAGGCCGATTCCGGCTCCATGGGCGGCTCGCAGTCGCAGGAGTTCATGGTCTACACCGACGCCGGCGAAGATTTGATCGCAAGCTGCCCGGTCTGCGGCTATGCGGCCAATCTGGAGAAGGCCACCTCGCGCCTTGAGCCTGTCGTGGAGATGGAGCCGACCGGAGATGGCGCCCCGGAGCTGGTCCACACGCCGAACTGCGCCGCCATCGCCGACGTGGCCGCGTTCTTCAGGATTTCACCGGCATCGGATATCAAGTGCGTGGCCTACATGGTTCTCAAGCGCGGTACGGCAGGTAGGCCTGATACATGGCACGGCGTGGCGGCGTTTCTGCGCGGCGACCACCAGGTGAATGAGACCAAATTGCTCGGCGCAGCGGGCGCTGCCGAATCTCGTCCGATGCAGGCCGAAGAGCTGACGCGGCACTTCAACGGCCCGGCGGGCTACCTTGGGCCGGTCGGCCTCCAGCCCAGCGCCAAGCCTCTCGAAGATGGCGTTACCGTCATCGTCGACCAGTCGCTCGAAGGCCGCAAGAACATGGTCTGCGGCGCCAACAAGCTCGATTTCCACCTGCGCAACGTCACGCCGGGCCGCGATTTCACCTGGACCCTGAGCGCCGACATCCGCAGCGTGAACGAGGGCGAAGCCTGCCCGCGAGAGGGCTGCGCCGGCAAGCTGGCGGTCGGCAAGGCGGTCGAGATCGGCCACATCTTCAAGCTCGGCTACAAGTACTCCGAGTCCATGGGCGCGCGCGTGCTGGACGAGAACGGCAGGGAAGTGACGCCGATCATGGGCAGCTACGGCATCGGCATCGAGCGAATCTTGACCGCCTCCATCGAGCAGGCGAACGACAGGAACGGCTTCTGGCTGCCGGCCGCGATCGCCCCGTTTACCGTGGTGGTGACGGCGACCAACGCTTCCGACGCGGCGCTGGCCGAAGTGGGCGAAAAGCTGGCCGCGGAGCTGGAAGCCGCGGGCCAGGACGTGCTGCTGGATGACCGCGACGAGCGCGCCGGCGTCAAATTCAAGGATGCGGACCTGGTTGGCATTCCCTACCGCGTCAACGTGGGCAGGAAGGCCGCCGGCGGATTCGTGGAACTGGTGACGCGCTCGACGGCGGCCAGCGTGGATGTGGCGTTGGGGGACGTGGTCGCGTCGCTGAAGGCCCGCGTCGAGGAAGACGCACTGTTGACGGCGGTTGAGCCCTAAAAGCAGCTTTTAGCTATTGGCTGTTAGCCATTAGCCAGTCTTGCGTGAACGTGCGGTCTTGAGTCTGCAAGAGCTGGGCCCGGCACGGAAGGGCTAGAAGCTAATAGCTGAGAGCTAAAAGCTCGTTACAGGAACAGCAATGGCAGCGATAGCGTTTGTAATCCGGTGGAAGAGGCCCAGGGGAAAGCGCCACTGGGTAAAGCTGCTGCTGCAAATGGGGCTGTTGACGGCCGGGGCTGGCGCAATGGTGGTCTTCGCCGTCTTCGCCTATTTTTACGTATCGTACCGGCACGTTGTGGACGAGCGGCTCAGCCAGCCCATCTTCGCCAACACCGCCAAGATTTATGCCGCGCCCCGCGAGGTCCGCCCCGGACAAAAGCTCAGTGTCCGCCTCATCGCCGATGAACTGCACCAGGCCGGCTACTCCACCGATGGCGCTTCGCAGATCTCCCAGTTGGGCGCGTACTCGATGAGCGCGCACTCCATCACCGTGCGCCCCGGCCCGCAGTCTTATCACTCGCAGGACAGCGCGACCATTAGCGTCGACTCGGGCTTTGTGGTATCCATCAGCGACGATCACGGCCAGCCGCTGGCGAGTTATGAGCTGGAACCGCTGCTCATCACCGGCCTCAGCGACGACCCCAACCGCACCAAGCGCCGGCTGATCACCTACGACGAGATTCCCCCCAACCTGGTGCAGGCCGTCCTCGCCATCGAGGATCGGCGCTTCTTCGAGCATGGCGGCGTCAACTATTGGCGGCTGATGGAAGCGGTTTTCCGTGACGTGATGACGGGCCAGAGGCAGCAGGGCGGCTCCACGCTGACCATGCAGTTGGCGCGCGGCTTCTTTCTTAAGCCGGAAAAGCTCATCAAACGCAAGATCATCGAAATCGCCATCACCTTTCAGCTCGAAGAACGCTTCTCGAAGAAGCAAATCTTCGAGATGTACGCCAACCAGATCAATCTGGGCCAGCGCGGCAGCTTTTCGATCGACGGTTTCGGCGAGGCGTCGCAGACCTACTTCGGCAAGGAGATGAGCCAGCTCGACCTGGCCGAGTGCGCGATGCTTGCGGGCATCATCCAGCGGCCCAATTACTTCAATCCCTTCCGCCATCCCGAGCGCACCATCGACCGGCGCAACTTGGTGCTGGATTCGATGGTCGAGACCGGCGCCATCACCAAGGAACAGGCCGAGCGCGCCAAGGCCGAACCGCTCCATCTGACGGAAGCCAGTGTGGACGCCAGCGAGGCACCTTACTTCGTCGACCTGGTGCACGATCAGTTGCTGCAAAAGCTCGGCGAGCGCGACTTCAACCGCGAAGGCCTGCGCATCTACACCTCGCTCGATCCCGACTTGCAGCGGGAAGCCACTGCGGCCGTCGCATCCACCATTCACGTGGTGGACGAGCAGGTGGATGCCATGCACAGGCATCACAAGCCGGGCGAGACCTGGGTGTATCCGCAGGTGGCGCTGGTGGCGCTCAATCCCCACACCGGACAGGTGCTGGCGCTGGTGGGCGGGCGCAGCTATGGCGCCTCGCAGTTGAACCACGCGGTCGCCAAGCGGCCCACCGGCTCCATCTTCAAGCCGTTCGTCTATGCCACGGCCTTTGCCACGGCGATGGAGGGTACCTTGCTGCCGGGGCAAAGCAGACTCTTCTCGCCGGTCACCATCCTTAACGATGAGCAGACCACTTACGATGTCGGCACCGTCTACGAGTACACGCCGCGCAACATGCATGACGAGTATCACGAGGAGGTCACGGCGCGCTACGCTCTCATGCGATCGCTGAACAACGCCACCATCGGCCTGGCCGCCATGGTGGGCTTTGATCGCGTGGCCGCGCTGGCCCGTGACGCCGGCGTCAGGAGCGCTCGCGGAACCCCCTCGGTAGCCATCGGCTCTTATGACGCCACGCCTCTCGAAATGGCCGGCGCTTACACCGTCTTCGCCAACAGCGGCTTGCATTTGGACCCCTGGATGCTGGCCAGCGTGCGCACGCCCACGGGGGACATCATCTCCGACTACACGCCTGCGTCAAGGCAGGTGCTGGACCCGCGCGTCGCCTATCTCACCACCAACATGATGGAAAACGTGCTCCGCGGCGAGGGGACAGGAGCCGGAGTGCGCAACCTGGGCTTCCTGGCGCCCGCCGCGGGCAAGACCGGCACCAGCCACGACGCATGGTTCGCCGGCTTCACCAGCAACCTGCTGTGCGTCGTCTGGGTGGGCAACGACGACTATACCGACGTCAAGATGCAGGGCGCGCACGCTGCCGCGCCTATCTGGGCCGAGTTCATGAAGAATGCCGTGCTCTTGCCGCAATACTCCGACACGCACGACTTCTCGGTGCCCAATGGTGTTCAGATCGTGGACCTTGACAAGGTCAGCAACCTGCTCAGCGACGAGTCCTGCCCCGACAGTTACGAAGCGGCCTTCCTCGAGGGCACCGCGCCCACGGAAACCTGCGACCACTCCGCCGACCACCGCAACCTGCTGCAGAAGATCTTCGGCTCCGGCAGGAGCGCGAATTAGAGCGGAATGGAAGGCTGGGGCTGTAACACCGCCCGCAGATAGATGGCCTTCATTCGTACCTCCGCCCTCGCGACGAAAGAGCTTTGCCGACAGCGCGGTCGAGTCCCAACGCCCGCATGGCGGCGGCAAATGCGGGACGGCGAGCGAGAAGGTTTGGCCCTGGTGTCGAAACATCGCAACTCTCGCAGACGCCGCCCTTTAACCCGGGCGACACGAGTCCGGCCCGCGCAGGACCCAGATCGCGGTAAAAGCTGAAGATGGAATACTCGGGCTGAGTTAGATCGCCAATGATTGCGCCCTGGTGCTGCGGAGCGTCGGAGCGCGTTTGGCAGCACAACATTCCCTTGCCGTTGTAGTCGATGACGACGTGACGGATCGGCGCCAGACAAACGGCTGTGCGGTGATAGGAATGCGTCTTGCCGATCTGCATCAGGCCCCCGCGGGTTGACATGCTCTCTTCTGTGAAGTTCGGCGCGCCCATGGTAATCGCAATGGAGCTGCCAGTCACCACATATTCGCGCGGACTGACTTCCACCGCAGTCAGGCCCGTGCGCTTCGAGAATCTCTTCAGCGCGGCTGCAAGTTCCTCCGGGGCCGTCTCCTTGCCGTCGGGAAGATAGAGGTCGAGCAGCAATCGGTCGACCTTTGCTTCCTCAAGGGCCTTCAGAGAGCGGCGATTGAGATAGTCGCCGTTGCTGGTTATGACGAGCAGCGCCGTGGGCAGCAATGCCCGCGCCCGCGCCACGCGCGCGTAAATCGACTCATGCGCGAGCGCCTCGTGATACCGCGACCAAACGAGCGTCTGCCTGTAATCGATAGACGCCAGATCGCCGATGATACTTTCGAAGACTGTCTCAGGCATAAGGTGGTTGACACTGCGCCGGTCGAGAAATACATTCGGACAGAACCAGCAGGTTCGATTGCAATAACTATGATTCTCGATCTCGACGATCTCCACATATTGAGCGAAGAGGCGCTTTGCGCGATCGATGGGAGTGTCGGCTCTCAGCAGGTCGGGCGGCAGAGAATTCACAAACAGGGACTTACCTAGGTTCTTGACAAATGCATGCACCCGGTGCTCCTTCTGACCCGGATTCTAGCATGATGGGCAAGTGACATTGCCGTTTTGCACAGCTTCCTGGCCCGTATTCGGCGGCAGCGGCAGGAGCATCCATTTTGGAATCGAAACACGGGAAGCCGAATCGGCCCGGCGTGCCTGGGCCGCAAACCGCGCAAATATCTGAATCCGATCTACGGGCAAGGCTTTGCCGGCAGGTCAGCTGGCCTGCGCGGCCAATAACGCGCCGGGGCAAGTAAGATCGCTGCTGGCCTCACAGCTTGTTCCCGCAGCCCGCGGGCCGGCGCTTTACTGAAAATACGCCGCGTTCTTCGCTGCGAAATGCGCCTTTTCCGGCGGCAGATCGTCGCCGGGGAAGATCGCGTTCTGCGCGCAGATGTCAGCGCAGTTGCCGCAGTCGATGCACTCGTCGGGGTTGATAAAAACCTGGGACACAGTACCGGCGGCAGGATCGTCTGCCTTGGGCGCAATGGCGGCGGTGGCGCACTCCGCGGCGCACACAAAGTCCAGAACGCAGGCATCGGTAACTACGTAAGCCATAATGAAAAACTCCTCGATTGTTTCCGGGATCGCTTCCGGGCGTTTGCTCTCGGATGCAACCCTCACTTTGAGGTTACCGGGCCTCGTGACAGGCTACCGTGACCAGAATCACACCGGGACGGAAGCAGGGGGGAATCTACCTGGTAACGGCACGCGGCCAATCTAAACCCCGCAGTAACCGGCTCTTGACGCTCTATTCGCAACGGCTCCTCAAGATAGGAACATGACCCCAGCCAGCCGTTCTTCTTTCTTTGCGCAGGCAATCGCCTGCTGGAACTGGAAATGCGCCCTGATGAGTGCAACCGCCCGCTCCCTGGTGTATCTGGCGGCCATGGCGCGCAGCGGCCTGCGCGGCGGATTCTCGATCGTCCTGGTTGAAATGATCTATGTCACCTTCACCGCCGGCCTCTATGCAGGCCTGCAACAGAGGGCTCTCGGTTTTCGCTCCCGCACGCTCGGCAATCTGACGGTCGTCTTTGGCGTCCCGGTGCCTGCCCAGATTCTCGACTGGCTCACCCATCGCGCCGCCGGGGCAGCCGCTCCCGGCAGAGCCACTCTGATGGTCTGCATCTTTGCCATCGTCTCGGCGCTCTTCCATCTGCATGTCATGCGCCGCGGTGTCTTCCTCACCGGCCGCGCAGGACTTTCATTCTTGAATGACTTCCGACGCATGCCGCGGCTCATCGCCGGCTTTGTTGTTGCTCCCGCCGTTTTCCTGTCCTCTCTGAGCACTCGCCTGGCGCGCGCGGCGGCATCGGAGGCCGCCCTGTAGCGGTCGTCTATTCTCATGTCACGGCGCGGGCCGCGTTCCTATGCCAGTTCGACCTTCAGCGTAATACCCACATCGGAGATCTTCTCCGCGGGCATCTCGACCTTCAAAGCAGAGTCATCCTGCTTCCACTTAACATCGCCTTTGCAGCCGAGGAGTTTCACGGTGAGAATCTTGCCGGGAAGCTGCGGGCTGGCGAGGCCAAGCGCGTTCACAACCGCGGCCTTGTCCGGCCAACCCATGACGAAGGCATAGAGCGTGCTGTTCTTGATGGTGAAGCGGACATCCGCCGCGGTCAGGTCCTTCTGCTTGTCCTCGTTGAAGTTGCCGGTTTCCAGCTTGACCTGCGTGGACGGGCCCTCGCCGTATATCTTCCACGGGCGCGAGCTATAGATGCCTTCGCTGTTCACCGCCATCCAATCGGTGATGCCGTCGAGAACAACCCTTTCCTCGAAGTCCAGCTCGCCGGAGTTGGGCAGCGGGAAGTTCAACAGCAAGTTACCGTTCTTGCTCACGATGTCAGTAAGCAGGTCGATCACCTTCTTGGCCGACTTATATCGCTGGCCGCGGTTGTAATGCCACTGGCCGATGCAGGTGTCGGTTTGCCAGGGGTTCGCCGCAATGCCGTCCGAAACGCCGCGCTCATGATCCAGCGCGCAGGTGCCGATGGCGCAATCCGTAGACTCCTTGCTGGTATATACCGCCTCGGTCTGGCCGCCGTGCAGCTGCGCGCTCACGTTATACAGGTGCGCTACCATCTTCAGGCCGGTATCCTCGAAGGGAAGATGGCCGTCGGTATAGAGAAGGTCGGGCTGATACTTGTCGATCAGGTCGGTCATGCGGTCCAGGTAATGAAGCTTCCACGAGTCGGGAATGTCGTCGTCGTTCCAATCGAGCTTCTCCATGAGCCGGGCGCAGTCGGCGTCATGATAGAGGTCTGCGTACTGCGGATCGGCTCCATCGTAGGGAACGCCGGCCAGCGGCCCGGTCTTGTCGGCGCCGTGACTCACGGAAAACCACTTGTAACTGATCCACAGGTGTTCGCTGACGCCGAAGCGCAGCCCTTGACTGCGCGCGGCCTTGGCCCAGGTTCCGACGATGTCCCGCTTCGGTCCCATCTTGACTGCATTCCAGCGCGTGTACTTCGAGTCCCACAGGTCGAAGTTATCGTGGTGGACGCCCATGCTGACGAAGTACTGTGCGCCCGCCTTCTTGTACAGGCTCATCAGATGATCGGGGTCCCACTTGGCGGCCTTCCAGTTATCCACCAGGTCCTTGTAGCCGACCTTGGAGGGATGGCCGTAGGTCTCCACATGGTACAGATACTCGTTCGACCCCTCCTGGTACATGGTGCGCGCATACCAATCGCCGAATTCGATCGCCGACTGCGGCCCCCAGTGAGACCATATGCCGAACTTGGCGTCGCGGAACCAGTCGGGAATCCGATAACCCTGGAGAGAAGACCGGGTGGGCAGGAAGTTACCGCCCTGCGCAGCCTGGGCCTTTGCAAACCTCGAGAGAGCCAGAGCGGAACACGCACCGCCCATCCACTGAAGCAACTCGCGCCTGTTGATTGCCATTGCGGTTTCATTCCTTTCAGTGCGCCGTTCCCTTCGGAAGGCGCGTGATTCAATCATCCTGTTTCTGCAAAGTCTTCCCCGGATCTAACTCAAATCGGCAACCGCCATCGCCTGGCGGAGCCGTTCTTCCGCCCCGGCGTTCCAGTAGCCGCAGTCGAGTTCGAAGAAGACAGAGGTGTAAGGGATCGTCATGTCGGTCTTGACGATCAGAATGCGAAAGACCTGGGCGGATTGGTCGAGCTTTTGAATGATCTGCTCGTGCGGAATGCGGCTGACGCGCTTGCCGTATAGCGCGGCATCCAACTGCTGCCTGTATTCCGTGATGCCCGGCGCATCGTTCTCCGCCACGAAGGCCAGCTCCTTGTCCACGTAGAGGTTCGCCCGGAGATGGTTGCACGCGGTAATGGCGTCGATAACTTTCCGAACCACATGCATCTGATCCTGTCCGGCGGCGATGGTTTCGATCCCGGGTTTCGATTGGGCGGGATAAGCCGAATCGGCCACCACGATCCAGTTGCGATGGCCGAATAGCGGCAGAAGGGTGTGAAGCTGGCGCTCCCAGTCGGTTACGCCGGAAGTTGTCGAGCCGGTCATCTTTTCCCCCTCTGGTAACTCTACAACAGTTCCTCATCCTGGCAGACGGCGACCTTGCCGCACTTGCCGCCGGCCATCAGCGCGTAGGCTTCGGCGGCGCGCTCCAGCGGGAAGCGGTGGGTGACGATGTCAGCCGGATGGAGATTCCAGCGCACCAGCCGCTCCACCAGCTCCTCCATCAGCCACGTCGAAGTCACCCACGATCCGTAAACCGTCTTCTGATCGTGAATTATGTCGGGAGATGGATTGAACTCGACCGTTCCGCCCTCGCCGAGAAAGACGATCTTTCCCCATTTGCGCGTGGCGCGGATGGCCGTTGCCCGCGCGGCGGCATTCGCCGAGCAGTCCACCGCGCGCTCCACTCCCATGCCGCCGGTCAGCGCCCTCACCGCGGCGACGTTGCCAGGTCCCGAAGCCAGAACCGCATCGCAAAGACCCAGGTCGATGGCGATCTTCATGCGCTCGGGAATCACATCGATGCCGATGATCTTCTGCGCACCGAGTTTGCGGCAGAGCGCGCCCGTCGCCAGTCCCACCGGCCCCAGGCCAGTAATCAGCACGGCGTGATTGCCATCGATGCCAATCTTCTCCAGGCCCTCGTAAACGGTTCCGAATCCGCAGGCAACCTGCGCGCCATCGGCATAGGAGAGTTCATCGGGAAGGGCGATCAGATCCTTCTCTTCGGCAACCATGTATTCGGCCATTCCGCCGTCGCGCTGCCATCCGTAGGCGCGGCGATACTTCTCGCTGGTGCAGGAGATCATGTAGCCGCGCCGGCAATCGTTGCAAACTCCGCAGCCGGAGATATGGTAGACAATCACGCGATCGTCCACCTTGAACCGGCGGCAGCCCTCGCCCGCGGCCACGATCTGGCCGCATGGCTCGTGGCCGGCGATAACTCCCTGGTAGCCCTCGGGGCCCTTGCCCAGGTGCTCGTGGTAGATGCAGCGAATATCCGAGCCGCAGATGGTCGAAGCCTTCATGCGCAACAGCACCTCTCCATGCCCAGGCACCGGAACCGGCACGGTGCGCATTTTGACGGTCGAGTCTCCAGGCAGGAACGCGGCGGTCATCGTCTCTTTCATTCTTGTGCTCCAATCGCTTGCAACAGCCCATTGTTTGTCTGCCGGCGGGTTCGCGGGAACCATAACCGCGCCATGGGTATAAAGAACCAGAAAATCATCAAAGACGCGCGCCCCCTTAGGTCCGCTTCCTTCAGAGCGAGCTACTCTGCCTGCGAGATATTCTTTAGGATTTGTCCGCGATCGATGAGAAGATACTGCCCGTCCTTGACTATAGGCGCCCCCGCTTGGCGGAGAAAGGCATCCCAAAGAAAGTTCCCGAAGGAAAACAGCATCAGCAGGCAAATGCAGGGAACGACCCAAACCGGCATGTCTCGTACGAAGCCTTTCCAGGTCCGGTCTTCCAACATCGAATGTTCGAGCAAGAGGATCGGAAAAAGCGCCGCCGCCAGAATTGCGAGAACGGTCAGCCAATGGTAACTATTCTCCATCGACGCCCCAAAGAAGCTCCGGACGTAAATTAGGGCGCTTGCGCCAACGCCGAAAGCCGACGGCGCCGCAAGGAACTTTCGGATGATCGGGATGATGGTCAAAGCACTTCCCTCACAAAATGCACATCATGATTCTGCCAGTATCAAGCCCGGCCTAACCGCCTGCGACGGCTCGATCGGGCTCAGAGCGCTGGCTCGCCTCCGCTACGGCGGCGTGATCTCGCCGTCCATGTCCCAGAGCGCTTCCCAGCTCTGCCCGTCCTTCCACAGGAAGACCTGCCCCTTGATCAACCGGCAGTTGCGGTCGATGGCGGCGATCTCACGCATCTCCTCGTCCGTCAGCGGATCGCCGGCAACGCCCGCGAGATTGGCGCGGTAGTTGTGAATCGAGAACGGAATCGGCGTCTGGCCGCGCTGCACTGCCCACTTGATGCAAGCCACGGCGGGATGAATCCGGTGCCGTTGGGCAATCTTCAGAATGACCGGATCCTCGGTGGGCGCTGTGTCTTCGGGCGTGCGGTCGCGCTCCGGGCGGCCCGGCGAGCCGATGGGGCAGTAGCCGACGGGCTGGATGCCGTTCTCCACCACAAACTTGAATAACTCGGGCTGCTGAAAATGCGGATGCAGCTCCATTTCGTTCGCCGCCGGCCGGATGCGGGCGTCGCGCAGCACCAGTTTCAGCTTGGGGATGGTCATGTTGGAGGTGCCGATATGCCTCGCCAGGCCCATATCCACCAGCTCTTCCATCTGCCGCCAGGTCTTCATGTAGTTCTCGTGGATGTAAGGCTTGGCGCCGGCGCTGCGCGAGGTTACATCGCAGCCCGGCGGATGGAAGTTCGGAAAGGGCCAATGCACCAGGTACAGGTCAAGGTACTCGAGGCGAAGGTCGGCGAGCGATTTGCGGCATGAGGCGATTACGTCGCCGTGCTTGTCGTTCCAGACCTTCGAGGTGACCCAGAGTTCTTCGCGCTTTACGCCGCCGGCCTGAATCGCCTCCAGCGAAGCTCCCACCTCGGGTTCATTGCCGTAGACCGAGGCGCAATCGAAGTGCCGGTAGCCAACCGCGGCCGCGCCCCTGACCGCCTCGGCAACCTGGGCCGCGGTGACGTGATCGGAGCCGAACGTGCCCAGGCCCACGGCGGGCATCGTGGCCCCGGTATACAACCGTCTTTGCGGAATCGCCGCTGGATCGATGGGGTCCAAAAGTCCCTTGCTGGAGGTGGTCATCCTTGCTCCCTGGAGGCCAATAGTTATCGGTAACTGCAACCCTCGAAGAATACGCTTGCGCCGGACCGGTGTCAACCTCGATTTCCACACCGCGCATGAGCCAGAGGAGAGCACAGGACGATACTTGTCCAAGCGGGGCTTAGGGCGGCATACTGTCCGGTGCATCACAATGCGAGCGCGGGTGCAATGAAGACTGGAAGGGACGGCGGCGAACAGCAACCAAAGGCGCACCAGGGCGCGCCGGTGCGCATGAAGGACATCGCCCGGGATTTGGGCCTCTCCACGGTCACCATCTCGAAGGCGCTGCGCGGCCATCCCGACATCAGCGAAAGGACCCGGAAGCGGATTCTGAAGCGCACCGAAGAGTTGAACTATCAGCCCAACTTCGCGGCGCGCGCTCTCATTACCGGACGAACCTGGACTATTGGATTGGTGGTGCCCGACCTGCTCCATCCCTTCTTTGCGCAGATTGCCAAAGCCATCTCGGCCGGAATCCGCGGGCACGGCTACGGTTTGATCATCACCTCGTCGGAAGAGGACCCGGAGCTGGAGCGGCAGGAGATTGAACAACTGCTGGCGCGACGGGTCGATGTCATGGTGATCGCATCGGCGCAAAGGACCGCGGAGAGTTTTCGCCGCATCGAGGAACGGAGCATCCCCTACATTCTCATCGACCGGAAGTTTGCTCACCTGGAAGCAAGTTTTGTGGGCGTGGACGATGAAGCCGTCGGGCAGCTGGCAACCAACCACCTGATCGAGCGGGGCTGCCGGAGAATCGCGCATATCCGCGGCCCTGAAACCAGCACCGCGCTCGGCCGGCTGGAAGGCTTCAAGCGAGCTTTGGCCGAGCACCGGCGCGTGTCCCCGGCGGAGTATGTCGTCTCCATCGGAAGCTCCGGCGACGATCGCGGAGAACCGGGCGGCTACGAGGCAACGAAGAAGTTGCTGGACCTAAACCCGCATCCGGACGGAATCTTCTGCTTCAACGACCCCATCGCTCTGGGGGCAATGCGGGCGATTCTCGATGCGGGCCTGCGCATTCCCGAGGACATTGCGGTGGTGGGCTGCGGCAACGTGCTCTACTCGGACTTCCTCCGCGTTCCGCTCACATCCATCGATCAGGACAGCTCGGCAATCGGCCGGCACGCCGCCGAACTGGCACTCTCCATGGTCGGCGCGCAGGGCCCGGGGCGTCCAAGAACGGAACTGGTGAGCCCCAGGCTCGTCGTCCGCGCATCGACCCAGCGCGCGTAAGCATTTTCGCAGTTGCCATAATGTTGGCACGGTGCTATCCCACCCTAGCCGCAAAGACAACGACGCGGCGAGGGTGGGGCACCCATATCGGTGGGTACCCATATCCTTACACTATCCGTGAAAATGCACTCGGCCCGTCGCGGCCCGCCGGACGGGGTTTCCCGCACAGTACACTAAACTGGCTGTATGGTCAGCCGCACGCATCCGATTCCGGGGGCCGAGTCCACCGAGTGGAAGCCCGCGGCTAACCCGTGGATCGTTGCCGGTTCGGTGATGCTTGCCACTTTCATGGTGGTGCTCGATTCCTCGGTTGCCAACGTTGCATTGCCGCATATAGCGGGCAACCTGTCGGCCTCGACCGATGAATCGACCTGGGTGCTGACCAGCTACCTGGTCTCGAATGGAATCATGCTGCCCGCCTCGGGATGGATTGCGCGGCGCATCGGGCGCAAACGGCTGCTGTTGACTTCCGTTCTGTTGTTTACCGCCGCCTCGCTGCTTTGCGGCATGGCGATCGATATGCCCATGCTGATCGTCGCCAGGGTGCTACAAGGCATCGGCGGCGGCGGCATGCAGCCCCTGGCTCAATCCATCCTGCTGGAAAGCTTTCCGCCCCGCCGGCACGGGACCGCCATGGCCGTCTTCGGCGTCGGCGTTGTGGTGGCTCCGGTGATCGGCCCCACGCTGGGCGGATGGATCACCGACAGTTACTCCTGGCGCTGGATCTTTTACATCAATCTGCCCGTGGGGCTCCTGGCGCTTTTCATGATCAATCTCTTCGTCGAGGACCCTCCTTATCTGCGCAATGCGTTTCGAGGAGCGATCGACTATCTGGGCTTCGGCTTGATGGCCCTCTGGCTGGGCGCATTGCAGTTGCTGCTGGACAAGGGACAGGAGATGGACTGGTTTGGAACCCGGTGGATTCGATGGACGGCCGCGGTTTCCGCCATCGCCTTCGTGGGCTTCATTTACCGCGAGCTGACGCATCGCGATCCGATCGTGCAACTGCACGTGCTCGCCAACCGCAACTTCAGCATGGGGACGCTGATTACCAGCATGTACGGTTTCGTTCTCTATGGAGCCACAGCCATGCTGCCGCTGTTCCTGCAAACGATCATGGGGTATTCGGCGCTGCAAAGCGGCCTGACCGTGAGTCCGCGCGGCCTCGGCGCCATGGCTTCGATGATGGCGGCGGGAGTACTGGTCAGATACTTCGACGGCCGCCTGCTGATGGCCTTCGGCTTCGCCCTGCTCGGTTACTCCACCTGGATGCTGAGCAACATCAGCCTTGACATAGGCATGGCCTCGGTCATCGTGCCCAACGTCTTGAACGGCTGCGCCATGGGCTTCATCTTCGTTCCGCTTACCACCATGACCCTGAGCCGCCTGCGCAAGGAAGAGATCGGCAACGCCACCGGCATCTACAACCTGATGCGCAACATCGGGGGCAGCATCGGCATCGCCATGGTTATGACCCTTCTGGTGCGCGGCTCGCAGGCCCATCAGAGTTATCTGGGAGCCAACCTCACGGCGGGAAGCCCGGCAACGATGCGCATGATTCAGGGCCTGGGAGCGCGATTCTTTCACGCCGGGGCCAGCGCGCACACCGCTCATCAGGAGGCCCTGGGAGCGCTTTACCGCAGCGTCCAGCAGCAGGCAGCTGTCCTCTCCTATGCCGATAACTTCCGCCTGCTGGCGTATCTCTCGCTGGCCTGCGCTCCGCTGGTCCTGCTCTTCCAACGCCCAAAGCACTGACCGGCTATGCCGCCCGCACCAGCAGGCAGGTGATATTGTCGTTGCCGCCGGCGGTGTTTGCGGCGCTCACCAGGCGGGCGCTCAGCTCGTCCAGGGGAGAGTCGGCGCCAAGCAGAGATTCGATCAGCGGGTCGGGAAGTTCGCGGGTCAGCCCGTCGGAGCAGAGCAGAAACAGGTCGCCCGGCTCGGCTTCGAACGCGAAGATATCCGGCGTAACCTCTCTCTCGGTGCCCAGCGCCCTGGTGATGAAGTTGCGCAGGGGCGAATGCAGGGCGTCGGCGGGGGTCATGCGGCCCGCCCGCACCAGCTCGTCGACCAGGGAGTGGTCCACGCTGAGCTGCTCCAGGATGCGGTTGCGCAGGCGGTAGCAGCGGCTGTCGCCGATGTTGATCACCAGCGCGCGGCCATCCTCCACCAGCAGGCCCACCAGCGTGGTGCCCATGCCGCGCAGCCGGGCGTTGCGCTGCGAGCGGGAGAAGATGGCCTCGTTGGCGGCGCGAACGGCCTCCCCGGCCGCCTGGGCGAGCGGTTTGGCGGGATCGCGGTTGGCGAGCAGGCGCAGCATCTCTTCCACCGCCATCCTGCTGGCTATCTCCCCGGCCGCGGCGCCGCCCATGCCGTCGCAGACCAGAAAGATGCCGTGCTCGACAGAGATGGCGAATGCATCCTCGTTCGAGGAACGCTTGCGGCCGCGATCGGTAGCCGCCGCAGCCGTATAGTGGACGACAGCCGAAGCCAAGAGCAATCTCCCATCGAGCAGTTTACACGCGGCAGGGCGCGTGGCAGGGCTGGCGGAAACGGCCCGTCAGCGTCCGGCCTGGCTCCCGACGGCACCGGTGAGCGGTGGCGGGGCGGGCAAATCGAAGACCTGAATCTCGCCGGCGTTGAGCACGGCCACGCGCCGGCCGGAGGGCGAGATGGCCACATTGCCGCCGGCATCGAGCGCGGGACTGGCCAGCGCCTCGAGCGCTACCTTGCCGCTGGCCGCATCGAAGACCCTGACCAACTGGCCCTTCACGTCCTCGGCGGCAAGAGGCGAGTAGGCATCGACATCGTGAGTGACAGCAAGGGTCTCCTGCGCCAGCCGCGAGCCATCGGGCGACCTGACGATCAGCGGCCAGATGGCCGCCGATGAAGTCAGATCCTCCCAGAGGCGGCGGCCGTCCGTGTCCATCGCGACCAGCTTGCGACCGCCTCCGGCAGCGCAGGCGCTAACCAGCACCTCGCGCTCGGAGACAAAGTCGAAAACGGGCGAACAGGTCGAGTCCACGCGGCCCAAAATCCTGCTCCCGCCGCTGAAGAAGTTCAGGTTCAGCACCCACTGCTGGCCATTGCCGCGCAGGCTCTCCAGGTAGCCTTCGGCGTTGATGGGCAGATGGACGGTGGAGCGGGTGCGGCTGACCAGCATCACCTGGCCGGAGGTGCGGCGCAGGATGCGCACCACCAGATCGGTCTGGCCTGGACCGGATTCCTTGGGGGGCTGCTGCCCATCCACAACCATGGTGGCCGAGGCGGACTCCGGGCTTGAAACCTCGCCGGGCTTGGTTGGCGCAGCCGCGGCGGACTCGCGCGAATTGGTCACCAGAAACTGCCCGGTGGGGTCAAGTTCCAGCCAGAGCAGCGGCCCCGGAAACTGCAGGAAGGGCTTCACCTCCAGCGTGGCGTCGCCCTGCGCCAGCCCATCCCGGTCGCGCAGCAGGAAGTGGCCATCCTTGAGCGCCCAAAGGTAACGCACGCGGTCGTGCACCGTCCACAGGGCCTCGACTTCCAGGGTTCCCGCCGGCAGCGCCAGCACCACGGCGCGGATCTGGCGCTCGTCGCCGCCGGTGCCGTTCTCCCCCTCGCGGCGCATCAGTCCCGGCACGCGAAAGGTGAACAGCAGCCGGTTTTCGTCGAGAAAATCAAGCGAAACCAGGCTGTTGCGCTGCCCCAGATAGTTGGGGCCGGGCGGGGAAAAGCCCAGCGGGCCAACGGGAATCGAGAATGCGGGCGGCAGCGACGGCTTATCGGGAAGCCGGTCTGACAGCGAACGCTCCCTGGTCTGGCGTCCTCGGGACTGGCCCGCCAGAGGTGATTCCTGCGCGAAGCCTGCGCTATCCTGCGCCCGCGCGGCCGGCAAAGCGCTCAGCGAAAGGCCGGCAGCCGCCAGCAACAGGCTCGACGTCAACCAAACCCTCATCTCCAGGTGCCGCTTCCCCATCGAGAAGTATTTTCGCTGATGGGGCTGGCTAGAGGCAGTGATGGGGCGCCTGCAACAGGGAAACATTTAGATCCATGATCGCAGAGGTACCGTAAGCGCGACTTCGCCGCCGACTCGGCCACGGTTGCAAGACCCGCGTTTGGCACGCACTCGACGCGATGGGGCAAAACCAGCGGTCCAATCCAGGGTGATGTTCCCATGAACAGGATGCTAATCCCGGGCGGATTCCGATTCTTTGTCAAGCTGCGAGTCCAGGCCGCCCAAAGTCTGACGAACCGCTGCGAAGAGGTTCTTGTCTGCGCTAATGACCATCAAATGATTGTCACTTTCAGCGATGTAAGTCTGCGGACGAATCCAATCGAATTGCTTCCAGAAACAGGTGGCGACAGGTTCCATTTCGGGACGATGAAGACCGAAACTGAAGTTCACGAACGTGTAAACCTCGCCTTCGGCTAGCGCGGCCTCGAATATGTTCGAGCCTTGCGGAGCTAATCGCCCCAGGTCAACCCGATTCTCGAAGACGTACCACTCATCCCAACATTCATGCGGCAAGGACGCAGTGCTTTCAATCCTGGGGCTGTACGCAATGCCCTCGCGATTTACCCATCCCGATGCCTTCTCCTCCTCGCTTGGGTAGAAAGGGCCGCTATCCAGCGAAGTGATAGCTACATACTTGCCGAGGACGACCTCTGGACAGAGCTGTAGAAGATCATCGAGGTAATGATCAGTCACCAACCACTCGTAGCCTCCACGTGATCCAACATTTGTTGGGAGGATTCTGGGATCAGCCATCCCTCGATTCTACGAAAGTAGCTCGGCCTTTCCCGACCAATTCTTGACGAAACGAGTTCCTTGTCCGGCTTCAATGTCGAAATCTTCGCAAAACCGCGCTTTCGGCACCTCGCACCTCGACCACTCCGACCGACCCGTCACCGTCCCTGGCGCATGTGCGACAGTAAAAGAGGGATGGAGCAGAACGCGACAACGAGTCCGCGCATCAGGTTCCTGGGCTACGGCGCGTGCGCGCTGGCCGGGTGCCTGTGGGGCACAGGTTTCTACTGGGGCCGTCTGGCGCTGGACGAGATGAGCGTGGAGCACATGGTGCTCTACCGCTTTCTCTTTGCCTGCGTGGGCATGGCGCCCCTGGTGCTCATGAACCTGGGCCGCTTTCGCCTCACCGGCAGCGAGCTGCGCCTGCTGCTGCTCTCGGCCGCCTTCGGCGTTCCCTTGCAGTTTCTGCTTCAGTTCCACGGCCTGGCGCGGACCACGGTGAGCCACGCCTCGCTGATGGTGGGCGCCATACCGGTGCTGCTGGCCGCCGCCGCCGTGCTTTTTGCCGGCGAACGGCTGGACTGGATCGGCTGGCTGGCCCTCTGCGGCTCCACGGTGGGCGTGGCGCTCGTGGTGCTGGGCGGCCACCGCGGCCCGGCCGCGCGCGAAGTGCCGTCGCTCGAGGGCGACCTGCTGGTGGTCGCCTCGCTCTTTGTCGCTCTGGCCTGGATCCTGCTCAGCAAGAAGGTAATGGAGAGCCACAGCCCGCCGGTGGTCACCGCCTACACGATTCTGGCCGGAACGGCGATGCTGGCGGTCGTGGTTCTCGGCCCCTGGCTATGCAACCCGCTGCTGACCCCTATCACCGGCCGTGAGTTCCATCCGCCGCCCTTCGCCCACGTCAGCCTCACCGCCTGGGCAGCCCTCGCCATCAGCGGCCTTCTCTGCACGGCCACCACTACGCTGCTCTGGAACTGGGGCATTCACCACGTGCCGGCCTCGCGCGCGGGCGTCTTCCTGAACATTGAGCCGGCAATGGGCGCCTTGCTGGGCGTGCAACTGCTCGGCGAACGCCTGGGCCCTTACGCCTGGGTGGGCGGAGCATTGATTCTCACCGCGGCCATCACGCTGACCACGCGCGGACATGAACCGGATCCCGCCGTCATCCTGGAATAGGCGCGGCGGATTGCCTTAACATCTCTTGCATGGAAGCAGGCAGGGGGTCACCCTCCGGCAGGGAAAACCGCGCCGCCGCGCGCGGCAAACGGCGCAATCTGGTCGAGCTTGCCATCCCCTACGCGCTGATCCTGGCCGTCTGCTGGACGCCCCGTCCCTGGCAGAGATTCCTCTGGCTGGTTGCCGCGGCTTCGGTGGTGGTCGTCACCGCGATCTCCTTCGACGGCCTGGAGGCGATGGGCCTGCGCAGGGCGAACTTCTTTCGTTCGCTCTGGGTGGTGGGCGCGGCGTTCGTGGCAGCGGCTGCGGCGGTTCTCGCAGCCGCCTGGCTCCATACCCTCCACATACCCAACACTCCATTCCTGTTCCTCAAGACCTATTGGGCCTATGCGCTCTGGGCCTGTGTGCAACAGTTTCTGCTGCTGGGCTTCTTCCTGCCGCGGTTGCTCCGGTTGCTGCCAGGCGCAAGCAGTGCGGCAGCCGTGGCCGCGGTCATCTTCGCGGCTGCCCACCTGCCCAGCCCCATCCTCACCTCGGTCACGCTGCTTTGGGGCTTTGCCGCCTGCCTGCTCTTTCTCCGCTACCGCAACCTGTATCCACTGGCCCTGGCGCACGCCATCTTCGGCATCGCAATCGGCATCACCGTGCCCGGACCCGTGGACCACAACATGCGGGTTGGCCTCGGCTACCTGACCTACGGGCACCAGCACAGACCGGCTGGCTCACCGCAACCATAGAGACCAAATCGCGTCCGCCGAGGCGTGGGTGATGGCGGAAGCCGCCACCCGGCGCTCCTGACGCCACGCCCGACCATAGAAGATGCCCGCCACCGAGGCCAGCAGCACATAGCGCCAATTGAAGAGCGCCGTCCGCTTGTTGAAGTGGGAGAGACCGAAAAGAGCTGCCGTCAGAAACAGCGCCGGGGTGCGGCCGATGCGGCGCTCGAGAAGATTCTGAAGCCAGCCGCGAAAGAAGAGTTCTTCCGGCACGGCGATAAAGAAGAAGGTAATGACCCATGCGCCGGCAATGGGCGCCCACCCGGGCCACACCCGATGCAGATGCAGAAAGCCCAAACCCAGGCCCAGCGCCAGGGCAATCGGCGCATACCACGCCAGCTCGCGCAAGCCGATGCCGGCATCGCGCAGGCGCAGGCGCAGGTCGAAACCGGTTCCATCCAGTTGGCGCACAAGAAGGAAGCCGTAGATGCCCGCATCCAGCAGCAGCATCTTGTTGAAGATGGCCAGGTGGGCCGGCCACGCGCCCTCAAACCAGCGCAGATCGACCGCCAGGCCCAGCGTCGCCAGAACCAGATAATCCCGCCAGTTGCCGCGCTGGCCGCCGGGACCGGAATCGGCGCGCCGAGCCTGCTCCAGCAGGCAAGCAATCGCAACGGGAAGCAAGGCATACAACGCCAACCAGGCCCAGCGGAAGACGCCCCCGCCGCACGCCACTAGGACATAGGGCACGCTCAAGGCGGCAGGGATGAAAAGCCGCGCCCATAATGGCAGTTTGCGCACACCCCCAGCCAAGCCCCGCGGAAAGAATGTTGCGCCCAGAAACGGGATGAGCGTGAGCAGGGCCGCGATCAGGTTCGCCGGAGTGATCATAAGGCTCAGTTCCATTGTGCGCCTCTGTCCAGCGCGGTTCCTCGCGCGCCGCGCCAAACCTTGGTCACCGATGCCAGGCAGATTTCCGGCAACGCCCTGCCCAGTCTGACCGATACCTCCAGCAGTGATTCATGGAGACTTATGTGACCCTTTTAACCTGGAACCACTCCTGCACCGTGGGCGTTCGAGCCATGGACGATCAGCACGGCATCCTGATGGATGCGATGAACGAACTTCGCCAGGCGGTGGTGCACGGCAGCGGCCGCGAGCAGGTAAGCGAGCTGCTCGACCGGCTGATCGAGTTCACGCGCATGCACTTCTGGAGCGAAGAGCAACTGATGGAACAGGCCGGCTTTCCGGGCCTGGCCGAGCATCGCGCCGAGCACCACAGCATGCTGGCGCAGATCCTCCAGTCGGCCCATCGCCTGCAATACGGCGAGGGAGTCCAGATGCGCCCGCTGCTCGGCTTCCTGCGCGACTGGTACATCGAGCACATCGAGGGCATGGACCGCGAGTATGGCCCTTGGCTGAATGAACGCGGCGTCTGCTGAACGATCTTCACGGAAGGCTCAAGGTCATGGGCGCCCCGCCCCTTCGGCGGCGCTCAGAGGGGGCTCCGGCCGCGGCCTTCCGGCGGGAACGGATCATCCTGCGCAGGCCAGCCCTCCGGAGTCCAGCGGCTCCAGTTCCTTGCCGTCAACCTCCACGGCGAAGCTCTGCATGATGGTGTCCAGCGTGAGAACAACACGGAAGCTGTTCTTCTTTCGCACCACAACCCCTTCCATTCCCTCAAATGCGCCGGAGCGAATGCGCGCCCTCTGCCCTATCTTCAGCAGAGGATGCGGCTCGACGCGGCGCAGGGGAAGGCCCGACCGCAACGCTTCGATATCGGCCTCCGGCAAGGACGCCGGCTCACCGCCGGTGCCGCCCACAAGCGCCAGCACGCCCGGCACTTCCAGCACGCGCACGCGCTGCATGCGATGTATGCGGACGAAGATGTAGCCGGGAAACAGCGGGAGATCGAGGGTGACCCTCACTCCGTTGCTCCACCTGCGCTGCACGCGGTAGAGAGGCAGATAATGCTCGATCTGCCTCATGCTCAGGTGCTGCGCCACGCGCTTCTCATGGCGCGCATTCGTGTAAACCGCGAACCATTTCGGCGCGGATTGTGCATCCGGCTGCAATTCCAGGGGGTGGCTGCTTGGTTGAACGGTCTCTTGTTGCGCAATGTCCGGCACGGCTTCTTCGCAATCCTCGCTTGGGCGGGCTTTCGCCCACATTCTCCATGCGGACGCGGGCGAACTCCCAAGACAAAACGGAAGTTGTGGGCGGAATGCCGAACCGCGCGCTCCCGCCTCGCCTGCGCCCGATGAGAGTTCAAACCAGGGCTGAGAACACGATAGCATGGGCGCGCGGGAGCGGCAGCGCCGTTGCTCACCAGCCGCGGATCCCAATGCGGGGAAAAGGCCGGCAGAATCCTCCCGCGCTGCGCACCGCTCCCCGCGAAGCGGCAAAACCGGCCCTGTGATAAGTTGGAATCAGCGGTCTGGAACGAGCTCGTAGCTCAGGTGGTAGAGCAACGCCCTTTTAAGGCGTGGGTCCTGGGTTCGAATCCCAGCGAGCTCACCATTATTATCAATGGTTTAGCCGCTATTTCATCAGGATCTTCCACCCGTGATCCACCCGTGATTGCTATTGCGCCGTTGCGGATGGTGGCGTGAAAAACGCGTCCAGCATGGCGCCCTGGGCGTCCAGCCGGTCCTGGCTTCGGCCATGGCTGTACAGTTGCAGCGCGGTGTGAACGTTGCTGTGGCGCAGCATATTCAGAATCGGCCTGGTCGCCGAGTTCGCTGTCGATGCAGTGCTGGGCCAGGTCGCCAAATGTGATCCGCGGCCCCTTGCAGTTCGCGCGGTTGATCTGTGCAGGGAGCTGTTGCCGATTCACCTCAGCCCATGCGGAAGATATAGAAGTAAGCTATGAGGCATGGCACGATCCGGTGTGCCGCGCCGGGATTTCGCAGCCATGCAAGAACGCCGCCGCCGCGCGGCTGTTCGCGGCGGGCAAGCGGTCGCGGAGCGGCATGGCTCGAGTGCGCCAATCCATGCTGCCGTATTCTTTCCTGCACCACACGGGGCTCTTTTTTGATCTACCGCGTCACTCTATTATGCGAGACTCAGTAAGACCGTGAAAAGCAGCCTAGAACCGATAAACAGAGCGCATTTGAGCGCGTTTTCGCTGCCTCTGTGCTGTAGGTTTGGATGGTTCCAAGGCCCAGCCACTCGTTGGCCCAAAGAGCAGAAAAACCCTTCCAACATTACAAATCCCAACATAAGAATGACTGCAAATGTGGAGTAACGGTTCATAATTGCCTACATGATCCGTTGCCGTCTTGTCTCTTTCCGGATCGACGCTTCTCCGTGTCGTTCAACTCGGAAAGGCATTCCCGTCGGTCACGCAATCGCTTGAGAACTTTGTGCCGAAGGCGGCCGCGATGGAAGCTAAACAATCGCTCGGGCCACCGCATGCAAGGGCAGAACCTTATCGACACCGCCCTGCTTGATGGCCTCCTTGGGCATTCCGAAGACCACGCAGGTGGCCTCGTCTTGAGCGATGGTCATGGCCCCGGCCTGCTTCATTTCCAGCATTCCGCGAGCGCCGTCGTCGCCCATTCCGGTCAGGATGACGCCCACGGCGTTCTGTCCGGCGTAACGGGCCGCGGAGCGGAAGAGTACGTCGACCGAAGGCCGGTGGCGGCAGACCAGCGGGCCATCCTTGATCTCTACGTAATATCGGGCTCCGCTGCGCTTGAGCAGCATATGATGGTTTCCCGGGGCGATCAGCGCCCGCCCGCGAATGATCGTGTCATTGGACTCGGCCTCCTTCACGGTGATGGCGCACAGGCTGTCGAGCCGGGCGGCAAAGGCGCGTGTGAACAGCTCCGGCATATGCTGCACGATGACGATGCCGGGGGTATCGGCCGGCAGAGCCTCGAGCACCGTCTTCAGCGCTTCGGTGCCGCCGGTTGAGGCGCCGATCGCCACCACCTTCTCGGTGGTCTCGGCCATGGCGTGGGTAGCCTGGGAGAGAATGCAGTCGGCGTTGAGCTTGGGCTCGACCGTGTGGCTGGGCCGCAGAACGCGCACCTTGGAGGCCGCCGCCGCCTTGACCGCGTCGCAGAGTGCGATGCGCGAGTCCTCAAGAAACTGCTTGGTTCCCAGCCTGGGCTTGGTAATGATCTCCACCGCGCCGTATTCGAGAGCCTTGAATGTGCTCTGCGCGCCCTCCTCGGCAAGGCTCGAACAGATCACCACCGGAATGGGGTGCTGGCTCATGATCTTCTTGAGAAAGGTCAGCCCATCCATGCGCGGCATCTCGATGTCGAGCGTGATCACATCCGGCACTTCATCGGCGATCCGGTCGGCCGCCACGAACGGGTCGCTGGCCGTGGCGATGACCTCGATCTCCGGGTCGGACGAGAGCACCTCGCAAAGCGTCTGGCGCACCACCGCGGAGTCGTCTACGATGAGCACGCGAATCTTGGGTGAACCCACAACTGCCGCCTCTCTGCCGTCAACCGAGCCCACGACGGGAATGTGCGCGAACCTGCCGGGCGCAGGCGACCCGGTACGGGCAGACCACTCCGGGCGCGCAGTCCGCCGCCGCCCCGCAGGCCCGTGGATAGCTGAGCCGCTTGAGCAATACCTCTCCCGTCCCGGTGTGGAACTGGATGTTGATGCCGGAGGCTCCTCCCAGGCTGGACGCAACCACCTCAAAGCTTTCTTCCTGGAGCACCCTGAGCGCGGCCTCGCAATTCAACTGGCCCACGGTCGGCCGCGACGCCTCGTTGGCGACGAGCAGTACATCGCCGCCTCCAAAGAGCTTCACCTCAACTTCGCCGCGGTGCGCGCCGAGGGAGTCGAACTGCCGGGCCAGATCGCGAATGGCGAAGTCCACATAGCGCCGGCCGGCTTCGAGGGTCTGGCCGGCGGGCGGCTTGAGCGGGTAGCTGGGCAGCATGGGATGGCAGAGCGCACCGACGCCCAGCCGGCGAATCATGCAGGCGATGCCCACGCAGGAGCCGAGCACGGTGCGCATGATCGTGGGCTCCCTGACCAGATGCGATTCCCCCGGCTGCACATACAACTCCGGCAACGCTGTGTCAGGCTCAGCCATTGAGCCTCCGGTAGAGCGCCGGGGCCACCGGCGCCAGGGGCAGATTCATGTCGTGCAGGGCCTCGGCGTGGCCTACGAACATGTATCCGCCCGGCAGCAGGCAGTGGCAGAGTTTCTGCAGGATCCGCTCCTGCGTGGGCCGGTCGAAGTAGATGATCACGTTGCGGCAGAAGATGGCGTCGGCCTTTTCGTTGAGTCCGTAGTCGGAGTCCATAAAGTTCAAGCGGCTGAATTCGACGAGCCTCCTCAACTCCGGCACCACCCGCATCCGCTTGGAGCCGGGATCGCGGCCGCGCATGAAGTACTTCCGTTGCAGCGGCGTGGAAACCGGCCCCACGACATCGTTCGAGTAGACTCCCATCTCGGCCTTGGCCAGCACGGTGGTGGAGATGTCGGTGGCCAGAATCCTGAAGCGGAAGCCGGAATGGGTAAGCGCGTACTCGCTGAGCACGATGGCCAGCGTGTAAGGCTCCTCGCCCGTCGAGCAGCCCGCGCTCCAGACCAGCAGCGGCCTTCCGCCCGCGCTCTGTGAGGTCAGCTCGGGAAGCGCCTTGTCGACCAGAAAACTGAAATGCCGGGGCTCGCGAAAGAAGTCGGTCTTGTTGGTGGTCACCACGTCGATCAGGTGGGTGATCTCCTCCTTCAGCCCCTGGTGCCCGAAGAGATAATCGCAATAATCGCTGTAAGAGGTCAGATCGAGGGCCTTCAGGCGCCGCTTGATGCGCGCCTCAAGCATGGTCTGCTTGCCGCCGCCCAGATGAATGCCCGCCTGCCGGTAGATCAGATCGCAAAGCCGCGCATAGTCCCGGCTGGAGATGGATTCATCGTGGTGGCTCATGGTGCGAACGGGGCGGACGATAGCCGCCCGCCCCGCTCCCTCCGCTATGCTGCTACTTCCAGCAACTGTTGTTTGCTCGATTCCGTCCCGTGGACCGCCGCAAGCTCCTCGGCGGAAAAGACCCGATCGATGTCCAGAATCATGATGAACTGGGTATCGCGCCGTCCCATCCCCTTGATGAAGTCGGTGCGAATCTGCGTCCCAATGCGCGGCGCCGGCTGTATCTGATCCGGCTCCAGGTCGATCACCTCCTCGACCGAATCGGCAAGCGCGCCGATGACGGTCGACTCGTTGTCCAGCAACACCTCGACTACCACGATGCAGGTGTTGCGCGTGCTCTCGGTCTTCGACATCTCGAAACAGAGCCTGAGATCGACCACCGGCACCACGCTGCCCCGCAGGTTGATTACCCCGCGCATGAAATCGGGCGTCCTGGGAATAGCCGTGATGGTGGTCAGGTCAAGCACTTCTCTTACCTTCGCCACATCGGTGGCGAAGATCTCGTTGCCGAGCTTGAAGGTGAGATACTGCCGTGTCTCCGTGATTTCGCTAACGCTCATACTTCAACTCCTCTCTCCTCCGGAAGACCGGGCGCTGGCCGCATGCGGCAAGCGCCCCGCCGGTCAGTAACGCTCGAACTCCCCGTCAAGGTCGTCGTGTTTGTCTTTGAGCCGGAGACTGACTCCGCCCCTTGCCGCCGGTTTCGCCTGGGATGCCGGCCCGTGCCCCATCGGCTTTGCCGCCCTTTGCACTGGGGCTGGCGCCGGCCTCGATGCCTTTGCGCCCGGTCCCTTCCGCGCCGGAGCGCCGTCCTCGTCTCCTGTGTGGAAGAACGAGAGCGCACTGACCAGCTGATCGGATTGCCCGGTCAACTCCTCGGTGGTCGATGCCATCTCCTCCGAGGCCGAGGCGTTCTGCTGGATCACCTGCTCCAGCTGTTGCAGCGCCTTGTTGATCTGTTCGGCGCCCGTATCCTGCTCCTTGCTGGCGGCGCTGATCTCCTGCACCAGTTCCGCCGTGCGCTGGATGTCGGGCACAAGTTTGTCCAGCATCTCGCCGGACTTCTCCGAGACCTTCAAAGTGGTGGCGGAGAGCTGGTTGATCTCTGCCGCCGCTTTCTGGCTGCGCTCGGCCAATTTGCGGACCTCGGCGGCCACCACGGCAAAGCCCTTGCCGTGCTCGCCGGCGCGCGCCGCCTCGATGGCCGCGTTGAGCGCCAGCAGGTTGGTCTGGCGCGCAATCTCCTCGATGATCGAGATCTTGTTGGCGATCTCCTTCATCGCGGCCACGGCTTCAAGAACGCTCTTGCCGCTCTCCTGCGCGTCCTTGGCGCTCTTGTTGGCGATCTTGTCGGTCTGCTGCGCGTTGTCGGCATTCTGCTTGATGTTCGAGACCATCTCCTCCATCGAGCTGGAGGCCTCTTCGGCAGCAGCCGCCTGCGCGCTGGCGCCTTTCGATACCTGGATCGAGGCCGTCGAGATGGATTGGCTGGCAGCCGATACTTCGCCCGCAATGGCGCGAATATCGGAGACCGTCCGCGTCAGCCCGCTCACCATCGCCTGCAGCGCCTGCATCAGCTTGTCCTGCGGCGAACGTTCGCGGATATCCACCGTGAGGTTGCCGTTGGCAATCTCCTCGGCGGCCGAGGTGATCTCGTTCATGGCCACGATCAGCGTGTTCAGGTTGTTCTTGATGAGGTTGAAGTCGCCGTGGTAAGTATCGGTGATCTGCGACGGAATGTCGCCCTTGCTGATCTGCTCCACGTATCTGGCGGAGACGTTCAGCGGCGTAATCACGGCGTCCAGTACGGCATTCACGCCGCGGACGATCTCCGCATATGCGCCCCGGAAATGGTCGTGGTGACCGCGCTCGGCCAGCTTGCCGGCGTTCGCGGCCTCCGTCAGCCGCGCCAGTTCCTTTTGCAGATCCTGGAGGACCTGGGCCACATTGTTGATGGCCATCTTCATCTTTTCGTGATCGCCCTTGTAGGTCTGCGCGATCAGCTCGTCGATCTTGCCGTTGGAGACTTGCCCCAGGATGCGATTGCCCTCGCCGATGGGCAGCAGGATGGCATCCAGCATGGCGTTGACGCCGCGCACGATCTCGGCATACGCGCCCTGGAATTGTTCCGGTTTGCCGCGGTCCGAGAGCTGCCCTTCCTTGGATGCGTCGGTCAGGCGCACCAACTCCTTTTGCAGGGAGACCAGGACGATCGCCACACTGTTGATGGCCACCTTCATCTTCTCGTGATCGCCCTTGTACGTCTGCGCGATCAGCTCGTCGATCTTGCCGTTGGAGACTTGCCCAAGGATGCGGTTGCCTTCGCCGATGGGGAGCAGGATGGCGTCCAGCATGGTGTTGACGCCGCGCACGATCTCGGCGTAGGCGCCCTGGAAGTTCTCCGGCTTGCCGCGGTCGGAGAGCTGGCCTTCCTTAGAGGCTTCGATCAGCCGCGCCAGTTCCTTCTGCAGACCCTGCAGAACCTGAGCCACATTGTTGATGGCCTGCTTCATCTTCTCGTGATCGCCCTTGTAGGTCGCGGCGATCAGCTCGTCGATCTTGCCGTTGGAGACTTGGGC
>Ga0326727_10003836_pt1 | contig 46951 bp, 41 predicted proteins | sample MB2enrmetagenome_FD_207643 | JGI IMG/M metagenome (GOLD analysis project Ga0326727, IMG submission 207643) | Lab enriched peat soil microbial communities from McLean, Ithaca, NY, United States - MB29MY | ecosystem: Environmental > Terrestrial > Soil > Wetlands > Peat | place: USA: New York... | reverse complement strand
AGCGATTTCAAAAGGATCGTCAAGGTAGCGTTTGGCGCGGATCAGACGGGACTCAAACAGCGTGCTGAAAGTCCCGCTGCTCTTGCTGGTTCCCCAGACGGAGTTTTCGAGCGGTGCCCGTTCGGGCTTCAAAATATGGTTTGAGAACATGTGCCGCACGGCTCCGGTGCCTTCGCCTTTGAAGCTGCAAAACATGTTGTTGAACTCAAGCGTGCTGGAAAATAGGCAAAGCAATTGTTCTTGAACGGCTTCGTGTTCAATGCGGAGAATGGCGCGTAATAGGATGCCAAGGCACAAAAGTTGCCGGGCGTTGAAAAAGTCGCGCCAGTAGAGGTAATTGTATCCGCGCGCCTGGTCCGTATTGTGACCCGGTCTCACGGCAAGCGTGGGAAGCGTCAGGCTCTCCGATTGCAGCCGCGTGCGGGCTTCCTCATAAAGCGCCACGTCGTCGGGCGTGGCCGGAAGATAGACCTTCTCACCGTCATGCCTGAGCGCGAGGATGGCATATAGCCGGTGGCGCGGCGGCGTTCCGTCTGCGGGCAGAAGGTCTTTAATGCGGTGGCGCGTGCCGTCACCGGCCTTGACGTGTTGGCCGTTTGCTGGCCCCTGCTGCGGATCAAAAGCGCGTTTGCAGCGGGGGCATATCGCGGCGGTGGCGTCGTATCGGCCCTCAAGAACATTCCAGCACGCCGGGCAAACTATCTGCGCCTGGGACTTCCTGTTTGGGTAGGCGTCCTGGGCGAAAACATAACTGCTGAAAAGCGGTATCGCCTCACCGTCCGGTGTTTCGAGTACCTTCACCCAAAAGAAATACAACACCGGAATCATCGCGCCGGAAAGCGGGTCGCAGGTCTGATAGTAACGTCTGACTTCCGGGGAGACCTCGCGTTCGAGCTTGTCGAACGCTACCCGCAGGTCCGTTTCCGCTACGCGGGCGAATGCCTGGCGAACCAAAAAAGTGCTGACCGGGTTTATGTCGCAGCCGATGGCCTTAGCCCCGAGCTTGGCGGCTTCCCCAATCGTCGTACCGCTGCCCATGAAGGGATCGAGCACAACTTTTCCGCTGAGGTTGTGGCGCTTGTAAAAGCTGTCCCATATCGGCGTGTTGCGGTCGCTGAGGGCAGCTAGGGTGATCGCTCTGAATACCGAACCGAGGCGCGTTGCCCACCATTTGTGAATGTGATAGAGAGGCCGGTTGATTTCCTTGCGCCAGCTTTCCTGCTCGGCAATTTCGCTCACTTCGACGTTTGGAAAATCGCGTTCAAGGGCGCAGGCCGCCGCGTCCTCTTCGACGATTAGTTTTCTTGCCAGTAAGTTCATTCTTCCTCGGCCTTGGCGATTTCTTCTATGACAGCGGCAACGCGGGCAACCATGCTAACAGGCTTGTCGGCATGGCTCTCATGCCGATAGGCGACAAAATGGTGTTCGGTTCCGGCCCTGGGGTTGGGTACTTTCTCAGCCTTCAATTCGTTGGAGCGAAGGTCAAATGTATATCCGACGACCAAACTGTCGGCCTCCACGCGGGTCAGTTTGCCAACTTCCTTAAAGCGCGGATCGCGTTCCGTGCTTTCGGGAACGATCAGCGTCATAAGCCCCGTGGTTCCTTCCGTGAGGGCAAACGGCGTGGGCGCGACGTACATTTTCCGGTCGCGGATCATAATGTCCCCGTAGGTGCCAAAGCCCTTCACGCTTTTGTTCTTGTGGACGTACTCGTGATTGGCGTTCAAAAAGTCGCCGTGACACAGTACAAGATCGACGACGGGGTACTGGCGCACACCCTGCCCAAGATCGGGATAAGCCGTCAGGTCGGCGGGATAGCGGCCAAACACGTAGAAGATTTGCCGTCCGTTGTGGTGGCCAGTCGGCACCTGGCTGTTTGAATCGTAGTCGCGTTCGCGGCCAGGCCATGCAAGGCCCTTGATCTCGTACCCTTCGGTGTATTCGACCAGGCAAAAGTCGGGGTAAGTATTGCGCCCAGAGCCTTCAAAATGGATGCCGAGCTTCTGAAGGCGCTTTTGAAACCAGTTCTGGAAGTGAAACTCCTTGTCCTTGGCGCTCACGGATTCGACAAGTTCACCGGCTTGCACGGCGAGTAGGATTGCTCAAAGACATCGAAGCAGGTTGTTTTCATCATTGGCGGTCGCGACGGCTTTCGGGCATTGAATTATCCATTATCCGTTGCCCGCCCTTGTACCACAAATCGGCGGCTGCTGTTGAGGGATTTGGTCGACGCGACAAGCGTGGCCGGACAGGCCATCACCGCCAGAGCTTTTCGAACCGGGCCGGGTTGGTAGCGGTGTACCTGACCGTGTGCTGGATGTTGCGATGCCCGAAGGGGAAATCCGGAGGGGAAACCGGGGACGGGGGGAAACCGGGGGCAAACGAGACGTTTTCTTGAGAAGTCATTTCTGACCAGCTCCCTGTACCCATAGCTCGCCTCGCTCGAGCTCTCGCCGCCGATACAGCCTAACACGTTACACAGCGCGGCAACTCCCGCAAAGTTATCTTTGAATCCGATGTGGGGACCATTTGGTCTATCTGGATCTGCCGCGCACGCAGCGCCGGCCTGACTCCGGTTATTCTCGCAACCGTCCCCGTTCACACGCGAGACTTCTTATCTTTTCCACTGAAATCAACAACCTGCCCCGTCCACTCCCGCTATTCCGCCCCGGCCATGCTTTCGTTAGATTGATGATTCCCGCTCTCGGCTCCGCCCCCGGCCAACGCAGCGTCCGGCATACCGCGGGAAGCCGGGCAGCAAAAACGAATTTTTGCAAAACGAACCCAATCACCCCCGAATGCGGGCATTCCGGAACGCCGCCGTAATCCCGCGCCCGTTATGCCGGCAAGGAAAGTAGCCGGCCCCTCAGGCAGCGAACCCGCGCTGAATGGCGCTACCTGTGCAAAGTGCCCTGCGGCGTCAGCCGCCTCCTTTGCTCCTTTGCTCCTCTACTCCTTTTCTCCTTCCTCAACTTAGCGCCCGCCGCCCAAAGGTAAACAATTCTTCATTTGTTTGGGAGCGGTACGTCCTTTATACTTGTGAGAACCCCCGGCCGCGCATCCTGGCGCGATCGGAGTAGGAACACAAACAGCTTGAGGACTATTCGGTGAGCATCAGTCAACTAGCCAGATCGATCGTCGAGTCTCCCACTCTGAAGCTGAACGAAACCGCGGCCCTGCTCAGGGACAAGGGGGAGCCTGTCATCCACCTCGGCGGCGGCGAACCCAAAAGCCGCGCGCCCGTGGACGCAATCATCAATTGCACATCCCTGCTGAACACCGGCGAGGTCCGGTACACGCCGCCGGATGGCGTGCCGGCCTTGAAGAAGGCCGTGATCCGCTACACCGAAGAGAACTACAACAAGTGCTTCGGCCCCCATAATGTCATCGCCTCGAACGGCGCCAAGCAGGCCATTATGGTGGCGCTGTACACCATCCTCGAGCCCAAGGATGAGGTGATTTTCCCGGCTCCCTATTGGGTCTCCTACCCGGAGATGGTGAAACTCGCCGGCGGCGTCCCCGTGCCGGTCACCCCGGAGGACGGGACCTTCCATCCGAGGATTCAGGAGCTGGCCGAGGCCGTCGGACCTTACACCAAGGCCATCATCCTCAACAGCCCGAACAATCCCTCCGGCGTCATGTACTCGGAGGAGTTCATCGCCGGCGTCGTCGAGCTGTGCGAGAAGAAGAACATCTTCCTCATCATGGACGACACCTACAACCGGCTGATCTTCGACAACCGCGCGCCCACGAATGCGTTCTCCTACGCGCGGAACCACACCACCAGCTCCAACCTGATCGTGATCAACTGCATCTCGAAAATGTACGCGATGACCGGGTTCCGGATCGGCTGGGCGGTATCGGACAACGAGGAAGTGATCCGCTCCATGGTCAATATCCAGTCGCAGCAGACCTCCGGTCCCTCGGCTCCCGCGCAGTGGGCGGCGGTGGGAGCGCTCAACGGCGTGCAGTCCTCGATCCTCAGTCTGCGGATGACGCTCGAAAATAACCGCAACATCATGGTCGAACGGCTCAGGGCATTCGAGGGCGTGAAGGTCACCAAACCCGACGGGACTTTTTACACCTTCCCGGACTTCAGCCTATACATGAAGGATTCGCAGAAACTGGCGCGCCTTCTGCTCGATAAAGTCCGCGTGGTCGCGGTGCCGGGTAAGGATTTCGGCATGGAAGGGCACTTGCGGATGAGTTTTTGCGGCACCATCAAGGAAATCACGGAAGGCATCGAGCGAGTGAAATGGGTGCTCGATCCCAACTCGCCCAATGAACTCTACCTCGGCGACCGAAAATTGGTGAGGGACTGGAAATGAACGTCTACCAGGACATTCCATCGCCCGCGCAGAAGATTGCGTCCGAGAATGCGAGCGCGTTCGGATTGCAGAACCACGGCCTGACGAACCTGCACCGCGTCTACTGGAACCTGACCACCAGCGCGCTGTACGAAGAGGCGATCTTCCGCGGCGAGGGCGCGATCGCCCATTCCGGTCCGTTCGTCGTCGATACCGGCAAGCACACCGCCCGGGCCGCCGCGGACAAATTCATCGTCCGCGAGCAAAGCTCGGAGGAGAAGATCTGGTGGGGCCAGTACAACCGGCCGTTCACCCCCGAGAAGTTCAGCGCGCTGCTGACGCGGGTGCAGGGCTACCTGCAGGGCCGCGACGTGTTCGTCCAGGACCTTTTCGGCGGCTCGGACGCCGAGGCGCGCCTCTCCATCCGCATCGTCAGCGAAAAGGCGTGGCACAGCCTGTTCGTGCGCACCATGTTCTCCAAGCCGCGCACGGCGGAGGAGATTCGGAGGCACGTGCCGGAGTTCACGATCCTCTGCGCTCCCGGCTTCAACGGCTCGCCGATTATCGATGCCACGCGCACCGAGACGTTCATCATCGCGAATTTCGCCGAGCGGATCGCCATCATCGGCGGCTCCGCCTACGGCGGGGAGATGAAGAAGACCATCTTCACCGTCCTGAACTTCCTGCTTCCGCTCGACGGCGTGCTGCCGATGCATTGTTCGGCCAACGTGGGCGACGACGGCCAGGTCGCCATCTTCTTCGGCCTCTCCGGCACCGGCAAGACCACTCTTTCGGCCGACCCCTCGCGCCACCTGATCGGCGACGACGAACACGGCTGGAGCGAGAACGGCGTCTTCAATTTCGAGGACGGCTGCTACGCCAAGGTCATCCGCCTTTCCGAGAGCGCCGAACCCCAGATCTATTCGTGTACGCGGCGGTTCGGCACGATCCTCGAGAATGTAGTCTTCGATCCGGTTTCCCGCAGGCTCGATCTCAACGACGACCGCCTCACCGAGAACACGCGCGCCGCCTATCCGCTGTCCTTCATCGAAAACTACTGGCCGCCCAAGCAGGCGGGGCATCCCAAGAACGTGATTTTCCTCACTTGCGACGCCACCGGCGTGATGCCGCCCATCGCGCGGCTTACGCCCGACCAGGCGATTTATCACTTCATCTCCGGCTACACGAGCAAGATCGCGGGAACGGAGATCGGGCTCGGCATGGAGCCGGAGCTCACCTTCAGCCCCTGTTTCGGCGGGCCGTTCATGGTCCACCATCCCTACGTCTACGCCGAGATGTTGAAGGCGAAGCTGCTGAAGCAAGGCGCCACGGTGTGGCTGGTGAACACGGGTTGGACGGGCGGACCGTTCGGCGTCGGCAAGCGCCTCAGCATCCAACACACCCGCACGCTGCTCAAACAGGCCCTCTCCGGCAAGCTGAACGGCGCGGAGTTCCGCGTGGATCCGGTTTTCGGCTTCGAGGTTCCGAAGCACTGCGAAGGCGTGCCCGCCAACATACTCGAGCCGGCAAGCACGTGGGGAACCCGCGAGGAGTACTTCAAGAAGTACGATGCCCTGGCGTCCAGGTTCATCGAGAATTTCAAGCTGATGAAGGATGGCTGCCCGGCGCACGTCGAGGAGTCCGGTCCGAAGCGTCTGCACAATATCGCCGAAGCGGCGAAGAGCAGCAAGTAGGTCTTTGACCGTGAACTCCGTTTCTTTACGGTAGCGGCACCTACCTGTAACTGAGCCGCGACCGTAAGGGAGCGGTAGCAACGCATCACGCGGTCGAGGTAGTAGACCGCCCGGAAGGAGGGGCCGCATGTCCGAATCCAGCCGCCAGGCCATTTCGGAGTTCCTCGCCCAGAAGCGCATCGCGGTGGTCGGCGTCAGCCGGGATCCGAAGGACTTCAACGCCGCCATGTTTCGCGCCTTGCGGCAGCACGGCTACGACGTGGTTCCGGTGAATCCCGGCGCCAAGGAGATCGAGGGCGTGCCCTGCTACGAGTGCCTGCAGCAGATCGATCCGCCCGTCCAGGCCGCGCTGGTCATGACCCAACCGGACAAGGCGGAGACGATCGTGAACGATTGCTGGCAGGCCGGGATCAAGCGGGTTTGGCTGTATCGAGCCGGGGGCCAGGGCGCGGTAAGCCCGGCGGCGGTGGCCTTCTGCAGGCAAAACGGGATCAGCGTCATCCCCGGCTTCTGCCCCTACATGTTTCTCGAAAATACCGGCTGGTTTCACCGCTTGCACGGCGTATTGATGAAAATCACGGGCGCGTACCCGTCCTGATCTCACATCCGGGCGGACCCGCGCAGGATGCGGGCCGGCAGCGTCACAATCGCCCAGATCAGGTTCAGCACGCCGCCCACGGCAATCCCCACAATCCGGAACGGCAGGAGCAGTAGCCAGACGAGCGGATAGAGCACCAGCGCGAGCAGCGCCAGCGGCCACGAGAGCACCAGCAGAATCAGCCACAGCAGAAATGTGAACATAGCGGGCTCCTGATCGAGCAATACGTATCCCTTAGTCGAATTGTTCCGGACGGTGGCCGCGCGCGTAGTCGCACAGCGCACGCAGGTTCTCAACCGGCGTGTCGCGCGCCACTTCGCATCCCGCGCCGGCAATGTAACCGGCGCCGGCCGCGCGATGGCAGGCCGCAACCGCCTGGGTGACGCACTCCGGCGTGCGATTGCGCAGGATTGCGACCGGATCGAGATTCCCGAGAAGCACCTGCCGGCTGCCCATCTCGAGGCGCGCCTCGCGCATCGGGGCCGGCCAGTCCAGGTCGATAATCTCCGCGCCCAATTTGCCCATTCCGGAGTAGAGCCGGCGCGTCCGGCCGCAGATGTGCAGCCGCACCCGAGTCCCGAGCGCGTGTAAGCCGTCGATGAGCTTACGCTCGAACGGCCAGACGAACTCCTGGTAGAGCGCCGGGCCGACCAGGGACGCCGCGGCATCGCCGACACCAATGAGGTCCGCGCCGGCGTCCACCTGCGGCCGCGCGAAGTCCAGCGCCATCCTGACGGCGAACTCGAACAGGTCGCGGACGAAACCGGGATCGTCGGCAAAATCCAGCATCAGGGTGTTGATGCCGCGCAGGTCGGCAGCCATCGCGCACGGCCCTTCCACCCATCCTTCGACAAACAGGTCCCGCCCGGCGCGTTCCTTCAGCAGCGCGACGCCCCGGACGCGGTCGTGCATCCGGCCGCCGCCCAGGGGGTCGGGCGGCTTGAGCGCGGCCAGCGCCGTTTTCTGGGCCAGCAGCGCGCGGCTCTCGACGATGGCGGGCGGCTGGTCGGGAAACCATTCGATCGCGGCGCCAAGGTCGGCCGCCTCGCGGGCCGGATCGGAAATCGTCGAAACGTAATCGAACCCGAATGTCTCGGCCGTGCGGAGCTGGGCTTCCGCAAGCACGCGATGGTCCGTCGCGTAGTCCCGGTATGGCGCGCCAATCTGCCGCGAGGCAAACATCATGGTAATGGGCATGAGCGCAAGATGGTCCGCCGCGGAGCCCTCGATCGTCGCGAGGATCCGTTCCCGGCCGGTCATGCCGCTTTCTCCGCTCCGATAATACTCTCGTCGTGTTTGGCCACCACGCGCCAGCCCGGCGGCACAACCAGGAACCTGTCGGGACTCCACCTGCCATCCACCAGGTCGTGGATCAGCGACATGTCGCCCCGGATCTTCTCGAATTTCCACTCCCGGCGCGCCGCCTCATCGATGGTGGCGCGCTCGAAGCGGTCATCCGGCTCGACCCCCATTTCGATGAAGGTCAACTGCCCGTAATTCCGGGTGTGGTTGCCGAGCTGCTCGTAGAGGAATTGCGCGTTCTCCTCGCCGTATTTCGCCACCAGTTCCTCGTAGGAGTAGCCCAGGCCGGACTTCTTGAGCGCATCGGCTGTCAGTGGCTGCAAGCCCTCTCCACGCTCCATCCAGCCGGTGGTCTTGAAATACACGCCCGGGTGATCGTTGAAATAATCGAGATAGCGTTCCTTGCTGCCCAGGAAGAGCGCGATACAGTCGTGCGCGCGCGGGATCACGACCGGCTTGGTGCGCGCGGTGAGCCCGGCCAGGCCGGTGCCGCAGAGCGCATACCCGAAGAGCACAGCTTCGTAGTCCGCCTCATCGACGGCGTTCAAGGCCGTTTGCAGGCGGTCGAGCATCAGGACCGAGCCGCTGTCGTGCAGCCCCTTGGGGAGGAACTCAATATCGACCTGGTTGGGCGAGCGCGCCACGGCCGCGCACATCTCGCGGTAGAGGATCTCGCAGCTAATCAGCTTCAAGCGCATTGGTAGAAGTTTAGCAACCGCGGCCAAAGCTGAGCGCACGCAGTTTTTCGTGGCGCAAACACTCGTGTTTGCCGCGTCGAGACTCGTCTCGACGCTCCTGCGCCGGCACGCGCAGCCCGCCGTGCCGGCACTTCAAGCGCCCGGCCTCGGGTACACCGTGACCATCGCCGACTGTTTCCCGGCCGGCTTCGTCCGATCAATCTCTAGCGCGCCGGTTGACCGTCAGCTGCCGCCTCGGCAGAATTGGGGGGTGCAGATGTCATTCCGACCTTTGACTGATTGGTGGATAACATGTCAACCGTGACGCCGCCCGAGATCGGCCGCTTCAGCGGCCGGACGATCCTCACGGGCGCGGGCTGGACGCGCAACTGGGGCGGGCGGCTCGCCGCAGAAATCTGGGAGGATCTGATCGGCCATCCCGCCGCTCAGAACAACGCGCCGCTGCGCGGATTGCTGCTGAAGGAACGATCGTTTGAGGCGGCGCTGGGCGAAGTTCAGGGTGAGGGGTTCACAGCGGCCGAGCGTCAGGCGTTCGAGAAAGCGCTGCTTGACGCGTTCGTCGCGATGGACCGCGAAATCGCGCGGACGGATCATCATCCCTGGATCAATATCCATAAGGTGCAGGACCTGCTGTTTCGGTTCTGGGGGCAGCGCGGCGACAGCGTCAATGCCGGCTACATTTTTACGCTGAATCAGGACCTCTGGCCCGAGCGAAAACTATACAATGAGCACGTCTCCGGCGCGGCGGCTCCGGCGTTACCTGGGCTGCAGCGGAAGCCGGACCAGAGACCGTTCACAACCGATATCGGACGCTACAGCGACCGGTTCATCATGGAGCCGGTAAGCGATCCGGCATCGCAGGCGCAGCTGCGAGGACAATTCAATGTCATCAAGCTGCATGGCTCGTTCAACTGGCGGACGGCGGATGGACGGAACGCACTGGTGGTCGGGATCGGGAAAAGCGGGCAGATCGCGGCGTCGCCACTGCTTTCGTGGTACCAAGACATCTTCAGGCACGTGCTGACAGTCGGCGGCGCGCGGCTGATGGTTGTTGGCTACGGCTTCGGGGACGAGCACATCAATTCTGTGATCGCCGATGCCGTCGAAAACCATGGACTGAAGATTTTCATCTGGGATTGCGGGTCCAACCTCGTGGACCGAGTGCGGGCGTCACCGCATGGCGCCGCGATCTGGAATGGTACACTGAGCACGGCGACGCGGCCCCTCATCGAAGTGTTCCCGAGCAACCAGGCTGAAACGGAAGAATATCGGCGCATCTTCAAGACCATGTTTGGCTAACCGAAAGAAACCACATGAGCGTATCGTCCCCCCTCGCCCACATCGCGGAACCAACCTGCGCACTCTCCGCTTTGGCCCGGCAGGGCCCCGGCAGTCAACCGCGTCCAATACACGATAACGAGGCCACCCTCGATCAACCCGTCCGAACCCCGCCGCCACGGTCCCAATGCATTCGAAGCTATTTTTGCCCTGTTTTCAATGTCCTGCCCAAGTCCGCCTTCGGATCCCGATGGACCGCCTGCTAAACCTTAAGCTGTCAAGCCGCCTCGCCGGCGGCCTGGCACAGAGCAATACGGTTCCGGAACCGTGATCGTCGGGCGCTTCGGCGTCCAGGGTGCAATCCCCCGTCCTCGGGAATCTGAAGCAGGCTATATGCACTGTGGAGGGTGAAAGAGGGCTTACCGCGCCGGACACAAGAGGAAGCGCGGGAAACGATAGGAGGCAGTCGACTACCAAAGTAGAGAGCAGCGGGCCAGGTGAGGCGGACCCTTTTCGGCAAAGCTTCCCCCAGACGACTACGTCCCTTTGGCCGGGGGCGTATGCCGTGCGGATTCCTTCCTCCAGGTTCTGCCGCCCGAGCCGCCGTTGTTCTCTCGCACCTCGTTGGGCGTCCGGCAGGGCGCCCAACGCCAGACGATTTGCGAAAAAGTTTTCGAGCCGCGGCGGTGAGAGAGTGCTCACGGGCCGCGGTGGCCCGCCAAAAGGGGATGAAGACGTTGCCGCTTGCTTACGCGCGCGGTTCCGTGCACAACCGGCACTGAACCCCGGCCGTGAGGGAGGGCCGTCTTCGGCACAGCGGTATTTACCACGCAGGATTGTGTCACAACCTCCCCGCCTCCAGCGATGCCTCAGTGTCTTCAAACGGCGGCGGGCGATTCCCGGCGCGCATCGAAGCCGCTGTCGTGGCAGCGGCCTCGTGTATGATAGCGGTGTTGTCTGGTGCCGGCAGCGCAGCCCGCCGGCGCACTTCCCATGCAAGAAAGGGTAATGTCTCAACCAGTCCAGCCGTGCTTACACCCTTCCGCCGGCTTCCGGCGTGATTCGGGCGTTGTTTTCGCCCTTGTCGCGCTGGTGGTCCAACCGGTGATCTTTTTCCGGACGGTGCTGATCAATCCGCGAGATCACATTCCGTACGACATCCAGGGATTTCATCTGCCGCTGATCACCTATATCGCCCGATCTGTGCGCGAGGGCGTGGCGCCGTTTTGGAATCCGTTCCCATACTGCGGCGTGCCGATCCATGCGGATTCCCAGGCGCAGCTATTCTATCCCTTCAACTGGATCGCGATTCTGCTCGGAAACGTCAGCCATGGGCGCAACCTGTATTACTGGGTTGAGTGGCTGGTTCCGCTGCACATGATGATCGCGGGGCTCCTCACGTTCGCCCTGCTCCGGCACCTCGGACTGCGGACTCCTTCGGCCTTTCTGGGCGCCGGCATCTATCAGCTCGGCGGTTTCTTTGCCTCCCAGGCGCAGCACCTCGGGGTTATCTGCACCGCCGCATGGTTGCCGCTCGTCGTGCTTTCGGCCTTCAAGCTGAAGCGCGGTCCCAATGCGCTCTGGATTGCGATTTTTGCGCTCGCGATGGCACTCGCCATCCTGGCCGGATTCTCTCCCGGAACGCTGGCCGTGCTGGGCGCGCTCGGCCTGGTAATGATCGGGCTTTGGGTAACGCGGGAGGCTTCCTGGAAGCTCACAGTGCCGATCGCGTGCGGTCTGGCGCTGGCCCTCGCGATCACGGCCGTACAAGTGGTTCCGACCTACCAGCTCGCCAAGCTGAGCATCGCCTCCCTGCGGTCCGAATGGCACCTGACCGGCGGAGGACTGCCGCTTCAATGCCTGGTGTCGTTCGTGGTTCCGAACTACCATCACATTCTGGTCCGAACGACCCCCACAACCTTTTCTCCGTTTGACCCCAGCTACAAACTTCGGGACCTCAACTTCACGTTTCTGTACATATACTGCGGGCTGGCCGGCGCGGCTCTGATAGCTGTCGCTCCGTTCCTGAGGAAGGCCCCGCGCGCGAGAATGTTTTTCGTGCTGACAATCCTGGCCGCGGTCTGGATGCTCGGCGACAAGACGCCCCTATACCGGCTGCTCTATCTGGCTTTGCCGCCGGGGCTGAGAGGCGCGCTCTACGCGGAGTGCGCGTTGATGCCGTTCTGCCTGTTCGCGGGAGTCACCGCGGCCCTTGCCTTGGACCGCCTCTTCCGGAAGAGATCCGCAACGGTGTTGTGGATCATTGCGCTCGTGACCTCGGCGGATCTGATCTACACCGGCTCGCACCGGACCATGAACGCGATGCCCCGTAGCTATAGGGCCGAGACTTCCGAGTACCAGCTAGTCGGCGCGCCCGGCGCCCTCGAACGCATGCGGGCCGCAGTGAACACCGCCTCGCCGCCGGTGCGGATCGACTATATGGACGCGGCCTTTTCCACCGCCGTCACGGGGCCCGATCTAGTGAAGCTGCCGACTGCCAACGGGGACAATCCGTTCCTGCTGAAGCGTGTCCTCTATATCCGGCGGCTCTTCTGCGGCGGACATCCCTGGGAACGCAATCTCTGGATCAGCCGGATTGACTCGCCACTCCTCGACATGCTCGACATCGGAGTAATCTCGAGCGTATCGCCGCTCTCCGGGGAACAGGTGCGGCAGGCCGGCTTCGAGCCCATTGCACTCATCAACGGCCTGAATTTCTATCGCAACCCGAGGGCGCTGCCGCGGTTTTTCCTCGTGCCGCGGCTCTATGTGTCGCGCGATCTCTCGCAAACTCTTCGACGCCTCGCCGGCCCGGCCTTCCGGCCGGCGGAAGAGGCCGTCGTCGAAGCGCCGGGGCGTCCAGGCCTCGACGGCCCGCTGGCCGCGGGCAGCGTGAGAGTGAACGGGTACGCCTCCAATCGTGTGGAGCTCACCGTGAAAACGGACGGAAAGGCATTTCTCGCAAGCTCCGAGGCGTGGTACCCCGGCTGGACGGCGCAGGTGAACGGCAAGCCGGCTGAATTCCTGATGACCAATGGCGCATTTCGCGGCCTGCTGCTCGGGTCCGGCGAGAGCCGCATCGCGATGACTTATCGTCCGGTTGGCTTCACGGTGCTGGTCATCCTCAGTTCACTCAGCTTCCTGCTGGCGCTGGCCGTAATCTTCCATAGCGTGCGTCCCGCCATGAAGACCCCAGGCAGGTTCAGGGAATCATGAACGCATCGATCGTCATACTGAGGCGGGCAATCGAGCGGTGTGCGAAGGCCGTCGCCAAGCCCACGGTCAAGGCGTTGTTCTGCCTGCTGCTCGCGACAATCCTGTTTTACTGGAAGATTCTGCTGACGCACCAATTCTCTCTGCTGACCGCGTGGGAAGGCGTCAACCAGGGCTATGCGTGGCTCAATTTCTGGGTCGCGAGCGTCCGGCACGGAGTCCTGCCCCTGTGGGATCTGTACGCCTGGGCCGGGCACAGCTTCATTGGAGAGATGCAGACCGCGGCCTTCTATCCCCTGCATCTTCTACTCGCCCTGGTTCCATTCAATGGTTACGGAGTACTCTCGCCGCAGCTCTATCATGAGTGGTTCGCCTTTGCCCATTTCCTGGGCGCGTGTTTCATGTTCGCCCTGGTTCGCGGACTCGGTCTGCGGCGCTTCCCCGCGCTCATCGCCGGGATCTGCTTCGCCTTCGGCGGGTTCGTCGCGCACGCGGAATGGCCGCACCTGTTCGAAAGCGCGATCTGGCTTCCGCTGATTTTTCTGTTTCTCCTGCGCGCCCTGCGGGCCGAGGACACGAGAGACGCGCTTCGCAATGCCGCGATCGGCGGGCTGTGTCTGGGGCTGTCGATTCTGGCCGGAGGGCTGCACGTGGTCATCATGCAAGCGCTGGTCGTTGCCAGCGCCGCGGCGTTCGCCGCCTTCCATCCGCTGTTGCAGGGGAAACCGTTCCGGGTCAAAGCCTGGACCAGACCGGCGCTGGCGGCCGCCGCCGTGGCGCTGGTGGGCGGGTGCGTGGGCGCGGTTCAACTGCTCGCCTCCAGCGAATACAGCAGCCACGCGCTGAGATACCTCGGCAACGGACACGCTTTGCCGGCATCGCAAACGATCCCGTACGCGTATCTGAACGACGGCCTCTGGCCGCATGGTTTCGTCACAATGTTGATCGCAAACGCATTCGGCGGAAGACAAGGCGGCGGCGAGGCGCTCAACCCCTACCTGGGCGTGTTTCCACTGCTTGCGGCCATCCTCGGCATCTGGAAGTGCTGGAGCAACGCCTGGGTGCGCTATCTGACGGCGCTGGCCGCGGCTGCCTTCCTGTACTCGCTGGGCTCGTTCTCTTTCCTGCACGGAATTCTTTACGCCCTGGTACCCCGCTTGTGGATGGCCCGCGAGGCGACCCGCTTTCTCTACCTGGCGGATTTCGCGCTGCCGATTCTCGCGGCCTTCGGAATCCAGGTCCTGCTGTGCGAACAGGCTCCGAAACCGGACTGGACCCTCCTGAATCGTGTGCTGGCCGGAATCGTGGCCGCCGGCGCAATCGCCCTGGCGGTTCCCGCGTTGTACGGACGCCCGGAGATCAGTCCCTGGATTTCGCTGTCCATCCTCCTGATTTTCCTCTCCTATGGTTTGTTCTTGTATATTACTCGCGGGCACTCCGGCAGGCCGGCGCAGATTCTTATCGTGGCGCTGGTGCTCTTCGACTTGAGCGCGTTCGACTGGACACCGCGGAACAAGATCGAACTGGGCCGCGCGGCCACGGACCATCTGGAGCGCGCCCTGAGCTGCCGCGGCGCCGCGGAATTCCTGAAATCGCGGCCCGGTCTTTTTCGCGTGTGGATGCGCGCGAACGACGCCCCAAACATCGGCGACCTGTTCCAGGTGCGCACCCTCGGCGGCTCGGGCGCCACGCTGACGAAAGACTATGCCGGGTTTATGGCGTACACCGATTTGCTGAACGCACGCTATCTCTTGAAACCGGCTGCGACGGCGGAGCCTGGCGCGGTGTACCAGGATTCGTCCTGGAAGGTCTACCAGAATCCCAGCGCCTTCCCCGAGGCGTGGGTGGTGCACGAGACGATCGTCGAGCCGTCCGGGAAACGCTTGCTCGCGCAGCTCGACTCGCCCGGCGTGGACCCCCGCCGGCAGGCGCTCCTCGGCGAACCCTTGAGGGCCCCACTCGAACCCCGTTCGGACACCGCGCGCGAAGACGTGACGTTCGACGCGTATGCGCCGGACAAGCTGGAGTTGAAGGTCCACGCCGGAAGCCGCGGGTTGCTGGTGCTCAGTGAGATCTTCTACCCGGGCTGGGAGGCGGCCGTGAACGGAAACTCCGCACCCATCTACGAGGTGGATGGCGCTCTCCGCGGCATTGTGATCCCCGGCGGAGAAAGCCGAGTCGTCATGCAGTACGCGCCACGGCCCATACTCGCGGGTCTGTGGCTGAGCCTGGCGGCGTTCTGGGGCACGCTGGCGGGCTTTGTTCTCACTCGGCGGGCGCGCTAGACAAGGGCCAATCACTTCTGCGCGATCCGCTCCACCAGCCCGGCGAGAAACTGCGCCAATCCCTCGCCCGGGTGCTCGCGCTCCGACACAATCGGCTCGATGCCGCGATGTTCAGATTGGCGGAGGCAAGAGCAACGTTCCAGAATGAACCTGCGGTGCCGCGGGCAGCCTAACGTGCCTGAGCCTTGTCAGGCGGCCAATAGCGCATTGGACAGCTCTTCCGCCGTGTTCTCAGGACTATCTCGGACCAGATACCGGCGCAGCCGCACGTCCAGCGGGAGAGTGCCCGGATCCAGGCCCTTCGGAACTATCGGTACAACCTTCTTTCCCATACCGATAGCCGCCCCAAGCTCAAAAAAGAGAGCTGGCTTCGCCGGGTACCCGGGATCCAACAGTGGGACAAACACGTCACTGCTCCGCAAGCCGGATTCCAGAGCCTCGCGGAGCGATTCACCGGGGTGAACGTCAAACTCGTCGAACCAAACAGTAATCCCACGCTGCTTGAGCGATTGAGCGAATGATCGCGCCCAGTCTGCGTCAAGCGTGGAGTGCGAAATAAAAACTCTCGGCTTGTCCATCACTCTCATCCCTCTCGCTGCACGCGCGCCGCCAACTGCTCCAAGTAAACTTCAATATCGTTCAACTCGAGAAGATCGCGCTTTTTAAGCAATACTGGTATGCCCGGACGAATCTGCAACTCGGACGCCGTGATCCCGAGCAAAAGCGCCACGATCGGAATGCGGCGGCCCCACGCGGCCCCGATCTCGGCCCAAACGTAAGGCCTTTCCAGAGCCCAAGGCGTAAGCAACACCACCAGTTCGTGCGCTCGCTGCAGGAAGTCGAGGATGTCCTCCTCAAAGTCCGCGCCAGCATCGACTTGAGCCTCGTCCAAGAAAGGCGCCGCGCCACGCGCCTCGATTTCCCGGGCGATCTGTTTTGCAACCCACGTGTCCGGCCCGCTGTGGCTGACGAAGGCCAATCGCTTTGTTGTGCTCGAAGACTCGTCCGCCACTACGAGTACTGTACCAACCCGGCGGATGGGAACACCGGACGAACGTATGAAGCCCCTTCAACTCCCTTTCTGCGCGATCCGCTCCAGGAGCCCGGCGAGAAACTGCGCCAATCCCTCGCCCGGATGCTCGCGCTCCGAGACAATCGGCTCGATGCCGCGCCGCCGCAGGACCCGCTCCTGCACCGGATTTGCGGCGCCCAGGAACACGTAAGACTTGGGGCGAAGCTGGCTCAGTTTGGAGGATTCCCAAAGCCGTTGCAGCTTGTAGAGAAGATATCGAATGTTGATGTCGCTCAAGCTGTAGCCGATGAACAGCACCGGACGGCCGAGCACGTCCGACTGCAGCTTGAGATCGAGGGCGCTTTCAAAGCCCATCCGCCCGAAGAAGCTCGATTCGGTGAGTACGATCGACTCGTCATCGTCGAAATCGCCGTGGAATTTCACGATCTGCGTTACGCCCTCGCGCGATTTCAGCAGGTCGCCGACGTTGGTAATCTTGATGTACTCTTTGCCGTAAGCCTCGAAGGCCCTTTCCAGCCAGCGATCGTAGTTGGTGGTGTAGATGATCGGAAACGAAAGCTCGACAATGAGGCGGTGAACCTGCGAATCCCGGACGTCCACGTCGGACCGGTGCCAGGTGACATCCATCCAGCTCCGCAGCGGGCCTAGCGTGCCCTTGGTCAGGTAGTAGAACTCGGCCAGCGAGCGGTGATCCGCGAGGGCCCGGAACTCCTGCGGGTCGTACCCGAGCTGCCTGGCAATTTCGTTCACGATCTCGCCGCTGGTCGGCACGCCGACGTTTTTCGAAACGCCGGCGCCGGCAAAGAGGATCGCCCGCCTCCGGCGGATCGCATCCACAAGATCTTCGTGATCCAAGCCAGCCTCTCGAATCCCCGGGCAAACTCAGACTGTCCGCGGCGCTTCTATTTGCCGAGCACCGACCGGGCGAGGGGCACGGCCGCCGCCGCATTGGAGCCGTAGCCGTCCGCGCCGATCTCCTTGGCCCACTGCTCGGTAACCGGAGCGCCGCCGACCAGGACGCGCACCTGGTCGCGGACCCCCGCGCTCTTCAAAGCATCAATCGTCGTCTTCATCGAAGGCATGGTCACCGTCAGGAGGGCCGAGAGGCACACCACGTTCGCGTGGCGCTCCTTCACGGCCTGGACGAACTTCTCGGGAGAGACGTCCGTGCCGAGGTCGATGACCTCGAAGCCGCCGCCCTCGAGCATCGATGCAATCAGGTTCTTGCCGATGTCGTGGAGGTCGCCCTTGACGGTTCCGATGACGACGCGGCCGATGGGCTCGTCGCCGCGCGCCGCCAACAGCGGACGGATCAGCTCGAGCGCGCCTTTCATCGCCCGCGCCGCCAGCAGCAGCTCCGGCACGAAGTAGTCTTCGCACTCGAAGCGGCGGCCCGCCTCGTCCATCGCCGGGATCATGTGCCGGTTGACGATCTCCATCGGGTCGGCGCCTTCCGCGAGCGCCTGCTTGGTAATGGCGATCGCGCTCTTGCTGTCGCCGTTGAGAATGACTTCGTACAGCTTGGTCAGATCAGGCATGGGTTTCCTTTGAGTTATCGCTGTTGAATTCCTGCACCGCGCCGATCATCGCAAGGATGTTCTCGACGGGTGTCCGGGCCTGGATATTGTGAACCGTATTGAAAACGAAACCGCCGTTCTTGGAGAACACCTCGCAACGCTCCAGCACCTGCCGGCGAACCTCCGAGGGGGTTCCGAAGGGCAGCGTCTTCTGCGTGTCCACGCCGCCTCCCCAGAAAACCAGCCGGCCGCCGTACTTCGCTTTCAAACCGGCGGGGTCCATTCCGGCCGCCGAGCACTGCACCGGGTTGATCACATCGAATCCGGATTCGATGAACCCTTCCATGAACTTCTCCACGGCGCCGCAAGAGTGCTTGAACGTCTTCCACGCGGTGTGCTTGTGAATCCATCCGTTCACCTGCTTGTAGTAAGGCATGTACAGGTCGCGGAAGGTCTGGACCGAACAGAACGAGGAGGTCTGCGTTCCGAAATCGGTGCCGCAGACAAAAACCACATCGGCCGCGCCGCCCACCGCCGCGTGGATCTTCTCGAGGTTCGCCAGCGCCATCTCGCACTGCCTCTCGAAGACCTTGTGGATGAAATCGCGGCGCGAGTGGGTGGACATGTACCACTCGGTGACGTCGCGAATGCCCCTCGGGTGTTTCAGGAACGGCGCGGGTACCAGAGCGATATCGCCGAAGGCGGTGCCTCCGAAGCCCGCGATCACCCCGCGTCCCTTCGAGGCAGCCTCCGGCGCGGCCTTCGAAAGCTGCGCGAGATAGGCGTCCTCGACCGGGCCGAACTCTTCCAGGTTGTCCGCCGGGTCCAGCTTGTCCTCCTCGATCGGCGGCTGGCGAACGATTGTGTCGAAGAAGTAGAAGCCTTTCGGCATGCGGGCGCTCGGCGGCACGGACATGTCGCCTTCCGGGTAGATCAGCGTGTCCCCGTTGGTGTCATAGGACACGTGGAACATCTCCGGGACCAGGACCTCCTGGCCCCAGCCCGTCCGCCACATCTTCCAGTTCTCGTTGGCAAACCCGAACATGGACTTGTAGGGCAGAACGCCTTCCACGTCGATGCCCATGGCTTCCTTGAGGTCGTCATCGATCCAACCGAGCATCTGGTAAGGTTCGTGAAGCTTCACCGGCCGCTTTTCCAGGCCATAGTGATCGCGCAGGGCCGCCACGCAACTGATGTGTACGCCGGTGACCGCTGTGCCGCCGAGATCGACCGGAATACGATCGGGCGTTCCGTGGTTTAAGGACGCAAGCACTCGCTCTCTACTCGTCATGGTGTGATCGTTGCCTTTACGGACCCTTCGGAATCAGCCTTCCAGATTATAATATACCGATCCGCGCCGCGCGCTTAGTTTCCATCGCCAGGTCTGAACCTTACGGGGCGCACGCTGTCAACGTGCGCCATGATACTGCACCGGTGCCAAGGGAACGGTGTTGGAGTGAAGGCCCATCCTCAGCGGCGGCCACCGGGAGGCCCAGCCCGTCCCTGTCCGGTAGAATCAGGTTGCCCTGCTCCACTTCATCCGGGTCATCGAGCACCTACGCCTAATTTTCGGAGCACGCTCTCCACCATGCCAGGGTACTCACCGATCACGGCCAGCAGAATTCGGGCAGGACCGTCTGGAATTCGCCGGCCCTGTTCCCAGTTGCGAACCGAGGCGGGGGCGAACCCGAACCGTGCTGCAAACTTGGTTTGGCTGAGGCCCAGACCCAGGCGAATCGCCTTCACGTTCACTGCGGGAACCATGACGCCTCTCTCCGCCGCCTTGTAGGCCGGCACGGCCCGCTTCCTCCCCTTGTGAAAACTCACCGTTGCTTCCTCCCTGGGTACACTCTTCCCCAGCAGGCTGCGCGATCTTCTGACTTGCCGCTAGTACCTCGACCGCGTGATGCGTTGCTACCGCTCCCTTACGGTCGCGGCTCAGTTACAGGTAGATTCCGCTACCGTAAAGAAACGGGCTTCACGGTCGAGGACCTAGTTCCGGTATCCACTCACGCTGAAAGTGGCGCCATCGGCCCGTAGGCTTCCAGGTTCACCCGAGGTCCCCTTCATCAATCCACTATACGCCGTTGGCGTAATTTTCGCAAGTCCTCTTGCGAGTCGTCCTGCACGGCGAACGCAAGCTGAATACTCAGGATACAATTGGAACCAAACGGCGGGACATGAGCGTTCTGGAGCTGACGGTCTGGGTTTCGGGCGGCGCGTTTGCAGCGGGATTTCTGGGCTCGTTGACGGGACTCGGCGGCGGCGTGGTGATTGTGCCGCTGCTCACGCTCGTTTTCGGCGTGAATATCCGGTATGCGGTGGGCGCCTCGCTGGTATCCGTGATCGCGACGTCCTCGGGCGCGGCCGCGGCCTACGTGAAAGAGGGCTTCTCGAACATCCGGATCGGAATGTTCCTGGAGATCGCCACCAGCGCCGGCGCGTTGTTCGGCGCGTGGCTAGCGGGCGTGGTCTCGACCGGGGCAATCGGAATCACGTTTGGCGTGGTGCTGCTCTATTCGGCGTGGCAGAGCCTGCGCCAGCCTCGCGACGTCCCTTGCGGCGAGCAAGAGCGCGACCGATGGGCGACGCGGCTGAAAATGCATGGCTCCTACCCGTCGCGCGAAGGACCGCGCCGCTACTCGGTCCGCCACGTGCCGGAGGGCTTCGGTCTGATGCTGGGCGCCGGGACGCTTTCGGGTCTGCTCGGGATCGGCTCGGGCGCGGTGAAGGTGATCGCGATGGATCAGGCGATGGGCATCCCCTTCAAGGTCTCGACAACGACGAGCAACTTCATGATCGGAGTGACGGCCGCGGCGAGCGCGGGGGTATACCTGAGCCGTGGCTATGTCGATCCCGGTCTCTCGATGCCGGTGATGCTCGGCGTGCTTGCGGGCTCGATTCTGGGAACGCGGGTGCTGGTCGCGGCGCGAACGCGCAGCCTGCGGCTCGTGTTCGCCGCCGTCATCGGCGTGCTTGCGGTCGAGATGATCTACAACAGCGTGACCGGGAAGCTGTAATGGACAGAGGCGGGCAGTGGAACGATCGGCGCATGGAAGTTATCATCGGCAATCTGTTGCGCGCGGGTGTGATTCTTTCGGCGACGCTGGTGGCCGCGGGCGCAATTCTCTATCTCGCGAGGCACGGTGGAGAGCGGGTGGACCGGGGCGTTTTTCGAGGGGAACCGGCCGATCTGCGGAGCGCGGGCGGTATCCTGCGTTACGCGTTCGGCCTGAGCGGACGCGGCATCATCCAATTGGGCCTGCTGGTTCTGATCGCCACGCCGGTGGCGCGGGTGGCGTTCTCGGTGTTCGCGTTCCTGCGGGAGGGCGACCGGTTATATGTTGGGGTGACGCTGGTGGTGCTCGCCCTGCTGCTTTACAGCCTGGGAGTGGGAAGGCTGTAACTGCCGGCGGCCCGCCGCGCCGCGAGGGCGCCACAGCCACAATCAATCGTGTACTATTGGTTCTGATCCCTTTGCGAGGCGAGCAACCGAATTCCGGGCTGTCAGGATTGACTGCGATTACCTATCTATGCTGGAAAGAGCGCACAAATAATGACGAATCATACAGATGCAAATAGCGAACTGCCGCCAATAGAGGGTCTGACAGCTCTTCAGAAAAAGGTCGTCAGGGCTGTCCTGAAGCACCCTGATTTGGTCAGTGACGCCGACTTAGCGAAGGAGGTCGGCGAGAAATACACCAGTGTCTCTGGCGTCGTGCAGAGTCTGAAGACAAAGGGGATTCTGCGCGAAGGCAAGGTGGTCAATTTCGCCAAGCTGGGGTATGGTTTCTGCTATCGCGTCGACGTTATGATTAACCCGGTCGAGGTCCAATTTAAGCGGGATCCCGCCACCGGTATGCCGAAGGAGAACCCCCAGAAGAAACTAGCGCGTGACATTGTCGAGAGAGCCAACAGCGCCCCGTTCAAGGATTGGGTGGTCATCGAGGACATCATGATTTTGCTGGGCAATCCAGCGGATCTGTCCATAATGGTGAGGGTGCCCTCTCACGAGGACATCTTCGAGTTCGTGACGATGGGTCTAAGAACGTGCCCGGGCGTTATGAACACAAGCACCTCATACGTGTCGTGGTCGATCATGCATGAAGAGAGAGAGTCGAAGCCGTCGGTCGAGAGTCATAAGGCTAGCCCGCAGCCGGCCACAACGCAGCCTTGAGTTGTGTGTCCACTAGCCTATTTCTCACGGGGGCCGGGGGCTTGGCGGGCGTCGACACTGGCGGCAACCGCCTTCTCGCTCGTGGATGGCTTCTTAGTCCACACTTCTTCCGCCGCTGAACGGCACTTGACGGCAAAGCCGGCTAACTGCTCCACAAAGTCGCCGGCTTTCGCCAAGACGATCGAGATCAGAGTCAGCAGCGTGATGAACGTTATAGCCCGCGCCACCCATCTTGCCTCGTGCCTCAGGGACGGCGACACCTCGCGATCTTGTTCCGGAAAGGTTCTGGTCTGGAATTCCGGGCAAGATGGTGCTTCGAGTTTCACGAATCCGATCGGGGGGCGATAGTCCTTCGTAATCGGATTCGCGCAGAACGCGAACGGAGGATCGTTGGCGCTGCCATACACCAGCTGCATGTACTTACATTGGCCGCATTGTCTTGCTTCGGTCATTTCCGCAACCTCTCTCAGCTACATCATCGGTTCTAACCGACAAAGTTGGAAGAGGTGCGGCAAGGGGAACCGACGTTCTAGGGAAACGGGCCGGATGAACACCTGAAAACTACAGGACTCGACCCTCCCCTCCCCTTCGGGACTGCTGGCGGACGCGTTGCAACCGCGAGGGCGCCACAGCCACAATCCACTGTGCTCTATTGGTTGTGATCCGTGCACGGGAAACAGGTGTTTCAATTCGGGCCGTTTCGGCTGGATCCGAGTGACCGGCTGCTGTTCAAGAACGGCGACATGCTGCCGCTTCCGCCGAAGGCCATTGATACGCTTCTGGCGCTCGTGGCGAACCACGGACGGGTTGTTGAAAAAGACGAGCTTCTCAGAACCGTCTGGCCGGACACGTTTGTCGAGGAGGGCGGCCTCGCCCGCAACATTTCCGTCTTGCGGAAAGCGCTCGGCGGCGAAGAAACCGCATACATTGAGACCATCCCGAAGCGCGGCTACCGCTTTGTCGCGGAGGTGCGGGAAGCGCCCGAAGGTGCGGCGCCGGAGCCTCACACAACAGCGGGCCGCCATTGGAAGCGGCCAGTTGCCATTGTGGCCGGCGTGGCGCTCGCCGTTGCCGCCGTGGTTCTGCTGTGGCGTGCTTACGAGACACGGCGCGCCGCGCGATCCGTCCACTCCATCGCCGTGCTTCCGCTGAAAAACCTCTCGGGCGATGCCGCCGAGCAGTACGTTTCCGAGGGCATGACCGAAGTCCTGACCGCCACGCTCGGCCGGGTGCGCGGCCTGCACGTGATCCCGCCGCAAGCGGTGGTGCGGCGGGATGGGAGAATCCCCCCGCTCGCGGAGATCGCGCGCGATCTCCGGGCCGATGCGGCCATCGAAGGTGCGGTGTTGCGCTCCGCCAACCGTGTCCGGGTGACGGTGCAGTTGATCGATACGCGCACCGGCTGGCTGCTCTGGGCATCCAGCTACGACCGCGATTTTGGGGACATTCTGGCGCTCGACGCCGAGCTGGCTGCGGAGATTGCGCGCGAAGTGGACGTCAAGCTCACGCCGGCGGAGCGGCGGTCGCTTGCGGCTGCGCGCCCCTCCAGCCCCCAAGCTTCCGAGGCCTACCTTCGCGGCCGCTACTGCTGGAACCGGCGCACCGAAGAAGCGCTGCGCCAGTCCATAACGTACTTCAACGAAGCACTGGCTAGCGATCCCCGGTACGCGCTGGCCCATGCCGGCCTGGCGGACGCCTATGCGCTGCTCGGCTCGAACGGCTATGACGCCATGCCCCCGGGCGAGGCGATGCCCCTGGCGCGAGCGGCGGCCGAAACTGCGCTGGCGCTCGATCCCGGACTGGCCGAGGCCAGAACTGCGCTGGCCTACATCACGCTCGCCTACGACTGGGACTTGCCGGCGGCCGCGGAGCAGTTTCGAGCGGCACTCGACCTGAACCCGGCTTACGCGACCGCGCACCACTGGTACGCGCACTACTGGCTCGCCGCGGGCCAGCCCGAGAAGGCGCTCGCCGAGATGCGACGCGCCCAGGAACTGCAACCCGATTCGTTGCCGATCATGGCTGGCGTCGGCTGGTCCTACTACTTTGATCGTAGATACGACGCGGCAATCGCGCAGTACCAGCAGGCGATCCGGATGGACCCGACCTTCGCTCTAGCCCACCAGACGCTCGGAATGGCGTATGAACGGAAGGGGATGCGGCGGGAGGCGCTTGCCGAGCTTCAGCGCGCCGTGGAGCTGTCAGGAGCGAGCGCGAGCACGGTCGCCGCGCTGGGGGCGGCTTTCGCGGAAGCGGGTGACCGCCCTAGCGCCCTGGGACAGGTCGAGCTTCTACGACAAATGTCAGAGAAGCGGTACGTTCCGGCGATCGCTTATGCGGTCATCTATCAGGGGATGGACGACCGGCCCGAGTTGGCCGCCTGGCTCCGGAAGGGGCTCGCGGAACGGTCCGAGTACTTCGTCTACCTCAGAGCCGACCCCGCCTTCGAAGCATTTCGCAACGACCCGCGGGTTGCCGCAGTGCTCCCGCAGAAGTTGGTAAGACCTTTGTAAGGCTTTCGGAAGGATTTGACACGCTTGTCCGGGCTAGATTCGGGCAGGAGGTCAAATGCTTCAATCCAGTGGAGTTGTCCCGGATGATTGGGCGCTGGTCGAGGAAGCTGTCAGCCCGGATGCCGCCAGAGCCCGGCAGGCTCAGGCCGCCCTGTGCCAGGCGTGGTGGAAGCCGGTCTATGCTTTCATCCGTCGGCGTGGGCACACGCCCGAAGAGGCCGAGGACCTCACCCAGGAGTTCTTCACCCGGCTGATCGAGACGAATATGCTGCGAAGCGCCCGCAGTGATCGGGGAAGCTTCGGCGGCTTTCTGATGGGGTGCGTCCGGCACTTCCTTTCGAACGAATGGGACCGCGCTCACGCCTGGAAGCGCGGCGGGGCGGCCGTGGTGGTGGAGATCGACGATCCCGAGCACGACCGCCGCGGCGAGCCCGTGGACCGGACGACTCCGGACCGGCTCTATGAGACCGCCTACGCGCTCGGCCTGCTCGACCGGAGTCTCGTCCGGGTGCGCGGCGAGTGCCGGGACGGCAACCAACGGCGGCGATTCGACCAATTCGAGGGATTTCTGACCGGCGGCCAGCCCGGCTGCTCATACGCCCGAGTGGCCGGGGAACTGGGCCTGGCGGAGACGGCGGCCAAGGTCGCCGTACACCGCCTGCGCCGGCGTTACGGTGCCGTGCTCCGGGAGGAGCTGGCGCGCACCGCGGGCCCCGGCGGCGACATCCAAGGCGAGATTCGCTTCCTGATCCGCGCGGTGAGCGCGGCGTGAGTGGTGTCTCCTCCGCGGCGGCGGGTCCGGCTACCGTGCCGCAATGCTGATAACCTGTGGGGGGCCGCGCCAACGCGGCCATTGCTCCAGGCCTCGGACCGGGACGGAGTGCGCAATGTCATACACGCTTTCCTTTGAGGAGAGACACGGCAGGCCCGGCTTTCGGGAATTTCGACCGCCCCGGCGATACTTCGACTTACACCTCGCCTGCGCTGCTGCAAGGAAAGAGGTCAAGGCATCAGATCCGGATCTGATGTTGGAGGCCATCGTCCGCGACAGCGGAGATAGGATCAAACTCCGATGTTGGCTCGACGCTGAGGGCAAGTACCAGGAGCCGCCCCTCGTATAAGGGCCTGTTTTGCAGAGGGGCATTCTATGCGAAGCGCCCTCACGCTCAGCACGGCGGCGCTGGCAAGAGGGGAACAGGCCGTTTTCCGGTGGTATCCTGATCGGTATTCCCAGATGAGTCAGCTCAGGTACACCACACGCAGTGGCATCCAGGTCACGCGGACCCTATCGAAAGCGCCCTTCAAGAAGGGGCTGGCGCACCTGCTGCGCGATCTGGACCGCTACCGCGGTTTTTATCTGTCTTCGGGTTACGAGTATCCGGGGCGGTATTCGCGGTGGGACATCGCCTCGGCGCGTCCGCTGCTCGAAATCGCCGCCGCCGGCCGCGAGGTGGAGTTCCGGCCGCTCAACGCGCGCGGCGAAATCTTCAACCGGATGCTCGCGGACATTCTCGGGCCGCACCCGCATTGGGAGTCGCTCGAAGCGCGGGCGGGCGCGCTCCACGGGCGGTTGAAGCCGCTGCCGCCGCTGTTTCCCGAGGAAGAGCGCAGCAAGCAACCCTCGGCGTTTTCGATTCTGCGCGCGCTGATTGAAGAGTTCCGCAATAAGAAGGACAACCGGCTGGCGCTGGTCGGCGCATTCGGCTACGACCTGCTGTTTCAATTCGACCCCATCCGCCTCAAGCTCCCGCGGACCGGAACGAAAGACCTCCGCCTGCTTCTCTGCGACGACATCTATTACATGGACCGCAAGAAGGAGCAGATCGAGCGCTACCAGTACGATTTCGACTACCCGGGCGGTCTCTCGACGCTCGGACTCGAGCGCACCGGCGCGCCCGCGCCCGAGCCGGCGCCCCGCGGCGAAACGGCCGAGCCCGTCTCCGACCATACGGCCGAAGAATACATGGCGAATGTCGAGAAGGTGCGCGAGGGCATGCGCCGCGGCGACTACTACGAGGTGGTGCTCCGCCGCACTTTCAGCACGCCTTATTCGGCCAGCCCCTCGGAGCTGTTTCGCAGCCTGCAACTCCACAGCCCCAGCCCGTACGAGTTCTTCTTCCAGTTCGGAGACGAGCAGCTCGTGGGCGCTTCCCCGGAAATGTTCGTGCGTATCGAGGGCAGCCGCATCGAAACGTCTCCCATTTCCGGCACGGCGCGGCGCACCGGCGATCCGCTTCAGGATGCCGATAACATCCGCGAACTGCTCAACTCCACCAAGGAAGAATCCGAGCTGACCATGTGCACGGACGTGGACCGCAACGACAAGTCGCGGGTGTCGCTGCCGGGCTCGGTCAAGGTGCTCGGCCGCCGGCTGATCGAATCCTATGCGGGCGTGTTCCACACGGTGGACCACGTCGAGGGCATTCTGAAGCCGGGGTTCGACGCTCTCGACGCGTTCCTGAGCCACATGTGGTCGGTGACGATGATTGGCGCGCCCAAGAAAGCCGCGGCCCAGGCGATCGAAGACCTGGAGAAGGACGCCCGCGGATGGTACGGCGGCGCGGTCGGGATGATCTCGCTCAACGGAGACATCAACACGGGCATCCTGATCCGCACGATTCATCTGAGCGGCGGCGTGGCCCGCTACGGCGTCGGCGCGACGCTGCTCTATGATTCGATCCCCGCCATGGAGGAGCAGGAGACGCGGCTGAAGGCGACGGGCTTTTTCCGCGCGCTCGAAGGGCCGCCCGCGCCGCGGCCGGCGCGCATGACCCGCGCGGTTTCGAGCGGCCAGGGCGCCGGGGTCCGGATGCTGCTGGTCGATAACGACGACTGCTTCATCCATACGCTTTCCAACTACGCCCGGCAGACGGGCGCCGAGGTGGTCACCTACCGCGCGGGATTTCCGCTCGAGCTGATCGAACGCGTGGCCCCGTCCGTGATCCTGGTATCGCCGGGTCCCGGCCGCCCCGAGGAGTTCGGCGTTCCGGACCTGGTGCGGTTCGCCGCCCGCGCCGGCATTCCCGTCTTTGGCGTCTGCCTCGGGCTGCAGGGCATGGTCGAGGCTTTCGGCGGCACGCTCGGCGTGCTGGATTACCCGATGCACGGCAAGCCCTCGATCATCACGCACAAAGGCATCGGCGTATTCGAGGGCCTGCCCGAGCAGTTCAAGGTGGGCCGCTATCACTCGCTCTTCGCGCGGAAGGAGACGTTCCCGGCCTGTCTCGAAGTGACGGCCCAGACCGAAGACGGCGTGATTATGGGGGTGCGGCACCGCGAGCTGCCGATGGAGGCGGTGCAGTTTCACCCCGAGTCGATGCTCACGCTCGAAGGCAACTGCGGTCTGCGGCTGATGGAGAACGTCGTCCGTATTCTCGGACGCGCGCGGCCATGCCCCGCGTCCTCGTAGCGGGCGGCGGCCTGGCGGGCCTCTCGGCTGCCGCCGCGCTCGGCGGCGCCGGATTTGACGTGGATCTCTTCGAGGCGCGAGGTTTCCTCGGGGGACGCGCGACGTCGTATCCGCTGGCCGATGGTTCCGAGGTCATCGACAACTGCCAGCACGTGCTGCTGGCCTGCTTCACGAACCTGCTCAACCTGTATGAGCGGCTGGGGGTGCGCGACCGCATCCGCTTCTTCCGCGAGTTCTATTTCATCGAGCCGGGCGGGCGGGTCTCGACGCTGAAAGCGGGCCGGCTGCCCGCGCCGCTGCACTTCCTCGGTTCCTTCGCGCGGCTCCATTTCCTGAGCGCCCGCGACAAGCTGGCACTCGCGCGCGGCCTCGGGGCGCTCAAGCGGCAATACGGCCGCCGCGGCGACCTGGACGCCATTACGATGCTCGCGTGGCTGCTCGATGAGCGGCAGACGCCGCGCGCGATCGAGCGATTCTGGCGGCAGGTTCTGGTGAGCGCGATCAACGAAGACCTGGACCGCATGGCGGCGCGGCACGGATTCCAGGTGTTCCGGCAGGGCTTCCTCGCGAGCGCGGAAGCGTCCCGGATGGGGCTCGCCGCCGTGCCGCTGGCGGAGCTTTACGCGGCGCGGGGCCTGGCGAACGTGGCCGTCCATCTGCGGACTCCGGTGGATTGCTTCCGCTTTGCAGACGGGCGCGTTGCCGCGGCGGCCGCCGGCGGCGCGGAGCAGTACGCAGACTACTATGTATGCGCGCTTCCGTTCGAGCGCGTTCCCGCGGTGGCGCCCGATCTCGCGCTCGACCTCAGTGCATTCGAGCATTCGCCCATCACCGGGATCCACCTGTGGTTCGACCGGCCGGTGATGGATCTCCCCTATGCGACGCTCGTCGACCGCACCATCCAGTGGGCGTTCAACAAGGGGGAGGGCCGCTACGTGCAGCTTGTGGTGAGCGCGTCGCGGAGCCTGGTGGACATGGGCCGCCAGACGGTGATCGACCTCGCGGTGCGCGAGCTGGGGGAGTTCTTTCCGCGGGTGCGCGAAGCCGTGCTGGTAAAAGCGCATGTGGTGAAAGAAGTGCGCGCGACCTTCTCCGGGACGCCGGGGCTCGACGCGTTGCGGCCTGGGGCCGCCACGGCGATTCCGAACCTGTTCCTGGCGGGCGATTGGACCCGCACCGGCTGGCCCGCCACCATGGAAGGCGCCGTCCGCAGCGGCTACCTCGCCGCCGAAGCCATCACCAAAGCCGCGGGGAGACCGGAGCGATTCGTGGTGGAGGCGTAGGGCGTTGGAAATCTGACCCCGGTCGGTAACATCGTTGCGTGCGCTCCGTGATCTCGTGTTGATACGCCGTCTGGAACAGCCTTGTGAATGTGCCCGGCATCATCGCAAGGCTCCCTTTCCCGAGAAGGTCTCAATTGAGATACACTGGGCAGGCAGCATAGTATGCGACAGCCAGCCGTGAAAACCCGGATGATTCACGCCCGAATCGACCCCAAGCTGCAGGAGTCGGCCGCACGCGTCTTCTCCAAAATCGGCATCTCGACAACGGAAGCGATCCGGCTCTTCTTGAAGCAAGTCGAATTGCATAAGGGACTTCCGTTTCCCATTGCGATTCCCAATGCGCAAACGGCCGCTGCGATGATGGAGGCGAACAATCCCGCGGCATTGAAGCGCTATCGTTCTTTCCGCGAGTTGCGTAAGAAGATCTGATGGCCCTCGGCTCGAAACCGCCGGTGAACGTTCTTTCCGTGAGTTGCCCAAAGTCGATCGCAAGCAGGTGGGCCAAGAACACTAGTACCTCGACCGCGTGATGCGTTGCTACCGCTCCCTTACGGTCGCGGCTCAGTTACAGGTAGATTCCGCTACCGTAAAGAAACGGACTTCACGGTCGCGGACCTAGCATGTGAATCCCCGGATTGTAGAGGATCGATAGTCGGGGTCACCGTTTTTCCATCCAGCTTTGCCAGTACTCCTTCCACTCGACGGCCTCGCCGGCCGGGAGCACGTGAATCGGGTTCAACCCGTCGAGCATGACCGCGCTTTCGTCCGTATACTTCTTCTTCGCCTGATTCGCCAGCGCCTTCGGGTGCGGACCATGATGGATGCCGCGCGGGTGCAGCGTCGCCATCCCCGGTTTAATGTTGTCCTTGCTGAAAAAATCGCCGTCATGGTAGAAGATGAACTCGTCGTAGTCGGTGTTGCGATGGAAGAAAGGCACGTGCAGCGCGTTCTCTTCTTCTTCGAGCGGGCGCGGCAGGAACGTGCAAACCACCGCCCCCTGGGTGACGAAGGTCGTGTGCGCGCTCGGCGGCAGGTGTACGCGCGGGCTCACGATGGGCCGGATATCGCGGAGGTTGATCTTCCACACCGTGAGGTCGCCCTTCCAGCCGACCACGTCGATCGGGTTGAACGGATAGAAGACGCTCGAAAATTCGTCATCCACCTTGATGCGCACTTCCCACTCGCGCCGGTCCTCGATGGGCTGCGGCTCGGGAGTCACGATCACGCCGGGATCGTAGAGCGCATGTTGCCCGATCAACCCTTTGCCGGGCTGTTCGAATTCCGCCTTGGATTGGACGATCAAAAAGAAGTTGTCCGCCGTTGCGGGAATGACGCGGTAAGTGACCGCCCGCGGGATATTGATGTAGTCGCCCTTCTCGAAGGACAGCGGCCCGAAGTCGGTCTCGATTCTGCCCTCGCCGCGATGCACGAACACCAGCTCGTCGCCATCCGCGTTGCGGAAATAGAACGGCATCGGCTCGCCGCGGCGCGAAACGGAAAGCTGCAAGTCGCCGTTCGAGAGGAAGGCGGATGGCGCGCCGCACGGATCGGTCATGTCGGATGGCTGGAGCCGGTTCAGATCGAAGCAGTGCGGCCGAAGCTTGCCTTCAAACCGGACCCAGCCTGTCGGAGGATGCAGATGATAGAGGTGCGCGCTCTTGCCGTAGAACCCCTTGCGGCCGTGCTCCTCCTCGAAGGTTCCCTCGGGCAGGTTGACGTGCGCCTGCTCGCTGATGCGCCCCTTTTTGAGCGGATACATAGTCCCCCCTTGTCTAATTTCATTTAACCGCACTCAGCCGGACCGAGCATGAGCCGGCTCTCTGAGAAGCCGTAGGACAGCCTTGTCCGCGCATCAGTTCGCGGTTCCGGAAGCCAGACGCGCGGGTGTTCTATTGCTGGTCGTTCGGGCTAGTACCTCGACCGCGTGATGCGTTGCTACCGCTCCCTTACGGTCGCGGCTCAGTTACAGGTAGATGCCGCTACCGTAAAGAAACGGAGTTCACGGTCAAAGACCTAGCCGCGGATTGCGAATTCGGCAACGATGCCGGGCCGATGCCGACGATGAGCACCGATCCCTTTGGGCCGGTGACCTTGACATCGACGGTATTCTTGGCTTTTACCGTTACCGGAATCTTGAGCGATCGGACGGATTGAGTGATTTGGCCTGGCGTGGTCACGGGTTCGCCGTTCAGCGGAATGTCGGCGCTCTGTACCGATTTGCGATCCCGCCCGTCGCCGTTCGCAATGATCACGACGTACGGTTCCTTTGGGTTTGACGCCGTGAACGTCTCCGACCTTCCACGCATGGGGCGGAAGCCGCCCGGCCAAAAACCCGAATAGTACTCGAAGGAACCAGATAGCTTGTACGCGCCATTGACCAGCTTATAGACGTCATAGGTGTTCGGAGTGCCGTTAGCGTCGTTGCGGTAATCGACGTCTATCCGATCAACGATCTCCAGAATCCCGTCGCCGTCGAGATCGACAAAATCAGATTCATCTAGCTTTGTGCATGGTTTCCCGTTCTCGGATTCCGTCGGACTCAAGGGGACCAGTGACGAACCGTTCCACTTGAATACCCAGCCGATAGATCCTCCCCTCGCACCGGTATCACCGAATTCAACCAGGATCTCGGGGCTCCCGCTACGATCGAGATCAATCGGCGAAAGGCGGGGACGTATCCCTGTACCACAAAGGTCGAGTTCGGAGATAAGCGCTCCGCTGCTCTTCTTCAAAACCAGGATATCGGCAGAGTCGCCGTGAGGATCCGAATAGGCCGCCACGATGAAGTCCGCGTGTCCCGTTTTGTTCAAGTCGGCGGTCATAAACCCATACCTCTCCTTTAACGGCCAACTATATTCGTTCGGGTCAGCACTGCCGAGGAGACGCTGGGGAAAGGATCTCTCCACAAGCGATCTGTCGCGGGCTTCCTCCGAGCCGCTTTGCCCTCGGGCGGTGGTCTGCTGAGCCGCCAAGGGCGCGGCGACCACCAGAAATAATCCCGCCGCAACAAAACCCCGCATCCGAACCGCGCATCGTCGTCGATCTGATCGATGCATATGTTCCTGAATTCTGGCTCTTGCGCCGTCCACTACGGCCGGCGGCCGGCCCACCACTGCATCCAGATCATGACCAGATTCCAGGTGACGATTCCGGCGAACCAGATGTTGAGCAACCGCACCAGGCGCGCTTTGCGGCGAACGAAGACGGCAACGACCAGCAGGAAACCGACAATTTTGGCGATGATGAGCCCCTGAGCCGGGCCGATGTGCATGAAGTGGGCGACCACGAAATTCATCTCCTGAGCGCCCAGCCGCCATCCGAGCAGGGTCGTAATCACGTCCAACGCCTGTAGGGACGCAAAGACGACGATGGCGCGGGTGGTGAGCTCTGGCTTGCACGCGGAGGAAGAATTCATGGGAAAGGCCGCCGAGAGTGATATAGAGTGTGGCCGGCCTCGTCGCACTCATGCTTCGCGGCAGACACACCCGCATTATAGACTTTGGCATTTCGATCCATCAAAATGTGGAAACTCCGATCAGGAACTCTTCCTGACCACGCGGTTGCGCAGGATGCCTATGTTTTCGATTTCCAGCTCGATCACGTCGCCCGGCTTCACCCAGCGGTCCAGCTCGAGGCCGCAGCCCCCTCCCACGGTGCCGGACCCGATGACGTCGCCCGGATGAACGGCGTCGTCGCGGGTGAGGAACTCGATCATCTGCTCGAACTTCCAATACATGCTCGCGGAGTTGCCCTCCGACCACAGCTCGCCGTTCACGCGCGCGGCCATTCGCAGGTTGTAGGGATCGCCGGCCTCATCCGGGGTCACGAGCCAGGGTCCCAGCGCGGTCGCCCAATCCTTGCCCTTCGCCGGGCCGAGGCGCACTTTCATTTCCCGGCGCTGCATGTCGCGGGCGCTGAAATCGTTCATCACCGTATAGCCGGCAATGTACTCGTGCGCGCGTTCCGCCGGAATGTCACGGCCCTCTTTCCCGATGACGATCGCCAGCTCCAGCTCGTAGTCGAACCTCTCGGTAAACGATGGCCAGAGGACATCCTGATCGGTGCCAACTATGTTCTGATGCCCGCCCTTGTAATAGACCGGGAGCTCGTACCATTCCCGCGGCATCGGCTCGCCGCGGCGTTCGAAGCCCGCTTTCACGTGCTCCTCGAAGGCGAAGAAATCACGCAGAGACGGCGGCTCCGGAACGGGAGCGAGAAGCCGCACCTCCCCGCGATCGTAAAGAATCGTCTCACCGTCTATCCCTTCGCCGGGACCGCGCGCGACTGCCTCGAGGGTCTCCGCGGCATAACGGGCGCCGGCCGGGCCTGCCTCGAGGAACTCGAGCATGTTGTCCGGAAGGACCACCGAGGCGAGCTTGCGCGGACGCGGCTCGACCCTGTCCGACAGCAACCGCGCGCAGGCGAAGTTCAAATCCACGACCCCCGCGGCCGTCACCGCGCCCAGGCGCCGCTGGCGGCCGACTCGAGTCGAAACCTCGAAGGTGCACAATTTCATAGCGTCACGCCGCAGTCCGGTGATATTATGACGCAGAGCTGTCCCGGCACGCTGGCCGGGCTGCCGCAAGGGGAGGAAGCGCTGGATGTACACCAGACGGGACCTGGCCAGGCTTGCAGCCGGAGCGTTCGCAGCGTCGGAACTTTTGAGCGCGAAGCCAAACTCGGTGGTTCATGGCGTAATCCTCGGAGCACAGAGTTGGAGCTTTCGAGACCGGCCGCTCGAAGGCCTCATCAAGGCCATGGCCGATATAGGCCTGGGCTACTGTGAGCTGTGGCAGGGTCATATTGAGCCGGCGGACGCCACCCGCAAGGGACTTCGCGAGTGGCGGGAAAATATCGCGATCGAGGAGTTCACCGTGGTGCGCGACCAGTTCGCGCAAGCGGGCGTGAAAGTGTACGCCTACACCTACGCCTTTCGCGACGACCTTTCGGACAAGGAGATAGACCGCGGCTTCGAGATGGCGGCGGCCCTCGGCGCCAGGTACATCACTTCCTCGGCGAATGTGGATATGGCCAAGCGGGTGAACCCGTTCGCCGTCAAGCACAACATCATCGTCGGGATGCACAATCACGACAGCATGAAGCCGAACGAGTTCTCTACGCCCGCCGACTTTGCAGCCGCGATGGAGGGCAACTCCAATATCGGCGTGAACCTGGATATCGGGCACTTCACGGCCGCGAACTTCGATCCCGTCGCCTATCTGGAAAAGATGGCCCCCTCCATCGTTACGCTGCATATTAAGGACCGCAAGAAGAACCACGGCGCGAACCTGCCGTTCGGGCAGGGAGACACACCGATCGCCGGCGTGTTAAAACTCCTGGAGGCCAGGAAACTCAAGATCCCGGCGATGATCGAATACGAGTACCCGGGCAAGGACACCCTCGCCGAAGTGCGCCGCTGCTACCAATACTGCCGCGACGCGCTGAACGGCTAGCGGAGGCAGTCCTCCGGGGCTGCGCCCCTCATCCCACTGTTCCGTCGAAAAGCAGCGGGAAAAACCGCCCCGCCATCTTCTCGCCCTTGGGAATCGCCGGCACGCCATCCAGCAGCGTGGCGTCCGTGTCCGACATCACGCCATCGCGGAATGCGTTGATCAGGGTCGCGCGGCGCTGCCGGCTGCTACGGTTCGCATACGAGCCGTGTACCATCAGCGGATGATGAAAGACGCAGTGTCCGCGTTTAACCTCGCAAGGAACCGGCCGGAACTGCTCCTTCTGCTCGTCGCTCAGCACGGTCCGAATCTCGTCCATGTCGCCGGCCAATCCCGTGATCGGCAGAAGGTTCCACCGGTGGCTGCCGGGGACGTAGTGAAGGCAGCCATTGTCCACGGTGCTGTCGTCGAGCGCGATCCAACAGGTGAGGTGCGCCATGGGCTTCGTCCGATCCCAGTACGAGTAGTCCTGGTGCCAGGCCACGACGCCGCCGTGCCCGGCCGGCTTCGAGAACAGTTGATCGTGCCAGAACCGCACCGCCCCTCCCAGCAATTGCGCCGCGGGCACGAGAAATGCGGGGTTCCAGAGTATGTCGTGGAACCCGGGCGTGATGCGCCACGCGCCCAGCGCGTGAAACAGAACGTTCTCCGGGTCGCGCGACTCGTTGCTGTGGAATTCGTAAAACAAATCGTGGCCGGGATGCGCCGGGTCCGTGAGCCCGGCCAGCTCCTCGCGCAGCGCGTCCACCTGGCCGTCCGAGAGCGCGCGGATGCCCCCCACGTATCCGTTTTCATGAAAGAACCCGACCTGAGACGGGGTCAGCTCGTATTGCCGCCACTGCTCCGCGGTCTCGGGCTCTTGAAACAGGTTGCCCACGAAGTGGTGAACTTCAGACAGATCTGCAATTGATGGCATGGCGCGGAACGATCCTCCGCCCGGCATTTCCCAGGCTGTCCTAATGATATCGAAAATGCGCCCGGACTTCAGCGCGCTTCAGAGGCTGTCGAACTCCTTGCGCACGGCCGCGAAGGTCGTTCCCGTCCGGCTCGCCGCGAGGGCCCCCGCCACCCACAACGGCAACGTCAGCAGAAAAAACGCCACCAGCGAGAACCCCGTGGCCACCGTCTTGTCCACTCCGAACAGCACCAGCCCGACCACGGTGAAGAACTGGTATGTTCCGAGGTTCGCCGGCGCGCTGGGGATCACCGTTCCCAGGTGCATAATCAGGAAAATCGCGGCGCCGGCCCAGAAAGAAAGCCGCAGGCCGTACGCCCACATGATGAGCCAGAACGCCAGGGCTTGACCGAGCAGCAGCAGGAAGGACACCGCGAACGAGAGATACAACTCGCGCGATCTGCCGATCTCCCGCAAGTCCTGCTCGAGCACGCGCATAAACCTCCGGATCACATGGATTCGCGTGAACCTGGCGGGCGGTTCCGGCTCCGGGGGGTGAGCGCCCTCGCGGAAGACGATGAACGCAAACAGGACCGTGCCGGCGACCATCGCCACTCCCAGAACGTCGCTGGCCTTCAGCATCTCCGGCGGCAGTTGTTGGACGAAGATTGCGGCCACGCCCAAAGAGACCACCAGCAAGATGCCGTCGAGCAGCCGCTCGACCACCATGGATGGGAGAATTGCGGAGAAATCCGCGTCGAGCCAGCGGGCGACCAGATGCCCGCGGAGCACTTCACCAACCCGCATGGGAAGCAAGGCGTTCACGAACAGGCCGATGTAGATCGCCTCGGTGGCCTTCAGGGTGGAGACGGATCCCTTCGGCCGCAGCAGCAGTTGCCAGCGCCAGCCCTGGCACACATAGCAGATCACATCGAAGACGATTGCCAGCAATACCCAGCGCCACCGTATGCCGGCCATGCCGGCCAGCAGCCTCGGCCACTGGACATCATGGAAGATCCACACCAGGCAGATAGCGGCCACCACATAGCCGGGCACGAACTTCAATAAGCGCGAGGTGGTCACAGAGACCGAACGTTCCCCTTCACCGTTCTATTATGACGTGACTTCGAGGCGGGACGCGGACGCGTCCACCCGGTTCGGCCCTGTGCCGAAAGCCGGGTGGATGGCCGTACCTGGCGGCTACTTGGCGGCCGGGGCAGCGCTGTTCTGGGTCTTCGTGGGCTTCTTGTGGTGCTTCTTGGCGCTTGTGGTCTTCTTTTTTGCCGGCTTGGCCGATTGAGTCTGCGCCTGTCCGTTGGACGGCGCGGCCGCCTGCGTCGCGGCAAATGTCAAAGGCAGGCTGAACGCCGCTGCCAGCACTGCGATACCGAGCTTTTTCATTTTATCCTCCGTGCGAATCTTCCTGATCCGCTACACCTCCATGATGCGGTCCCGGCCCCGAAAACACGATCGCCCGCGCAGGCTAACGAAGCCGCCGAAAACGCGGGATAGGCTCCAAAATAATCGAATCCGGCGCGCTTCAGCGCGCCGCCGGGGCTAGACTGAAAGTGACGGTTATGGCCGGCCGGCAAATCACGCATGTCACGATTTTTCGGGTGCTGATCGCCGGTTTCCTGCTGGTGATTCTGCTGCTGACCGGGGCGGCCGCCGTCAGCGTGCAGAGCTTTCGGTCCATCAAGCAGAGCGTCGCGGATATTGTGGGCGCCGAGCTGGTCGCCACGCGGGTGATCGACGGCATCCAGCACGAGCAGGCGGCCCTCAGCGCGGTTTTCCTCAAGCTCTCGCGGGCTCCCGTTGGCGCGGACCGCCAGGAGGTGCTGGCCGATCTGGATGCCTCCGACCGCCGCATGGACCAGATCGACGCGGCCGTCTCCGGCACGCCCGAGGAGCCGCTCTGGGACGAATTTCAGGACTCGACCGCGGCGTTTTCGGCCGAGGCTCGCCGGCTGCTCTCGCTCGAAAAACCTCCTACGCTCCTCTCCCGGGATCTGTTCCGCCGCCACCAGGAGGCGCTCTCGATTGTCGCGAAGCTGGCCGCCCTCATCGACCAGAACACCGCCAGCGCACGCAAACAGATCGACTCGCGATCCGCGCAGCTCATCGAGCGCATGGTGGTTCTGCTGGGCGCCTGCATCCTGCTGGCGCTGCTCTGCGCCGTCCTGACCGTCCGCATGGTGCTCGGGCTGTTTCAAAGAATGGAGCGCCAGACCAGCGAGCTCAGCCGCGTCTCATGGCACCTGCTGGAAAACCAGGAAACCGCCGCCCGCCGCTTCTCGCACGAGTTGCACGATGAGCTCGGCCAATCGCTGACCGCGGTGAAAGCCAATCTCCACGCGCTCGAGATGCAGGCTGGCGGCGCCGGCGGCGGGCGCATCCAGGATTGCGCCGATCTCGTGGATCAAGCCATCCGGAACGTCCGCGAGCTTTCCCAGTTGCTGCATCCCACCATCCTCGACGATTTCGGCCTGGACGCCGCCATCCACTGGCTGGTCGAGGGCTTCACCCAGCGTACCGGCATCGAAGTGGAATACCAGCCCCAGTTCCACGGCCGCCTGGCCGACGAGACCGCGACGCACCTCTACCGCATCTGCCAGGAGGCGCTCACCAACATCGCGCGGCACTCCGCCGCCTCGAGCGTACGAATCGAGCTGCGGGAGAGTGCCGGCAAAGTGGCGCTGACGGTTTCCGACAACGGCAAGGGCCTGCCGCCCGAAGGGCCCGGCGAGCGCGGCCTGGGGCTGATCGGCATTCGGGCCCGCGCCGCCAGCGCCGGCGGGGAAGCGGTCTTCCGCTCTTCCAGGGGGCAGGGGCTGACCATCGAGGTCGAGGTGCCGGCGCGGGGAGCCGCCAAGCATGCAGAAAAAGATCCGCATCCTGTTGGCGGATGACCACGCCATGGTGCGCCAGGGATTCCGCATGATCCTCGCCGCGCAGTCCGACATGGAGATCGTCGGCGAGGCCGGCAACGGCCGCGAAGCGGTCGAGCTTTCCGAACAGCTCAAGCCCGACGTCGTCGTCATGGACGTCGCCATGCCCGAGCTCAACGGCATCGAGGCGACCCGGCGCATCACCGCATCTTCGCCCCACACCCGCGTGCTCGCGCTCTCCATGTACAAGGACTCCGTCTATGTCAGGGAAATCCTCCGCGCCGGCGCCCGCGGCTTTCTACTCAAGGACGCCATCGGCCAGGACCTGCTCGCCGCCGTGCGCGCCGTCGCGGGCGGGGAAGGCTACCTCAGCCCGGCCGTGTCCGAGGCGGTGCTCAGCGACTATCGCCGGCACGTGACCGATCCGCTGGATTTGTTGAGCAGCCGCGAGCGCGAGGTGTTGCAGATGATCGCCGAAGGCAGGACCAACAAGGAAATCGCGGCGACCCTCGATCTGAGCGTGTACACGGTGGATGCGCACCGCGGCCGCATCATGGAAAAACTCAATCTGCACAGCGTCGGTGAGCTGGTGCGATTCGCCGTGCGCAAGGGGCTGATCGACTGACCGGATGGGAGATCCAGCGGCAAGAGACCCCGCCAGCGGCTCTATCTCGTCGCCTCTCTCACACCGTTTCGCCGGGAGACGCGGGAGAACACTCGTCTTGCCCCGGAGCCCCAACCGCGGCCCTGCTGGGCCCGGCCTGCCCAGAGCCGGGCCCGCACCGGGGCCGCTTCACCTCAGCAAGCCGCCCGCGGATCGTAGCCACCCGGGCGCCACGGCGAAGGGAGGCCGCCATTCCTCGCCCGAGGACAAGTGCGCGATCGTCCGCGCGGCGCGCGAGAAGTCTTTTCCTATCCGGGACTTTGGGGACGCCAATGTGTCATCCATCGCCGCTTCGCTCAACTCGGCGTATTGGCTCGAGATCTCACAACAGACCGGGAGGCCCACAATGCCCGCTACGTCCGCTACCGCGAGGTGAAATTTCTTGTCTGGAACCCGATTCAGAATCAGCCGCACGTCCACGCGAGGCGTCCGCTTTTCGGTGAAATAGGCCGCGATTTGTCCGGCCTGGTGCAAGGCCGGCAACTCCGCCGTCGTGACCAGGAAAACGCGGTCCATCTCGTCGATCGCCGACTGAATGAACGGATTCGCGCCACTGCCGAGGTCCACCAGCACCAAACGGTATTGGGACCGCAAGAAATGCAGCGTCTCCGAAATGTTTGCCGCCGGCGGCAACTTGGCGGTTCCGGCGTATTTCGGCGCCGCCACAACGTCCAGACCGGAGCAGTTCGCCACCAGAGCCTTCCAGTAGCTCGCGTCCAGACGGTGCGTATTCGTCACCGCATCCAGGATGCTATGGCGCTGTTCCGCTCCCATCATCAACGCCACGCCGCCCCCATTCAGATCGAAATCCGCAAGCAGCAGGTTCCCCGGCATCAGCCGGCGCAATTCGGCCGCGACATGGCAGGCGATCGTGGTGGCGCCGCACCCGCCCTTGACGGACAGGAAGCCTATCACCGACCCGCCCGGAGCGCTCGATCTCTGCTTCACTGCGGAGACTTCGCCCGAAATCCGACCCAAGGCGGCGATCAGCCCGGACCGCAGCGGAGAACACAAGTAGTCGCTGCACCCGGCGCGAAAAGCGGCCAGAATCCTGTCCGCCTCGGCTGTCCTGCCGACCGCAAACACGTGGCAGTTCGGCAAAACGGACTTGATCTCGGAAATCACTGTCTCGGCCGCTTCGCCCGCTATGTCTAAGTCAAGCAGAACGGCGTTGGCATTCGCCGCCTGGAGACGCTCCATCAGCCCCTCGCGCGCGTTCAGTGTTGGAACTTCGAACGCTATGTGGACTGGAACGTCATGGATCGAACCGCGGAGCTCCGCGGACAATCCGGGATCCCTGACAATCATCGCGACCGTTAACAGGTCGGTGGGTCTCGCCGCTGGCGCCGGAAAGTATCCCCTCACAGCTTCTATCCCTCCCTCGCTGCTGACTTCATTTGTACACGCTTTGGATGCTCCGTGCAATGCTTTTGAGGCTATTAAATGCATCCTTTTGAGGGGTTTAGTCCCATTGGTAGTACTAGTACCAACTCGCATCCCACGGGTCCTGGTACCTCGAAGATTCTGAGGTGGCGGCTGCTCTGCCAGATTCCAAACCAGGCGGAAAGGCCGGAAAACACGCTGCTTGGCGTCCAACTGGTATTCGCTCGGAGAAGCGCGGTGCGCTGTCCTGCCGCCTGGGTGGAGTTTCAGAAGGTCCATAACCAACGATTCATAAATACCAGGTCGAATCCTCTATCGCACAGATAACAAATGCTTTGCTCGTGACTGCAAAAGGGTGTATAACTTAGATGAGCATCGAAATGTCAGCGGCGGCAACAGTATCCAAATCCAAAAATGCGCGCGAAGTAGATAGCCTTCTCTGGCAGCTCCATTGCGATGCTGCCGAGGCTGTGTTCTATCTCGGCGGGTTGGCGCAGGCTACGCAGTTGCTGTTGACGGCCGCCGAATTGGCACAGGGGTTCGGTCAGGGGGATCGGCGTCTCGCTGAGACGCTCAACAAGCTCGGGGTCTTGTCCTACTATGAGCGGAAGCACACTGCGGCGAAAGCTCTGGTCGAGAGATCCCTCGTCCTTCAGGCGAGAACCGGTGAGGAGGGTGTGGATCGCGCAAGACTCCTTTATAACTTGGCCGGCATCTACGACGCCTGCGGCGACCACGTCAATGCCGAGGCGACCTCCAAGCGTGCTTGCGAGGTTCTGGAGGCCTCCGCAAGCCAGGATGCCGACCTGGCCTTGTGTCTGCTTCAACTGGGAGAGATCTATCTGGCCACCGACCGTCCAGTTCTGGCGATCTTCGCGCTCCGCCGTGCTTTGTCCATCATGGAAGCGCGCCGCGTCGAGGACTGGATTACCGCCGCGATTCTTACCAGGATTGGCGATTATTACGTGATCCAGAAAAGGCCCCATGAAGCGGACCCCAACTACTGGCGCGCCCTCGAAATCAGGAAGACGCTGTTCGGCGAGGAGCCCCCTATCGTCAAGACGCTGGACCGCATCGTGTGCGTGTACTGCGGACAACGCAAGTTCTCCGAAGCCCAAGTGCTCCAGGAGTGGGCTGTTTCCATCTTGAAAAAAGCGCTCGGGCCCCAGAACCCCAGAGTGCTGGCAAGGGTCATGCAGCTCGCCGGCACAATGCGCGGGCAAGCGAAACTCGAGGAAGTACGGGAGCTGTTTCAGCTCTCCTTGCCCGTCTTTGAGGAAACGCTGGGCGACGACGACCCGCGTTTGGGCCAGATATTTGAGCACTACGCCGAAGTTCTCCGGATCCTGCGTGACAACGAGGGTGCGGTGGAATATGAGGGCCGCGCGCGTCGGATTCAAAGCACCCACAGGTTTCTCCCGCCGCTCCCGGAGGACGGCCAGATCGGCACACGGATCGACGGACTCGTCTCCTGGGCGGCCGGCGGAACCACCCCTGTGAAGTAGCGCGGCTGCTCCCGGCCCGCTTCTCTTGCACGGTTTCCTCACAGCAGACGATGTGTCAGAGAAGCGGGCTACAACTCCCAGGTTCGGAACACGTGCTGGTGCCCGGTCATGTCCACGCGCCCGCCTCGGAACCGGACGCCCTCCATTTCCAGCCGTACGCGCTGTTCCTGCGCCATCTCGTGTTTGAAGCGGATCTCGCCTCCCGCGCCGAGTACGCGCTGCCAGGGCAGGCTTTCGCCCGCCTTCCGCAGCACCTGAACCACCTGGCGGTGATAGAGCGGATAGCCCGCCGCGGCAGCCACCTGGCCATAGGTTGCGACCTTGCCGCGGGGGATCTGGCGGATCACTTTGCGGATTGCGGCCGCGCAGAACTCCGACGCCGGCTTCTTCACCAGGCGCCTCGCGATCTCCCGATGGCTGCTTCGGCGCGCCATGCATCTATTATTCTGCCGCAAAACCCGGTCTCATGAAGCGGCACGGCTCCGGCAAGATCAAGCCGGCCTGGAGGCACACCTGTCGAAGGGCGCCGCATTGAGATCCGGCGCCGTAATGAACGAGCCTGGCCCGTTGGACGAGAGCGAAGCGGGGCGCCGGGATGGACAACAGTTCGATGCGTTGGGCCGCTCGACGGAGATCTCGTGAAGCGCGCCGTCCCAGCGAGCGGTCCTTCTTCGCAATGAGCCGACGATTCGAACCTGGCAATTCCGCGCCCGGTTCGTGCAATCGGCCTTCAGAGCCTCCCTCATGCGGGCTGCAAGCACGCCAGGCCGAAGGTTCAAGATCATCCCTTGCGCGGCGGACACGATTTCCGGCGTTGTGGACTCCATGTGCGTGCGGAAAACGGCCGTCAACGGAAGACGCGCTATCCCCGAATCCACGAATCGCGACCGGCGCGAGACGAAGCTCGCGGTCCGTTGCGGAATCATACTCCGGGCCGGTTGCTCTTCAACTGGCCGGGCGCCCGGTTGAGGATCTTCGCGCCGGCGTAGCTCAAGCGGCCGTGCACCGGGCAGCTTACAGTCACCACCACAACGTGCCGCGGCAGCTCTCCGACGAACGCTTCGAACAGCTTGCCGGTTCTGTCCATCCCCGGAAGAAGCACGAGCATCACAGGACGATTCGGCGACACTCAACTCCGGCCGGAGGGAGGGAAAACTTGCGGCGTCGCCTGTCCGGACGGGCGATACTGTATATCTATGCCCTTTGCTTCCATCCGGGAGGCCATCGAGGATATTCGCGCCGGCCGAATGCTCGTCGTTGTGGACGACGAAGACCGTGAGAACGAAGGCGATCTCACGGTGGCCGCCGAAAAGGTCACGCCCGAGATTATCAACTTCATGGTCACCCACGGCCGCGGACTGGTGTGCCTGTCTCTGACCGCCGAGCGTTGCGAGGAGCTGCAGTTGCCGCCCATCGCCCAGCGCAACACCTCGCGCTTCGGCACGGCGTTTTGCGAAACCGTGGATGCGCGGGAGGGCGTCTCGACGGGTGTGTCGGCCGCCGATCGCGCGCGCACTATCCGCGTGGCGATCGACCCGAAGACCCGGCCCGCGGACCTGGCGCGGCCCGGCCATATCCTGCCTCTGCGTGCCCGCGAAGGCGGCGTGCTCGTGCGCGCCGGCCAGACCGAAGCCGCCGTCGACCTGGCGCGTTTGGCCAGCCTGGCGCCGGCCGGGGTAATTTGCGAAGTCATGAACGCGGACGGCTCGATGGCGCGCGTTCCGCAACTCGAGGAATTCTGCCGCTGCCACGGCCTCCGGATGATCTCGGTCGCCGGGCTGATCCGCCACCGCCTGCAGCATGAGCGCTTCGTGCGCCGCCTCGCCGAAGGTTGTCTCGAGACCGAGTTCGGCGAGTTCCGCACCATAGCCTATGCGACTTCGACCGATCCGGAAACGCACCTGGCGCTGATCCGGGGCGAGCTGGCGGGCCGGGAAACCACGCTCGTGCGCATGCACGCGCGCTGCGCTTACGGCGACACTTTCGGCGCGCGCACCTGCGATTGCCAGAGGATTATTCGCAATTCGCTCGAGCGCATCGCCGCCGAGGGCGCGGGGGTCCTGGTCTACCTTCACCACACCGGCCCCGGACTCACTATCCTGCCGGGAGCGGAAGGCCTGGATCGGCTGGTCACGCATCCGCGCGACTTCATGAATTACGCCAGCGCGGACGGCCAGAGGCTGCTGCAGTATGAGACCGGCATCGGCGCGCAGATCCTCTCCGACCTCGGCCTGCGCACCATCCGCCTGCTCACCAACCACCCGCGCAAGGTTGTCGGGCTCGAAGCGTTCGGCATCCGCATCGCCGAGCGCGTCCCGGTCTAGCGCCTCGACCGCGTGATGCGTTGCTACCGCTCCCTTACGGTCGCGGCTCAGTTACAGGTAGATTCCGCTACCGTAAAGAAACGGAGTTCACGGTCGAGGACCTAGTACCTCGACCGCGTGATGCGTTGCTACCGCTCCCTTACGGTCGCGGCTCAGTTACAGGTAGATTCCGCTACCGTAAAGAAACGGAGTTCACGGTCGAGGACCTAGCGCCTCGACCGCGTGATGCGTTGCTACCGCTCCCTTACGGTCGCGGCTCAGTTACAGGTAGATTCCGCTACCGTAAAGAAACGGAGTTCACGGTCGAGGACCTAGCGCCGCCGGCTAACTCGTCTTCAACATCTGCTTGATTGCCCGCGTCGCCTGGCGGATGCGGTGCTCGTTCTCGACCAGGGCGAAACGGACGTGGCCCTCTCCCAGTGGTCCGAAACCCGTGCCCGGTGATACCGCGACCAGCGCTTTTTCGAGCAGCAGTTTCGAAAACTCGAGCGCCCCCAGGTGGCGGAACGGCTCCGGTATCCTGGCCCACACGAACATCGATCCGCGCGGCGGCGCGACCACCCAGCCGGCGCGCTTCAGGCCGTCGATGAGCACGTCCCGGCGCTTCTGATAGACGGCGCAAATCTTCCTGGTCTCGTCCTCGCACTCGCGCAGCGCAACGATCGACGCAATCTGGATCGGCTGGAAAGCGCCGTAATCCAGGTAGCTCTTGATTCTGGCAAGCGCCCCAATCATTCTCGAGTTTCCCAGGCAGAACCCGATGCGCCATCCCGCCATGCTGTAGCTCTTCGACATGGAGAAGACTTCCACCCCTACTTCCTTCGCCCCTTCGACCTCGAGCAGGCTGGGCGGCTTGTAGCCGTCGAAGCCGAGGTCCGCGTAGGCGAAGTCGTGGACCACCATCGCGTCATGTTCCCGCGCCATCCGCACCAGCTCGCGGAAAAAATCCAGCTCCACGCAAACCGTGGTCGGATTGTGCGGGAAGGAAACGAGAATCAGCTTGGGCTTCTGGATCGAGGTTCGGAACAGGTCCGAGAGCCGGCTCAGGAATTCATTCGGATCCTCGACCGGCAGCACGCAGGATTGGCCCTCGGCCATGAGCACGCCGTACTGGTGAATCGGGTAAGCGGGATTCGGCGAGACCACCGGATCGCCTGGGCCGACCACCGCAAACAACAGGTGCGCCAGCGCATCCTTGGCGCCCATCGTGACGATCACCTCTTTGTCGGCGTTCAAGTCAACGCCATAGTTGGCCTTGTACCGTTTGGCGATCTCTTCTCGCAGCCGCGGAATGCCGCGGGAAATCGAATAGCGGTGGTTGCGGGGATCCTGGGAAGCCTCGATGAGCTTCTGGACCACCACTGAAGGCGTGGCGCCGTCGGGATTGCCCATCCCCAGGTCCACCACGTCGAACTGCTGGGCGCGCAACTGCGCCTTCCTCTCGTTCACGGCTGCGAACACATAGGGCGGCAGCTTCCGGATGCGGTAGAATTCCTGTCCACTAGCGAGCATAGTTTCTCTATTTTACGCACGCTGAGGGACCCGCCTGGAGCCGGCTGGGGGACGCCGGGCCCCATGGCAGCGCTCACGGCAGCGCTCACGGCCATGATAACACCTGTTTTTCCAGTCAGTTGCAAGGATCGTCCGACTTCCAGGGACGAAACTGAAAAAACACGCAAACCGGTGTTGCGTACCTCGAACCCGTTTTGCTATTCTTTAAGGCGAACGCGGACAGGCGAGTGCAGGCCGGAAGTACGGGAGGCCACGCGACTTCGCCATGTTACGGTAGTCAGCCGTTCAGAAGTGCTCACCTGCGGTAGGGTCCCCGGCTCTTGCGCGGAACGCTGTGGTGTGGTAATGTGGATGAACGGCAGTAGAGAGTAGAGAGTGGCCTGGTGCGAGCGATCGCATCGGGAGGCGGCAAGCCTTCCCAGCTCTTAATTAATTCGCAATTTTCTCGGCCGGTTTCGTCTGCGCTCAAAATGCAGAGCGTGGCGAACTGCGGTCAATATGGCTTTGAGGCCAGCGGCGAGGTTCGGCTTCTTCGGATCCCGGGCGCGTCGCATAGATCCTTGAAAATCTGGTTGGACGCAAAGTTTGAACCTTCGTTGAGTTCGAGTTTTACCGAGGCGATTCAGTCTCAAACAGATCAAACGAGAGTTTGATCCCGGCTCAGAATCAACGCTGGCGGCGCGCTTAACACATGCAAGTCGAACGAGAAAGGGGAGCAATCCCCGAGTAAAGTGGCGTCCGGGTGAGTAACACGTGGGTGATCTACCCTTTGGTGGGGAATAACCCTGGGAAACCGGGGCTAATACCGCATAACTCCGGGAGGAGAAAGCCGAAAGGCGCCGAAGGAGGAGCCCGCGGCCGATTAGCTTGTTGGTGGGGTAACGGCCCACCAAGGCCAAGATCGGTAGCCGGCCTGAGAGGGCACACGGCCACACTGGCACTGAAACACGGGCCAGACTCCTACGGGAGGCAGCAGTGGGGAATCTTGCACAATGGGGGAAACCCTGATGCAGCGACGCCGCG
>Ga0326727_10003835_pt1 | contig 46955 bp, 33 predicted proteins | sample MB2enrmetagenome_FD_207643 | JGI IMG/M metagenome (GOLD analysis project Ga0326727, IMG submission 207643) | Lab enriched peat soil microbial communities from McLean, Ithaca, NY, United States - MB29MY | ecosystem: Environmental > Terrestrial > Soil > Wetlands > Peat | place: USA: New York... | reverse complement strand
CGACGAAAACGAACTTTGCCTTTATGCATTCCCCCGCAGGGTAAGAAACGTGGGTCGGGTTGTCCCGCAAATAGTGCTAACCCTTCAAGTGCTAGGTAGTTGGGCAGCAGGACGGACGCGCCCTACGTACTCCCTCGCGTCGGCTGGTCAAATGCCCCAACCTGCGCGATGTTTGCTCGACGCCCGTAGATGATGAAGACAATGAAAAGCACTGCGACTCTGCTGGCGGCCCTCGGCCTGATTTTGACCGCGCCGCCCACTCCGGCCCTAGGGGCCAGCGCCAACCTCCAGTTGGCACGCCAGCTTAATCAGGCCTTTGTTGAGGTCGCGGAAAGCGTTTGCCCGGCAGTCGTCGTCATCACCGTAGTGCAGAAGCCCGCTGCCGCGGCTCTTAATGACGGCTCGGACGGCCTGTTTGACTCGCTACCGCGCGAGTTCTGGCGTTACTTTCACCGACAGTTCGAGCAGCAGTTTCCCGAACGGGTGCGCGGCGAAGGCTCCGGCGTCATCGTCCGCCCAGACGGCTACATCCTCACCAACAGCCACGTGGTCGAGGACGCGCAAAGCATACAGGTCCGGCTTCGGGATGGCCGTAGCTTCCCGGCGAAACTGCGCGGACTGGACCGGCAGTCGGATTTGGCCGTCATCAAGATCGAGGCGGCTCGGCTGCCCGTCGCCGTGCTGGCGGACTCAGCCAAGACGCGTGTGGGCGAATTCGCCATCGCTATCGGCACGCCGTTCGACCTCGACTACACCGTGACGTTCGGCCATGTGAGCGCCAAGGGCCGGTCGAACGTGCTGCAAGGGAATGGTGCCGTGGCGATGGATCAGGATTTCATCCAGACCGACGCGCTCATGAACCCGGGCAACAGCGGCGGCCCGCTGGTGAATATTGACGGTGAAGTCATTGGCATCAATACCCTCATCCGGGGTATGCATAGCGGCATCGGCTTCGCCATCCCCAGCAGCCTCGCCAAGGAAGTCTCGGACCAGCTCATCGCCGAGGGCAAGTTCACCCGGGCCTGGCTCGGGATTGGGATCCGAGCCCTCCGCGACGACCCGGACCTGGGTGAGACGGTTAGGGGCGTGGACGACGGCGTCGTCGTTCAACAGATTGTTCCTGGGGGGCCAGCCTCAAAATCCGATCTGGAGCAGGGTGACATCATAACGGCTGTGGACGGGCGGCAGGTGGCCACCGCTCAGCAGCTCCGCGGCGAGATCCGCTGCAAGAAATTCGGCCGGCCAGTCACACTGGATGTGTATCGGTCCGATCTCACCGGCCATGGCGAAATGGTCCAGGTGCAGGTCCGGCCCGCCGAATGGGTTGAGCCGGCCACCTCCCTCGCCGCCGCCCGGCGTAGCCCTGCTGAGAGCACCGCAACCGGCCTGGGCGTCACGGTCCACCTGCTCACCCGCGAACTGGCCAAGCAGTTCCGGTTGGACCTGACCCAGGGTGTGGTCGTCGTAGCGGTTGACAAAGGCACTCCGGCCGCGCGCAAGGGAATCAAGCCCGGCGACATCATCACCTCCATAGATCAGCAGGCCGTTGCCAACCCGCAGCAATTCCGTGACGCGCTGAACGGTGCCGACCTGAAAAAGGGTGTCGCCTTTAAGCTCTTAAGCGGCAGCGCCGCCCGCGTCGAGGTCCTCAAAGAGCCCGAGGAATGACCAGAATGGCGCTTAGTTAAGACCCAGCAATAGCGGTGGCGCTCGAACCGTTTTTTGGAGGGTCAAGGTGCGTTTCTGCGGCGGCACCCACCAAACTGCTGAAAAGCCGGGTGTCGTCCCCTTGTCCTGCTGCGAGGCTATTCCTGCAATCCCGCACCCGACCGTCCCGCGGGCCCCACCGGAGTCTCGCCGTAGTACCTCCGTTGCACTAACGGAGGTACTACGGCGAGACTCCGGTGAGGCTACGGACGTGTCAGCGGGCGGCAGGGGAGGCTGAGGCGCCCATTACCCCGAGAATAGCCCGATTCGTACCAATATGCACCAGGGAGGATATAGGGACAGAAGACGACTGGGCGCCTGCCAACCGGGTTTTCAACCTCAGTGGTATCCCAAAGGGTACGGGCGTTTCCACCCAAAACAGCGAAAAGCCCAGTGCTGATCGGTAAGTCGCTGTGGTCTAGAGATATACACGTCAACTAAGCGCCATCCACGACTGTCCAAGTTTCACGCCTCATGCTTTCTCCTCTCAGCTTTTCAGCCTTCTAGCGTTTTCCCTAAGCCCTGTAATCCGTAATCCCGTGGTCCCGTACTCCCCCCTCCTTATCCGATTGCAGTTTCTCGCCCGCTTGGCTATTAAACCGCCATGCGATTTATCGCCAGCGTCATCGAGAAACTACAGCGGCATCCGAAGCGGATTGTCTTCCCGGAAGGCACTGAGCCGCGCGTACTCCAAGCCGCTCGCCAGTTCTATGCCCTGCGACTCGGGATCCCGATTCTCCTGGGTGACCATGCTCGGATCACCGAGGCCGCCGAAGCCCGGAACATTTCCCTCGAAGGCATCCGCACGATCAACCCCGCCGAAAGCGAGGACGTAGATAACTTCGCGCGCCGCTTCGAGTTGTTGCGTCACTACACGGGCCATCGCATCCAGGACTTTGAGGCCCGCGAGGCCGTGCGACAGCCTAACTACTTCGGCGCAATGATGCTCGCCATGCACCAGGCGGACGGCTTTGTCGCTGGCGCCCGCCAGATTACCGCCAGCGTCCTCCGACCTCTGTTTCAGACCATCAAACCCGCTCCGCAGACCAGCACCGTCACCAGTTGCCTGGTGCTGGAACTTGAAGACTCGCGCTTCGGCGAAAATGGCGTCCTGTTCATGGCGGATTGCGACGTCGTGGAAGATCCCTCGGTTGAGCAGCTTGCCGATATTGCCGTGTCCACCGCCCAACTGGCCCGGCACCTCCTCGGCGTTCGCCCGCGCGTCGCCTTGCTCTCCTTCTCCACCAAAGGCAGCTCCACCCATCCTTCGGTGGGCAAAGTCCAGGCCGCCACCGCGCTCGCCGAACGAAAGGCCCTGGAACGAAACCTCGACGCCGACTTCGATGGCGAACTCCAGGTGGACACAGCGTTGGTCCCCGAAATTGCCGCCCGCAAACTGCCCGACAGTAAACTGGGCGGTAGAGCGAACGTCTTGATCTTTCCCGACCTCAATGCCGGCAACATCGCCGGCAAACTCGCCCGCCTTGTGGCGCGTGCCAACGCCTACGGCCACATCCTGCTCGGGTTGGACCGCCCCGCCGCCGACGTCTCCCGTGGGTTGAATGCCCACGACCTCCTCGGCGTCGCCGCTATCGTCGGCGTCCAGTCGGTTGACTACCAAAAGCTCTACCCGGGCGCCGGCGAGAAGTTGCCGGGCGAATAGGAAAACATCATTTACACCTAAGAATTAAGAACTTAGAATTTAAAGCTTAACACTCAAGACTCCCTATGCCCCTCCCGTATCCCACCAACGCGAACCTCCAGGCGGTGCCGGTTTATCAACCCGGCCGCCCCATCGAGGAAGTCGCCCGCGAGCTTGGGCTGCCCGCCGATGACATCATCAAGCTCGCCTCGAACGAAAACCCCCTCGGCCCCTCGCGCCTCGCGCTCGCCGCCATGCGCCAGGCACTGGCCCAAGCTAATCTCTACCCCGATGGCAATGCTTTCTACCTCAAGCAAAAGCTTGCCGCCAAGCTCGGCCTGACGCCCGCCCATCTCATCCTCGGCAACGGTTCCAATGAAATTCTCGAATTCGTCGGCCACGCGCTTATCGCCCCCGGCGCCGAAGTCGTCGTGTCGCAGTATTGCTTCGCGGTCTATCCCATCGTTACCGCTTTATTCGGCGGGAAGCTGGTCATCGTGCCCGCCAAAGACTACGGCCACGACCTCGACGCCATGCTCGCCGCCATTACGCCTGACACGCGGGTCGTAATTGTGGCCAACCCCAACAACCCGACCGGCACCAGCGCCCACCGTGAAGACCTTGTCCGGTTCGCGGCCGCCGTGCCCGAGAACGTCGTGCTCGCTCTCGACGAAGCCTACCAGGAGTTCCTGGACGAGCCGCCCGAGCTGCTGCCCGACATTCGCAGCGGCCGGAAACTCAACCTGCTCCTGCTGCGGACCTTCTCCAAGATTTACGGCCTGGCCGGCCTGCGCCTCGGCTACGGCATCGGCCACCCCGATTTGATTGCCGAGTTCGAGAAGATCCGACAGCCTTTCAACATCAATTCGGTTGCGCAGGCGGGCGCGCTGGCAGCGCTGGACGACACCGCCCACGCGCAGAGGACCCGACGGATGAACTCCCGCGGCCTTAAGCTTTACGCGCGCGCCTTCCGCAAGCTGGGCTTGGAATTCATTCCTTCCTCGGCTAATTTCATCCTGGTCCGTGTCGGAGACGGCCAGCGCGTGTTCAACGAAATGCAGCGGCTGGGTGTCATCGTCCGGCCTATGGATGGCTACCAGTTGCCCGAATGGGTCCGCATTTCCGTCGGGAGGCCCAAAGAAAACCAGCGCTGCCTGGCAGCCCTCCAGTCGGCCCTCGCCAAACCCGAGCCGTCCGTCCTCCAATCTTAATCCAACTCGAACGTGAAACTGACCGACCTGCGGGGCATTCTCCAGTACATCCCCCAATTCCGCGAGAAGACGTTCATCATTAACGTGGACGGCGCGATCATCACCGACGAGAACTTCGCCAACATCCTGGTGGACATCGCCGTGTTGCGCTCTCTGAGTATCCGCATCGTGCTCGTCCACGGCGCCTCCGCCCAAATCCGAGCCCTGGCCGCCGAACAACACATCACCCCCTCCAACCTCGATGGGACCGGCGTTACTGATGAAGCCACCCTCAACCTCGCTCTGACCGCCGCCAACCGTCTAACCCACGAAATCCTCGAAGGCCTCTCGGCAATTGACTTGCGCGCCGCCTGCACGAATTCCGTCATTGCCCATCCTGTCGGCATTCTGCACGGCGTGGACCACCTCTTCTCCGGCAAGGTCGAGCGCGTGGATGTCGAGATGCTCCAGCAACTCCTCGACCATGGTATCGTCCCCGTCTTGCCCCCACTAGGTTTTGACGGCGAAGGCAAGACCTACCGCGTCAACTCCGACGGCGTCGCCTTGGCCGTCGCCGAAGCCCTCAAAGCCGCCAAGCTCATGTTCATCACCACGCATGACGGCATCCGCGTCGGCGACCGGGTCATTCGCCAAATGCCCGTTTCCGACCTCGAATCCGTGCTCGCGCTCCAGAAGGACGACGTTCATCCCGACCTCCTTTCCAAGGCCATCCATGCCGCCGCCGCCTGCAAGGCCGGTGTCCCGCGTGTCCATGTCATCAATGGTTCCGTCGAAGAAGGGCTGCTCGCCGAGGTCTTCACCAATGAGGGCGTCGGCACCCTCATCTACGGCAACCAGTTCCAGCAGATTCGCCGCGCGCTCAAGAAGGATGTCCGCAGCATCCTCAACCTCACCAAGCGCTCCGTCGAAACCGAAGAACTCGTCAAGCGGACCCGCTCGGCCATCGAAAAGCACCTTGGCGACTACTACATCTTTGAGATTGATAGGAACCCAGTCGCCTGTGTCGCCCTCCATACCTGGCCCGACCTCGGCAAAGGCGAACTCGCCTGCCTCTACGTCAGCCCCGCCCACGAAAACCAAGGCATCGGCCGCAAGCTCGTCCAGTTCGTTGAGAATAAGGCCCGGGAGCTGGGCCTTAACGAACTCATCGCACTCTCGACCCAAGCCTTCACCTATTTCCAGTCCAAGGGCGGCTTTGTCGAGGGCAGCCCCGACGACCTCCCGCCTGCCCGGCGCGAGAGATACGACCAAAGCGGCCGCAACTCGAAGGTGCTGATAAAGAGACTTAACTAACCGGCCATTCCCCGGGCTCGGACAGGCTCATGCGAAACATCGTCTTCCAAGCCCTGGCGGAAGCGGCGCGCAACAGTGATCCAGTCGCGCTCGGCATCATCACCAGCGTTAAGGGATCCAGCCCCCAGAAACTCGGCGCCAAGGCGTTGTTCTACGCGGATGGGCGCATCGTGGGGACGCTGGGCGGCGGTTGCCTCGAGGCCGAGATCCAGCATCGCGCCGTTCAATCCTTGCGCACAGGCCACGGGATGACGTTCGATCTGCTGCTGGATCACGATTTCGGTTGGGACGACGGCCTGATGTGCGGCGGCAAGGTGTGCGGGCTGATCCTGCCCAATGCGCAACGCGCAGGGGAGCAGTTTTGGAGCGAGCTGGCCGGGAGGAACCAGACGATGTCATGGGGAGTCAAAGACGACTACTCCATCACTGTTCTTCACAGCGGCGTCTCCGCAGAACGCCGCAAGCTCGAGGAACCTCAGACGGCGGCGTTCTGCCAAGACTCCCCCATGCCGAATTGGCTTTACCAGGAGACAGTCACCGCGCCCTGCGCGTTGTGGGTTGCCGGCGCGGGGCACATCGCGCAGGCGGTCGCCCCCCTGGCGTTGCAGTTGGACTTTGCCGTGACGGTGTTCGACGACCGGCCCGCGCTGGCCAATCACCAGTTCTTCCCACGCGAAGTCAGTCTGCGAGCCGATGTTTGGGAAAAGCTGCTGGTGTTGCCGCTGCCGGTCGCGCCGAGTTTCGGGCTCATCGTCACCCGCGGGCATCGGCACGACGCCCTCGTGCTCAAGGAGTGGATTCGCCGGCCATTCCAGTTCTTGGGCATGATTGGGAGTGCGCGCAAGGCCCGCACCATCTTCGAGCGTTTCACGGAGGAGAAGCTCGCTGCACCGGAAGAACTGCGGCGCGTGGCCTGCCCGGTGGGGGTCAAAATCCGCTCGCAGAGCCCTCAAGAAATCGCCGTGAGCATCATGGCCCAGTTCATTGATAAGCGAGCCGAACTGGTGCATCAGATTTGACCGCACAGGTCACACAGATCTCATAGCCTCCTTGCGCTGCATTATCCATCCAAGTCCGCGCAGCCTGCGCAAATCTCTGGCGCCCTCGCACATCGGCTATTGGCTATTGGCTATTTGCCCTTTTCACTTGCGACTGTGCCTTGCTGTGTTCTTTGCGGTTCGTCTCCACCGGCTGACGCCGTTCCTGGATGGCCATGAAGATCGTCTCACAGGTCGCCGGGACTGGGAGACGCACTTCGCCGCCAGGCGGACCAAAGGCGGCGACGGCGTCGCGAATGGCCTCGCGCACTGAAATCGCCAGCATGAACGGCGGCTCGCCCACTGCCTTGCTGCCATAGACAACAATCTTCCGCCACGAATACGCCGCCTGCGTGGCGAGCCGAGCCGCCTGAGTCTGGCCCTTTGGGTGGACCGAAGCCGTGCAATGACCTTGCCCGCTGCTCTGCGCGCGTCCAGGGACGAAGGGCGTGCTCTAGGTGAGAACGATCTTGTCGCCCGCTTTCAAGGTCACAATGGCCTTCTTCCAATTCGACGACTGGCCGGCCTGTTTGGTGCGCTGACGGCGGAACTTGCCGCGCACGTTAAGCGTATTCACCTTGGTCACTTTGACCTTGAACAAGTCCTGCACCGCCGCACGGATCTGGGTCTTGTTCGCCCTCGGGTCAGCCATGAGGGTGTACTGGTTGAACTTCTCGCCCTGCCGCGTCCCCTTCTCGGTTAGACGCACGGTCCGGATGATTTCAAAAGAGTTCATGCTATTCCTTGACTAAGCGCGCTTCGAGTTGCTCGAAGGCACTCCGGGTGAACACCAGCTTGTCGGGGCGCAGCACGTCGTAGGTGCTCAACACATCGCTCGTCGTCAGCGCCACATCCGGCACGTTGCGCGAGGCTAGCATCAGATTCTTGTCCGCCGCTTGCGCCACAATCAGCGCGCTCCCTTTCAGCTCCAGCGCCCCCAGCAGACCTGTGAACTCCTTCGTCTTGTGCGAGCCCAGCTTCAGTTCGTCCACCACCACCACGTCGCCGGCACGCAGGCGTTCGGAAAGCGCCTTGCGCAACGCGAGTTGCTTGGTCTTGCGCGACACCTTCTTCCCGAAATCGCGCGGCCTGGGTCCGAAGACCACACCGCCCCCGCGCCACAGCGGTGATTGGAATGAGCCCGCCCGCGCCCGGCCCGTGCCCTTCTGCCGCCACGGCTTCTTGTTGGTGCCCGCGACCTCGCCGACGTTCTTGGTGCAAGCCGTGCCCATCCGTTGCGCCGCCTGGTATGCAACCACAACGTCGTGAACCGCTTGCGTGCCTTTCCCGTCTTCGATGAGCGGGAATGTCACCTCCAGCTCCCCCTGGTTGTTTCCTTTGGTATCTTTAATCGTAAGCTTCATGGCAGCACTCTACTTCTTCTTGCCGGCGCTCTTCTTGATGTTCTCCGCCCGCTCCGCATGCGGTCGCCAGCCCTTGGGGCGTTTCTTGGATTCACGAATGACCACATAGTCGCCATTCGAACCGGGGATGGCGCCCTTGATCAACAACACATTGTCCGCCTCGCGGACCTGGATGACCTGCAAGTTCTGCGCCGTCCGCCGCACTTGGCCCATGTGCCCGGGCATCTTCATCCCGCGCATGACGGTGCCCGGAAACAGACGCTGGCCAATGGCGCCCGAGCGGCGATGCCACCCCTTGGCGCCGTGGGTGCTGTCGCCCCCGCGGAACGCATGCCGGCCCACAACCCCCTCAAAGCCGCGCCCCTTGGTGCAGCCGATGGCGTCCACGTAATCGCCGGGAGCAAAAAGCCCCGGGCCGACCACGTCGCCGGGTTTCACTTCCTTCGAGAAGTCGCGGAACTCAAGGATGCGCTTCACGGGAACGCCGTTGAACTTCTTGATGTGGCCCAGTAGCGGCTTGGTGACCCGCTGTTCCTTCTGGTCGCCAAAACCAAGCTGCACGGCGCTGTAGCCGTCGCTCTCCTGCGTTTTGCACTGCAGGACGCGGTTCGGGCCGGCGAGCACGATGGTCACCGGGGTCATCACCCCTTTCGCGTCATAGACGCGCGTCTGGCCCAGTTTCTTTCCTAGTAATCCGAGTGGCATAAACAAAAAATGGGTTAGTGGATTAGTGGGTTAGTGGATCAGCGGAGCAGTGAGGCGCCCAACCCGGGTCATGCCATCAATCCAACAATCCATCAATCCATTCATCCGTTGGTTCATATCTTGATGGTGATGTCCACGCCCGCCGGCAGGTTGAGCTTCTTCAACTCGTCCACCGTCTTCGCGGTCGGCTCGATAATATCAATCAGCCGCTTGTGCGTCCGTTGCTCGAAAGTCTCCTGTGACTTCTTGTCCGCATGTGGCGAGCGCAGTACAGTGAACCGCTCGATGCGGGTCGGAAGCGGGATGGGCCCGGCGACACGTGCTCCCGTGCGTTTGACGGTGTCCGCTATGTCGCGGGCGGATTGGTCAATGACCCGATGGTCATAGGCCTTCAGTCGGATACGAATTCGTTGTCCAGCCATACAAAGAACAATTGTCTGTTTATGGTTTAGTTAAAATCACTCGCTCCCCGGTTCCCGGGAAACGGAGCGCGGAATATATCAGATGCGATGCCCTGCGCAACAGGTTTCTCAAAGAATTTTGCGCGCTGCTTTCCGCGGTCGTCGCGCTGTCTCGTCGCCTGGCAAGATCAGCCGCGGCCTGCCGCATGTAGCCCGGCGCCCCCGGCTCGCCAAGGGCATCCCGGACGCGCCTGTCCTCTCCGGCCAAAGTCAAGCACGAAACCAGCCTTCCCTCGCTCGCCCAAACGGCAGCCTAAAGCCCTCGCCTTCGCGCAACCCAGGTAGGGACGCTTCGCCGAAGCTTCCGCGTTCGCACTTGCGCGCACCCCTCGGCGAACTGTCCCCACCGAACTTGACTCCTCCCCGCAGCCTTCCCATCCCCGCCTCACCCGACAAGCAACGCTTAGGCTGGCCTGGAATCACGCCCCCGTCCCACGCTGCCGCCCCGCCTGTAATACGCTTTCAACACGCTTTGGACTGCCTGGAGCTTCCAGAGTTCCCTAATAGATCCCTAATAACTCCATAATAGTTCCATGATAGCTCCATGATAGCTCCCTGATAGCTCCCTAATAGCTCCCTGGTAGTTCCATAATAGACCCATAATAGATCCAAGATAACAATGCCAACGCAACACGTTTGGCGGCCGGAGTGTAGCCGCACGGGCCCCTGCTTTGCGGCTTCGGCGCCGCGAACTGCGCCCGGCGGCTCAGACGGCCTTTCTAACGACTGGACACCTTCGCGCCCTTCTCTTATTCTGGCGGCGTGCCCTCGTGGGCCGTGACTGTTCCTGATTTCGTTGTATGGAAGAACCTCCGCCGGTCTTGGATTCACCACCGGAAGCGCCGCCGCCGCCCGCGATGTCTCTCGCGGCCCGGATGCTGAATGTCTTTGCGGTCCCTGGCGAGGTTTTTGCCGAAGTCAAGACCAGCCGCATTTGCGTCGCGAACTGGCTTGTCCCGGCCCTCCTATCGGCGGCGATCTCTGTGCTCGCCGCGATCCTTGTTGTGTCGCAGCCGGCCTTTCGACAGCAGATGCACGACTTGACGGAACGAGTGGCCAAGGCACTCGACCAGAAGGTCAAGGCCGGCAAAGTTAAGCAGGCCGATGCAAACCGCGCCTTGGCCCAATTCCGGGCCATCATGGAGCCGGACTCGCTCAAGGTCCTTCTGAGCACAGCCGCCGCCCTGGCCGGTCTCGCGCGTGTATTTTGGTGGGCCTTTCTTCTCTGGCTTCTGGGCCGGCGGTTTCTGAAAGTCCAATTGGGCTATCCCAAAGCCCTCGAATTGTCCGGGTTGAGCTTGATGATCAGCGTCTTGGGCACAGTCGTGATCCTGCTGCTGATGGTCAACCTGCCCAGCCTGTTTGCCTCTCCCAACCTGGCCTTGGCCGTCAGCGACTTCGACGCCAGCCGCAACAGCCCCCTCCTGCTGGGCGCCGCCAACGTTTTTTCCTTCTGGTTCTTGGGCGTGCTGTCGGTTGGACTGGCCAAGCTCGCCGCCGTGCCGTTCCTGCGGGCCGCGTGGTTCGTCTTCGCCGCCTGGCTCATCCAGGAATCCTGTTTCGTTCTCCTGGCAGGAGCTTTTGGGCTGTTTGCACTATAGCTGGACAACCAGGCGCGCTTCTGACATTCTTGGCGCGTAGGTATTGGGCCGCGTTCAAACCCGAATTCAGTTTATGGAAGAACCTCAATCAACTCAGGAATCGCTGCCGGAAGCGCCGCACTCGCCCACCATGTCGCTTGGGGGCCGGTTGCTCAACGTATTCGCCACCCCGGGCGAACTATTTCAGGAAATAAAGACCGCCCCCGTCTCCACCGCCAACTGGCTGGTGCCCGCCTTGATCCTCATCCTCGTAAGCTGGGTGGCCGTCTGGGCGATCTTCTCCCAGCCCGCGATCAACCACCAGTTGAGCGAAGTCACCGAGCGGGCCATCCAAAAGCAGATTGACCAAAATCACATGAGCGAGCAGGACGCCGAGCGGGCCCGCGCTATGGGCGAAAAGTGGGCCGGCATCAGCGCCAAGATTGGCTCCGCCCTGGCCCCGGTCATCGGCGGCCTGGTCACGCCCTTTTTCTGGGGCCTGATTGTCTGGGGCGTGGGCGTCGGCCTCCTGAAGGCCAACTTCCCCTATATGAAAGCAGTGGAAGTCGTTGGCCTCGCAAATATGGTCAGCGTGCTCGACGTCATCGTAAAGACCCTGCTTATCGTTGGCCTGGGCAACCTCTACGCCGCGCCAAGCCTCATCCTGCTGGTCAAGGAATTCGATCCCCAGAACACGGTTCATTCGCTGCTCGCCCTTGTCAACGTGATGACCTTCTGGCTTCTGGCCGTGCGCGCTATGGGCTTGGCCCGGCTCACCGGCGTCTCCTTCATCAAGGCCGCCCTGTGGGTCTTCGGCATCTGGGCGGGGTACACCGGCCTGCTGATCGGACTCGCATCCGTGGCCAAGGTCGCGCTGAAGCATGTCACCGGATGAGGCCGCCGGCGGGCACCCCTTCGCACGGCCGCCCTGCGACCGGAACCGCCTCTTTCTGCGAAACAAAACCCTCCCAACAATGTCTGATTAACTGACGAAAATGGCAAAGTCCAAAAAGCGCAGAAAGGTCCTCGTCTTCTCGATCATCGCGGCTGTCCTGGTGGGCTTGACGGCGGTGGTGATATTCAAGAAACGGGATATTCTCATTACCGTTCAGACCGAGAAAGTTACGCGGCGCAACCTCACCGAGATCGTCACCGCCAACGGCCGAATCCAGCCCGTCCTCCAGGTCAAGATCAGCGCCGAGGTCAGTGGCGAGATTATTGATCTCCCCGTCAAGGAAGGCCAGAACGTCAAAAAGGGCGATCTGCTCGTCAAGATCAAGCCGGAATTCTACATCGCCGCGGTCAACCAGGCCAAGGCCCTCTATGAATCCGCTCAGGCCGGCAAGGCGCAAGCCGTGGCGAGCCTCGAAAAGGCCGACGCGGATTATGTCCGCAACAAGATCCTGTTCGAGCAGAAGCTGCTTTCAGAATCCGACTTTATCGGTTTCAAGGCCGCTTTCGATGTCGCCAAGGCGCAATTGGATAGCAGCCTGCACCAGGTCGAAAACGCCAAAGCCCAGGTCGCCAGCGCCCAGGATTCTTTGGACAAGACAATCATCACCTCGCCGATGACCGCGACCGTGAGCAAACTCAGCCTGCAATTAGGCGAGCGCGTCGCCGGCAACACAATGATGGCCGGCACCGAAATCATGACCATCGCCGACTTGAACGAAATGGAGGCGCGGGTGGACATCGGCGAAAATGACGTGGTGAAGATCGCGCCGGGGCAAAAGGCACGGCTGGAGGTGGATGCCTTCAAGAACCGCAAGTTTACCGGCACCGTCACCGAGATCGCCAACTCGTCCGAAGACGCCGGCCAGGCGAGCACCGGCTCCAGCCAGGAAGCCACCAAGTTCCAGGTGCGAATCCGCATCCTGGAAAAGGAAGCCTTCCGCCCCGGCATGTCTGTCACCTCCGAAATCGAAACCTGCTACCGCACCAACGCGCTGACCGTCCCCTTTGCCAGCGTCACTACCCGCCCGCCCAAGGAAAAGGAAAAGAAACCAGACACCAAGCTCGCCGCCCTGTCTGACCCCCCCAGCACGAATTCACCCAAGTCCCGCACCAACTCCGCCGCCTCCAAGCCCAGCCCCGCCCCGGCCAAGACCAATGACCTGGCCGCTGCCACTAATGCGCCCGTCGCCGGCGGGACCAACGCTGCCGCCTCCGACAAGAAGTCCAAGGAAGCCATCAAGCAGGTGGAAGTGGTCTTCGTGCTCGACGGCGACCACGCGAAAATGGTGCCGGTGAAGATCGGCATCAGCGACGACAATTACTGGGAGATTACCGACGGCCTCACCGAAGGGCAGGAAGTGGTTTCCGGCGGCTTCAGGGCTATCACTCGCGACCTGGACGATGGCAAGAAAATCCGCAAAGGCCCGGCGTCCGGCGAAAAGGAAAAGATTGGCGAAAAGAAGGAGTGAGGCATGAGTTCCGAATCCCGCAACCCAAGCGCTCAAGCCCGGAGCCGGAGAACTGGACCACAGAATCTCCCCTGGTGCCTCGGATTTCGGATTTCGGCCTTCCTTCGGCCTTCGGATCTCGGCCTTCGGATTTCACCTTCCCTGCCATGCCCCTGATCCGGCTGCACCAGATCTCCCGCCGTTACCAGATGGGCTCGGAGACCATCCACGCCTTGCGCGAAGTCTCGCTCGAAATTGAGCGCGGCGATTACGTGGCCATCATGGGGCCGTCCGGCTCCGGCAAATCTACGCTCATGAATCTGATCGGCTGCCTGGACACCCCCACCGGCGGCGAGTACGAGCTCAACGGAGTTCAGGTGAGCCAGATGGACGACAACCAACTGGCCGAGATCCGCAACAAGGAAATCGGCTTCATCTTCCAGACCTTCAACCTGCTCCCGCGCTCCGACGCCCTCCGCAACGTCGAACTGCCCCTGATCTACTCGGGCGCGCCCGCCGAGGAGCGGCGCGAGGTGGCGCTGGAGGCCCTGCGCCAGGTCGGCTTGGCCGACCGGATTCATCACCGGCCCAACGAACTCTCGGGCGGCCAGCGCCAGCGCGTCGCGGTGGCCCGCGCCCTGGTTAACCGGCCTTCCATCCTCCTGGCCGACGAGCCGACCGGCAACCTCGACAGCAAAACCGGCGCCGAAATCATGGCCTTGTTTGCCCACCTCTCCAAGCAAGGCAACACCATCATTGTCGTGACCCACGAGGAAGACGTGGCCAAACATGCGCGCCGCGTCCTCCGTATCCGCGACGGCCTCATCGCCAGTGACGAACAACAGGCCGCAGGGCAGGGGACGCAAGGGCAGGAGCCGGTTGCCGCGGGCGTCTGAGCCATGAAAGCAGAACGGGTGTTGCTTCCGTTAGTCCCCCTGCGTCCTCCGTGGGCATTCGTGCGGCCCGGGAAATCCGAAACCCGAAACCCGAAACCCGAAAGAAGGCCGAAACCCGAAGCCCGAAACCACTCGCTGCCCTGCGACCACACGGTCAGTCTCCCCCACAGCCCCATGTCCGCCCAGCCTGAGTTCGCCAAGATGCCCCGCCTGAGCATCAGCGACTCTCCTCTTCGGATTTCGGCCTTCGGCCTTCTTTCGGATTTCGGATTTCGGATTTCGGATTTCGCACCTTCCTCCCCTTCGCCCCGGCCACCCGCTCTGCTCTTCGCATGAACCTCCTCACCGAGCTCAAAGAGGGTCTGGCTATTTCCTGGAGCGCCATCCGCGCCAACAAAATGCGCTCCGTCCTCACGACCCTGGGCATTGTCATCGGTATCGTCACGGTGACCTTGATGGGCACCGCGATTGAGGGGTTGAATCTTGCGTTTCTCAAAGCCATCTCCTCCGTCGGCGCCGACGTGCTTTACGTCCAGCGCGAGGACTGGTCTGGCTCGGATACGGAGGAGGAGTGGCGCAAAATCCAGAAGCGGCCCCACCTCACCATCGAGCAGGCCGGCAGGCTCGAGCGCGATCTGACGATGGCCAGTGCCGTGGCGCCGGTCGCCTTCGACCAACGCCTGATCAAATACGAGAAGCGCAGCGCCAACGGCGTCCAGATCGTCGGCGCCACCGACCAACTCCTGCAGACGGGAGGCATTTCGATCTCGGAGGGCCGTTTCCTGTCCGCCGCCGAGGCCGACGGGGGCCGGCCTGTCTGTGTGATCGGCTCGACCGTGGCCACCAACCTCTTTGTGCGCGAGTCCCCGCTCGGCAAGAAAGTGCTCATCGGTCAGCGGCCCTTTGAAGTCATCGGCATCCTGGAGAAACAGGGCGATATATTTGGCCAGTTCGACAATCAGGCCATCATTCCCCTTCTGCAAATGATGCTCGCCTTCCGCCACACCCGCGAGCTCGAGATGATCCAGGTCAAAGTCAAGGACGTGGCGGATTTGGACAACGCCAAGGATGAGCTGCACAGCGTCATGCGCCGCATCCGGCGCCTGGCCCCGGGCGATCCGGATGATTTCGCCATCAACCAGCAGGAACAGATCCTGAAGATCGTTCACCGGGTCACGGGCATCATCGGCGGAATCGGCCTCTTCATCACCGGCCTCTCGCTCTTTGTCGGCGGCATCGGCATCATGAACATCATGTTCGTCTCGGTGGCCGAACGCACCCGCGAGATCGGCATCCGCAAGGCCATCGGCGCCAAACGGCGGACCATTCTCCTGCAATTCCTCGCCGAGGCAGCCGCGATCTGCTTGATTGGCGGCGCCATCGGCCTCGGCATCGCCTGGCCGCTGACGCTGGTGATGAAACAATACATCCCGGCGGCGCTCTCCCCGATCGTCGTCAGTCTTGCGCTGTTCGTCTCGCTCCTGACCGGCGTGCTCTCCGGCCTGGCCCCCGCCTGGCGGGCCGCGCGCATGAACCCGGTGGACGCGCTCCGGAATGAATGAGGCTCGGATGCTGCCAAGAGCTATAACGATACTATTCGCCGAGCTCCGCGAGAGCTTCCGCATGGCCCTGAGCGCGGTTGCCGCCCATAAGCTTCGCTCTGCCCTGACGCTCCTGGGCGTCTTGGTCGGCGTCTTCTCGATCATCGTCGTCATGACGGCCATGCGCGTCATGGAGAGTGTCGTCGAATCCGAACTCAGCCAACTGGGCGACCAGACGTTCATGATCCGGAAGTTTCCCATCATCCTGTTTAACATGCCCGAAGGGATCGAGAAGATCCGACGTCGCAAGAATATTACTCTCCACGAGGGGCTGCGCCTGCAGGAAGCCGCCACGTTGCCGCGTGCCGTTGGCGTCGAATCCTACTTCTGGGCCGGCCAGATCCAAACTCGCTACAAGCGGACCTCCCCGGACGTGCGCCTCTATGGCGAGACCCCGGACAGCTTCCCTGCCCGCAACTGGACGGTTCAAGACGGACGCGGCATCACGGAGAGCGATGTCCAGGGCGCCCGTAACGTGTGTGTCTTGGGCAACTCCCTCGCCCGGACCATTTTCCCCGTCGGCTCCGCCGTCGGCGAAAAGGTGAAGCTGGACGGCATCAATTACACGGTCGTCGGCGTGCTCCAGGCCAAAGGCGGCTCCCTCGGCGGGGATCAGGACAAATTCGCCGTCATCCCCATCACCACCGGCCTCAACCGTTTCGGCTACATCTGGCGCACCCTGACTATCTTGGTGCAGGCCCGCGACCGCGCAAGCTATGATGCCTGCGTACAGGAAGTGCGCGGCTTGCTGCGCCTCATTCGCAAAGTGCCGCCGGGCGAGCCCGACAGCTTCGACATCGCCTCCAACGACACCCTGATCGCCCAGTTCAACGCCTTCACCCTCACCGTGCGCGTCGGCGTCGCCGTCGTTAGCTCGATTGCCCTCCTGGCCGCCGGCATCGGCATCATGAACATCATGCTCGTCTCGGTCACCGAACGCACCCGCGAGATCGGGATTCGCCGCGCCGTCGGCGCCAAGAAGCGCAACATCATGACGCAGTTTATCATTGAAGCCATCGTCCTGTGCGAAATCGGCGGCCTCATTGGAGTCGCCTGCGGCATCCTCGGCGGGAACATGACCGCCTACCTCTTCAAGCTCGACCCCGTCATCCCCGTGGACTGGATCATCCTGGGCCTGTTCATCTGCTCCGTCGTCGGCGTCGTTTTTGGCACCTACCCCGCCTTCAAAGCCGCCAACCTCGACCCCATTGAATCGCTCCGTTACGAGTAGGGGCCGCACGCCCCGATCGCCCTGTAGAAGAACTCGCCTGGAAAGCCGCTCATGTCGCCCACCCAAGGCCGAGCTTTGCCAGGGCTTGCCGCGTCTGCTATGAGAATCCTTGGCAACTGGAACAAGCATAAGCCGAATCCAACGGAAAAGAGATTAGGCGCTCTCCAGTTCCGCCTGCGGACAGTTGCGCCTCAGCGCCTTACTTGAAAAAATGCTTTATTTTTTGGCTGCGCCTGTGAGAGGATGACGGCCATGAATTTCCGTCAATGCCTAACAGGCTTATTCCTATCTGGTGTTCTCTCTTCCTCGAGTCTCGGGGCACCGGTGATTGACCCCATCTCCAACGTGACCATTCCCGCCGGCAAATCGTTGATCGTGCCGGTCACCGCATCGTCACCATCCGGCCAACCGCTGACCTACACGGTTGCCAGCAGCACCAACGGCATCGCGGTAGTAATGCATACGAATAATCCATTCTGGCTGCTATCCGTCGCCCAGGTGGCCGACACCAATGCGCCGGGTGCTTATCAAACGCCGTACCGGGGAGGCATGGCGACCGTGACCAATGTCGGCAGCCTGACCTTCATGCTGTTCCCTGAGTATGCGCCTCACACCGTCAACGTGTTTCAAGGGCTCACAACGTCCGGCTTTTACAACAGCAACACCATCTTTCATCGCGTCGTCACCAATTTTGCCATCCAGGGCGGCGACCCGCTCACTAATGGAACGGGCGGGCTCGTGTTTAACTATGATGACGAGTTCAGTCCCCAGGCCATGTTCAGCGGCAACGGCCAGCTTGCCCTCGCCAATTCCGGCAAGGACACCGACGGCTCCCAGTTCTTTGTGACCGTTGGGGCCCAACGGTCGCTGGATTTTGGATACACGATTTTCGGGCAGTTGGTCCGCGGCTTCGGTGTGCTGACCAACATCAGCAACACCGCTGTGGATACCAACAGCCGGCCGCTGGCCGATGAGATCATCCAGACGGCCAGTTATGTGCCAGACACGGCTGACACCGTGCTGACCCTGACCGCCACCAACGTTCCCGGCGTCGCCGGGAACATCACCGTCATCGCCGACGACGGTGTCGGTGGGCGGACGACCAATGTGTTTGCGGCCAGGCTCGTCGCCGATACCAACAGCAACAACCAGCCGTTCATCTACCCCAATACCGTGACCAATCTGCTCGGGCCGGTGAACAGGACTTTGACGAACTTCGTCAATGCGGTTGAATTGGATCGTGACACACTATATTGGTTTCCGGCATTTATGGCCGAGGCCGATTACACTCATGCCTCCGCCTCAACCTACAGTCTCCTCACAAATACGCTGCGTACATTGACGTACAATGTCACCAACGTGGATGGAAAGCTTCAACTCTTCCTGGTGCCGGCAACGAATTATGCCGGCCCTGTGAGCCTGGTCTTTGATGTCAGTTACAGTTCATATTGGAGTCTCTATCAACAATATGGACTCACCCTGCCGAATTACGATCAGCAGGCATATACCTTCGTTTTTGGTGACACACCCATTTCCGGACAGCCCAAGACCGTCACCGCCCTGGCTTCGGTGCCTTCTGACAATGTCCTTCTCGCCACGTTTACCAACGGCGTGACGGGCAGTTCCAGCGCGAGTTTTGCCGCCTCCATCAATTGGGGAGACAATTCCACTAACAGTGGTGTGGTCACCGCCAATGCCGCCGGTGAGAAGGCCGTGCTGGGATCGCATACTTACGTGTATCCCGGGACCTACCCGGTTTACGTGCAGGTTCAGAGTGCTATCGGGGCGAGCGCCACAATCTTATCCTTTATCAATGTCACCAATCCGGCCGCCGCGGAAACCAATCTGCTGACGGTGCAGGTCACCGGCCAGGGAGTGGTTTCGCCGGATTATAATAATGCGTCGCTGGCGGTCGGGGGCAGCTATTCCATCAGCGCCGTTCCGGCGGATCTGTGGGTATTGGCAAGCTGGACCGATGGCAACGGATTTGTCCTGGGCACCGGCACCAATCTCACCTTCACTATGTACCCGGGTTTGCGGCTGACCGCCAACTTTGTCCTGGTCACCCCGCCTTCGCTCACGATTGGTTCTTTGTCGGACGGCCAAGTGATCACCAATTTGTATTCTGCGCCCGCGACGGTCACTGGCACGGCGGCAAACAATGCCACCATCACCACCGTCTGGTATCAGGTCAACTCTGACGGCTGGCAGGAGGCGGCTGGCACAACGAGTTGGACCGCCAGTTTCATTCCCGCATACGGAGTCACCAACGTCTTTAGCGCCTACTCAGTCAACAATTTTGGTTATGTGTCAACGACGAACACCGTGTCGGTAATGTATCTGGCCGGAGATGTTCTGACGGTGAACACCAACGGCCTGGGAAGCATCACCCCGGCACTGAGCGGCCATATACTGCCGCTCGGCACAAACTATGTGCTGACCGCTACTCCGACGAACGGCTTTACGTTCGCCAACTGGACGGGCAGTTTGTTTTCCACTAATCCGGTGTTGAGCTTCACCATGGCTACCAATATGTCGCTCACCGCGAATTTCTTGAACAAAACCAAGCCGGTCATTGCCATTACCAATCTCGTGACAGGGCAGCGGGTCAGCAACAGTGTGTTTACCGTTCGTGGCACCTCCAGCGACAGTTGGCTGGTGAGTAGCGTGCAGTATCAACTGAACAGCACGGGTTGGACCAATGCCAGCGGCACTACCACCTGGTCGGCCATGCTGAGTCTGCTCCCAGGCACTAATCTCTTCCAGGCTTATGCTGTGGATGGCAGCGGCACGAAATCTCTTACCAACACGGTGAGCCTGCAATTCGTGGTGACGAATCTACTGTTGGTAAGTGCCACCGGCAAGGGGACGCTCTCACCCAATTACAGCAACTCCTGGTTGGAAATTGGCCGCAATTACAGCATGAAGGCGACCGCAGCATCAGGGTTTGTGTTTACCAACTGGGTAGTCTCGACCAATTGGACCGGCGGCGCGACGACGAACAATGCGACCGTGATGTTCATGATGCAGTCGAATCTGACGCTGCAAGTGAACTTTGCCGACGTCACAAAGCCAACCCTCGCCATCATCACGCCGACGGCGGGCCAGAAAATGACCAACGCGCTGGCAAGTGTGAAGGGGACGGCCAGCGACAATTGGGGCGTTGCCAGCGTGGTGTATCAATTGAACGGCGGCGCCTGGGTTCTGGCCACGAGCACGAACGGTTGGACCAACTGGACCGCAGTGCTGCCGCTGACAGCGGGAACGAACTTAATCGCGGCGTACGCGGTGGACCTGGGCGGAAACGCCTCGACGACCAAGACCGTAAGCGTGGTGTCAAGCAACACCTTCAACCTGCGCCTTGGCTTTGGTTCCCCGCAGCCAATGGCAAGCAACGGCCTGCAATTGAACCTCGAGGTTTCCCGCGGAATCAGCGGTCGGGTGGAGGTCTCGACGAATTTGACAGATTGGACAACGCTGACCAGTTTCGTCGGCACAAATACGACGATTCAGTTCCGCGACTCAGCCGCGACAAATTACAATTGGCGATTCTATCGGGCCGTGGTGCCATAGCCGGACTGGGCATTCTGACCAACGTCACGCTCGACAACCGCCTAACTGGCATTGGGGTCAGTGCGCTCTCTGGCTGCACCAGCCTGACTAGTCTGACACTAGCCAACTGCTTCGGCAGCATCGGGGATACTGCCTTCTGTGGTGGTGGTTTATGAGGTACTCGCCCCAAAATCCAACGCAATCGCAAGCGCCTTTCTTGGATCGGTCCGCTTGGTCGAGCGTTTGGCTTGCTTACCGTCTTTGTCGGTGTAACATGCTGTGACGAATTTTGAGTCAGGATGTTGCCAGATGCTCGCCGTAAGTCGAAATGTCCAGGATGAAAATGGATGTAAGATTTGGACTGCAGCAACGAACAGGCGTATGCAGGAAAATACCCCTGACGAATAAAACAAATCGAGAGGCGGAATGAACTTCAAAATCAAGTTGCGGCTGGTGGCGCTGGGTTTGGCGCTCGGGTTGCTGGGGGTGCTGATCGTTGGAGTCACGGTGACCTCCGAGCGCCAGGTGGACGAGGTCAGTGCGCGGTTGGGGGTGGTGGACGTGGAGAGCATGCGGATCGCCGATCGTTTCAAGGACATGCTGCGCTACGCCAGTGACCAGATGCGTCGGTATTCCCACGGCCTCGACCCAGCCGGTTGGGAAGAGTTTCTTAGAGCCAGCCAGGATCTCAAAGAGTGGATGCAAACCCAGGCGCCGCATTTGGCCCCTGGCCTCGAGCAGGAAGTGCTGAAACAAATGGAGTCCGCTTATGCCGTTTACATGCAGAACGCTCAGAACTTGCACGATCGGATGGAGGCCACGGGCGAAGCCAGCGCCTCGCCGGCCGAATCCGAATGGTTCGCCAGGCAGTCCCGTCGCCTTCATGATCTGGGCCTTGATCTGGCCAGGGTCCATGCTCAATCGCGCAACCAGGTCCTCGAGGACGCCAACCGGATCCTGGCGCAGCTCCGGTTATCGGTGCTCGGCCTGTTGGGAATGTTGTTCCTGTCCGGTCTTGGGCTTGCCGCCCTCGTTTACCGCGACATCATCGCGCCGCTGCGCGTCAAGCTAGTGGAAAGCCAGGCCCTGGCTCAACGCAACGAGAAGCTCGCCGCGCTGGGCTTGCTCGCCGCCGGAGTCGCCCATGAGGTTCGGAATCCCCTCACAGCCATTAAGACCGCGCTGTTCATCTTGCAAAAGAAGTTTAGGCCCGGCTCCCCGGAGCGGAGCGACTCTGAAGTGGTCGAGCGGGAAATCCTGCGGCTCGAACGCATTGTCAATGAGTTCCTGCGGTTTGCCCGGCCAGCCGATCCGGAGCTGGCCACCGTCTCCGCCGAACAGCCGCTGCGGGAAGTGCAAGCTTTGCTCGCACCTCAACTCGCCGAGCAAGGCATCCACTTGGTCCGCGAGCCCGCCGCGCCGATGCAGGTCAAGGTGGACCCGGCGCAAATCCAGCAAGTGCTCATCAACTTGGTCCAGAACGCGGTGGACAGCATCAATGGCGGCGGCACCATCACCCTCCGCGCGCGCCACGACCGGAAGCCCCTCTCCAACGGCGAAACCGACGTGGTCGTCTTGGAAGTCGCCGACACCGGCAAGGGCATCCCGCCCGAAGTCGAAGGACGAATGTTCGACCCGTTCTTCACCACCAAAGACAACGGGACCGGGCTCGGCTTGTCCATTGCCGCCCGCATTGTGGAAAAGCAAGGCGGCTTACTGCAATATCAGACCCAGGTCAACCAGGGCAGCACCTTTGGTATTGTCCTGCCGGAAGTGAGAACATGAGCGCCGCGGCCAACATCTTGTTAATCGAAGATGACGCCGGTATCCGGGACACTCTCCAAAGGGTCCTGGCCGAGGAAGGTCATTCTGTCGCCGTCGAATGGCGAGGGGATGAAGGCTTGGCGCGGGCCACCCGCGAATCCTTCAACGTGGTCATCACCGACCTGAAGCTGCCCGGCTTGAACGGCCTCGACCTAGTGTCCCAACTGCACGCCGCCCAGCCGCGCCTGCCCATCATTCTCATCACCGCCTTTGGCACGGCCGAAACCGCCATTGAGGCGACGAAATTCGGCGCGTACGACTACGTGCTTAAGCCATTCGACGTGCAGGAGTTGCTGGATTTGGTTTGCAAAGCGGCCGATAGCAACCGCCTCATGTCTGAGCCAGTCCTCCTCGGCGAGGCCGGCGCCGCGCGCGATGCCTTGGTCGGCCGCAGCGCCCCCATGCAAGCCATTTACAAGGAAATTGGCCGCGTCGCCGCCAAGCCGGTCGGCGTCCTCATCCTCGGCGAGACCGGGACCGGCAAGGAGCTCATCGCCCGTGCCCTTTACCAGTACAGCGATCGGTCCCAGGCGCCCTTCATCGCCATCAATTGCGCCGCCATTCCGGAAACACTGCTCGAAAGCGAACTGTTCGGCCACGAGCGTGGCGCCTTCACCGGCGCCGAGGCGCGCCGCATCGGCCGGTTCGAGCAAGCCAACGGCGGCACCATCTTCCTGGATGAAATCGGGGATATGACTCTCGGCACGCAGGTCAAGCTGATGCGGGTCCTGCAAGAAAGGTGCCTCCAACGGCTCGGCGGCAAGGAGACCATCCCCGTGGACGTTCGGGTCGTGGCCGCCACCCACCGGGACCTCGAAACGGCCATCCGCCAGAAGCTGTTCCGGGAAGACCTCTACTACCGGCTGAGCGTCGTCGTCATCCTCCTGCCGCCGCTGCGCAATCGGAGGGAAGATATCCCGGAGCTGGTCCGCTATTTCCTCCACAAATACGGCCCCGAGCTGGGCAACCCCAAGCCATCCATCCTGCCCGAGGCGATGGACTTTCTCCAAGCCCAGAGTTGGCCAGGCAACGTGCGCGAGCTCGAGAACGTCGTGCGCAAGGCCTTGCTCCTGGCGCAGACCTACACAATCAACCTCGACCACGTGCGCACTGCGCTGAACAAGACCAGCACCTTGGCCTATTCCCCGGCGCGGTCCTTCGGAGAGCACGTGGATGAACTCCTGGCGGCGGCCCGACGCGGCGACCTGACTGATGTTCATGCGCGGGTGCTGGAAGCCGCCGAGCGCGAGGTGTTCGCGCGCGCCATCCACCAAGCGCAGGGTAACCAGGCTAGAGCCGCCCGCTGGCTCGGCATCTCCCGCATCACCATGAAGGCCAAACTCCTTCAGTTCGGCCTCCATCCCAGCCAGGACCACGAGTAAGTATCAAGCTGGGTTTCGGTTTCATTTGGGAACAGCTCCCACCTTGGCGCCTCCCCTTGGCGCAATTCCCACGTCAGACGCGCCTCGGCAGCATAGTCAGTTTGCCCCCTAGTATAACCATTGAGCAGATCTTCCCCTCGCCGCAGCTCCCTCCCAGAATCTTTCTACTCGCCTCAATTGTCGCGCAGGTGGCCTTTGGCCCCGAATTGCAAGGGTCTTATCGCGATCGCCGGCTCGCGCGCATGCGGGGAGCCGCGGTTCGCCCGGCCCTTGGCATACGTCCGGCTTAAGGAAGCAAAATGTCGGCGTGACACTACTATGGTGACAACGAAAACAGCCAGCGGCCAACTGCGGCGAGTTCACTCCTTTGCCTGCAACCTGCCCGATGTGTTTATCGTCGGCGCGCCCAAGTGCGGCACCTCGGCGATGCATCAGTATCTGGCTGCGCATCCCGAAATCTACATGGCCAAGAAAGAGATGCACACCTTCGGCGGTGACCTGCGCTTCGGCCCCCAGTTCTATCGTCGCAACGTGCAGGAGTACCTGGCAGAGTTCGCGGCGCGCAACGGCGAGCGCCGCGGCGGCGAAGCCTCCGTGTGGTACCTCTTCTCAAGCCGCGCCGCCGCCGAAATCCACGCCTTCAACCCGGAGGCGCGCATCATCATCATGCTGCGTGAGCCCGCGGACATGCTCCACTCGCTCTACTATCAGTTCCGCTTTGACGGTAACGAGCACCTGCCGACGTTCGAGAAGGCACTGGCTGCTGAGCCAGCGCGCCGCGCCGGGCTGGGCATCTCACGCCAGGCGCACTTTCCGCAGGGTTTGGTCTATCACGATACCGCTCGCTACACCGAGCAGGTCCAGCGCTATTTCGACGTCTTTGGCCGCGATCGGGTCCATGTAATCATCTACGACGATCTCGTGGAAGACGTCCGCGCGACCTACTCCAAAACGCTGGACTTCCTGGGAGTGGATTCGACGCGGATTGAAACCGACTTCCAAGTCATTAACGGGAATAAATCCGTCAAACATCCCGCGCTCCGGGGCCTGCTCAATGAACCGCTCGTGCGTTCAACGGCGGTCGCCATCGCCCGCAGGCTGCCGCGCCCCGTCTTCGCCGCGCTGCATGACATCGAGCGCCTCCTCTGGACCCTCAACAGTCGCGCTGAAAAACGCCCGGCGCTGGCGCCCGAGATGCGTGCGCAGCTCCAGCGCGAATTCGCGCCTGAAGTCGAACGCCTGAGTGAGTTGCTGGGACGCGACCTCACCCATTGGAGCAGACAGGCATCCGACCATCGGCAGGATGACCTTCCCCCGGTTGCTCCGATTCGTTTGGGCGGTATCTCCCCAAGGGCCGCGTCCCTGCTGACCAAGTGAGACGAACTCCGGCGCCTGGGGAGGCCACACCTACTGGCATGGCCGCGGCATCGGTTCCCAACGCCGCGCGGCTACCCTGCGCCGGGCTGGCCGCAATGGTCCTGTTGCTCTTTGCGGCGCTTTCCATCCTCCTGTACCGCGACTACCTGCCAGAGAACATCATGTATTCGAACGACGGTCCCCTCGGCCGGTTGATGTCGCAGTGCCATCACGTCCCGGACCGGTTCACGGGCTGCTGGGAGGATCTGAACCTGATTGGAATGCGCAACTGGGGTACCGCTCCGGATATTACCTTCGGCCTGCTCTTCCTGCTCAAGCCGGTTTGGTTTTCAAAACTCTACGCCCCGGTGGCGTTGCTGGTCTTGGGCCTCGGCGCGTGGTGCTTCTTTCGTCAGTCGGGTCTCGCCCCGGCCGCCTGCCTCTTGGGCGGGCTGGCGGCAACGTTGAACTCGAGTTTCTTCTCGGTCGCATGCTGGGGCGTGGCCGCACACGCTATCGCCGTCGGGATGGTCTTCTTCGCCCTGGCCGCACTCGTGAACGCCGCCTCGCCCTGGCGCTGGCTGCGCGTGGTGCTGGCGGGCCTGGCCGTGGGCATGAGTGTAGTGGAGGGTGCGGACATTGGTGCTTTGTTCAGCCTTTATGTGGCGGCGTTCGTCATTTATCAAGCCTGGGTAGCCGAAGGGGGCGCGCGTGCGAGGAGCCTCGTTGCCGGTGTGGGCCGGCTGGCGCTGGTGGTCGTCTGCGCCGCCTGCCTCGCCGCCCAGGCTATCGCCGGGCTGCTCGCAACGGAAATCGAGGGCGTGGCGGGGGCGCAACAGGATACGAGAACCAAGGAGCAGCGTTGGGATTGGGCGACGCAATGGAGCCTGCCGAAGTGGGAGACCTTAAGCCTGGCGGTGTCTGGCCTGTTCGGCTACCGCATGGACACGCCCAACGGCGGAAACTACTGGGGAGCGATAGGTCGTGCCCCCGCCTGGGACAGGTATCTCGAAAATGGTAGGCAAGGCCAGCCGCCGAATGAACTGCTGCGCTTCTCGGGCGGCGGTTCATACGTCGGGGTGCCGGTCTTGCTGGTGGCGATTTGGGCGGCGCTGCAATCCTTGCGCCGAAAGGACTCTGTTTTCAGCCTGCCTCAGCGCAAGTTCCTCTGGTTCTGGCTGGGGGTTGGCCTCATCTCGCTGCCGTTGGCCTATGGCCGGTTCGCGCCTTTTTACCGGGTGGTTTATGCCCTCCCTTATGCTTCAACGATTCGTAACCCAGTCAAGTTTCTGCATCTGGTCAGCATCTCAATGCTGGTCCTGTTCGCTTACGGAGTTGACGGCCTCTGGCGCCGCTACCTCCAGCCGGAGCGCGCGAACGGCACGCCCTCTTGGTCGGGGTTCAGCGGCTGGTGGGGCAGGGCAGCCCGGTTCGACAAGCGTTGGGTGCTCGGCTGCGCGGCAGCCCTCGGGGTGAGTCTGCTGGCCTGGCTGGTTTATGCTTCTTCCCGTCAGCCGCTGGAGCAATACCTGCAGACAGTCCATTTCGACGAAGCCAAAGCCAGCGCTATTGCTGCCTTCAGCGTCGCCCAGGCGGGATGGTTCGTGCTCTTCCTTGTGCTCGCCGTCGGCCTCATGGTCTCCATCTTGAGCGGCGCCTTTGCCGGCGCGCGGGCCAAGTGGGGCGTCGCGTTGCTCGGCGTGCTGCTTGTCGCGGACCTTGGACGCGCGAACGCGCCTTGGGTCATTTACTGGGACTACGAAGAAAAATATGCGAGTAACCCGATCATAGATAAGCTGCGGGAAAAGCCCTTCGAGCACCGGGTGGTGATGTTGCCCTTCCGAACGCCTCCGGAGTCGGCATTGCTCGGCGAGTTCTATCAAAGCCAATGGCTCAAGCACCTCTTCACTTACTATAACATCCAAGCGCTCGAAACAGTGCAGATGCCCCGCACGCCGGCCGACCTGGCCGCCTTTGCGAAGGCGCTGACCGCTACCGACCCGCGGGATTTCCTGCGCGTCAACGTCCGCACCTGGCAGCTCGCCAATGTGCGCTACCTCCTGGGGGCTGCCCCGTTCTTCAACAGCCTCAACCAGCCCTTCGATCCCGCCCACCCGCCCTTCCGCCTCGTGGAGCGGTTTAACCTCGTGCCCAAGCCCGGGTTTGCTGCCGCTGCCCAGCTTGACCAACTCACGGCCGAGCCAGCCCCGGATGGGCGCTACGCCCTGTTCGAATTCACCCAGGCCTTGCCGCGCGCCAGACTCTACACCAACTGGCAAATCCAGACCAATGACCAGGCCGTCCTTGACCAGCTCGCCGCCACCTCCTTCGATCCTGAGCGGACTGTGTTCGTGGCCGGGGGACTGCCGTCTGCCCTGCCCGCCATCGGGACAAACGATAACCCCGGCGCCGTCGAGTTTGCCAGCTACTCCCCAAAGGACATCGTGCTCCGGGCTCAAGCGCCTGCCCCCTCAGTGCTGTTGCTCAACGACCGCTTCGACCCGAACTGGAAGGTCCGGGTGGACGGCATACCCGCGCCGCTGCTGCGTTGCAATTACGTCATGCGCGGCGTGTATCTTCAGCCGGGCGCGCACACGGTCGAGTTTCGCTTTCAGCCAACGCTCTGGCCATTATACCTCAGCTTGGCGGCCATTGGCGTCGGCCTGCTCTCGCTTGGCTTTCTCGGTGTCGCCGGACGGCGAACCGCCTCGGGTGCCGATTGAGCCAGCGTAAACCGCTTTGGAAACGGGAAGCGCAGACGGGGCCAGAGCCAGCGTCTTCTTTTGTGGCCCCGGTCACCTTCCTCGTCTAATAGCTGGCTGGCGCGAGCCAGGGTGTTACCAACCCGGCTGGGAAGCCCCCGGCTTTGCCAGGGGGACTTCCAGAGCTTCGCCATTCATCATCTCCTCAAGCGGAAATACTGGGCTGGCTCTGAATTTGTCCACGTGAAGGGACTGCTCACCACCGGCCCGGGCACGTCCGTCCAAGGCCCGGCCGGCGTGGCCGCCTGCTGCAAGGTGAATCCGCCCCGGCTCCAACTAAGCGTGACTGCTGATTTGGAAAAGAGCATGCCCAACTGTGGAGGAAACGCGAGCGGGACGGTTGAAACCAAAGAGGCGCCAAAGGTGATCGCCACCGCGCCCGGGTTATCCAAGTGGACTTCCGCAGCCAGCACATTGTCCCCGTCAACGAGATTTGTGGCTGGGCCGCCTGAAACCACAAACAGATCGGGACAGGTCGCATAGCCGCTGCAAGGGTAGCCCGTTGCGAGCGTGGCATTCAGAATCGGGGTAGGAGCAGCCGGCATCCGCACGCGGTAAAGCTCGGCGCCGTTAAGATAAAAAACTGCACCATCATTTATATAGGCTGTGAACAGCAATGAGACGCCTGATAGTTTGTTGGTATAATTGAAATGGGTTCGGAAATAGTAAGTGATGTACGGATACCCCGTGTCCGGGTCCAAAGGCAATTCGGTGTCCGGGAAAGGAATGCCATTGGGACCGGCCAGGTCGGCCCAGAGGAGGCCGGGTCCGGAGCCGATCCACGCCGAATCATCGTAATTGGTCGCCGTCCAATCTACCCCGTCGAGGTCGTCGGTGGCGTACGTCCAGCTATTGGTTAGATCGAAGAGGTCGTTGGTGGCAACGTAGTTGGTGGTGGTGAAGAAGAAGTTCGACGAAACATACACGGTTGCCCCGACCTGGGAATAAGCCGCAAAATAATAGCCGGTGCCGGGGGTGAGATTAGTCAGCAGCGCGGCATGGTTGGTTACCAGCGCCGGCAGCAGCGGGGTGGAAAGGTTGAAGCTGGTCGTAAGCCCATATTGCACCTGCGTGGTCGCATTACTGATCGTCGTCCAGGTGATCGTGGCCGCCGTGTCATCCGGAATCGCAGTGACATTGTTAATAAAACCGGGCAGCGGCTTGGCAAACACACCCACGTGGGAGCCGATGTAGCGCTCGCGGCCATAGCCCGCAAGGTAACTGGAGTGATTGAGGCCGACGGGGTTTCCTGTGCTGTCGGACATGTAAAGGGCCGTGGAGCCGCCCCCGTCCATATTGATGGCATTCCAGGCGCCACTCTCGAGCATCCAATAAGCAGTTTCAACGTCCAGCGCGCCATCGCTGTATCCGGACTGCCTTCCATCAATCGCCATGATGAAGAAATAGCGATTATCCTTGGAAACACCATAGGCGGTGCGAGGCTGGTCTTGATGAATGAAGTCGTCAGGATAGCTGTTGATTGCCGCGGCACCGATGTTCACGCCATTTGACACGATGGGGTAGTAACCGGTGAGAGCAGCGTAGATGCCGGCCGTGTTGGTTCCGGGCGGAAGATTCCTGAAAACAAACATGGGCTGTTTGTTCGTCGAGAACAACAAGGAAGCAGCGCGAGGGTCGCCGGAGTAGTCGGCAGATGTCTCCGCGGAAACCACCACCCCGCTGGCGATCTGCAGGCCATAGACTTCGCAAGGAAGGCCTTCGCTGGTCGGGTCAGCACCACCTGGGTTGGCATTGTAAAAATTGGCGTCCGCGGCCACCTGGAGTCTGTATCGCTTGAGAAAGTCCGGAACCGAGAGGGTGAGTGTCTCGCGCGACTCGGCCACGTAGCCGGAAGCCCTCGGAGTCGTGAAGACCTGAACGTCAGGGTCGGTTAAGTCCACCCGGACGCAATGCACGACCTGCAATTCCGGGAAGTTGCCAGCGATGTTGGGATTATTGGTGCCGACGGCGTGAGCGATGCCCTTAAAGATGGGGGTCCAGGGGCCTAAAGTTGGTCCGGCAAGCGCGGCCGAGAAGGGCAGGAGCACCAGAGCCAGAAGCGGGAGCGAGCCGGCGTGGGACAGGAGACGTGAGCCGTGAATCATAAAGCGTGGAACGCAGCGCGTATAACGTGAAACTTGAGGCATAAAGGCGGGGGTATGGAGCGTAAGGGGAGAGGGCCGCGGGCCAGGGCCCGTTTCGGTTCGCGGCTGGATTGGGATCAAATTAGTTGCCGCTGTATTGGTATTCATAGCCGGGGATTGGGTCTCGAGTATAGGCAGCATTGAAGCCGTCGTAATAAATCTTGCTGAAGCTCACATGGCCGTCCACGAAGCCCACCACACTCTGGGCGTCGCAATAGAACGGCATGTTGTTCTTGCCCGTTTTGCTCTTGTGCCAGGAAAGGGGGGCGTGCGCCGTCCATTCCATGACCAGCAGAGTCTGCTTGGTGTTCTTCACCGATGAAAGCGGCCAACCGGCGATGTTCGGGAGACCCGGCAGCGTAACCCCGTTGAAAACGTAGCTGCCGTAATCAAAGCGCGGGCTCAGACGAAAGGGCATTGGGTCAGAATAACCACGATCGCTCGGGCAGGCAAAAGGGACATCGTTCGCCGACGAGGGTCCGGTCAAACCGAGATAGCCTTTGACCGGCTCCTTGTACCACCACCAGAGGTTGTTCGGCGCGGTAGCGTCCGCGCCGGGCAAGGTCTGATTGTGGTCGTTGCAGTAGGCCAACACGGCGCGAGCGACTTGCTGGAGATTGCCGGTACAACGCACCAAGCCCGCCGTCTCCCTCATACTTGCCACGCGTGCCAGCACGATCGCCGCCACGACCGAGACAACGGCTACCGCCACCAACAAGTCCGTAAGCGTGAAGCCGTTCGGGCAGTTGCGGCTGGCAGACGAGTATGAGGTCGCGCTCAAGTCCGTTAACGTTCGCCACCCTGCCACAGCGACAGGTCGGTAACATTGGCCGCGGTTATTGTCACAAACGATTGCTCTGGGTGGTCACGTCGGCTCACCGCCCCGGCAGCTAACCGTTCCACGCCGCGGCAGTCCACCACCGCTACCCGCAGCAAGCCCTGCTCGAACAACGTCCGTAAGTCCACAAGCTGGTTCAGGCCCCCTGAGCAGAAAGCGACTATCGCCGGCTTGATCTCTCCCAAGCGGGCCCGCTCTGCCTGGGTCAGCAGGGGCGGGCCCATGAACGACACGATTACGCTGCCCTTGGAGGTGTTCTTGATGGCTTCGCAAACGTCGCCCGAGGGCACCGCGATTGGCCGCAACGGGTCAACTTGCAGTTCGTGCAACGAGCTAATGGTCGCGTGGGCCTTGCCAATAGCCTTGCGGAAACCGCCCATCTGAATGTCCGTCGCCGGGTTCTTGAAAGTCGAGGTATCTCGCGTGATGACCGTGATTTGGCCGCCATGTTCCAACAAAGCCAGCGTTTGTTGGGCCATGAGCTTCCCACACGCTTCATCCGCGCGGGCATCCGCGCCCGGTCCCAGCCCCCCGTGCAGAGAAACCCAGAGCATAGACCACGCACCAAGGGTGGCCGAGACCGCAAGGATCCGCACGATGGTCGCGCCCATGTCCGTCTTCGTCTTGCCGCGGCTAAAAGATCCCTCGCGGTTTGGATAAGATGACATTGGTCATCGTTCCCGATGCCAGCAAAGTGCTAATCAGCTCCCGGAGATCGGGGGTCTTGATCTTCTTGACGCTGCCGTCCCCCATCGCGAGATCGCCCTTGAACACATGCAGGTTCTTATCCCAGGCTGCATCAATGGAAGTTCCCAAGAATACGTTCCAGTACGGATCCAACCCGCCCCCTCCCCCAATCACGTTGCCGTCCCCGGCGACAATGTCTAGCGTCCTGGCTTGGGTGGAGCTCTTGCAGAACAGGTAACTCACGTTCATGTCTCCGCGCATCGCCGTCCAATTAGTCGCGGCCTGCTTGGTGATGTCCCTGGGACAGGCCAGAAGTTTCGTGCTCACCACCTCGTTAGAGCACACCCGGAAATTATCAGTCCAATCAAGCGATCCCTGGGCGCCGCCCAAGCTTACATCCACATTCCAAGGATACTTGTCTCCCTGGTCGCGAGCCCACATGAGAATGCCCAGATCAAGCTCTTTGAGATTATTGACGCAGGAAATATCCTTGGCTCGGATCCTGCCCTGCGCGAGCACCGGGAGCAAAAGGCTGGCCAGGAGGGCTATGATGGCAATAACTACGAGGAGTTCGATCAGCGTAAAAGCTGTTTCTTTCTGCTTACATTTCATAACTGTGGCACAGACGCGCTTTGCCCTGAAACCGATCAGGACCATTCTCACATTAGCTTGGTCCAATCAAATGGGCCAGAAAAATCATGCTTCAGTTTCAATGATTCATTCCCGCCGTGTTCGTTTTCGTCGTTGCCTGTTGTTCCGTTGACTCAGCGAGCTCTCCGTGCACCGCGACCAACTTCAGCGACTCCGCCTTAAACCACACCTCGCCGGTGCTCGCTCGCAACTCACACACCAACTCCACTTCCCGTGTTCCCTCGGTCACCTCGAATTCCGCGCTCAAGGCGCGCCAATCGGAGTCTCCCACCAGGTCACCCGATCCCCGGACGTTGCCCGCGACGCGCAATGCCGCTCCCTGGTGTTTGCCAAAAGGCAGCGGCTTCACCCCTGCGACCTTCGCCTGTCCCTCGAACCGGTAACGCCCAGGGCCCAGCAGCGCCTTGGTTCGCCAGGAGGCCGTGCTTTCGGACCGGGCCGCGATATGCAGTGCCGAGGTGTGGTCGGGAGCCTGGCCTTGCTCCATCTGCCCGGACCCCGGCTCATCTACCTTTACCCACCCGCCCAAGCGCCCAATTCCTTTGGTGAAAACCAGCAGGATGCGTTCGGGCTCGCTTAATTGCCGTCTCAAGCTGAGCTGCCGCCTCACAATTCGATCCTTCACGTGACCGGCTTCCTCTCTGATTGCGGCTAATTCACCGTCAGTCAGGGCCGGGTGGAGGCGGACGATAACCTGGTTCACCCGCTCTGTAAGGTTCTCCACCTGGAAGACATTTGTAAACAGGCACGCAAAACGCGCCCGATAACGCCGCTGACCTTCTGCCGTCTCCATCACGGCCTTTGCGACCAGGCCGGCCATGTGCGGCTGCCAGGAAGCATCCGGGTTGCCGAACAGTTGGTCCATGCCGTGCGGGAAGAAAGCGAACTTGCCGGTATCGAGGTCGTGATACACCCGGTAATTGTTGCGCGCCAGGCAATACCCATCCCGATGCCCAAGCATGACCTCCATGGCCATGAAGGTCACGAATTGGTCAACATCCAGCGAGTGCTCGAGGTGCGCCCACCGACTCGCGAGCTCGGGCTCCAGGGCGGCCTCCGCTAGGGCCTGGAGCGCGGCCCGGTCCCCCTTGGGTGCCTGAACCGAATTGCGCTTCAACCGCTGGTTGACATCATGCCCTTCGCCCGGCTCGTAAAGGCCCCCACCGACTTGCCTGAAGTAGCAACTCAGGAAGTCCTCCGTAAATCCTTCCTTGAGCACATACAGCCCCAGCCGCCGCCCGTTCAAAGTGACCACGGCATGAGCGACCCGCGGTGCGGGAATACCTGCCGCCCGAAACAACTCGCTGCCGAGCAACTCATTGCAGTAGCTTGGGTCTTCCACCGAGTTGTTCAGGTGAATCCGGCGCAGCCCGTGAAACCGCTGCCGGGCATCAAACCGGTTGAAGTCGAGTGTCAAGGCCGGCTTGTCGTCCACTTCACGGAAACTGCCGACGGAGCCTTTCAAGTGGACCGCCACGCCTTCATAAGTGGCGCCTTCCTCCTTGACGGTGGCGCGAACGAACTCTCGAGGGTTCTGGCGCAGACTCGCCAACCCCCGTGGCGCAATCTCGATGCGAAGCTGCCGGGCCGCGCCGTTTGCGAACAGATCCGCTCCCGGCAATGCCTGCCCGGGCCTAAACTCCACCGCTGACACAGTACGTGGCGCGAAGAGCAACAGCCCGAACCCAATGGCCAACCGCACCTTCGCTCCGCCCCAGGGGCGGCGCGGCTTCCCCTCGCCCATGCTCCCTGGCCCCGCCGCGGCAGGCTTTTCGGAAGCGGTCCTCATCCCCGATGGAATCATCTGCGGTTCAGGACCACAGATTCCTGAAGGTGTCGTCACGGTCTCGCCCCCGCTTTCTTCAGCAGCACCAACGCGTTTGGTGCCGGCCGTTCTTCACCTTCACTTGGGCTGTTCCGCACTGTGCCTAAAGCCCACAGCGTCGCCGATCCGCCCCCGTCCAGGCCCATCGCCTCCTCGCATCCGATCTTTATCATGTAGCCTGCCAGTTCAGGAAACGTCATGCCGATCGAAAGGTTGCTCTGCCTGCCGTCAACTTCGACCAGGAAAATATGCTTCTTGTTCCAGCCCAAGGCTGTGCGCGGATGCCGCAGCTTAATTAACCCGGTCCATTGCATCGGTTTGCCGTCCCGCACGAGCGCGGGGCCCCCTCCAATCGCGACAGTCACGCCGGTTAGATCGGGCAGGGTTTCCGTGACGATGCGCACCGTCGCCCCTGGTCGGACTGTCGGCCCCGGCGCCGCCAGCCTCGGCCCGAGCGATACCACCATTACCTTCGGGTCCAGCGCGGTATTCCCGCCGCTGCTCACTGCTCTAACCCGTCCGGCGTACTGCCGGCCCACCTGTAACGGGAGCCAAGCCACGTTCGTCCCGCGTTCGAGCACCAGTTCCACCCCTCCGACCGTGCGCGTTGAGGCGCCAAACACCGAGGTGTAAAGCACCGCCGCGTCATCCTCACGGATCTGGTTCAACCCGATTGGGGTTGTCTTTCCTCCGGCCCAGATCACTCGGAACCGGGAGAAAACGTTGGTCATCTGCGGTGTGCCATCGGCGGCGACCCAAAAGCAGGTGTGGCCGGCCGGGCTGCTCACCACTTCACCGAATCGAATCTGCAAGTCGCGCGGACGCCCCTCGTGTTTCTCGCTCTTCTCATAGAAGTCCCCGTTGATCGCCGCCAACGGCTCGCCGTGTTCCCGCGGCAACGCCCTGATTTGCTCCGACACGGTGCCCATGCCAATCGTATCGCCCTTGCCCAAAGTCGTGCAAAACTCGAAGTCCTGCCAGCACCGCTCAATCTTGATGATATGGATAGACCACGGCATGTCCTCCACGACCTCATTGGTGTACTGGAAAAAATGGTCCCGCTTAACGGTTCCATTCGCGTTCCCCGCCCCCAACAATGGAACTGACAACGCCAGACAGAACCAGACCGCCGTCGCGAGGCTTCGCCACGGGGCGCTGCACGGGCCCCCGCGCGACGTAGCAATAGCGATCCCTCCGAGGAGGTCTATTGCAGTCTTCAAGACCATGCGAAGTTTCCTCATGGTGTCTTGGTGCCTAAACAATGGGCCCATACACTAAGGGCTGGAGACGGCAAACACCACGTCCACCCAGTAATTGGCCGCATTCCAGGTCGAGTTCGGGAAGGCGCTGCTTGTGCCGTAGGCATAGACACCGTTGCCGCCGCTCACGCCGTTGGCTAGCGCGTGCAAGGGCGGATTGTCCACGCCTTTTGACGCGAAGTAGTTGTCGTCCTCACTGTAGTGGCCAACTGTGCAATGATACGAGGCCACATAAACCGTGTTGGACGTGATCGCTACCGGCGTGGCGAAGCTCACCTGCTGCCATCCCGACGCGGTCTCGCCACTGAAGGTGGCCGTCGCCAGCTTCGTCCCCGCGCTGCTCCACAAATTGCTTACGTGCGTGCCGGTGTTGGCCGTCGCTTTGTAAAAACGGATGCCCGTAATCCTTCCCGCCACGTCCGACTTGAACTTCACGCCCAGCTCCACGGCGCTGTCCGGCCCGCTGTCGGCGGTCCCCGGCACAATCGTGCTCGGCCAGATGGTCTTGCTGGTCGGCGCTGAAGAGATGGTGATGCTTAATGCGTTGCTCGCGATCTGTTGGGGGCTGCCCGCATCGCTCACCCGGGCGGTAAATGTGAAAGTCCCGGTATTGGTCGGCGTTCCGGTGATGGTGCCACTCGCAGCCTTGAGCGCCAACCCCCCGGGCAGGGACCCGCTGGCAATTGACCAAGTGTACGGTGTGGTCCCGCCCGTAGCCGAGACCGCCGCCGAGTAAGCCACGCTCACCGTTCCTGCAGGCATGGAAGTCGTGGTCATCACTAGCGGCGCGGCCTGGACGGTGAGGGTGTTGGTAGCCGTCACGCCGCTCAGCGCCGCTGAAATAACCGTGGCGCCAGCCGAAACCCCCGCTGCCAGCCCATTGGTATTGATAGTGGCTACCGCCGTCTTCGACGAGGTCCACGTCACGCGGTTGCTAAGATTCTGTGTGCTCCCGTCCGAGTAGGTCCCCATCGCCGTGAATTGCTGTGTGGCTCCGACCACAATGGCTGGGTTTACGGGTGTCATCGCGATGGAGGCCAGCGTGGGCGGGGTCTGGACCGTTAGCGTGGTGCCGCCAGCGACCCCAGCCAGTGCAGCCGAAATAGTCGTCACTCCCCCTGAAACCGCCGTGGCCAAACCGCTTGCATTGATCGTAGCCACCCCCGTGCTCGACGACGTCCACGTCGCCTGGCTCGTGATGTTCTGCGTGCTGCTGTCGGAATAGGTCCCGGTCGCCGTGAATTGCCGCGTGGCCCCAGCCAGATTGGTGGGATTGGCCGGTGTCACCACGATGGATGTCAAAGTCGGCGGCGTCTTGACCGTGAGCACGGTGCTGTTGCTCACACCCGCTAGCGCTGCCGAGATAATCGTTGTCCCTGCCGAAACCCCCGTTGCCAAACCCCCGGCGGTGACGCCAGCCACCCCCGTATTCGACGACCCCCACGTCGCCTGGCTCGTCAGGTTCTGCAGGCTGCCGTCGGAATAGGTCCCGGTTGCCGTGAACTGCACTGAGCTTCCGATCAAGACAACGCCATTTGCCGGAGTCACCGAAACCGAGCCAAGCGTAGGCACTGCGCCGCCCCGGGCGTAAATACAGTAATCAAGAGTGCTGCCGCCAGTCGTGCTGATCGGATTTGGCCACGTGCCATAGTTGTACTGGCCCCACCGGAGCGTGCCACTACTGTCGGAATAGTACACCTTGGCGCTGGCATCATCCGACCAGATCGCCAACCAATAATATAGCCCGTTGGTCAGCGTTACCGGGGATGTCAAGGGAAAGACGTTCCAACCGTTGGTGGGGCCCTCGACCTCCGCCGTGCCGCCCAGGAACGCGCTCGGGGTGCCGCTCTTGTCCGTGTAGATGGCGCACTTGTAGCCACCCGAAACCGCTCCGACCTTCGCGAACATCGTCGAAACGACCATGTTCGAGCCAGCCTGGAACCGGCCCAAGTTGATCCACGCTCCGTTGTCCCACAGCGTGTCGGTGGAGGTCCCCTCCTTCATGTTGCCGATGGTGCCCCCACTCACCGCCGCTACCCTGACGCTGGCCTCTCCCGTGATGCCTCCGCTCGCGGCCACCACGTTGAATGGCCCGCCGGCTCCACTCCCGGCCGTGAACAAGCCCGTGCCATCAATCGTCCCGCCCCCGCTCACCGACCACACAAACGCCGGCTGCGGGACGAGGGTATGATCCAGCAGGTCAGTACCCGTGGCGCTGAATTGCTGCTGCCCGCCTGGTGCCACGCTGGCGTTGGCCGGGGTGACGCCAATCTGCGCCAGGGGGCCCACCACCGTTACGTTTACCACGGCCGACGTGCCGACGTTGCCCAGGCTGTCACCGGCGACAGCGCTCAGCGCATAATTGCCCATCGGCACGTTGTTCCACGTAAACCCGTACGGCGCGCTGGTGGCTTCGCCTAGCTCGGTCACCCCGTTGTAGAACCAGACGAGTGCAATACTGCCTGCCGCACTCGTGGCCGTAGCGCCCAGCGGAATCGTCGCCGGCGCGTTGAATTGCGCGCCGTTGACCGGATTGGTGAGGGTGACATTGACCCCGGTGAACCCGGTCAACGTGAACACGCTATTCGCCGGAATCGTCGCGCTGAACGTCCCGTTGTTGACCGCCACGCTGCCGCCGTTGGCCAGGTTGGTGGTGGCCGACGTGTAGTAAAGATCCAGGTACGGAACCGTGGGCAGTGATACCAGCGCGCCGTTCAGTGTGGCCGCACTGCCCGACGTGTTGATGCCCACAATCGTGACTTGGCCCAAACCCGCATTGTTGAACGCCAGGAGCGGCGAGAGCGACGAGACTGAACCACTCACACCGATCATTTGCGCCCCCGGGCGTACCCACTTGCTTACCTGCGAAAGCGTGTAGAATATCTTCCGCGGGGTGTAGGTCTTGTCCACCGCGTTGGTATTGTCCACCGCAAACAACCCCCAAAAGTCCCATTGCCCCGGATTATAGTAATTCCATTGGCTGTCATACCCCTCCCAAACCAACCCCGCCGTAACACCGTTGGCGAGATGACCGCTCAGGTAGTCCACCGCAGCGCTGGCGTAACTCCACGAATCCGTGCCGCTCACCCCGGCATCGCACGGGGCGCACCACACGCCGAATTCCGTCATCCAAACCGTCCGGTCGGGATATGCCGAACTCTCAATGTAACTGGCCACCCCGGCCGACCCGCTGCCGCCGCCACTGTAGCTGTGCAGACCGAAATGCGCCACTTTGGACATCACGACCGGATCCGCCAACATCTGCGGCATGTAGGTCGTCCCCCCACCCGCCAAATCCGGCCCCACGAACCGCAGGTCGCTCAACCCATTCGTATCCAGAAGTTGCGACAAATCGTGCAACGCCGTCACATATTGCGTCGCCGTCATATTCACCCCCTGCACCGTCTGATCCATCTCGTTGTCCGGCCCCACCAGTCCGAATTGCAGGTGGTTCGTCTGCCGAGCGTAGATCAACAGCGACGCCACCATCTGGGCCCACTCCGGTTCCATGCCCGTCTTCAGCGCGGGGCTGCCCAGCCACGCCGGCCCATTCCCTTGAAAATTAAACATCACCCCGTTGCTGATCCCCTTCTGGTTGAGATACCCCACCAGGCCCCACATCTTCTCAAACTCAGCCGAGCTGTACACCTGGTCGTAGTAGGCCCAGTTCATTACGTAGGGACTGGCATTCTCGTTGGTCGCTTCCCAGTCGGTCTTGTCGTAAACCACCCGAAATAACGTCATCCCCGCCTGGTCCACCAGCGCATCTATCACCGGTTTCAAGTCGTCGTTGGTCCAGCTCCGGTGATTAATGTTCGCCCCAAACCCTTCGATGGTTTGATACGTCACCCCGCCATTAAAAGTCACCGTCGCAGCGCCCAACGTTTGAAACGCCAGCATTGCCGCGAAAATCACTATCCGCGTCATAGTGTGCCTCCCGATTGGCCTTGAGCAGGTTAGCATGCCATGGAATCTACCCTTCGACAAAGGTGTGGTCATGAATATTGCAATCCTCGCTGACAATTGCGCCGGTGAGCAAAATGGGCAAAAGCCCAAATCCGGGTGCCGCTGCGGATGGAGACTCCGGCCTCACCCAGGACGAAAGGACGTTGGGAATACCCGATCATAAGTCCACCCAACGTTCAGATCCCCAATGGCTCTCAGTTCTTTGCATCACTGACATCTTACACTAGCATATCTTACACCAGCATGGATTAAGGTAACATTAAGGCCCGAGAGTTTTTTTATTAATGCTATCTTAATGTGCTTTGTGGCATAATGCTTGTGGAACTCTTGGCCGGCGGTGCCGCCGGGTCGCGGCACGCCTGCCGCCGAATTGCTGATGAGAGTCTTAGTCGTAGAAGATGAGCCGCGCTTGCTCAAGAGCCTGACGCGTGCCTTACGCGAAGAAGGTTACGCGGTCGATAAAGCCGCCAACGGGGAGGAGGGATTGTCTAAAGCCAAAACCCACGATTACGACGTGGTGGTACTGGACGTGATGCTCCCGCGCCTGGACGGCTGGCAAGTCCTGGAACAACTGCGCCAAACCAAGCTCACCCCAGTGCTGATGTTGACCGCGCGAGACACCCAGCAGGACCGGGTACGCGGCCTGGATAGCGGCGCGGACGACTACTTGGTCAAACCGTTTGACCTGCCGGAGCTGCTGGCGCGGCTAAGGGCGCTCATCCGCCGCGCCGCCGGCCAATCCCATCCGAACGTAGTGTTGGGTGAGGTCACGCTCGATACACGGGCGCGCGCGGTGACTCGCGCTGGTCAGGCGGTCGCCTTGACCGCGCGTGAATACTCGGTGCTGGAGTACCTGGCGCTGCATCGCGGCGCGGTCGTCACCCGCACCGAACTCTACGAGCACCTGTTCGATGAGGATGATACTACCCTGTCCAATCTGGTGGACGTGCACGTGTTCAGCATCCGCAGGAAGCTCGGCCATGATTTGATCACGACCCGGCGCGGCCAGGGTTATTGCATCGAGTTGTAGCCCACTATGTTCCTCGAATCCATCCGCTGGCGGTTGCAGTTGTGGCTGGCCTTCCTGCTGCTCTGCACCCTCAGCGGCTTTGGCGTGGCGATGTTTGAACTGCGTCGCATGGAAGAGTTTGAACCGATTGAGGATCAATTGCAGCAGCAGCTGACCGAGTTAACGAGAACCTTGCACCCGCACCCCCGCCTGGGTGAGTACTTGCCCTCTGACGGACCACGACCGAGCGAGTGGCCGGGGCGTGAACACGCCGATCTGGGGCAGACCAACGCGGCTCCTGCGCTGAAAGATAAAGACCAGCAAAAAGGCGAAACTCCGGGCCGTTTTCGACAGGAGTCCCAGGGCGTTGACGAACGCGAGGTTAAAGGCTTGTACTGGGCAATCTGGTCGCGGGACGGCACCTTCCTTGGCAGTTCCAGCAACGCCCCGCCGAACTTGCTTTTCCCTGCTCTGTCAGCCACTGACGAGAACGAGGAGGCACACCTGCGTGGCCACTACTATGAAGCTCACGCTCTCGATCCGTTCGGTCATGTCCTGTTAGTGGGTCGGTCCGTCGCTTTGGAGTTGAAGAAGATGCACAGCCTGGCGCTATGGTTGGTCGCCATGGGTGGCGTGGTGCTCGCGTTGGGCCTGGGTGGCGGCTGGTGGATCGTTCGCGGCGCCTTGCGCCCGGTGATCGAGATCAGCGAGACCGCCAGCCGCATTTCCTTGGGCAATCTCTCCGAGCGCATCAACACCCGCGATAGCAGCAGCGAGCTGGACCGCCTGGCCAAGGTGTTGAACTCGATGTTCGAGCGCCTGGAAGCCGCGTTTGCCCAGCAAAAACAGTTCACCGCCGACGCATCCCATGACTTGCGCACGCCGCTGGCGGTCATTATAACCGAAGCGCAGACGGCGCTGGCCCGGCCCCGCACCGCTGCCGAATACCGCCAGACCGTTGAAATCTGTCTGGACACAGCACAACAGATGCGGCGCTTGTCCGAGTCCTTGCTGGAGCTGGCGCGCTTTGATGCACGCCAGGCGCCGCTGGAATGCCAACCGCTGGACCTGGCCGAGCAAACACAACAATGCGTTGAATTCGTCCGTCCGCTCGCCGCCGAGCGCGGTATCCAAATCCGCTGCCATCTCCAGCCCTCGCCAATGATGGGAGACCGCAACTACATCGGCCGTGCCGTCACGAATCTTCTCTCGAATGCGCTCCGATACAACCGGGTCAATGGCGAAGTCCAGGTGAGCACGCGCGCTGACAGCGGCAGTGTTTTCCTGATAGTTGCCGACACGGGCATCGGTATTGAACCCGAAGAACTGCCACGCATCTTTGATCGCTTCTATCGCGCCGAACAGGCCCGCAATCGCGGCGATGGCTGTACCGGACTGGGTCTCGCCATCTGCAAAGCCGTTGTGGACGCGCACGCCGGACGGATCGAAGTCGCCAGCCGCCCCGGCATTGGCACGACCTTTACGGTCACTTGGCCTGGCCCCCCCCACCATCCATAAACAGCTCACCATCAGAGCAGAGTTCATCTTCAAGCAACCCGTACTCCGCACGGGACCCCTACCCGATACGCAAGCCCGCGCACCCATGGAGCTGATGCTTGGGCATCGGGATGGGTATTGCCTGGCGCGCAACAATCACCGCGTGTATCACGACCTCGATTCCGGCAAAATGGTTCTCTTTCCGCACAGCACGGACCAACTGTCTGGCAGCCTCGCACTCTTCTGCCCAGGACTTTCACCGCTCTTTCCTCACAATTACCAGGCAATTCGCTATTTCCCGTTCCATCCGGTCGCACGGGCTGTTCCGGACCTGCCCGTCATACCAAAGCGTCGCCGAACCGCCCCCGTCAAAATTCATCGCTTCCTCGCACCCGAGCTTCGTGAGCAACGTTGCCAACTCGTCCAGCGTCATCCCAACCGACAATTTCTTCTGCCTGCCATCCACTTCCACCAAGAATAGGCATCTTTCATTCCACCCGACCGCTGCGCGTGGGTGCCGCTCCCCCATTGAGCTGAATTCATACGATTCCGAGTGCGCTGCATCTATCCGTTCCCGCTTTCCGTTCCGGACCAACATCGGGCCTCCGCTAATCGCTGTCCTGACTCCGTGCAGCGCAGGCAGTGTGGCAGTGGTAATCTGCAACCCAGCGCCGGCTCGGAGCTGCGGGACACCCCGGTGAGAAGCCGCCGGTCCGACCGAAACCACCATGATATCAGAGGTCAGCGGCGCATTGCCCCCCTCGCGGATCTCCCGCACGCGCGCCGTGTACGTCCGGCCAACGCGCAACGGCAGCCACCCGCTGCCCTCCGCTCGCGAAACGATTAACTCGAATCCGCCTGTCGTGTGAGTCGAAGACCCCACCGCATGTGTGTACAGCTCAACCCCATCAGCCCGCCGCTCTCCGTTCAATCCGAACGGGCTCACAGTGCCGTCCGGCCAGGTAATCTGAAATTGCGACGCAACCTTTTCCGCGTGTGGTTCACCCAGCGCATCAATCCAAAGGCTGGCACTGCGCGAGGGGCCGCTAAGCAACTCACCGTCCATGATCTGCAGGCCGCGCGGCGCACCCGCGTAAGCCTTTTCCCTCTGATAGAAATCTCCGTTGATCGCCGCCACGACGGTGCCCAAATTGGATTTCACCAGGCAAAGCTGGGAGCTTAGCGTTTCCAAGCCCACCGCCCCGCCGCCTGCGTGGACCGATTCGATTTGGTAATGTGGGTTCGCCCGATCCAGTTGGACCACATGAATAGACCAAGGCCCATCGGCGACGCGCGAATTGGTGTAAGCCAGTCCCGATGGAGCACGGGCACTCGAGGTCGAGGTCTCCTCTGCCGTGGCGAAGCATACCCCCCAGACCAATAAGGCAAGACTTAAGCTAAGGCTTGCCCGCCCGGATTTCGCGAAGCCAGCCAGAAAGCCTGACAACAAGCGTTGCTGTCGGTCGCAGGGCAAGCACATATCTGCCCAGTTTATATCGCTGTCCACCCAAGAGTGCAATTAAGGAAAATCCTCGGTCGCCTTATCACCGAAGCAACGGCCAGTGACGTCAGGATGCTTGGGCAGTCCAGCTCGTTTTTGGTTCTTTTGCTGTTTTCGATGGAACGGTTACTGGGCCATCCTGGAAGTTCCGCCGCCAGACTGGACCCCGCCGCAAGCCATTTGCCGGTTTCCCGCCTCTCAGTGACCCCTCGAAACTCAGCCTGGCTCCCCAACAAGCCGAGCCACTGGCCTCCTATTCCTCCAACCCTGCACCAGACCGTCCTGCGGGCCGCCCCGGGGCCTCACCGGAGCCTCACCGTAGTACCTCCGTTCGACTAACGGAGGTACTACGGTGAGGCTCGGGTGGGGCTCTGAAGGTATGAGCGGGCGCTAGGGGACGCTATTCCACCCATTCCACCCGAAACAGCGACGGTTTTGAGGGGGTCAGGATGAAAAGGTGAGGGCTGGCCGCGGACTTGGCCGCGTTCTCGCTGCCACTGGCGCCTCACCGTCAGTTGTGGGCAAACCGCGCATGGCAAACGCTACGGTGCGGTGCCGCTCTGGTCGTTTCGGGGGCCCGCAGCCGGGTGAGGCTCCGGCTTGCGCAGCAGTTCCGCGAAAGCGGGCAACAGCGAGTAGTTCTTCTGCACCGGCACGTACATGCAGCCGCGCAGCTTGGGCGTTTGCGCCGCGAGTTTCACCCAGCCTTGCACCTCCTGCAAATTATCAGCATTGTTGCAACAGGCCACGAGCGTGCGGGAGCCGCGGCCGGCAAAAAAGCTCAGGCTCGCCTCCAACGGCGCGCCACCTCGAACCACCATAATCAGGTTCTCCGGCACATGGTCCCAGGAGCCTGTGAAGTCGCCGTCCACGAGCCAATAGTTGGCGTGCGCGTCGCGGTTCGGATCCAACATGCCGGACCAGACGTAAACCTCGAGGCTGGGAGCATAATTGCGGAGGATCTCCACCTGCCTGGTGATGCACTCGCCCAGCAATTCACCCATCTTGTGGCCCCGGCACGCGCGGCAAGTTCCGCCCATGCGAATCTCGTCCATGTTCAGGAACACGCTGCGGGGATGCAGATTCTCAACCAGCAATCGAGCCTCGTGCTCGAAGATCCCATAAAGTGCCGGTTCGGCCATGCAGACGGTTACCTGCGAGTCGTCGAGGAGCATCGAGTGGTACCAACTCACTCGCAAATGGTCACCCTCTCGGATGCGGCTGCCCGGGAGCAGTTTCAAGGGCGGCGCCTCGCCGTCATCGTGCCACGGGTCAAGATGCGGATCCTGCAAGGGCGCATAATCCCTGCCCTCGGCATAAACAACCGCCCCATCCTCACTGTGAACAGTCACCGGTGTGCCGGGCCGGCGGAGCACGTTAATCGGGCCGACCTCCTCGACGCTCCAGTCATCCAGCCAAACTTTGCCCGCCTTGCCGCCCCAAACCCCGGCATAAACCGAGACCTTGTCGAAGCTCAGGCTGTTGAAGAGCATCGTCAGCTTCCGCCAGTCGCTGGAAGGGGGTACGTGGAACTCCCGCGGCGCCAGATCGCGTCCGCCCGCCAGCACCCTCACGCGAAAGGCACCCATCGGCTGCAACCCCTCGGTCTTTACCCAGAAGGTAATCCGATAGCAGCGATGAGCCTGCACCTGAACCGTTTGCATTACTCTGCCCTCGCCCTCCGGGTTGGAGGCGAAGTGCTCTAACCGCAGCGAGGCTCGGCCACCGTGTTGGACCGCCGTGTCGGCGAAACTCATCTCGCCGGGCTGGTCGAGGAGATCATACCCTTTGAAAGTGTTGCCGTTGAACTCCTCAAAGCCGCCGTTTCTGAATTGAACCGGATTTGTCGGTGCCAGGCGCGCCTCGCCGCCTTGAACCAGAAACGGCGCGTCGTCAATCGGAAGTCCTTCCGCCAGGTTCGGATCATGCGCGAGCACTCCGTCCCCCCGCCCAACCGAAAACACCGACGGGATCAGCTCTATGTCGTTCTCCTCGCAGCTCCGGTTGACAGCCCGGAGGCGCCGGAAAAACTCTGGCGACGCCTTGCAGAGCGTATCCAGGCCAAAGGATACAACAGCGGCGTCCATGTGGTTCTTGCCGGCCACTGCGAGGATGTTGGTAATCTCAACGACATCTTCATCCGTTTGGAGCCGCCAATCGGCAATCGAGACAAACCGATCCGCAAAACGTTGGGCCGCCCCGAGCCGCACGGCAAGCAGGCAGATGCACGTGAACAAAAGGCGTTTCTTCATAGCTGGTTATTCATGCAGGCAAAGCAAAACAGACATATCCTGAAGACTCCACAAAGACACCGCCGCTTCACGGCGTGAGCCGAAGAAAATCAATCCGGCGGACATAACCAACGTCGTTCTCCACGATAAATATGTTTCCTTCGGTATCCATGGTGACGCTACGCACCTCGCTGACCTTATTAATAGTGGGCGAGTAGAACCACTGGCCATCACCCGAGTGAGAACTAGAGCTGTAGGTGCCATTGACGAGGATGTGCAAGATGCCCGCCGGATCAACATACAGAACCTGACTTCCTTGATCGGTGCCGAGCAGGTAACCGCCCGTGGGCACAGGCCACACCCCGCGCACTTCATTGAGCGCGTTCGTGCTGGCCAGCGTCCCGTCCACCGCATTATTCGTGCTGCCGTTGCCAAACAGCACCGTAGGTTTGCCGGCATTGGCACCGCTGGTCGGCAGAAGATACACTTGGTTGGCTCCGCGATCCGTCACAATCAGGTTGCCGGCGGCGTCCGCCACGAAATTGCCCAATTCGTTGAAGTTGGACTTGTTCACGCTCGCGGGACTGGCCCCTGGGGTCCACTTCTTTAGATATTGTCCGTCGCTATAATAAGCCAGTTTCCGATCGTCTCTTACCCACAGGCCCCGTCCGGTCGTTATGCCGCCCGTGTCAGTGAACAGCGTGCTTAGCACCCCGTTTGTATCCAACCACCGCACCTTGCCGTTGCCGGTGTCCAGGATGTAAACCATGCCGTCTGTGCCCAGCCAAAGACCGTTGGGAAAGCTCAGCGCGACGTTCGTGGCGGTGGTCGGCGTGTCGGGACCGTTGCCGGAAACATGAGTGCCCGCCACAGTGTGGATCCGGCCGTCCGGAGTGACCTTCAAGACCGAGTGGCTGTTCTTATCCACGATGAAAAGGTTTCCCGACAGATCGGCCAGGGCTATATGAGGACGTGACAACGCGGCATTAGTGGCGTAGCCGCCTTCGAAACTGCTTACCCAGTAATTTGAGCCATCTACCCCGCCGTCTAACCCGCTTCCGGCTACGATATGCAAGTTGCCGTATGATCGCGTCAAGTTATCGAACCCGCTCGGGTTGACGGCGGAAACATCAACCGCCAGGAGCCGGTAGAAGGTATTGTGCGTCGGCGATCCCAGCGAGGCCGCGCCGCCTGAATTGGTTGTGAAGCAGTTAAGCAGCGGGAGCCACGGGCCTCGCGGCTCGCTGGCGCTTTCCACAGTGCACACGCCGGCCGAAAACGCGTTGGTCCAGCGGAGAAGGCCGTCGTCGGCAAACGAAGATATGCGAAATGGCCCCCCCA
>Ga0326727_10003833_pt1 | contig 46957 bp, 42 predicted proteins | sample MB2enrmetagenome_FD_207643 | JGI IMG/M metagenome (GOLD analysis project Ga0326727, IMG submission 207643) | Lab enriched peat soil microbial communities from McLean, Ithaca, NY, United States - MB29MY | ecosystem: Environmental > Terrestrial > Soil > Wetlands > Peat | place: USA: New York... | reverse complement strand
CGGCCGGCTGAGCGGCGCCCGGGACCGGCGGTTCAACCCAGATGCCCGACGAGGAGCTGGCCCGTCTTCTCGATCGGATCGACCGGCTCGACGAACGTGAGCGCTTCGCAGAGGCCCTCACCGCGGCTCGGCGGGCGTGCGCTCTCGATGGCGACGAGCCCGCCGCCTGGGAGGCCCGGGGCGAGATGGCGCTCCGCAGCGGCCAGGTGGAGGAGGCGGCTCAGGCCCTGGACCGCCTGACCCAGCTGGAGCCAAGGTCCGCCGCCGCCTGGTTCGCGCTGGGGGAGGCGCTCCAGTGGAACGACCGGGACGCCGACGCGCAGGGCTGCTTCCGAGAGGCGGCCCGGCTCGCCCCGGGGGAGTACGTCGTGCCCTTCCGGATCGGCCCGACCGAGTTCGAGGCGGTCGCCGGGGCGGTTCTTCCCACCCTCCCACCCCCGGTGATCGACTTCCTGGAGGACACCGGGACCGGCATCGCCGTCCTGCGGCTGCCGGCCCGGGAGATGGTCGTCGACTCCCACCTCGATCCCCACGCGCTCGGCTACTGGCTGGGCAACGTCTACGGCGTGTCGGGCGGCTGGGGGCAGGCCACCCCGGCGGCGATCGAGGTCTACCAGCTGAACATCGAGAACTGGTGTCGCGACCGAGAGGGGCTCTCCGACGAGATCCGCCGCACCGTCCTCCATGAGGTCGGGCACGCGGTGGGCATGGATCATGCCGCCCTCGACGCCGACGGATACTGAGGGGGAGGAAGTGAGCAGCGCCCTGGCCGCCGCCGAGGCGGCCCTCCGCTACAACGCCCGGCCACTCACCGCGGGCGCCGTCGGCGCCGCCGTCGCGGCGCTCGCCGCAGAGCCGGGGCCGACCCTCCCCGGCTCCGCCCCCCCGGTGGAGGCGATGGCGGTCGAGGGGCTGGATCGCGACCAGGCCCGGGCGCTGGTGGGCGCGGTTGAGGCCGAGGGGGGCCGCGTGGCCACCGACCCCGACGGGCGGCGCGCTGTCGTCCTCGGCCTGCCAGGCACCCTGGCGGCGGCGGCCGCCCACCTCACCGGGATGGGCTCCGCCACCCAGGAGCTCGGCGGTGCCCTCGCCGGGGCGCTGGCCGGACGCCGGGCCCGGACGCCGCTGCGGTGCGGCGACCATTCCCTGCGGTTCGGCGCCTCGACGCTGGTGATGGGAGTGGTCAACGTCACCCCCGATTCCTTCTCGGGGGACGGCCTCGCCGGGGACGTGAGCGCCGCGGTGGCGCTCGCCGAACGGCTGGTGGCAGAGGGCGCCGACCTCGTCGACGTCGGCGGCGAGTCCACCCGGCCCGGCTCCGCGGCGGTGGACGCCCCCACCGAGCTGGGCCGGGTGCTCCCGGTGGTGAAGGCCCTGGCCGGGCGGCTGGCCGTGCCGATCTCCGTCGACACCCGCAAGGCCGAGGTGGCCCGTGCCGCGATCGCGGCCGGGGCCACGGTCGTCAACGACATCTGGGGGCTCCGCGGGGACCCGCAGATGGCTGCCGTCGTCGCCGCCGAGCCCCGGGTCGCCCTGGTGGCGATGCACAACCGGCGCCGTCACGCCTACACCGACCTGGTCGCCGAGATCGCCCGCGATCTGCGCGAGTCGCTGGCCATCGCGGCGCGCCATGGCATCGACGCCGACCGGGTGGTGGTGGACCCCGGTTTCGGCTTCGGCAAGACCCCGGCCCAGAACCTCGAGCTGATGCAGCGGCTGGGCGAGCTGGGCGGGATCGGACGTCCGCTGCTCCTCGGCCCCTCGCGCAAGTCCACGATCGGCCTGCTTCTCGGCGGGGCCCCGCCCCACCTGCGCCTCGAGGGCACCCTGGCGCTGTGCGTCATCGCCGTGGCCGCAGGCGCGGAGATGGTCCGCGTCCACGATGTCGCCGCGGTCCAGCGGGGCCTGCGCGTCGCCGACGCGGTCCTGCGGGAGATCCCCGAGGCGGTGCTCCGCGCACCCGCCCCCGGGCCCACCGGGTGAGCGCGGCGGCCGCGCCGGCGTCGGAATGGGCGTGGATCGCCCTCGGCTCCAATGTGGGCCACCGCGGCCGGGCCCTGGAGTGTCTGCGCAGCACCCTGACCTCGGCCGGGGTCCTCATCGAGGCAGCGTCGGCGGAGATCCTCACCCGCCCCGTCGGGGTCACCGCTCAGGGCGACTTCCACAACCAGGTGCTGCTGGCCCGCAGCCCTGTCCCGTGGGCGGCGCGGCGCTGGCTGGAGGCCTGCCTCGCCGCGGAGGAGGGGTGCGGGCGGCGCCCGACCTACCGCTGGGGGCCGCGGCGCGCCGACGCGGACCTGATCCTCCTCGGCCGGCGGGGTGAGCTCGCGAGCGGGGCCGATCCGGCGGTGCCCCACCCCGAACTGGCCCACCGGCCCTTCTGGCGCCGGCTCATCGCCGAGATCGATCCGGAGGTGGCCGCCTCACTGCCCTCCGCTGCGGCTGGCTGAGCTCAGATGGGGAGGCGGTCGGCGAGCTGCGGCACCGTCCGGAGCGCCGTCTGGACCTGGCGGGCGATGCCCGCAAAGTCCGGCGCGTGTTCAAAGTCGAGAAGCCAGGAGTGCTCGGCGGTGAACTTCTCGACCAGGGTCGTCGAGCCGAGCGAGGCGATCCCGACGTGGACCGAGGGACGGTCCTCGTCGCGGAAGACCTTGGCCAGCAGCTCCTGGACGGTGTCGATCCAGGCGGACACCTCGGCCACCTCGTGGAGCTCGTAGCCCCCGTCGCCGAGGATGAACTCGGCCTCCAGCTCGACGAAGGGCTGGGGTGTGAGCTGGTGATGGGGACAGTCCTCGGCGTCGTCGTCGTCGTGATACAGGTCGCAGTCGGCCCCCGCTCCGTAGGCGGCGACGTAGGTCAGCAGGGCGTCCCAGACGAAGCTGAGGTGGACGTGGTAGCGCGAGGGGGGCTCACCGGAGGAGAGCCGGATGGTGCACTCGAAACGCCGCTCGCCCACCGACGGCTCGAGGTGGTGCCGCACGTCCTCGATGAAGAGCCCGGCCTGGTCGAGCGCCTCGATCAGGTCGGCGGAGAGCTCCTCGTAGGAGGGGAAGGCGGACCGCTCCTGGCCGGGCTGCTCCACCGACTCCGATGCGGGCGGCTCAGCCAACCAACGCCTCTCGAGGGACGGTCATGAGAGGTGTGCCCACGCCGTCAGTCTAGACGGTTTGGAAGGAGGCCCCCCCACGGGAGCGGGCCGGTCGCACCCCTTGCGCTCCTTGGGAATACAGGGGCGCGTCGGGCGCGGGGTTGTTACTATACGGCCGATCTCAGGTTTTCGGGTCCGCCCTCGCGGCGGATCCATCCCTACACGGAGAAGGGCCTGTGCAGACTCAGGGCTTGCTGCAGGAATCGAGCCTGGCATCCCTGCTCCAGACCATGCAGACGGAGCGCGCGACCGGCGCGCTGGCGCTGGAGAGCCAGAACGAGACTGCCTCGCTCTTCTTCCTCTTCGGTCACCTCTTCCACGCCGCCGGACCGACCGGCCAGGGCGAGGACGTGGTCCTCGACGCCCTGAGCTGGCAGGACGGCAGCTTCCACTTCGATCCCCGGGCCAAGCTCCCGCCCGAGGAGACCATCAAGGCCTCGCCGTCGGAGCTGATCGCCGAGGCCGAGCGCCGGGGACCGGCGCCGCCGCACGCCGCGGCCGCCGACCACGCCGCCTGGACGCCCGCGGCAGGCTACGAGGACCCCGGGGCGTACACCGCGCCCATCTACGAGGAGTCGGTGGCCGGGTACGGCGACAACGGCTGGGCGGCTCCGGAGGAGCCGGACCTGCTGGGCAGCGATCAGCAGGCTGCCGGGTACGCGCCCTGGAACCCGCCGGCGCCGGGGCCCGCCGCTCCAGCCCCCATCTACCAGGCACCCCCCCGTTACCAGCCGGTCGAGCAGAGGCCGGCACCGGCACCCGAGCCGGCCCCCTACCGTCCGGAACCGCCCCCGGCACCGGCCCCGATCCCAGCCCCGATGTCGGCCCCGGCGCCGATCCCGGCACCGGTGGCGGTGCTCGGGGCACCCGCCGCCGCGCCTCTCGACATCCTCTACCCGCTGCCCGCCGGCAGGCCCCAGTACGAGGGGCTGAAGAGCGCCTTCGTCGACTTCCCCAAGCTGCTCCGCACCCTCCGCGGCGACCAGCACACGGGCTACGTCCGCCTGCTGGCCCCCGACTTCTCCGGGGTGCTCCTCTACCACCAGGGTCACCTCCTCGATGCGCGCTCCACCAGCGCCGCGGCGCGGATCGGCGAGGCCGCCTTCCAGGCGATGCGGCGGAGCATGGATGCGGGCACCGGGAGCCTCGACGTCATCGACCTCGCCGGAGAGACCGTCGAGGCCATCGCGCAGCTGCTCACCTCACCCCTGATCTACACCGGGCTGCTCGGCCGCTTCGTCAACTTCGATGCGCTGCTCGCCTATCTCACCGAGGAAGGCGTCGAGGGAGCCGTCCTGGTGGTCGGCAGCGAGGACATCGGAGTCATCCTGCTCAGCCGGGGACGCGTCCTCGGCGCCTACACGCAGAACAACTCCACGCTCAGCACGTCGACCACCGCGGTGGCCAAGATCGCCGCCGAGAAGACGGCGCGGATCGAGGTGAAGAGCGGCGCCGGCGCCCTGTCGGCGATCGACGTGGAGAGCGCCCTCTCCCGCGCCTATTGAGCCCGCGCCGCCGCGCTCACCGGATCTTCGCGCTTCCCCTCGCGGTCGCCGTCCTCGCACCCTCGGTGCTGCTCACGGGCTGTTTCAGCGCGCCGCCCCAGATCGTCCAGCTCAACCCTCCCGCGGGGTCCACACAGCTCGACGCCAACGCCACCGTCGAGGTCGTCTTCGACCAGCCGGTCAACCACCAGAGCGTGGCCGACCGCCTCAGCATCGCCCAGACCGCCAGGACCAACCTGGGACTGACCGGGTGCGACGTGGCCGCCGCCTTCACGGCTCAGCCCGGCGCGCCCTGCTGGATCACCTGGCTGAGCGGCGAGTCCGGCTTCGTGCTCCATCATCCCGGTGCCCTCTTCGCGCCCGATACCGAGTACACCTTCCGCCTCGGCGCCGGTGTCACCTCGGCAAGCGGCCAGGTCAACTCGCTGGATCACGTCTGGAACCTGACCGGCGCCGCGGCTCCGGTCCTCAACTCCACCAGTCCCGGGCAGGGCGCCACGGTCCCCCGCGACACGCCGATCGTGCTCTCCTTCTCGCGCGCCATGTCGGCTGCGGCGGTGGCCGCCGCGGTCTCGCTCTCGCCGCCGGCGTCCGGCCTGCAGGTGGTCCGCAACACCCTCGACCTGGGCCAGTTCGAGGTGATCCCGAACGCTCCGCTGGCCCCGGCGACGACCTACACGCTCACCGTGAGCCGTCGCGCGACCGATGCCTTCGGGGAGCCGATCCCGGACCCGGTCACGCTCAGCTTCCACACCTCCGCGCTGTCGGTGACCGGCCACCTGCTGGTGCTGACCGGCCCGGGGCGGGGGGACGCCACCGAGGTGGTGCTCGCCCAGCTCAGCGCGCCGGCCAGCGGGCTCCCCATCCCCGCCCAGGTTCTCGCCGCGGTGCCCGTCTGCACCGACCCCGCCGGGTGCGGCGACGTGGGACCGGGCCAGCCCACCGCCATGATCGACACCGCGACCGTGGCCCCGGGAGGACGCTGGCTGGCCGTGGTCCAGACCGACATCACCCGGTTGGGCGCGGCCCCGGTGCTGCGTGTCATCGACATCGCCACGGGTCAGGACCAGGTCGACCTCGCCGGGGCCACCTGGCCGGCGTGGTCCCCGGGCGGCTCCACGCTCGCCTTCGTCGCCGCCGACGCCTCGGTCCAGCTCTGGAACGCGGCCGGCGAGTCCCTCTCCGCGCTTCCCGCGGGCGCTCCGCCGATCGGGCCGCCGATCTGGACGGCGGACGGCGACGCGCTCGCGATCCCGGTCGGGCAGACGGCGACCGGCCCCGCCCACATCGACCTCGCCGTGCCCGCGCTCAGCGCCCGCTATGCCCTGCCCGGAATCTCGGGGAGCGCCGGGGACCTGGTGGCCGCGCCCCAGGGCGAGGAGCTGGCTCTCGCCGTGACCTCTGCTCCCGCGACCACGCCGACGGCCTGGGTGGCCGACCCCTCGAGCGGCCATCCCGCGACCAGGGTTGGCTCCGGTCTGGTGCCGGTCGGCTTCACCGACGACGCCACCCTGCTGGTGGCCCTGAGCGCTCCCCCCGGCTCCCCGCAGCTGGCCGGGCTGGACATCGCGACGGGGGCGCTCTCCCCGATCGCCACCAGCCTGGGCACCATCGACCCCGAGAGCGCCACGGTGGCTCCGGGCGGCCGCCAGATCGCCTACATCACGAGGCTCGCCTCGGGCGCGGACGCGGCGGTGGTGGCCAACGCCGACGGCTCCGGGCCCCTCCTGCTCACGTCGCCCGCCCCGGGCCTCCAGGCGCTCGCCGTCTCCTTCGGTGGCTGACGTCGCGCATCCCCCTCACCGACCCCCCGCTTCGCTAGTCTCAGGGGCCGTGCCGCGCTCCCTCCTCTTCCTGATCGCTGACACCGGCGGTGGCCACCGGGCCGCGGCCACCGCGGTGAGCCACTACCTCGAGCATGCCCACCCCGGCGAGTTCTCGGTCGAGATCGTCGACCCCTTCGCCACGGCCTCGCCGCGGCTGCTGGGACGCACCGCCTCCCTGTACGGCCCGCTGATCCAGCGCGCCCCCTGGTTCTGGGGCGGCCTCTTCCACGTCACCAACTCGCGGGCGATGGTGCGGGGCGCCGAGGTGGTGCTGCGGAGCGTCGACCCCGCCATCGCGCGGCTCATGACCGAGCTGCAGCCCGCGGCGGTGGTGTCGTTCCATCCCCTGCTCAACCGGGCCGCCGTGCGGGCGCGCCGCCACCTCGGCCTCCGGGTTCCCCTGGTCACCGTCATCACCGACCTGGTCGACGTGCACACCTTCTGGGCGTCGCCCGACGTCGACCTGGTGATCGTCCCCTCGCCGGGAGGCTTGGACCGCTGCCGCCGCAACCGTGTCCCCGCCGACCGGCTGGTGCAGGTCGGCCTCCCCGTCGACGCCGGCTTCACCGACCAATCGTCCCATCCCGAGGCGCGCCGGGCGCGGCGGATTCAGCTCGGCCTCGACCCCGACCGCTTCACCGTCCTGGTCTGCAGCGGCGCCGACGGCTCCGGTGACGTCGACCGCCGTGCCCGTGTCCTCGCCAGGAGCGGCCTGGACATCTCCCTGGTCGTCATCTGCGGCCACAACCAGCGCGCCCGGGACGGCCTCAAGGGTCTCCGGGACAGCCGCGATCGCCCCGTCACGGTGCACGGGTTCGTGACAAACATGGCTGAATGGATGACGGCCGCCGACATCGTGGTCACCAAGGCCGGCCCGGGGACCATCGCCGAGGCTCTCTGCGCCGGGCTCCCCCTGCTCATCACCTGGTACCTCCCCGGTCAGGAGCGGGGCAACATGGAATGGCTCATCGACGCTGGTGCCGGGCGCTACGTGCCGGGCGACGCCGAACTGGTCGATGAGGTGGCCGAGCTGGCCACCCCGGGATCGCCGGCACTCGCCGCCATGCGGGCGGTGGTGTCCCAGCTCGCCCGACCCGAGGCCACCGCCGAGGTCGGCGAGCTGGTGCGCTCCGTGGCGATGAAGCTGTCGTGACCGCGCCCCCACCCTCACCCGCACGGGCCGGGGCCGGCCTGGCCCGGCTCCGCCTCTTCAACTTCCGCAACTACGCCGAGCTGAACGTCGAGCTGGCGGCCGGTCTCAACGTCTTCGTCGGTGAGAACGCCCAGGGCAAGACCAATCTCCTGGAGGCGGTCGCCACGCTGCTGCTCACCAAGTCACCGCGCGCCGGCAACGCCGCCGAGCTGGTGCGCTGGGGCACCGACGAGGCGGCTGTCGACGCCGAGCTGACCCGCGGCACGGTCACCGAGGCGCTGGCCCTGCGGCTCCGCCGCGTGCACGACCCCGGCGAGGACAACCGCGGCGACGCGCGCCCTCGCGTGTCGCGCACGACGTCGCGGGACGGCCACCCCATCGCGCCCCGTGACCTTCTGGGACGCTGGCCGGTCGTCCTCTTCTGGCCCGATGACCTGCAGCTGGTCAAGGCGGGGCCCGAGGCCCGGCGCCGGCTGCTCGACGTCCTGGTCGCCCAGCTCGACCGCGCCGCGGCGGACGAGCTGCTCCGCTACCGGCGGGCGCTGGAGCAGCGCAACGCCCTGCTCCGCCGCCTGCACGCGGGCGTCGCCACCGGAGCTGACGAGCTGCGCCCGTTCGATGACGCCCTGGTGCGGCACGGAGCGAGCATCCAGCTCGCCCGGGCCCAGCTGGTGCGTGAGCTGGCACCGCTGGCGACGGCGGCCGTCGCCGAGATCACCGACTCCGCGGACTCGCTCGAGCTCCGGTACGCCCCCCAGTCCCGGGAGATGAGCGAGGATCGCGAGACGGTGGTCAGCGCGCTGCGCTCCGCCCTGCGGCGCGCCCACGACGAGGAGCTGGCCCGGGGCACGACCGTGGTCGGACCCCATCGCGACGACCTCGAGTTCCTCCTCAACGGGCGCTCCGCGCGCTCCACCGCGTCCCAGGGTCAGCAGCGCAGCGCGGTGCTCGCCACCAAGATCGCCGAGGTGCGCCTGGTGCACATGCGCTCCGGGCAGATGCCGCTGCTGCTCCTCGACGACGTCCTCAGCGAGCTCGACCCGGCCCGCCGGGAGCGGCTCCTCAGCGCGCTCTCCGCCGATGGCGGGGCACCCCAGACGCTGGTGACATCGGCGGAGGAGGACATCCTCAGGGCGCATCGGGCGCAGCGCTTCGTGGTCCGGCAGGGGAGCGTGGCGGCGGGATGACTGACAACCTGGATCCCGCGCCCAAATCCCAGCGTGAGGCCGGACCGCTCCACATCTCCGACGTCCTGGGCACGGCGCTGCGCCGGCTCGGAGTCCAGCGTGAGGTGCGCGAGGTCCAGCTTCGCGAGGCCTTCGCCGAGGTGGTCGGCCCGGCGCTGGCGCCGCTCTGCGAGGCAAGGGCGCTGCAGCGCGGCACCGTGCTGGTGGCCACCCGCAATGGCGCGCTGGCTCAGCAGCTGCAGCTGGAGATGCCCGCCATCGTGCGCGCGCTCAACCAACGTCTGGGAGGCGATGAGGTGAAGCGGCTCCGCTTCACCGCCATGAGCTGATCCCGCGTCAGGGCACGCGCACCGGCATGATCACGCAGAGATAGTCGTCGCGGCCCTGGGCGCGCACCACTGCCGGCTGCAGCGGGCCGTTGAGGGCCAGCTCGACGTCCTCGCCGTCGATGGCCTGGAGGGCATCGAGCAGGTAACGCGCGTTGAAGGCCACCTGCACCTCCTCTCCCTCCACCTTCGCGGGCAGCGGCGCGTCATGATCGCCGACCTCGGCGGCCTGGGCGAGCAGCTCGAGCTCGCCCTGACCGGCGCGCAGGCGCACGGGGTTGGAGGCGTCACGCGCCAGCACCGCGGCAGTGCGCGCGCTGTGCAGGAGCAGCGCGGTGGGGAGGACTACGGTGGTGGTGGACTTGGCGGGGATGACCTGCGTGTAGTTGGGATAGTTGCCCTCGATGAGGCGCGAGGAGATCTCCATGTCGCGCAGCGTGAAGAAGACCTGGTTGCGCGCGTCGCTGAAGGCCACGCCGACGCGGGGACGCGTGGGGTTGATGGCACGCGCGAGCTCACCGAGATGCCGGGCGGGCACGATCACCGTACCGCTCAGAACGCCCTCGGTGAGGACCTCCGCCTCCAGTGTCTTGACCGCAAGGCGGTGGCGATCCGTGGCCACCAGGGTGAGCTTGGGACCATCGACCTGCAGCAGCACGCCGGTGAGGACGGGTGTCTGCTCGTCGCCGGAGGCGGCGACCGCGGTCTGCGTGATCGCCTGCTGAAGCGCCGCGGCGTCGACCTCAAAGGCGGGGGCCGTCTCGCGCGCCGGCAGAGGGGGGAACTCCACCGCGTCGATGCCGTGCAGATTGGCCTTCTGGACCCCGGAGCTGATCTTGAGCATCTGAGTGCGCTCATCGACCTCCAGGGTGCACGCCGTCTCGTCCAGGGAGGCGACGTACTCGGCGAGAAGGCGGGCGGGGACGGTGACGCGGCCCTCCTCGTGCACGGTGGCCGCCACCAGGGCGCTGATGGTGAGATCGAGGTTGGTCGCGGTCACCCGCAGGCCCTCGGCCTCGGTCTCGAGCAGCACGTTGCTGAGGACGGGAAGTGTCGAGCGGGGCGAGACCGCTCGCGAGACCAGCCCCAGCGACGAGCTGAGCGCAGAGGGAGAGACCGTGCATCTCAGGGCGGAGCGGGTGCCGACGCCGGTGGGCCAGTTGTTCACCGCAGCGGACTCCTTGGGTGGTGACAGTGTAGAGATAAGAGGTGATTAATAGGGGTGGGTAAGCGGGGGATAACCCCGTTTTTCGAATACGAGGGCCTGGGGAGAAGTGGCGCCGGGCTGGGGAAGGCCGAGCCTGGGCGGCGGGAGTTTTCCCCAAGGCGGGGAGGCAGTGCTCCTTTGCCACACCTCCCGGGGCGGGTCTGCACAGCTCTTCTCGCCAGGGTCAAAGGTAAGAGGGGAGGGCGTGGAGGGGGAACCGCCGACCGGCCTGTCTGACGCGAATGGACGGTATTTTGGGTCAGGCATGGGCGTGGAGTCGCTGGCGGAGCAGGCGGACGTCGCTCTGGAGGCGGGCGTCCTCGCGGAGGAGCTCGGTGATCTTGTCGATGGCGTGGAGTGCGGTGGTGTGGTCGCGGCCGCCGAAGGCGTCTCCGATCACGGGGAGCGAGGAGTCGGTCTCCTCCCGGATCAGGTACATGGCGACCTGGCGCGGGAAGACGATGTGCTTGTCGCGGCGCTTGCCCTTCATCTCCTCGACCGGGATGCCGTAGTAGTCGGCCACGGTCTCTTGGAGGAAGGGGATGCTGAGGGGCTGTGCATCGGCCACCGGGATGATGTCGCTGAGGATTCGCTGGGCCATCTCCAGGGTGATCGCGTGGCCGTTGATGGAGGCATGGGCGAGGACGCGGATGAGGGCCCCCTCCAGCTCGCGGATGTTCTTCTGGATCCGATGGGCGATGAAGCTGCAGACCTCGTCGGGGACCAGCCGGTTGTGCGGTCCCAGCTTGGTCTTCAGGATGGCGAGGCGCGTCTCCACGTCGGGGGGCTGGATGTCGGCCATGAGGCCGCCCTCGAAACGGCTGCGCAGCCGATCCTCGAGCGTGGGTATGTCCTTGGGAGGCCGGTCGCTGCTGACCACGATCTGCTTCTGGATCTCGTGGAGCGCGTTGAAGGTGTGGAAGAACTCCTCCTGGGTGCGGTCCTTCCCGGCCAGGAACTGGATGTCGTCGATGAGCAGCACGTCGACGGTGCGGTATCGATGCCGGAAGTCGTTGGTCTTGTTCTCCTGGATGGCCGAGATCATCTCGTTGGTGAACTTCTCGGAGGTGATGTAGGCGACCTTGGGAGGACGGCGATGGCCTTCCCGCACGGCATGGCCGATGGCGTGCATGAGGTGGGTCTTGCCCAGACCCACGCCTCCGTACAGGAAGAGGGGGTTGTAGGCCTTGCCGGGGGCGTCGGCGACGGCGCGGCAGGCGGCGTGGGCGAAGCGGGAGGAGTTGCCGACCACGAAGCTGGAGAAGGTGAAGTTGGGATTGAGCCGGGACTCGCCGGCGGGGCTGGCATCGGTCTCGGGGGCCAGGTCGGAGTCGGTGAGCGGGGCCGGCTCGTCGCGGGGCGGGCTGGCCATGGGGTCGACGGTGATCTCCACCTGGCAGTCATGGCCGAGCAGGCCCGAGAGGACCTCCTGGATGACCGAGACGAAGCGCTCCGAGACCCAGTCGCGGGCGAGGCGGGTGGGAACGCCGATCAGGAAGCGCTGCCCATCGCTGTCCACCAGGGTGGCGGTGGACAGCCAGGTCTCGTAGCTCGGCCGTGCCAGCTGGAAGCGGAGCTCCTCCTGAGCGGAGGTCCAGAGCTGCTGGGCTGAGCTGCGATCGGTGGCGGTCGGGATGAGGCCGTCCTCGGCCCCGATCGTCAAAACCGCACCTCGCACCACCCGTGCGCCGAAGCCACAGCCCAACCTCCGCCTACCCTCCACACTTGTCCACAGGATATGAACAGGAGTGGATAAACTTCGACGCCGCTGCCGGACGGGCCTGTCAACCCTAGCTGGGGTCGACTGCGGGGGGACCGCGTCCCGCCGGAGCACTCGTCAGTCTAGCAACGGCGGGCGCGCTCGACAACCGGCGGGCGGGGGGGCGCCGGGGCGTGGGGCGGCGCGAATATACTGGCGCCACCACGCCGTCCGGGCGCGGCGCTCTCTGGCGTCCCCGGGCGCGATTCCAGATGGCCCCATGGCAGGAGAGTTCCGATAAAGCGAACGTATCAACCCAAGAAGGCGTACCGCCGCAAGACGCACGGGTTTCGCGCCCGGATGTCGACGCCGGGCGGGCGCAATGTCCTCAAGGCGCGCCGCCTGAAGGGTCGGAAGCGCCTGACCCCGACCGGCCCGCGCTGACCGGGGGGGGCAGTCTTGGTGGGCGTGGGCGCTTCGCCTGGGTGCGCACCTGGCGATGCGTGGGCCGGGCCGGGATCGTGCGGGTCCACGCCGCTCCCAACGGTCACGAGGAGATGCGCCTCGGGCTCTCGGTCCCGGGCATGGCCAGCGCGGTCGAGCGCAACCGGGTGCGCCGCCGCCTGCGCGAGGCGGCCCGGCGCCTGGGTGAGCAGGGGGGTTTCGACCTCATCGTGAGCAGCGACGCCAGAGCCCTGGGGCTGCCCTTCGAGATGCTCTGCGAGCAGGTGCAGAGCGCGGCGCGCGCCGCGGTCGGCCGTGCCCGCGTGGCCACGGGGCCGGCGCCGTCGCCGGCGGGCCGGCCGTGACCCGCCTCAGCCTGGGCTTCATCCGCCTCTACCAGCTGACGCTCGGGCCGGTGTTCGGCGTCATGAGCAGCTGCCGGTACGAGCCGACGTGCTCGCGGTACACGGCCCAGGCGATCCGGCGCTTCGGCGCCCGCCGGGGCTGGTGGCTGGGGATCCGCAGGATCTCGCGCTGCCACCCCTTCTACCCGGGCGGCCTGGACCCGGTGCCGGAGCGTTACGTGACCTGGCGGGAGGCCCGGCGGGCCCGGCGCGCAGCCCGCCTCGCCCAGCGGAGCTCGGTGTGATCGCGGCGCACCTGCTCGCCACCGCCCCACCCGTGGTTGCGGGGGTGGACCTCAACCCCCTGGACTGGATCAGCATCCTGCGCTACCCGATCGGCTGGATGATCGAGGAGCTGAGCCTGGCCTTCAACAGTGTCGGGCCGCTGCGCGCCATCGGGCCCTTCGGCCTCGCGGTGGTGGTCAACACCCTCATCATCCGGGCGCTGCTCTTCCCGATCATGGGCTGGAACCTGCGCACCCAGCGCCGGATCCAGCGCGAGCAGCGGCAGGTGGCCCCCCAGCTCAACGAGATCCGAAAGCGCTACAAGGGTCAGACCCGCAAGATCTCGGAGGAGTCCCAGAAGGTCTACGCCGAGCACGGGATCAGCCCCTTCAGCTCGATGTCGGGATGCGTGCCGCTGCTGGTCCAGCTGCCGGTCCTCTACGGGCTGTACTGGGGCATCCGGGACGTCACCGGGTACGGGACCACCGTGCACTTCGACTCGCTGCCGCACACCTTCGACTGGGGCTTCCTGTGGATCGGCAACGTCGCCCAGACCATCGGCCAGGCGCTGGGAAGCGCCACCAGCGGAGCGGCCGGCTGCTCGGTGACCCAGAAGGTGTGCAACACGGACTGGGGTCACCTCTTCAGCCATCCGGCCAACCTGGCGCTTCTCATCTTCCCGATCCTCACCGGGATCGCCTACTTCATCCAGTCGAAGATGACCATGCAGCCGATGCGGGCGGACATGAGCGACATGGAGCGCCAGATGGCCTCCTCGATGCGCACGGTCGTCTACTTCATGCCGCTGATGAGCGTCCTCTTCGGATTCATCTGGCCGCAGGGCCTGACCCTGTACTGGATGACCGCCGCCCTGGTGATGGTCGGCCAGCAGTACCAGCTGATGGGCTGGGGCTCGCTGCGGATGCCGGCCTGGCTGGGTGGCGGGCGCACCACCCCGCTCTCCTACACGAGCCAGGACTTCACGGCGTCGCCTTCCAAGCGGGGCGGCGGGGGCGGGGCGCCGCCGGCGGCGTCCTCGAACGGGGCGAGGAGGCCGGGTGGCGGTGGGCCCGTGGGCGCGGTGCCGGCCGGCCCCGGCCGGGGGCGGAGCCCGTCTCGGGCGCAGAAGAAGGCGCGGCGGCGCCGCTGATGGCGGTGCCGGCAGGAGGAGTGCGGTGACCGAGGCTGACGGCGGGGTCGTGGAGGAGGAGTGGCCGAGCGTCGAGAAGACAGGCGTGACCGTGGAGGACGCCATCGCGGCCGCCCTGGAGGAGTTCGGCGTGGACGCGGACGGGGTCGCCGTCGAGGTGCTCTCCCGCCCCGCTCGGGTGCTGCCGGGGGAGCGGGTCTCCGCCGCCGCCGAGGCCCGGGTCAGGGTGTCGAAGCTCGACGAGCACACCGCGCGGGCGCGGGCGACCCTGGTCGAGCTGCTGGAGCGGATGGGGATCCCGGCGCGGATCAGCACGCGCCGGGCCGCGGCGACCGCGGGCGGACCGCCGGCGCCGCCGCTGCTCGACATCAGCGGCGACGACCTCGGCCTGCTCATCGGCTGGAGGGGCGAGACGCTGCGGGCGCTCCAGACCGTGGTCAACCTGATGATGGGGGACACGGAGGTCGGGACCGCCCGCCGGGTGATCCTGGACGTGGAGCGCTACCGGGCCCGCCGTGAGGAGCAGGTGAGGGAGCTGGCGCTGCGACTTGCCAACCGGGTGAAGCGCACGGGCCAGCGCTACACGCTCGATCCGATGCACGCCTATGAGCGCCGCACCATCCACCTGACCCTGGCTGACGACGAGGGGGTTCGGACCGAGAGCACCGGCAAGGAGCCGGCGCGACGGGTGATCATCCACGCCACCGGGCCGGCGCAGCCGGATCTGCCCGAGCTGCCGGATCGGTTGGGACGGCCGCCGCAGCGCGGAGGGGGGTCCACCGCCGACGCGGGGCGCGGACGCGAGCGCCGCCCGTCGCGCTGGCAGCGCGGCTAGATCGTCTGCGGTGGGCGTGAGCGGCGCGACCCATGAGCTGCAACGGCTGCCGAGCGGCGCCCGTCTGATCGCGGCCCCCATGCCGGATCGGCGTTCGGCGGCGGTCGCCTTCATGTTCGACGTGGGGTCGCGCCACGAGGAGCCGGCCACCGCTGGGCTGAGCCACTTCATCGAGCACATCGTCTTCAAGGGTGGGGGCGGATTCCCGACCGCGCGGGCCGTCTCCGAGGCCATCGAGAGCGTGGGTGGGTCCATCAACGCCTCGACCGACAAGGAGGCCACCGTCTTCTACGCCAAGGTGCCGGCCGAGCACCTGGAGCTGGCCTGCACGGTGCTCGGGGCAATGCTCTTCGCACCGGTGCTCGACGCGACCGAGGTCGCCAAGGAGCGGCAGGTGGTGATCGAGGAGCTGCGGATGTGCCTCGACAACCCCCAGGAGCACGTCGGGACCCTGTTCGACGAGGTCATGTACCCGGGGCAGCCGCTCGGGTGGGACGTGGCCGGCACCGAGGAGACGGTCCGCAGCTTCGACGGCGAGGCCTGCGAGGAGCACCTGAGCCGCCATTACCGGCCGGCGCGCCTGGTGGTCAGCGTGGCCGGGGGGATCGAGCCGCGACGGACCGGGGAGATCGTCGAGGCGTCCGTGGGCCGGCTCGGGGAGGTGGACGCGGGACGGCCCGTCCCGGCCGACGAGGCCGGCGGGAGCGCGCTGCGCCTGGTCAACAAGCGGACCGAGCAGGCGAACGTCATCCTGGGTGGCTACGCGTGCTCGTATCTCGACCCGCGCCGGTCGGTCGTCGACCTGCTCAACGTGGTCCTGGGCGAGGGCATGTCCAGCCGGCTGTTCCAGGAGCTGCGCGAGGAGCGGGCCCTGGCCTATGACGTGCACTCCTTCGCGGCCAAGCTGCGCGACAGTGGATGCCTGGGGATCTACCTCGGCTGCGAGCCGCGCCGGGCGGTCGAGGCGGTCACGGTCGCTGTCGACGAGCTGGTCCGGCTGGCGTCCGAGCCGGTGGGCGAGGAGGAGCTGGGCAGGTTCAAGGAGTACGCCAAGGGGCGGCTCCTCCTGCACCTGGAGGGGACCGGGGCGGTGAGCCAGTTCCTGGGCCAGCAGGAGCTGCTCATGGGTGAGGTGCTCACCGCCGCAGAGGTGGTCGAGGCCCTCGAGGCGGCGAGCGCGGAGGACGTGAGGGCGATGGCGGAGGCGATCTGCAGCCGGGGCCTCCGCGCCGCCGTGATCGGTCCCTTCGCGAAGCCGGAGCGCTTCGAGGCGGCGCTGGCCCGCGCCTCGTGAGCGGGTGACGCGCGCCGGGCGGGAGGGGGCACGGTTGTCGGAGACGGAGCACGGTGAGGTACGAGGTCCCATGAGCGTGGAGCGCACACTCGTCCTGGTGAAGCCCGACGGGGTCCAGCGCGGCCTGGTCGGCGACGTCGTGAGCCGGCTGGAGCGCCGCGGGCTGCATCTGGTCGGCCTCAAGCTGATGCGCATCGACGAGCAGCTCGCCGCGCGCCACTACGCGGAGCACGACGGCAAGCCCTTCTACGCCGGGCTGGTCCGCTTCATCACCTCGTCGCCGGTGGTGGCCATGGTCTGGGAGGGGCCGGGTGTGGTGGCTCTGGTCCGCTCCACCATGGGGGCCACCGACCCGGCCAAGGCGGCGCCGGGCACCATCCGGGGCGACCTCGCCATCTCGATCGGGAGCAATGTCGTCCACGGCAGCGACTCGCCGGAGCGGGCCGAGGTGGAGGTCGCCCTCTTCTTCCGCGAGGAGGAGCTGGTGAGCTGGGAGAGCGCGGTCGGCGAGTGGACCGTGGGCAGCTGAGAGCTGCCGGCTCAGCTCCCGGAGGGAGCGGCGCGGCGGAGCAGGCCAAGCTCCCGGTGGAGGCGGCGGCGCCCGCGGCCCAGCGGAGGCAGCACCAGCACGAGCCCGGTGAGGGCCGGGACCGGCGCGGCCGCGGGTGTGGCCGTCGTCACCAGGGTGGGCCCGGCGCCGAGACCGCCGAAGCTGCCGAGAGGCCAGATCCTGAGGATCGCCTTGGCCACGATCCGCTGGCGGGGGACCAGTCCGAAGAAGCGCGAGTCGCAGGACTCGTTGCGGTTGTCGCCCATGACGAAGTAGTCGCCAGCGGGGATGTGGAGCACCTGATCGACGGCGTCGGCCGCTCCCGCGCTGGGGAAGTCGGGGCCCTGCTCCCAGGCGTCGGGGAGGTACGGCTCCTCGACCAGGTCCCAGGGGCCGGTGCCGCCGGGCTGGACGAGCAGCTCAGCCGGCTGCACATGGGCGTTGATCTCGATGTTGTCGCCGGGCAGGCCCACCACCCGCTTGATGTAGTCGTCGGATGTGTCGCCGCACACGTGCGGCGGCTCGAGGATGACGATGTCGCCCCGGGCGGGGTTCCCGATGACGTAGGAGATCTTGCTGGCGATCAGGAAGTCGCCGCTCTGGAGCGTGTTCTGCATGCTGTCGCCGTCCACCCGGACGGTCTCGATGCAGGTCCAGATGATCGCGTAGAGGACCACGGCGACGAGGAGGATCTCGAGGAGGTCGCGGACCCACGTGCTCCGGGCTCGCGAGCGAGGGGCGTCCTCGGGGCCGGGGGAGGGTGGGGTCGGAGCGCCGCCGGACGGCTCCGCGCTGTGGCTGGTGACGGTACCTGCCTCCGGGATGCTTGCGGAGCGGCCGCGCGGCGAGGTGGACGGATCGGGTGACCGCTTCCGCCGCGGGCGAACGAGAGCGGGCGGGGGGCGCGGGCCGCGCGCCGCCTGGCGCCCGATTATACGGGGGCCCGCGGCCCCCACCCGGGTGGAGCGGCGAGCCGGTGGGGCGGCGGGCCCGCAGCCTCCGGGCGAGCCCCCCACGCTGCGACAATGGTCGGATCGGGGGCCGGCCCACCGACCCCGGGCATCACCAGGCGGAGGACGTGCAATGGCTCTCCTGTCCGTGTCTCCTTACAAGGCCAAGGAGTTTCGGCTCAGTGGTCTGCAGGGGATCTCCGACCACACCCTGGAGATCCACTTCGGGCTTTATGCCGGGTATGTCAAAAACACGAACCTGCTCACCGAGCAGATCGTCGAGCTGGGCGAGAAGGGGCAGGCGGGAACGCCCACCTACCACGAGCTGACCCGGCGGCTGCCGTTCGAGTACAACGGGATGGTCCTCCACGAGTGGTACTTCGGCAACCTGGCCAAGGACGCGGGGGGTGAGATCTCCAGCTCGTCGGCGCTGGGGCGGGCCATCGGGGAGTCGTTCGGGGACATCGAGACCTGGAGGCGCGACTTCACGGCCATCGGCGGGATGCGGGGCGTGGGCTGGGCGGTGACCTACCTGGACACGGCGACCGGCCGGCTCTCCAACCAGTGGATCACGCTCCACCAGGACGGCAACATCGCCGGCTTCAAGCCGGTGGTGGTGATGGACGTCTGGGAGCACGCCTTCCTGCTCGACTACAAGCCGGCGGAGCGGCCGAAGTACATCGAGGCCTTCATGGCCAATCTGGACGCGGCGACCTGCGAGGCCAGGCTGACGGGGAAGGCGGACCGGCCGGTCGGCTGAGCCGAGGTCGGGCCGGTCAGAGGGGCCGGCCTCCCAGGCGCCGGTAGAGGGCTCCGAGGTCCTCGTCGCCGGCGAAGTCGATGAGGAGCCGGCCCCCGCGGCGGCGGCGCTCCAGGGCGACGGGGAGGCCGAGCGCCTGCTCGAAGCCGCGCCGCAGGTGCTCGTCCTCGGGGGAGAGCCGGGCGGGCGCCTCGTGGGCGCGGGAGGTGGCGGCGACCTTGGGGGAGGCGGCCTCGGCCGCGTGCTGCTGCACCAGGCGCTCGGTGGCGCGGACGGTGAGCCCCTCCTCGACGACGCGGCGGCCGAGCCGGAGCATCGCCGGCTCGTCGCGGAGCCCGAGGAGGGCGCGGGCGTTGCCGGGGCTGAGCGTGCCGGCGGCCACCGACTCCTGGAGGGGCGCGGGCAGCTGGAGGAGACGGATGGCGTTGGTGACGGTGGGCCGTCCGCGGCCGAGCCGCAGCGCGATCGCCTCGTGGGAGAGGCCAAAGGCGTCGGCGAGGCGGGCGTAGGCGGCCGCCTCCTCGAGGGGGTTGAGATCCTCGCGGAGGAGGTTCTCGCTGAGGGCCAGCTCGAGCGCGTGGCGGCCGGACTCGGACGCGGGCCGGAGGATGGCGGGGATCTGGGCGACGCCGGCCTGGCGGGCGGCCCGCAGGCGGCGCTCTCCCGCCACCAACCGGTAGCCGTCGGGTGCGGGCTCGACCACGATCGGGTGGAGCAGCCCGTGGAGGCGGATCGAGGCTGCCAGCGCGGCCAGGGATTCCGGCTCGAAATCGCGGCGGGGCTGCTCGGGGTTGGGGTGGACGCGGAGGGGGTCGATCTCGAGGAGGACGGGGCCGCCGCCCAGATCGCGTCCGGGGTCGCTGCTGGCGAGGAGGGCGTCGAGGCCGCGGCCGAGGCCGTGGCGCCGGGGCGGGGCGGTGGTGGGGCGGTCCGCGGGGGGGCGGGGGCTGCTGTCGGGGGTCATGCGAGGGACGGCGTGGTCAGCGCGCGCGCCTCGGACTGGAGGCGCGCGTCGAGGTTGACGGCCAGCTCCCGGTAGGCCTCCGCCCCGCGCGACATGGGCGCGTAGGCGGTGATGGGAAGGCCGAAGCTGGGGGCCTCGCTGAGCCGGACGTTGCGGGGGATGACCGGATCGAGCACCAGGTCGCCGAAGCGCTTGCGGACCTCGTCGACGACCTGGGTGGCCAGCGTCAGGCGGCCGTCGTGGAGGGTGAGGACGATCCCGGCGATGCGGAGCTGGGGATTGAGCTCGCGGCGGAGGAGGCTGATGGTGTGGGTGAGGAGGCCGAGACCCTCGAGGGCGTAGAACTCGCACTGGATGGGGACGAGGAGGGCCTCCGCGGCGACCACGGCGTTGACGGTGAGAAGGCCGAGGCTCGGGGGGCAGTCGAGCAGGACGTAGTCGACAGGGTCGTCGGCGAGCGCCTCGAGCGCGTAGGCGAGGCGTTTCTCGCGCCGGGCGACGCCCACCAGCTCGATCTCCGCGCCGGCCAGGGCGATGTCCGACGGGACCAGCTCGAGGCCGGCGACGGAGGTGGGGATGCGGGCCTCGGCGAGGGGCCGGCCGAGGACCACGACGTCGTAGGTGCTGGCGGTGATGTCGCGGCGGGCTATGCCCAGTCCCGAGGTGGCGTTGGCCTGGGGGTCGCAGTCGATGATGAGGACGCGGCGGCCGATCTCGGCGAGGTGGGCGCCCACGTTGATGACGGTGGTGGTCTTGCCCACACCCCCCTTCTGGTTGGCGACAGCGAGGATGAGGGGCGGCATGGCTTCCGATTATGCGGTGCGGAGAGGGCGGAGGCGGCCGGAGCGGAGAGGCTGGCCCGAGGGATGGTCGTGCTGTTTCACCGTCATGATTCCCGTGGAACCATGTACGCTGGAGCGGCGTGGAAGAAGCCGCTCCTCCGCCCGACGACCTCGCCATCGGCTACCTCCTGGGCCTCCTCGTGGGAGAGGGCCACTTCGGGGGCGATGGCCGCCAGCCCCAGATCACGCTGCGCATGCACGTGCGCCACGAGAGGCTCTTCCACTGGCTCACGGCGACGTTTCCCGGTGGCCGGCTCTACGGCCCGTACCATCACGGCGGCCGCGACTACTACCAGTGGATGGCGCGCGGCGAGTACCTGCGCCGGGTGCTGGCGCCGCTCATCGCCGCCCACCGCGCGTGGCTGGACGACCACGCCGGCCGCCGCTTCGACGACATGTGCGCGCGGTACGGGGTGCTCTCTCCCGGGCCTGAGCCCAGCGCCGCCAGGACCGAGCCCTGAAGTCGGGAGGCGCCGGCGCCCGGAGCGTCAGGCCGCGACCCGGTGGTTCCGGCCCCGGGCCAGCGCGGCGTAGTCGTCGAGCAGGGCGTCGAAGGTCGCCGCCCAGCTGCGGCCGGCCACCGCCCGGCGCGCCGCCGCTCCCAACTCGGGCAGGTCGGGCCGGCGGGCCGCCGCCGCCAGGATCTCGCCGAGGCCGTCGCCCGGAGGCTCCGCCAGGAACCCCGTGAGCCCCTCCTCCACCAGCCAGCCCACCCCACCGGCTCGAACCCCGACCACCGGCAGCCCCGAGGCCATCGCCTCCTGGATCACCTGGCCGAAGGTCTCGGTGGAGGCGGGGTGCAGGAAGAGGTCGGCAGCCGCGTAGACGTCGGCGAGGTCCTCCCCCTCGCGCAGGCCGGCCAGGCGGAGCGTGGGAGGCGCCGTCCGGCGCAGCTCGTCCGCCATCGGGCCGATCCCGACCACCAGGAAACGCAGCTCCGGGTGCTCGCTGGCGATGCGCACCACCCGTCCGAGCCCCTTCTCCCGGGCCAGCCGGCTGACGCAGAGGACCCGCGGCCCGTCGCCGGCGGGCCACAGGCCTCGGGCGGCGAGCGCCCCCGGGCGGCCGGGACGGAAGAGCGCGGTGTCGACCCCTCGGCCGCTGATCCGGACCCGCTCGAAGCCCCGGCGGCACAGCTCCTCTGCCATCGGGGGCGTCGGCGCGTAGGTGACGGTGCAGCGGTTGTGAAAGCGCCGCTCGGCGGCACCGGCGGCCAGCGCCAGGAGGCTCCCGCCGTAGGCGCGGGCGTAGGCGAGGAGATCGGTCTGGTAGTGGGCGACGACGGGGACGCCGAGGCGGCGCGCCGCCCACGCCCCGCAGACCCCGAGCGCGGCCGGCGAGGCGAGGTGGACGACGTCGGGGTCGAAGTCGCGCAGCCGGTGGCGCATCCCCGGGGCTAGGGGGGAGACGGTCAGGTCGGGGTACAGGACGCCGCTGATGCCGGGGACCCGCACCACCTCGAAACCGTCGTACTCCTCGACCCCCGTCCCTGGGGCGAAGAGGAGGGCCCGGTGCCCGCGCCGGCGGAGGTGCGCGGTCAGCGCGGTCACGGTGCGCGTCACACCGTTGACCCGCGGCAGGAAGCTCTCCGCGATGATGGCCAGACGCATCCATCGCCATCCTCGCCCGCCGCCGGGGAAGATTGGGCGAACCGACGTTTGCCATCTGGTGAAGAAATGGGATTCCCGGATGCGGTCGCGGTGGCCTCGCTCCGTAGAATCCCGCCCATGGCGGTGTTCAGACAGGCGCAGCGCTGGAACGCGCGGGCGATGGAGATGCGGCGCCGGATGCTCGCCTTCCGCGACGCCCACCGGCCTCCGTTCCTCGCCAAGGAGGCCCACCGCTGGACGTTCCTCGCCGCGGCGCCGCCCCGCGAGGTGTTCGCCGTCATGGAGCAGATGATCGGCACCTTCCCCTTCCGCTTCGAGCTGACCGGGGAGAGCTCGGCGCGCATCGTCGAGTTCCGGCGCAAAGGCGTCGTCGGCCAGTGGTCGAAGCACGTGGAGATCCACACCCGGTGGGTCCGCTGCGAGGCGCGGGTGACCTCCCCGGGAACCGAGGTCACGCTGGTGGCGAGCCGCGGCCGCGGCCCCCTGCCCCGGGCCCTCCAGCTCGTCCAGCTGCTCACCCGCGGCGCCGCCGACACCCGGACCGTCTACCGGCAGCGCGCCATCCCGGCGGGACCGGTGAGCCTGGTCGCCTCCTGGGCGGGGATGCCCTACGAGCTCTTCACCGAGCCGCGCTGGGACGCGCCCCGCGGTGCCGGGGTCCTCACCGCCAGCGGCGTGGAGGCGATCCCGGGGGGAGAAGGGCCCTTCACCCGCGTCCGCCTGGCCGACGGGACCGAAGGCTTCATCGAGACCGACCAGATCGTTGCCGCCCCGGAGGCCTCCACCCGCGAGGCCCAGCTGGTGGCAGCCCGCTTCGGCTGAGCCGGCAGCTCCCCCCCGACGACAACGGGGTGCCCACCCCGTGGTGGACACCCCGTCGAGCGCTCGGAGACGTCACGACCGCCGTCAGCGATCGCGTCTCACAAGGTCAAGCTCCCGGCGATCAGCAGACGCCTCCGGCGCTGGTCGGCAGGTGCACCGTATGTGGGCAATCACTCATCGGCATGACCCTCCTTTTCTCGGAGTGCCGCATCGCCCCGTACCGCATCAGCGTCTAGGGTGAAAGCGCGGGGGGCGAAGGGCCGGAGACGCTGACGGGAGTGTACCGTCCGGCGCCCGGGCGCGGGCGCGACCCGAGCGGTTAGAGGGGCTGCCGGCCGGCGGCGCCGGTGTCCCGCGGATGCCACCACCCGACCTCGGGCTCCCCGAGCCTCCAGCAGAGGTAGATGGGCCGCCCCTCGCGCCGCCCCGGGAAGTCGCAGAGGCCGGTGCCGAGGTCGCGGAGGATGACGCCCATCTCGTCGATCTCGTCCAGGACCGCCTGGATGTCCGCGGCGGCCCGGAAGAGGGAGGCGGCAGCGTCGGGGGACCCGTTGGACCGCCCCGCCTGGGCCAGACGCTCCCGGCCTTCCACCACGGAGTCGGACGCGACCGCCTCCTGGAGACCGCGGATCAGCGTCTCCAGCCGCGGCAGGACGGCGTCCGCCTCGGCCTTGTCGAAGAGCCGCTCGGGGGAGCTCAGTAGATGCCCAGCTCCAGCTTGACCTCGTCGGAGGCCATGGTCCGGGGGTCCCACGGGGGGTCCCAGACCAGGTTGACCCGCACGTCCTCGACCCCGGGCAGCGGTGCGCAGACGGCGTGCACCTGGCTCTGCAGGATGCTCCCCAGCGGACAGTAGGGGGAGGTCAGCGTCATGTCCACGCTGAGCAGCCCGCTCTCGTCCAGCTCTGTCCCGTAGACCAGGCCGAGGGAGACGACGTCGATGCCGATCTCCGGGTCGTAGACCTCGGAGAGGGCGTCCCGGATCATATCCTGCGAGGCGCGCAGAGTTGTCCCACCCGCGGGCTGGCCCACCGTCCCTTCCTGCTCCGCAGCAGCGGTCGTCTGGTCGTCGCTCATGCCGCGTCGCCCTCCTCGGCGGATCCAAGCGCCCGGAGGATGGCGCTGCAGGCGAGGGCGGCGCACTTGACCCGGACCGGGTAGGCCTTGACGCCCTGCAGGGCCTCGAGATCGCCGAGCTCGTCGGACCGGCCCTCGCCCACCAGCATCTGACGGTAGCGCTGGGCAATGTCGACCGCCTCCTGCCGCGGCAGGCCGGCGACCTGGTCGCAGAGCATGCTCGCCGCCGCCTGGCTGATCGAGCACCCCCTCCCGGTGAAGGCGATCTCCTCCAGCCGGTCGCCGTCCAGACGCCAGGTGAGGCAGAGCTCATCACCGCAGAGCGGGTTCTCCGCCTCCAGCGATCCAGAGGCGTTGGCGACGGAGCCCCGGCGTCGCGGGTTGCGGTAGTGGTCGAGGATGATCTCCCGGTAGAGGTCGTCGTCGACCTGGGCAATTCCGACTGTCACACTCAACATTGTACCCGCGGCCGCGGCACCCAAGCCCGGCGCGAGACCGCGTCCCGTCCCATGACGGGGCGGAGTAACGTCTGATCGACCGCATCCGTTCAGTCTGCAAGTGCTGAAGAACGAGCAGCCCTTCCTCCCGGTCGCCGCCCTGGCGGCGCTGCTCGCGGTCAGCTGCAGCCCGTCGACCGGGGGGCCGACGCCGGCTTCCCCCTCCTCCCGGGCGCCGTCCGGGGGCGCCTCGGTGGCCTCCTGCGTCCCCACCTGGCAGCTCACCCAGGCCCCGGTACCGAGCGGCGACTCCGCGGCCGGCACCGACCTCGCCGGGGTCGTCGCCGTCTCGTCGACGGACGTCTGGGCGGTCGGATCGACGAGCTCGACCGGAGGTGCGCAGCAGACCCTCGTCGAGCACTGGGGCGGCAGCTCGTGGTCGACCGTCCCAACGCCGGAGCCCGTGGATGCCGCATCGCTGGGCGGGACGCAGCTGACGGCCGTCAGCGCGGTCTCTGCGGACGACGTGTGGGCGGTGGGCTACATCGGGAGCCTGACGCCCCCGCCGACGACGACGGGCGTCCCCCCGACGGCGATCGCGGCGCAGACCCTGAGCGAGCACTGGGACGGCAGGACGTGGTCGATCGTGGGACTCCCCGACATCGCGGCGAGGGACGGGGTGACGCCGTGGGACGTGCTCACCGCCGTGGTGGCGATCAGCCAGGACGACGTCTGGGCGGTCGGCGTCACCGAGTGGGACCTCGGCGACGGGATCCCCGTGGCCCAACCACTCGTGGAGCACTGGAACGGGGCCTACTGGTCCCTCGTCGACGTCCCCGACCCTGAGCCGCTGCCTCCTGACTGGGCCCTGGCCCACGACCCGGTCCCCGCCGGCACCAGCGGCGCCGTGGGCAGCGCGGCGCTGCTGGGCATCACGGCGAGCTCGGTCGACGACGTGTGGGCGGTCGGGGGCTACGAGGACGACAGGGGGGCGGAGACCGGCAACGTCTCTCCCTGGGCGACGCTCACCGAGCACTGGGACGGCAGCTCCTGGTCGATCGTCCCGGCGCCCGACGCCACCCTGCCCGAGCCGCTATCCGGCGGAAGCACCCAGCCGGACGACCTGCTCAGCGCCGCCTCCGAGTCACCGGCCGGCGACCTCTGGGCGGTCGGGGGGGCGCTGCCCGGCGCGGCTCTCAGCCTGCGCCGGAGCGGGGCTGCGTGGAGCCTCGTGCCCAGCCTGGCCGTGACGGCGTCCGGGGTGAGCGGCTGGCCGGGCTACTGGGCGCCGGGGTCGAACGATCCCACGTTCCTCCCCGGCACCATCCCGCTGGTCGGGGTCATCACGCTCAGCTCGACGGACGCCTGGGCGGTGGGAGCCGTCATCCTGCACTGGAATGGCGCCTCCTGGCAGGCCCTCTACACCGTGAATGGGCACAGCTTCGGTTATCTCACGGGGGTCGGCGCCCTGCGCTCCGGTGGCCTCTGGGCCGTCGGCGGGACCACCATCGTGCACGCAACATGCGCCTGAATCCCCTCCCCCCTCCCGGCTCTGACGCACGCCCTTCTCCCGGGGCGGGTCGACGCCCGGAGTGCGGGAAGCAGCCGGGGACCACGCACTCGCACCAGCGCGCCCACCGCGCCGCGGCTCGGGCCGGCGTGCTGGCCGCCGTCGCGACCATCCTCCTGGCTCTCGGGGGGCCCATAACGGCCCGGCCCGCCAATGCCGCCCTGTCCGCCAGCCCCTCTCCCTCCTCCGCGAGCTCGACGACGGACGACTGGTCGGAGCTGCATCCGGCGATCGCTCCCCTCCCCCGCGACTCCGCGGTGGCGGCCTACGACGCCACGACCCAGGCGGTGGTGGTGAGCGGCGGCGAGAGCTCGTGCGGTGGTTCCGATCGCGAGGTGTACCAGGACACCTGGACCTGGTCCGGATCCGGGTGGACCGAGGCTTCCACCACCGCGCCGGCCGTGTTCGGCGTGCCCAACGCGTACGACGACGCGACCGGGACCGTCGACGTCATCTGGGTCCCGAGCTGCGGCAGCCTCGTCACCAGCCAGTGGAACGGGCAGGCGTGGACGAGCACCTTTGCCGAGCCGGCCGCCAGCAGCGACCAGCCCGCTCCTGATCCCGACGGCGCCATGGCCTATGACCCGTCGAACCAGTCGCTCGTGCTCTGGTCACCCAGCGCCGGCCACCAACCGGCGGCCGCGTCCCCGCCTCCCGACCAGTCGTCCACGTGGGGCTGGGCCGGCAGGACCTGGCAGCAGGCCTCGCTGGTGACGTCACCCCCCGCCTCGATCGGTGCCGCAACCGAGGATGTGCAGATGGTCTACGACTCCGCGACCGGCCGCGTGTTCCTCTACGGAGACCCCTCACGGACCATGTGGGCATGGGACGGCAACGACTGGTCCGAGGTCTCCACCTCCGGTGGCCCCTCGCCGCGCGTGGGTGCGAGCATGGTTTACGACGCGGCGCTCCGGCAGGTGCTCCTCTTCGGCGGCGTGTCCGTGACCGGATACGCGCCGGCGTCAGGGGACCAGAGCGAGTCGTTCGTCGAGGGCGCGCCTCTCAGCGACCTCTGGACCTGGAACGGCTCCACCTGGAAGGAGCTGCACCCGGCGCACTCTCCACCGGCGCGCTTCCGTGCGCAGATGGCGTACGACGCCGAGAGCGGTCAGGTGATTCTCTTCGGCGGATCGGTCAACAACAACGCCGACGTGGCCGACACCTGGGTGTACGGCCCCACCTCCTGAGGGGTGACTGCACCAACCGCTGCCGGCGGGGCGGCTGGTAGATTGGCCGTGCCATGCCCCTCGCGCTCCAGGTCCTCCACGGCGACGAGACCGGCGAGGAGCTGCTCCTCCAGGCGCTCCGGGTGCTCGACCCCTCCGTCATCGGGATCGAGCTGGAGCTCCGCCACCATGACCTCAGCCTGGAGGGCCGGCGGTCCACCCAGAACCGGGTCGTTCTCGAGGCCAGCCGGGCGATGCGGGAGACGGGCTACGGGCTCAAGGCGGCCACGGTCACCCCCGAGGGGCAGGGGGACGTGGGCAGTCCCAACGCCATCCTCCGTGCCGAGGTCGGCGGCACCGTGATCCTCCGCACCGGCCGGCGCATCCCCGGGGTGGTCCCGATCGCGGGGGTGAGCGCTCCCATCAGCGTGGTCCGGATGGCCGTCGACGACGCCTATGGGGCCGTCGAGTGGCGGGAGGGCTCAGGAGAGGAGGAGGTCGCCTTCCGCACCGAGAAGATCTCGCGAGGGGTCTGCCGGCAGGTCTCCGAGTTTGCCTTCGTCCATGCCGGGCGCACCCGGGCGCGCGTCTTCGGCGGTCCCAAGTACACGGTCTCGCCGGTGTACGAGGGGATGCTCAAGGAGGAGATGGACGCCGCCGCCCGGCGCCATCCCGAGGTCGAGTACGAGCCCCAGCTCATCGACGCGACATACGCGCTGCTGCTCAACCAGGGCGGCGACCCGCTGGTCGTCCCCACCCTCAACCGCGACGGTGACTGCATGAGCGACCTCGTCCTCGGCCTCTTCGGGTCGATCGCCGGGGCGGAGTCCGTCCTGATCGGCTTCGCCGGCGACTCCCTCGCTCCGAGCGTGGTCATGGCCGAGGCACCCCACGGGACCGCGCCGGCGCTGCGCGGCAAGAACCTCGCCAACCCCATGGCGATGATCCTCGCCTGCGCGTCGGTGCTCGGCTTCATGGTCGGCGAGGAGGTCCGTCTGGTCTCGCGCGCCCTGTACGAGAGCGTCTTCGAAACCGTGAGGCACGGCACGCGCACGGCCGACCTCGGCGGGGACGCTCTCACCGACCAGTTCACCGATGCCGTCATCGAGGCCGTCCGCGGCAAGCTCGAGGTGTGGCGGTCGCTGGGCGTCGGGCCCTCGGTCAGCTAGCCTCAGCGCCGTGGGAGGGGCCGCCGGACCAGCGCGAGCCAGGCGGCGCCCGCCCCGAGGACCACGACCACCAGCACCAGCAGGACGACCAGCCACGGGAACCCACCCGCGGACGCGGATCCGGCCGGGGCCGGGCCCGGGGTGGCCGATGGCGAGGTGGTCGCCGCCCCGGTCGGCGTGGCGCTCAGCGACGGCGACGTCTGACCGGTGGGCGCTGCGCTCGGCGTGGCGGACGGTGTGACGGACGGCGTCGGGCTCACCGGGGCCACCGTGTAGTCCTCCACCAGGGTCTGCCCGCTGCTCGAGCCCGACACGCTCTCGTCGGTGGATCCCACCGCGACGCACTCGCTCGAGGCGCCGCAGGCCACGCCGAGGAACTCGGCGAACGAGAACCCGGTCGGCTGTGGGGTGACGACACCGCCGACCACGGCCCAGGCCCCGCCCGCGTATTGCTCGACGAGCACGTCGCTGGTCCCGCCGACGGCCCAGCACTGGGAGACCGCGGCGATGCAGGCCATGCCGCTGAGCAGGCTGGCAGGGTGGGCGGCCACCTGCCAGGAGGTGCCGTTCCACGCCTCCATGACGTCCTCGCCACCGGCCCAGCAACCGGAGGCGCTGAGGCAGGCGGCGCTGTCCAGGTAGGCGGAGACGACCGGGCTGCTGACCTCGGTCCAGGCCCCGCTGGAATACTGCTCGACGAGCCCGGTCTGGTTGCCGGCGATCTCCTGGTAACCGACCGCCCAGCAGTCGGAGGCCGTGACACAGGTGACCCCGCTCAACCCGCCGTCGACGGAGGCCACCGCGCTGATGCTCCAGCTGCCGCCGTTGTAGTGCTCCACGAGCGGCGCGCGGACGGCGCCGTTGCTGCTCGTGACCTGGGTCCCGACCGCCCAGCAGTCGCTCGCTGTGACGCAGGCCACGCCGGTGAGGTCGCCGTTGCCGCTGCTGGTCGCGGGGGTGGAGAGGAGCGACCACCCGCCGTTGGCGAAGCGCTCGGCGAGCGGCGCGCCCCAGATGGTGGTGGAGCCCTGCACACCGACCGCCTGGCACGAGGTGGCGGTCGCGCAGCTCACCCCCTGGAGGGCGCCGCCGACCTGGGGGCTGGAGATGATCGACCAGCCGGCGCCCGCCGTCTCCTCGGTGAAGGGCACCTCCGTCCCGCCGCTTCCGGACTCCACCCCGACCGCCCAGCAGCCGGTAGCGGTGAAACAGCTGACCGCGTCCAGGCTCGCCTTCGAGCTCGGATTGGGGCTGCTCACGACCGTCCATCCGGCCGCCGGGGCGGGGGAGGCCACGGCCCCGGCCGGTGCGGGCCACAGCACGCCGAGGGCGGCCAGGACGATCCCGAGGAGCATCCCCGTCGCGCCGCGCCTGCTGCCGCCGTGCGGTCCGGCCATGTCACCTCCTGAGGAGCTCACCGCCGCGGGGTCGGAGGCCGGCCCGACCCCGACACCGGCCGCTGCCGGACCGAGAGTATCGCGCGGCCCGTGATCCCCGGGTCAGACCCGGAAGACCCGGCGCACCTCGGCGACGCCTTGCCGGGGCCCTCGTGATCGGCTTGATGTCCGGCGACGATCCGCGCCACGCCTCTCGTTCCATCTACAAGAGCATCGGCACGGTCCAGCGCTGCGAGCCCCCTCAGTTACCGTCGCTGTTGTCTGCAACTAAGAGCGCACGGCCGATGCTTGGCTCACCCGCGGGCAGAGCCGCTCGCCAGCGAGGCGCTGAGCCGTTCCAAGTCCCGGCGCGCACTGGCCGCCGCCACGATGTTGCCCTTTGCCTCGAAGAGCGCTACCGCATCTCGTAGCGAGGCGACGGCGTCCGCCTCTCTCGCGCCCGCCTCGAGAACCTCGGCCAGGCCGGCCAGCGCCTGCCCTTGGACGTCGGGCTGGTCGGTGGTGGCGATGAGGCCCACGCTCTCGCGGGCCAGGGCCTCCGCCTCCGCGATCCGGCCGTCGGCGGCGAGCAGCCTGGCCCGGACGCTGCGCCACTGGTACTGGGCGCCGACGTCGTGAGGCGACGCCTTCTCGCGGCAGACGTCCGCGAGCTCCCCCGCCTCCTGGTCGCGGCCCTGCGCGTGCAGGACCTCGGCGAGCAGCGCCGCCACCGTCGGTGTGTAGCCCGTGTCGCCCAGGGCCAGGAGGGTCTGGTAGTCACCGCGAAGCTCGGTCTCGGCCCGGGTCAGGTCGCCAGCCAGGATCTCCGCCGGGCCGGAGTGCAGCGACGTGATGGCAGCACTCAGCGTGAAGCCGAGATCGGTGAGCATGGCGCGGCTCCGCCGGTAGTGCTCACGGGCATGCTCCGCCTCCCCCCGCATCGCCTCCAGGTGGCTCATCGCCGAAAGCGTCATCGCCTCGGTGCGCCGATCACCTGCCCCCCGCTCGAGGAGGGCACGGCACCGGTCCAGGGCTTCCACCGCGGGCGTGGAGCTGTAGACCAGGCAGGAGGCCAGGGCGGACAGCAGCCGCACCTCGAAGACCTTGTCGTGCGCCAGCTCAGCGTGCCTGAGGGCGCGGGACACGCACTCCTCGGCGGGGCTGAAGCGGCCCTCGTAGAAGTGGACATACATCATCAGCTTCCAGGCGCGGGCCAGGCCGTCGTGAGCCTCCCGGCGCTCGAGCTCGGCGATCGCCGCGCGGCCGCCGGCCGCCACCTGACCCTGCTCCGCCGCGTCGGGGTTGGCCAGGAAGCGCCACATCTGGCCGACCACCGTCGCGGTGGCGGCGAGGGCTCGATCGCCGCCCCGCCGGGCCTGATCGGCAGCATGTGACAGCACCTCGTCAGCGACTCCGAACGCCCCCATCTCGCCGAGCGCCTCGCCGGCGTGGAGGAGCCATCGGGGACTCTCCGGCGACTCGGGGACCAGGGCGGCGGCCCGACGGAAGAGGCTTGCCGCCGCCGGCATGTCGCCCCGGGCGCGCGCGCGATCGCCGGCGGCGGCGAGGTAGCCGGCAGCGCGCGCTCCCAGGGCGGCGCCGTGCGCGTCGAGCGGGCCGAGCTGCGCCAGAGAGAGGACGCTCTGCTCCAGGTGGTAACCGCGGATCTCCTCCTGGTCGCCGGGGTAGCCGCCCGCCCGGGACTCCAACCAGTCCGCGAACCCCTCGTGCAGCTCGGCGCGTCTCCGCTTCAGCAGGCCCTGGTACGCGGCATCCCGAATCAGGAGGTGCTGGAAGCGAAACGCATCCTGACCAGCGAGCGCGGACTCGGTGGGGCTCACCAGGTCACGCCGGGTCAGGCCGTCGAGGCTCGGCCGGACGTGAGGGCGCAGCGGCTCTGGGCACAGGCTCTCGATGGCTTCCGCGTAGAAGACCTGGCCGATCACCGACCCGTGCTCCAGCACCGTCCGCTCGGCGGGGGCGAGCCGGTCCAGCCTCGCGGTGAGCAACGCGCTGATGCTGGGGGGAACGGCGAGGGTGCCCAGGTCGGTGGTCGCCACCCAGCCACCGCCCTCGCGGCGGATCAGGCCGTCGTCGATCATCATCGAGACCATCTGCTCGACGAAGAGGGGGTTGCCCTGGGCCGCCTCGACGATTCGGTGCCTGGGCTGGGCCGCCAGCGTCACCGCGCCGAGAAGGTTGTCGACGACCTCGGCGCTCTCCGCGTCGCTGAGCGGGCGGAGAGCGATGCTCGTCGCCCGGGCGCCCGCGTCCGGCCATGAAGGGCGGACCTCGAGCAGCTCGGGGCGGGAGGTGCAGAGGAGGAGCAGCGGGGCGTCCTCCCCGCTCTCCGCCACATAGGTGATGAGGTCGAGGAAGGTGGGCTCGGCCCAGTGGATGTCCTCGATCACCGCCACCAGCGGCTCCCCCCGCGCCGCGATCTCGAGCAGCCGGCGGGCGGCCCAGAAGGTCTCCCGGACCGGGTGGGCGGCCTCGGACAGTCCCATCACGGATGCCAGCCTGTCGGCGACGTCGGCGGCCTCCTCTCCGAGGAGGGCGGTCAGCTTGGAGCGGGCCTGCCCGACCGGTTCGTCCTCGGCGATGCCGGCCGCATCGCGGGCGATCTCAGCGAGCGGCCAGAAGGTGATGCCCTCTCCGTAGGAGAGGCACCGTCCCCGGACCACGCGTGCCCCGCCTGCCCCTCCACTCAGGAACTCATGGAGCAGCCGCGACTTCCCGGTGCCCGCCGGGGCGAGCACCGTCACCAGCTCCGGCGTCCGGCCGCCGGCCGACCGCTCCAGGGCGGCGCAGAGCACGGCCAGCTCCTCGGTGCGTCCGACCAGCGGGGTGTCGGACCGGCGGGCCAGCCCGTCACCCCGGCTGACCCCGAGCAGCCGGTAGGCAGCGATACGCTCGGACTTCCCCTTCAGCTCCAGGGGGGCCAGCTCCTCGACCTCGACGGCGTCGCGGACCAGGCGATAGGTGGGCTCGCCGATCAGGACCCCGAGCGCAGGCGCCGCCTGCTCCAGCCGGGCGGCCACGTTCACGGTGTCCCCGGTCACCAGCCGCTGCCCGGTGGTGGGATCTCCGGCCACGACCTCGCCGGTGTTCACCCCGGTGCGGTTCTCCAGCCGGACCCCCCAGCGGCTCTCCAGCCGATGGTTGACCTCCTCCAGCGCGGACACCATGCCGTGCGCGGCCCGGACCGCGCGCAGAGCGTCGTCCTCGTGCAGCCGAGGCAGGCCGAAGACGGCCATGATCGCGTCGCCGATGTACTTCTCCACCACCCCGCCGTGGCGCTCGAGGACGAGTCGCATCGCGGTGAAATACACGTCCAGGACCTCGCGCACCGCCTCGCTGTCCAGTCTCTCGCCGAGGGCGGTGGAGCCCTTGAGGTCGGAGAAGACGACACTCACGGTCTTGCGGACCTCCTGAGACGCCACCGGGTCGGCGAACGGAGCGCCGCAGAAGCCGCAGAGACGGAATCTCTCGGGGTTCTCCTCGCCGCAGCTGGGGCAGATGCGCACGGTGTCTCAGCGCTCCGCGCGCTCGCCGCCGCGCACCCCGGCGCGGGCCGCGGCGGCGAGCCATGGCTCCGCCCACCGAGCGGAGCCCGTCGATGGTGCGAATGGCAGGGACGTGCTAGGCGGACCCCCAGAAGTCACCGGGCGCGCCCAGGTAGGTGATGACCAGGCTGCCATCCCGCCAGTTCCACGTGCGCGAGAGCACGCAGGGGGCGGCGGCACCCGGGTTGTGCCAGGGACAGTCCCGCAGCAGTCCGACGTACGTGCTGCCGGCAAAGCCGGGGATGGACGCGGCGCCGCTGACCAGGGTGCCCCCCGGGAAGGCCTCGGTGCTCGCGTAGCAGACCTCGTAGAAGAAGAGGAACTTGGGATCGGCGTGCACCAGCTGCCTGGGGATGGTGATGCTCACCACCTCGCTGCGCTGGGTCGGGTCGAGCGAGCCGTCCGACTCCCAGAGGTCGATCCCCACCGGGGCGATGACGTTCTGGTAGTAGCCGGTGCGCGAGAACCGATCGGGACAGCTGTAGGTGTAGCCGCCCGCCACGACGCTGAGCAGGTCCCCGGTTCCGGGGTTGTTGACGTTGACGTTGACCGAGGCAGGGCCGTCGCCCACCGAGCCGGAGCAGTTGCTGGTGCACGCCGTGGCGGCGCTGGTGATCTGGAACTCGGACGAGCTGACCGGGGTGAAGCCCGGCGACGTCGTACCAGCCTCGAGGTAGTAGTAGCCGGTCTGGCCGATGGTGAGCGGCGAGAAGGTGGCGAGGCCCGAGGTGGCGCCCGTTGTCTGCGGCGGAGTGCCGCCGGAGAGAGTGCCGGCTCCCACCTCGGCGGCGAGGGTCACGGGAATCCCCGGGATCGGGCTGAGGTTGGCGTCGAGGGCTTCCACCGCCACCGGCGACCCGCTGGAGTCGAAGATGGAGTTGGTGATGTTGTCGCCGGCCACGGCGCTGGCCGGCTCGGCGGCGAACTTGAGCGAGCATGCGCCGGTCACACCCACGGAGAGTGCGCTGCTCGAGTCGGTGGTCAGCACCCCGCCGGTCCACTCGTCGTCCGCATAGGCCACCAGCGACCACGTTGCCGGAGTGGCGGCGCACGTTGCGGTGGCTGCGAGCTGGGCCGCGCCGGGCACGGTGAACGTTCCGCCGGCACTGACGTCGAGGTCTCTCATCTCCAGGACGTTGTTGAGGACCTCGATCTCGGGGGGTGATCCGGGGGGATCGTCGCTGTCACCGTCGTTGGGGACCGTGGTGGCCGTGAGGGTGAAGCCGACCGGCGGTGTGAGCGTCGCCGATTCCAGTGGCTGCGGTGTGTTGTCGGTGAGCGTGAGGGTGAGGGGCGCGCCAGCCCCCCCCACCGACTGGGACGTGCCCGCCCCGGCGGGGCCGCCGGCAAGCACGGCGAGCACGCATCCCGACGGCACGGAGCACGTGCCGCTCGCCGCCGCCACACCCCCCCATACTCCGGCCGCCACGCCGACCAGGAGCACCAACGTGCCGCTCAGGGTGCCGAGCGTACGTCCACGCATCTCCCTCTCCTCTCATGGGCTTTCGGATGGGCTCTCCGGCCGGGCGCTCCTGCCGCGCCCGGCGCGATCCCACCACGGTACCGCAGCCACTTAGCCGCGTCTACCCCACCGCCCGCCGTGGCCTCGGGGAGAGCGGGAGCCTCCGGTGGGCCGGTGTACGCTTGACCGGCCCGCCTCCCGCCGGCGGGCGGACGGGTGCCGGCGGGCGGACGGGTGAGAGAGCTGCGCCGCGAGGGAGGTGAGCCGTGACCACGCCTGCCGTAGCCGGGCGCCCGTCGCGTCGCGGCGGGCCGCTCGCCCGGTTCCGCCGTCGCGCGGCGGGCCCCCGGGCTCCTCGCGCCGGGTACCGGGAGCTGATGCGCAGCCACGACTACCGGCTGCTGTTCACCGGCCTGGCGATCTCCATGACCGGTTCGTGGGCCTACAACGTGGCGCTGGTCGTCTTCGTCTTCGACGTGACCCACTCGGCCGGCTGGGTCGCCGCGGCCTCGATCAGCCGCTTCCTCACCGCGCTCGTCGCCAGCCCCTTCGGGGGACTGCTGGCGGATCGGGTGGAGAGGGTGCGCCTGATGGTCGGTCTGGACGTGGCCTGCCTCGCCTTCCAGGCCCTACTCGGGGCAGTGGCCGCGCTCCACTGGCCGGTGGCGGTCGCGCTGGTGCCGGTGATCCTCACCTCGGTGGCGAGTCGCGCCTACGACCCGGCGGCACGGGCGGCCACCCCGGCGGTGGTCGGCGAGGACCACCTCGCCGCCGCCAACAGCCTGCAGTCGGTGACCGAGAACCTCTCCCTGGTGCTGGGCCCGGCCATCGGCGGGCTGCTGCTCCTGCTGGGGCCGCCGGCGGTGGTCTTCGCCCTCAACGCGGCGAGCTTCGGGGTGTCGGCGGTCCTGGTCAGCCGGATCAGGACGCGCAGCCGTCCCGGGGACATCACCGAGGGTGGAGCGGCGGGCCCGCTGGGCCAGATGGCCACCGGCATCCGTGCCTTCTTCGCCTCGCCCACGGTGATGCTCCTCGCCGGCTTCAGCATCCTGGCCAGCTTCGTCTACGGGACCGACACCGTGCTCTTCGTGGTCGTGAGCAGGGACCTGCTGGGCACCGGAAGCACCGGATACGGCTACCTGCTGGGGGCGCTGGGAGTCGGCGGGATCGTCATGGCCGGGTTCATGAACCGGGTCGCCGCGGCCCGCAGCCTGGGCGTCATCATCGTCGCCGGCATGGCCGCGTACTGCCTGCCCACGGCCCTGCTCCCCCTGGTGCACGCGCCGGTGATCGCCGCCCTTCTGGAGGCGGTGCGCGGCGCGGGCACCATCGTGGTCGACGTGCTCGCCATCACCGCCATGCAGCGGCTGGTGAACCCCGACATCATGGCCCGCGTCTTCGGCGTCTTCTTTGCCCTGGTGCTCGGTGCCATCTGCCTCGGCGCCCTGGTCGCGCCCATCCTGCTCGGGCTGCTCGGGCTCGACGGCACGCTCTTGGTCATGGGCCTCGCCATTCCCGGGCTGTCCGTCGCCGCCTATCCCTGGATCCGGTCTCTCGACCGGCAGGCCCACCAACAGCTGGCCCAGATCGCGCCCCGGCTGGCCGTCCTCCAGGGCTTCGAGATCTTTGCGGGGAGCGCCCGGGGCTCCCTGGAGAGCCTCGCCCGCTCCGCGGTCGAGGAGAGGGTGGCGGCCGGAACCACCATCGTCGCCGAGGACACGGAGGCCGACGACTTCTTCGTGCTCACCGCCGGGGAGACCGCGGTGGTGACCCGAGCTGAGGCGGGCGCCGAGCGCCAGCTGGCCACGCTCAGGGCTCCGGACTACTTCGGCGAGATCGGGATACTGGAGAGGCGTCCGCGCACCGCCACGGTCCGCGCCACGACGGCTTGCACGTTGCTGCGCATCAAGGGCGCCGATCTCCTCACCGCATTGACGTCGGCGACACCGACCCCCGGCGCTCTCGGTCTCGCCCAGGCTCGCCTGTCGCGCACCCATCCGTCGGCGCGCATCACCTTCACCGTCGGCCCGGAGGTGGCGCGCTGATCCGGCCGGGCCGGAAGCCGGGCGCCGCGTCGCCCGGCCTATGCGAGAATTCCAGTCCGGTCAGGGCGCGGTGTGAAGGGAGAGGAGGCCATGCCAGAGAAGTCCACGGTGTGGGGGCTGTTCAGCAACCCGAATGAGACCAAGACGGTGGGCGCCGGCACCGTGATCTTCCGTGAGGGCGACCCCGGCGCGGAGATGTTCGGAGTCGTCGAGGGCGAGGTAGAGCTGCGCGGGTCGGGTGGCCTGGTGGAGCGACTCGGACCTCATGAGGTCTTCGGTGAGATGGCGCTGGTGGATGACTCGCCGCGGAGCGCCACCGCCGTGGCGGTGACCGAGACCACCCTGGCGACCATCAACCACCACCGCTTCCTCTTCCTGATCCATGAGACGCCGATGTTCGCGCTCGAGGTCATGGGGGTGATGGCCGAGCGCCTGCGCAGGCGCAGCTGACCCCCCTTCTGCTGAGACGGGAGGTGATGCTCGGGTAACCGGCCGGGCCCGGCGAGGTTCCCGCCAGCTCAGACCCGGAAGACCCGGCGCACCTCGGCGATGCCCTCACCCAGCTGGTCGATCTCCTCGTGGGTGGTGTAGACGTAGACCGAGGCGCGGGTGGTCGCCGCCACTCCCAGGCGCCGCATCAGCGGCTGGCAGCAGTGGTGCCCGGCGCGCACGGCGATCCCGAGGCGGTCGAGGACGGTGCCGGTGTCGTGGGGGTGGACGTCGGCCACGTTGAAGCTCACCGCGCCGCCGTGGATGGAGAGGTCACGAGGCCCGTACACGGTCGCCCCGGACTCGTCCAGCACGTCGAGCATGTGACGGACCAGACCTCGCTCGTGAGCCTGGATGCGCTCCCGCCCCACCCCGTCGAGGTAGTCGCAGGCCGCGGCGATGCCGACCGCCGAGGCGACGTCGGGGGTGCCGGCCTCGAACTTGTGGGGGATGGTGTTCCACGTGGAGCTCTCCAGCTCCACCTTGGCGATCATCTCCCCGCCTCCCAGGAAGGGCGGCATTCGCTCCAGCAGCTCGGGCCGGGCCCAGAGCACGCCGATGCCCATGGGGCCGCACATCTTGTGCCCGGAGAACGCGTAGAAGTCGGCGCCCAGCTCGCGCACCGACACCGGCATGCTGGGCACCGCCTGAGCACCGTCGACCGCGACCAGGACGCCGCGCCGGTGAGCCTCGGCGGTCAGCGCCGCGATGTCGTTGACCGTTCCCAGGGCGTTGGACTGGTGGGTGACGCTCAGCAGCCGGGTGGGCGGGCTGAGCAGCTCGTCGAGCTGGGAGAGGTCGAGGCGGCCGTCGTCGGTGATGCCGAGGAAGGCGAGGCCCAGCCCCGCCCGCTGGGCGGCGAGCTGCCACGGGACCAGGTTGCTGTGGTGCTCCATCAGGGTCAGCACCACCCGGTCCCCGGGGCGCAGCAGCTCGCGCGCGTAGGAGCTGGCCACCAGGTTGAGCGCCTCGGTCGTGTTGCGCAGAAAGATCACGCCCTCGGGATCGGCGTCGACGAACGAGGCCACCCGCGCCCGCGCCCCCTCGAGGAGGTCGGTGGCCTCCGCCGCCAGCCGGTGAACGCTGCGGTGGGCGTTGGCGTTGGTGGTCCGATAGTAATGGTCGACAGCGTCGAGAACTTGGACGGGCTTCTGCGAGGTCGCCGCCGAGTCCAGGTAGGTGAGCGGGTGGCCGTTGACCTCCCGGCCCAGGATCGGGAAGTCGGCGCGGATGCGGAGCAGGTCCAGCGTCTCGGTGGGAGCGGGGTCGATGCCGGTGGCCATCCCCTTCACTCGCCGAGCGCGACCCGGATCACGCCGTCGGTGACCTCCACCCGGTGCACGCGCACCGGCTCCACGGCGGGCAGGGTGATCGCCTCCCCCGTGCGCAGGTCGAAGGCCGATCCGTGCAGGGGGCACTCGATGGCGCAGCGCTCGAGGTCGAGGTCGCCCTCACTGAGCGAGGCCTCCTGATGGGTGCACGTGTCATCCACGCAATGCAGCTCCCCCCCGACGTTGAAGAGGGCCACGGGCACCTCGTCGATCTCCACCCGCGCCGCGTGGCCGGGGGGGATGTCGGTCAGGGGGGCCACCGCGACCCACTCGCTCACGATCACCGCTCCGCCCCGGTGGCTCGGCGCTCGCCGAGGTCGCCGATCTCGGCGTCGAGCAGCGAGAGCAGCCACTCCCGGGTCGTCTCGATCGGGATCCGGTCGAGCACGTCGGCGAAGTACCCACGCACCACCAGCCTGTCGGCCTCGTCCGCAGGGATGCCGCGGGCCATCAGGTAGAAGCGCTCCTCGTCGTCCACGTGGCCCACCGTCGTCCCATGGCCGCAGCGGACGTCGTTGGCCTTGATCTCCAGCCGGGGGACGCCGCTGGCGCTGGCCCCGTGGCTGAGCAGGAGGTTGCGGTTGACCACGTAGCCGTCGGCGTGGACCGCGCCGGGCAGGACGTCGATGAGGCCGCCGTAGACGCTCTGGGCCTGGTCCCGGGCCGCCACCTTGAGCAGGAGGTTGCTCCGGGTGTCGGCGCCGCGATGGACCTGCAGCGACTGGTGGTCGAGGTGCTGGCGGTGGTCCGCGAAGCAGACCGCCAGGATGTCCGCCTCCGAGCCCCGGCCCTCCAGGATCACGTCCCAGTAGGCCTTCTGGAGCCGCGCTCCCAGGGTCGCGCCCAGCATCCGGTAGCGGGCGACCGCCCCGCAGTGGGTGCGGCGGATCGAGAAGTGCCAGGTCTCGGGCGGGAGCTGCTGCACCGGGATGTCGTCGAGCCGGGATTCCTCCGCGAGCTGGAGGGCGGTCACGCCCACCGACAGACGGGGGGAGGGGTCCTCCGGGCCGACGAGGTCCTCGACCAGGGTCAGCGAGGCGTGCTCGTCGACGACCACCACCGTGGCGGGGAAGGAGGCGGCGTCCCCCTCGGCGGCGAGATGGCTGATCCAGACCGGGGTCATGGCCTGGACCCCGCTCGGGACGTGCACGAAGGCGCCGCCCCGCCAGAGCGCGTTCCACATCGCCGCGAAGTAGGACTCGCCGACGCCGATGCCGGAGAGGCCGCGCTGGACCAGGTCGGGATGGCGCTCGGCGGCCTCCTCCAGGGAGGAGACGATCACCCCCTGGGCGAGTAGGGACTCGGCGTTCTCGACGGTGGTCGTCCCGTCGGGGCCGCAGACCATGAGCGCGGCTTCGGGGAGCGCCGCCTGATGGCGCTGACGGGCCAGCTCCAGCAGCTCGGCGTTCGCCGGTGCGGCGGGCCCGAAGCGGTCGAGGTGGAGCTTGGAGATGTCGGTGCGCCGCCAGTCCTCGTCACGGGCGGAGGACGGGACGGGCAGTGCCGTGAAGGCGTCCCAGGCGGCGGTCCGGCGGTCGGCGAGCCACCCCGGGCTCTCCGCCAAGCGCGCCTCCAGGGTCGCCCGGCAGACGACCCCGGTCGCCGTCGCTGCCTCGGTCACCCGATGGACCCCTCCATCGAGAGCGCCAGCAGGCGGTTGAGCTCGACCGCGTACTCCATTGGCAGCTCCTTGACGAAGGGCTCGAAGAAGCCGTTGACGATGAGGGCGGTCGCCTGCTGCTCGTCGATGCCCCGCGACTGCAGGTAGAAGATCTGGTCCTCACCCACCTTGGAGACGGTGGCCTCGTGGCCGAAGGTGACGTCGGGGTTCTCGATGTCCATGTAGGGGTAGGTGTCGCTGCGCGACTCCTCATCGAGGAGCAGGGCATCGCAGCGGACGTTGGCCTTCACGTTGGTCGCCTTGGGGAGGATCTTGATGTGGCCGCGGTAGGAGGTGCGCCCGGTCCCCTTGGAGATGGAGCGGCTGACCACGTTGCTGGTCGTGTTGGGGGCCACGTGGATGCACTTGCTGCCCGCGTCCTGGTGCTGGCCGCTGCCGGCAAAGGCCGCGGAGAGGACCTCGCCGTGGGCCCGCTCGCCCATCAGGTAGATCGACGGATACTTCATCGTGATCTTGGAGTTGTGAGCCACCACGCCATTGGCGATGAAGTTGGCCGAGCCCTCCACCTCGATGTCGAAGGTCGGGACCACCTCGCCCACCTCGATCTTCATGACCTCGGAGAAGTAGACGGGCGCCGTGGGCCGCTGCTCGCCGAAGTAGAGGAAGTAGTGCTCGTAGAGCTTCTTCTCGACACCAAGCGGCTTGGTCTCCCGGCGTGACCACTTGCTGATCTTGAGCGGGTTCAGCCCACAGGAGAGGGCCAGCGCCTTGACGTCTTCGAGGAGGCCGCGATTGACGCTCGTCAGCGACACGTTCTTGTGGTTGGCCCGCATGTACCCGTCGGCGGCGATGTACCCGTCGATGAGAGCCCGCTTCTGGTCAAAGGGGAGGGTGTACACCCACTCCGGCAGGCGCTTGGTGACAGCGTTGCCTCCGAAGCCGATGGCATCGATGAAGCGGCAGAGCGCGACCGAGTTGACCCTGAGCTGAACCCGCTGGCGGCTGGTGTTCAGGATCCCGAACTGAGAGGCGAGGACTTCATGGATCCTGGGCTCCGCGGGGTCGCTCTCGGGAGCGCAGAAGATGACCCGAGCCTCCTCCTTGAGGCCGTCTCCCAGGTAGAAGCCGAGCAGCCACATGAGATCTGGGTTGGTCACTCCAGGTGCCCGGAAGGGGTTGCGCGACCGCATCGCGCGGGTCATCACCGGCAACTCGTAGGGATGCCCGTGATCGGGGATCAGACCCGAGATGGCGAGCTCGTCGCCCACCTGGATCTCGTCCAGCCGCAGCCACTGGACCGAGCGCAGCCGCCCCACCTTGCGAAGCGCCAGGAACGGATGGTTGTCGGTGGCGACGACCTCACGGTGGTCGATGGTGGTCATGCGATATGTCTGCCGTGGAGGATTGACCTTGGTGGCGACCACGCGCTGACGGGACCACTCGAACTCCGGGGTCAGGCTGTAGACGACGTCACCCGGCCGGATCTGCTCGATCGTCTTCACGTCGTTGTTGGTGAAGACGCGCGTCCCGCCGGCGAGGCAGCCCAGGTTTCCGTCGATCCATTCGATGGTCGCGTCTTCCTTGGCGATGGCCCGCTTGGTGACCAGGTTGTAGACGTTGTCCGACCAGTTCTGGATGGTCGTGTAGCGGACGTGGGCGCCCTTCTCGGCGATGATCTCGACCACCGCCGCGTGCAGCGAGTCGTTGGAGTAGGTGGGGGCGGTGCAGCCCTCGATGTAGTGGACGTAGGAGCCCTCGTCGGCGATGATCAGGGTCCGCTCGAATTGGCCCATGTTGTCGCTGTTGATCCGGAAGTAGGCCTGGAGCGGGATCTCGACGCGCACCCCCTTGGGAACGTAGACGAAGGAGCCGCCCGACCAGACCGCGCTGTTCAGGGCCGCGAACTTGTTGTCGTTGGGCGGGATCACGGTGCCGAAGTAGCGCCGGAAGAGCTCCTCGTGCTCGCGCAGCCCGGTGTCGCAGTCGCTGAACAGCACGCCCAGCTTCTCGAGGTCGGCGCGGATGCTGTGGTAGACGACCTCCGAGTCGTACTGGGCCGAGACCCCGGCCAGGAACTTGCGCTCCGCCTCGGGGATCCCCAGGCGGTCGAAGGTGTTGCGGATCGAGTCGGGGACGTCGTCCCAGCTCCGTCCCATCTCGTCGACCGGCTTGATGTAGTAGTAGATGTTGTCGAAGTCGATGCCGGAGAGGTCGGCGCCCCAGCTGGGCATGGGTCGCTTGAAGAAGTGCTCCAGCGCCTTGAGCCGGAACCTGAGCATCCACTCCGGCTCCTGCTTGTGGTCGGAGATGGCCGCGACCACCTCCGGCGAGATCCCCTTCTCGGTGCGGAAGACCGAGACGTCGGCGTCGTGGAAGCCGTACTGGTAGTCCTTGGTGAGGTCGCGCGCCTGGACCGTCATCGGGGTCAGCCCTCCGGCCCCGCGGGGCTCGTCGTGGTCATGTACGGGTCGTAGCCCTCGCGCTCGATCACGTGGGCCAGCTCCGGACCGCCGCTGTCCACGATCCTGCCCTGGTGCATGATGTGCACCCGGTCGGGAGCGAGGTTCTCCAGGATCCGGTAGTAGTGGGTGATGAGCAGCACGCCCATCCGCCCCTGGCTCTCCTCCATGACCCGCGTGACGCCGTCGGCGACGATGCGCAAGGCGTCCACGTCGAGCCCCGAGTCCGGCTCGTCGAGGATGGCGAGCCGGGGCGCGAGCATGGCCATCTGGAGGATCTCGGCCCGCTTCTTCTCCCCGCCGGAGAAGCCGTCGTTGATGTAGCGAGACCGGAAGCTCGGGTCCATCCGGAGCGCCGTCATCTCCTCCCCGAGCCGCGCGATGAACTCGCGCGCCGGCAGCTCCTTGCCCTGGGCGCGCAGCGCCGCGCGCAGGAAGTTGACGGTGGTCACGCCCGGGATGGCGATGGGGTTCTGGAAGGAGAGGAAGAGCCCGAGCTGGGCCCGCCTGTCGGGGGTCAGCGCCAGAAGGTCCTGGCCGTCGAAGCGGGCGGTCCCGCCGGTGACCAGGTACTTGGGGTGGCCCATCAGGCTGTAGGCGAGGGTCGACTTGCCGGAGCCGTTGGGTCCCATGAGGACGTGGACCTGACCGACCGGGACGTGCAGGTCCACGCCCTCCAGGATCGGCTTGCCCTCGACCGCGACCCGGAGGCCCACGACCTCGAGCCCGGCATTCGCTGGAGCACCGGATGCGTTGGGCGCCTCCAGGACTGGGGCCTGCGGCGTGGTCTCAGACATGGGCCACCTCCTTGGTGACCGGCCGGCCCATCCCGCTGGCCACGAGCGGCAGGGGGGCGAAGCTCTGGACCAGGGTGTGGTCGGCCACCAGCTCCGCCAGGGTTGTCTGGCTGAGGACGGCGTCGATCGACGCCTTGAGCCGCTGCCAGAGTGGCTGGGAGGCGCAGTCGCCCTCCCGGATGCACGCTCCGGGGACGTAGTCATGGGCGACGCACTCGACGGGCGCCACCTCCCCCTCGACGATCCGGACGACGTCGAGCACGGAGATGGCGGCGGGATGGCGGGTCAGGCGGTAGCCGCCGTGCACGCCGCGGGTGGAGTCGACGAGGCCGCCCCGGCGGAGCTGAGCGGCGAGCTGCTCCAGGTAGGAGAGGGGCAGGTGCTCGATCCGCGCCACCTCGGCGAGGCTCATCGGGCCGCTCCCGTAGGCCCGGGCGAACTCGGTCATCATCCGCAGGCCGTAGTGAGCCTTCGAGCTCACCCGCATGCTGAACGAGGCCGCTGTCGAAATTCCGACCGTCATACCGGGAATTGTACGCGCTCGGGCCGGGGCGCCGTCCCAGGTCAGCCGGCGGGCCAGCCGGTGCCCCGGCGCACCCGAGTCACCGCCGCCCCCACCCTCTGCGCCGCCGCCTCCACCTGCACGCCCGTGGTGGACCGCCCCAGGCTGAGACGCAGGGCGCAGCCGGCGAGCTCGCCGAAACCCATGGCGGCGAGGACGTGGGAGGCCACCGCGGCTCCGCTGGAGCAGGCGCTCCCCGCCGACGCGCAGACGCCCAGCTCGTCGAGGACGGCGAGCAGCAAGTCGCTGCGGCACCCCGGGACCACGAAGCTGCAGAGGCCGGGGAGCCGTCCGGCCGGATCGCCGGTGGGCTCGATCCCGTGCACGGCCTCGGCGAGCAGGTCCGTCAGGCGACTGGCCAACCTCGTCAGCTCCGACGCCTCGGCGGAACGCCGCCTCTCCGCCAGCCCGGCGGCGATCCCGAACCCGACGATGCCGGCGACGTTCTCGGTCCCGCTGCGGCGATCCCGCTCCTGACCCCCTCCGGTCAGCTGGGGTGCCGGGAAGACGCCGTAGCGGGCCACCAGCGCCCCCACGCCCTGGGGACCGTAGGCCTTGTGGGCGCTGAGGCTGAGGAGATCGACCCCCAGCTCGACGAGACCGAGGGGGAGCCGCCCCAGAGCCTGGACGGCGTCGGTGTGGACCAGGACGCGCGGGTTGCCTACCCGCGCCGCGGTGGCGATCGCGGGGACGTCCTGCACCGTCCCCACCTCGTTGTTGGCGAGCATCACCGAGACCAGGACGGTGTCGGGACGGACCGCGGAGCCCACCTCGGCAGGGTCCACCCGGCCGGAGTGATCGCAACCGACCACGGTCAGCTCGGCGCGGCTCGACGCGGCCAGCGTCCGGGCGGTGGTGAGCACCGCCTCATGCTCCACGGCGCTCACCACCAGGTGGCGGCCGCGCTCGGGGCCCCAGCGCTCCAGGACGCCGCGCAGGGCGAGGTTGTCGGCCTCGGTCCCCCCGGACGTGAAGATCACCTCGCGGGAGGCGCAGCCGGCAGCGGCGGCGACCCGGTCGCGGGCCTCGTCGACGGCGGCCCGCGCCTGGCGGCCGGCTCGGTGCACCGAGGAGGGGTTGCCGAACCGCTCCCCCAGCCAGGGCAGCAGGGCCGCGCGCACCTCGGGGTCCAGAGGGGTGGTGGCGGCGTGGTCGAGGTAGACGGGCTCCACGTCACGGCAGTGTAGGCGGCGGTACCGAGCGTCTCGACCCGGCGGGAGCGCTGCGTGCTCCCCCTACGGCGGCGCCAGGTGGACGAGCAGGTTCGACGCCCAGACCATGATCGTGGTCCCATCCTCCGTGGCCGTCTCGGCAGGTCTCCCCAGCACCTTCTCGACGGTTGCCCGGTCGCCGGTGTCGGTCGCCGCCAGGAGCACGAAGGTGGCCCGATCGCGCCCGGCGGCGTACCAGGAGATGGTGGAGTGCCAGAGGAAGGGCGAGACGGCGCCGGATCCGGTGACGATCGAGCGCACGGCGATGGTCCCGTGGGTGCTCACCGTCACCACGTTGGCCTCCCAGTACGTGCCCAGGCCGTAGGTCGCGCCATGGTCCGCCAGGTACGCGGTCACGCCCGCCAGCGGTGGGGCGGCGGGCTCGGCGGTGACCACCCCGGCGGCGAACACCCCGGCGTAGGCGGCCCCGATGGCCACCAGGCCCAGCACCAGGCGCGGGCGCAGCGCCAGCAGCCGTGGCACCCCCTCCCGGCCCGCCAGGACGGCCCCGAAGCCGAGGAAGGGCACCAGGTAGCGGGCCGAGGTGAGGTCGGTCGCCTGCTGGCCGACGATGTAGGCGCCGGCGTCGAGGACCATCCCGAGGCTGAGAACGCGCGAGACCCCGTCGAGGCCGAGCCAGCGGGGAGGCCAGAGCAGCCAGAGCAGCACCGCGACCACCACCAGGAGCCCGCAGAGGTGCAGGAGGGCCGACGCTACCGCCGGCCCACCGGACTGGTCCAGGAAATCGGCACCGAACACGGTGAGAAGCGCCCGGCCGCCCATCGAGAGGTTGTGGCTCAGGGACGAGACCAGCGGCGGGAGCCCGTAGCCGCCCCCCAGCAGGGGCGCGGCTGTGAAGCCTCCCAGCCGCCGGATGCTCCACCAGGCCAGCGGCGCCGCCACCGCGGAGGAGACGCCCACCCCGATCAGAGCGGCGTCCCATCTCAGCCCACCATGCCGGCCGGCGACGAGATCGAGGGCCCCCGCCACCGCCAGGGCACCTCCGCCCACCACCGTGGCGAGGGGATCCCCGATGCTGGCGGCGGTGAGCGCCACCCAGGTGACCACTAGCCACGGTCTCGACCCTTCCGCCCGCTGCAGGGCCAGCCAGGCGACCAGGAGGAGCACCAGGCTGGCGGCGTGGTCGGTTCCGGCGGGCAGCATCGCGCCCGAGGGGAAGGACCCGCCGGCACTCGGGACGAGCAGCGCCTGCGAGGCGAGCAGGGCGCCCGTGAAGATCATCGCCACGAGACGCGACAGGCCGCGCTGGCGGCCGCCGGCCAGCCAGATGGCGGCCAGCACGACGAGGGCACCCAGCAGGCCCGAGACCTCGTAGACGACCTGCGGGGTGAGGCCCTGGAACCATTCCAACAGGGCGAGGAGGGGGAGCTTGCTGGTGTAGAAGCTGTCCGAGGGGAGCGTCCATCCCCGGAGCAGGGCGTTGCCGTGGCCCATCGCGAAACCCTCGAGCACCGAGCTCGCCTGGTCGGAGTTGAGGGGGACCTGCTGGCTGAGACGCCCGATCGCCAGGGCGAGCAGGAGCCCGAGACCCACCGCGCCCGCGCCGATCCCGCTCCGGCGCGCCCAGCGGCGGCGGTCCGGAGGCCGGCCGTTCCCCTCCCCCTCCAGCCGGCCCGCGCTGAGGTCCGAGGACGTCGATTCCACGGCCGGCCAGTGTATTGACTGCCGCTCCGGTTGGGGATCACACCGAACTCGGC
>Ga0326727_10003831_pt1 | contig 46990 bp, 38 predicted proteins | sample MB2enrmetagenome_FD_207643 | JGI IMG/M metagenome (GOLD analysis project Ga0326727, IMG submission 207643) | Lab enriched peat soil microbial communities from McLean, Ithaca, NY, United States - MB29MY | ecosystem: Environmental > Terrestrial > Soil > Wetlands > Peat | place: USA: New York... | reverse complement strand
AGCTCGACGGTGGCGACGCGCTGCTTTTCCCGCAACTGACGGACGGTGGAGAGCTGATCGCGGAAACGGGCGGCGGCTTCGAACTGCTCGGCCTCGGCGGCGGCCATCATGCGCTCGGTCAGCGTGGCTTCCAGCTCAGTGTGCCGGCCTTCCAGCAGCATTTGCGCGTCATGCACGGCGCTGGCGTAAGCCTCTGGCGTGGTGAAGCCCTCGACGCAGGGGCCCAGGCAGCGATGAATGTAGTACTGCAGGCAGGCGCGGGGATGGTAGCGCGAGAGATCGACCTTGCAACTGGGAAGCTGAAAGCTGCGATGGATCAGCTCGACGACGCGGTAGGCCAGGCTGCCGGGAAAGTAGGGGCCGTAGTAGGCGGCGCCGTCCTTGCGCACGCGGCGGGTCACAAAGACCTTTGGGAAGCGGTCGGCCATGGTGAGCTTCACGAAAGGGTAGGTCTTGTCGTCGCGCAGCAAGATGTTGAAGCGCGGCTGGCGCTCCTTGATGAGGTTGTTTTCCAGCGCCAGGGCTTCCTGCTCGTTGCCCACCAGAATGTATTCGAGATCGACGGCCTCGCGCATCAGCGAGCCGGTTTTGGCGTCGGCCTGGGATGCAGCCAGCAGGTAGGAGCGAACCCGCAAGTGCAGGTTGATGGCCTTGCCTACATAGATGACCTCGCCCTCGGCGTTCTTGTAGAGATACACGCCGGGATGCTTGGGCAGGCTGCGGATTTTCTCGTAAAGGTCCATGGGGCGGACAGCGCTTGCACCTAGAATAGCGGGTTTAGCAACAGAGGACAGAGATCAGGAAGCAGCAATGGAGAGTCAATATTTTGCCACTCGCCGGAACTTTCAGGCATGTTGATGTTTTTCTCTTGTCTGAAACCGGATTTCCCGCAGCAGAAAACTGATCTCTGACCCCTGATCTCTGACCCCTGATCTCTGACCCCTGATCTCTGACCCCTGATCTCTGATCTCTGGTACGCATTCCTTACTAGTTCGGGTAAAAAGTACACGTATGGCGCGGATGGATCTAGCGCAGAATCTTGGTACAAGATGATTATTTTCAGTGCATTGAAGCAATGCGGACGTTTGGCCTTTGGAATGCATCGTTGGAAGCAAAAGGTATAAGCCACCTTTGTCGGCGGATGTGACGTACGGCAAGAAGCGTGGCGGGGGAAAGGAACGGGCTCATGAGCACTTACAGGTTTGTAGCGTTGACTTTGGCGGCTGCTTTGGCCGCAGTGGGGGCGACCGGGTGCGCAACCAAGAACTATGTGCGCAACCAGACGGCGCCGCTGGTGGACCGCACCAATCAACTGGATGGCAAGACGGCGGCCAACAACCGGCAGATCCACGACGTGGACGACCGGGCGCAGTCGGGAATCCGGCAGGCGCAGGGTTCGGCCGATGCGGCCACCCGCAATGCCCTCGATGCAAGCAAAGCAGCCGGCGATGCCGAATCCTCGGCCAATACGGCCGTGCATCGCGCCGACTCGCTGGAGAGCGTGGTGAAGGGGCTGGACAACTACAGGCCGGTGGCCAATGTCGCCGTAACCTTCGGCTTCGACAAGGCGGTGCTGACGAGGGAAGACCGCGAGCAACTGGATACCTTTGCGGCGCAGCTTGCCTCGGCCACGGGATACATCCTGGAGGTAACGGGCGGAACGGACTCGACCGGCCCGGCGCAGTACAACTATGAGCTGAGCCAGCGGCGCGCCGATGCCGTGGTGCAGTACCTTGCTTCCAAATATGCCGTTCCCGCCCACCGCTTTTACCTGATCGGCATCGGCAAGGATAAGGAAGTGGCTCCGAATACGACCGCTGAGGGGCGCAAGCAGAACCGGCGCGTCGAGGTGCGGCTGCTGAGGAATACGGCCGTGCAATCGACCCAGACAGCGGCTGTGCAATAACCATTCTTTTTCAGCAAGTTGCTCCTTTCCAAGGGCTCCGGGCATTTGCCTGGGGCCCTTGGTGTTTGAGGGGTTTTTCGCTCGCCGGCGGAAAGCCTTGCGAATGCTTTATAAACCGGTTTATGATTGGCAGTTCCTACAAAAAGAGGAAGACGCGCGTGCTTGTTTCTATTGAGCCGGGCGTGGAGATACAGAGTGCATTCATCGATTTTTTCTTTTTCCAAGAGTGTTGTTCTTCTAGCGGCCGCGCTGGCGATTGCAGGATGCGGCTCCGGGAGCGGCTCGTCGGGTACTACGACCACGACGAAGACCACGCCCACCATTACATGGGCAACGCCAGCCTCGATTGTCGCCGGAACGGCGCTCAGCGCGACGCAGCTTGACGCCACAGCCAGCGTTCCCGGCACCTTTGTATATAACCCTGGGCTGGGAACCGTCGAGTCCGCGGCAGGCACGGTCACGCTTTCCGCCACTTTTACGCCAACCGATACCACCGACTACAACACCGCAACCGCGAGTGTCTCGCTGACCGTGACCGCGGTTGCCAAGACCATGCCCACCATCACCTGGGCAACGCCTGCGCCGATAGTTGCGGGAACTGCGCTCAGTTCCACGCAGCTTGACGCCACGGCCAATGTCGACGGCACCTTCTCCTATTCGCCGGCGGCGGGAACGGTGGAGTCCACGCCAGGATCGGTTACGCTTTCCGTCACCTTCACGCCGACCGACACTACCACCTACAGCACCGCCACCGGTAGCGTATCCCTCACTGTGACCGCGTTGGCGAGCACGGCGACGGTTGATTTTGGAACGACGGCACAGACGATTCGCGGCTTTGGCGGCGCGTATCCCTGGGCTCCCTCGACGATGCCCAGCGCCACGATTTCCGCCCTGTTCGGCACCACCGGCGCGGATCTTGGCCTGACCATTTTGCGTTTGCACATCGCGCCCGCAACCTGGAACTCGACGAACAAGACCGCCGATACCAGCGCATGGACCACGGAGTTGACCAACGGCAAGTCCGCGCAGGCACTGGGCGCCACGGTCTTTGCATCTCCCTGGACTCCGCCAGCTTCCATGAAGACCAACAACAGCACCAATGAAGGCAGCCTGAGTACCTCCAGTTATGCCGATTACGCTGCTTACCTGAAGGCTTACGTCAACTACGCCACCAGCCAGGGCGTGAATCTCTATGCCATCTCCATGCAGAACGAGCCGGATTGGAATCCATGCGATCCCAGCGGCACGGACGAGGGCCCCAATGGCAAGGACTGTTACGAATCCTGCCTTTGGACAGCGGCGCAGTTTGATGCCTGGATTGCGGGTTACGGTTCGGTGCTGACCACGGGTGCGAATCCGGTCAAGCTGATGATGCCGGAGTCTTTTTACTTTTCTTCCGCCATGTCCGACACGGCGCTGAATGACAGCGCGGCTGAGCCCTACATCTCAATTATTGGCGGCCACCTGTATGGATCCTCGCCCTATTACTACACCAATGCCAAGAACAAGGGTAAGGATCTTTGGATGACCGAGCACTACCTGAGTCCGACATCGGGAAGCACCCCGGGGATCACCGATGCGATTGCACTGGCCGAGGAACTTCACAATTCGATGACCGTGGCACAGTACAACGCCTATGTTTGGTGGGGCTCCAGCGCGACCAATCCATACTCCGCCGCGCTGATCGACAGCAGCAATAATCCCAACTACTTCGGCTACGCGATGGCGCAATTCGCGCGTTTCGTGCGGCCGGGCTATGTGCGCGTGAGCGCCCCGGCAACTCCGGCTACGGGTGTCTATCTTTCGGCATACACCGGAAACGACAGCACCGGAGCCAGCCATTTCGTGATCGTGGCGATCAATTCCAATACGTATGCGACGTCCCTGCCCATCAGTATTGCGAATGCGACGGTGACTTCGCTGACTCCATACCAGACGACTGCCGCCGGTGGCCTGGCGGCGCAGAGCGCTGTGAGCGTGTCGGGCGGCAGCTTCACCTATACGCTGCCCGCGCAGAGCATCACGACGTTTGTGCAGTAGGCAATCTTACGGCCGCGCGGCGTCAAGCTGCTTTTGATGTTCCGCGCGGACCTGCCTTGCTTTGAAGAGACTGAAGAATGGCGCACCTTGGGCGGCTGCCTCCACTGCGGGGCGGCCGTTCGCTTCTTCGCGCTCCACCAGGCAAACCACGGCGGCCACGATCATGCCGGCCTCGCGCGCAGCCTCAATGGCGCCGACAGTGGAGGCGCCGGTCGTGCAGACGTCATCCACAACAACCACGCGCGCGCCTTCGCGGCAGAAGCCCTCGATGCGGCGGCCGGTGCCGTGGGTCTTTTCGGCCTTGCGCACCAGGAAGCCGTTCAGCACCTGGGGCTTGGGCTGATTGTGCCGGGCGGCTTCCATCGCGCGCCATGCGGTGGCGATGGCGACGGCCGAGACGATGGGGTCCGCGCCCATGGTCATTCCGCCAATGGCCTCGGCTTCGATGCCGCGTTCTTCCAGCAGGTCGGCAATCGCCTGGCCGGTGTACCAGGCTCCCTCCGCGTTGAGGGTCGTGGTCCGGCAGTCAACGTAGTAGTCGCTTGTGCCGCCAGAGGAGAGCTTGAACTGGCCAAGCCGGAAGCTGATGCGGGCGAGAATCGAGAGCAATTGTTGGGCGTTCGTCAGTGTAGTCATCGCTTTTCATTGTAAAGGGACTAGGAATTTGGGACTAGTCGACTAGCGGGCGCCCATTGAAGCGGGTGCCCACTTTCGGCACAGTTTTACCGTGCCTAAAGTGGGATAGCTCCATCTATCTACAGCTTTTTATCGCTTCCCTATAGCTCTTTATTCCTATTCCCTACTCCCTGTTCCCTATTTCCTGCTTCTCACATCTTCTCCAGGTGCCGGAAGCCGCCGGTGCCTACCATCATGGAAAAGAAGAGCACGAAGTTGTAGCAGGCGTGGACCATCGTGCTGGCAGCCAGGGAGCGGGTTTTGATGCGCACCGCGCACAATACCAGGCTGACCGCAATCAGCAGCAGAAAGGGGCCGACCGACTTGCCTGTCTGTTCGGCATGCATCAGCGCGAAAAGCAGGCTGGTGACGATGGAGGCAAGGACCATCGCGAAGAGGGACCACTGGGGATGGCCGTTTTCGTCGAGCGGGCGGACGGGCTTGCCCGTGCTTCGTTCAATTCCCCAGTCCCAGGTCGAGGCCAGAGCGGGCAGCAGAAAGCCGCGAAAAAGGATTTCCTCGCAGAGCGGCGCGAGAGTGACGCCGAAGCCGAACATCAGCCACGCGGCGCCTGGGGAGCGGAAGATTTCGTCGATGGGCGCGTTGGAAGGTCCGGGCAGCAGAGTTGAATCGAGCCCGGCGAGCGCGAAGCAGCCCAGAGCCGTGGCAAGCAATCGCCAACGAAGCTGGAGAGCCGTTGCGCCGCGCCACTGAATGCCGGCAAAGAAGCTCTTGTTCCAGAACAACGGAAAGACAAAGAGGCTGAGGGCTAGAGTGGCGAAATAGAGGACCGCCTGGCTGCCCAGAAGGTAATGAATATCGGTCTTTGCCTGGTCTGAGGTTGCAACGCCAAAGAGATGGAAGTGCAGGGCAACCTGAATCAGCACTGCCGCGCAAACAACTCCAAAGACTCCGAAGGTCGCCAGCAGGCAAAGATGGCCGAGATGCGGAATGCGCGTCGAAGCAACGGCTTCGGGCTGGGACCACGACTGGAAGAGCTCAACCGGTTCCTCGCCGGCATTTGGAGGTTGCAGCTGAGGCTGCTCGGGCGCTGGGAATGGTTCGAACTCCGGTTCGCGCGGCGTCTCTTCGGGCTCGCTCATGGCAGTACCGTCTTCTTTCTGCGGGTGTATTTCTTTGAGGCGGTCGTCCTTGCGGCCTTCTTTTTGCGGCTGGCTGGTTTAGTCGGATGCGTTTCTTCGGAGGCCGGTTCAGATCTCTGCTCTCCCGCGCTTTCCGCAGAAGAAAGCGGAAAGCCAGAGGCACGGAGCGTTTGTGGCTCACCCATCACCGCAGTCTCTTCGGCCTGCCCTGCCCCCTCAGGCAGAGAAGCGGCGGATTCGTCGTCGAGGTCGAGCTGCTCCGGTTGGCCATTTGCTGAAGTGTAGTACCGCTTGAGGAACTGGCCGGTGTAGGAGCCGGGCGTGGCGGCAATCCTCGCGGGCCGTCCCTCGCCGACGATCCGTCCGCCGTCTTCGCCGCCCTCGGGCCCCAGGTCGAGAATCCAGTCGGCGTTGCGGATCACGTCGAGGTTGTGCTCGATGATGACGATCGAGTTGCCCAGGTCGGCGAGCCGGTGCAGAACCTCCAGCAGCTTGCGCACGTCGTCGAAATGCAGCCCGGTGGTGGGCTCGTCCAGCAGATAAAGCGTGTGGCCGGTCTGCCGCTTGCTCAATTCGCGCGCCAGCTTCATGCGCTGCGCCTCGCCACCTGACAGCGTGGTCGCGCTCTGTCCGAGGCGGACGTATCCCAGACCCACATCGACCATGGTTTGCAGCTTCTGGTGCACCTGCGGCACATCGGCCAGCAAGGGGAGCGCATCCTCGATGGTTAGGTCGAGGATGTCGGCAATCGACTGGCCGTGAAACTTGACCGCAAGTGTTTCCTGGTTATAGCGGCGTCCGTTGCAGACCTCGCACTCGACGAAGACGTCGGGCATGAAGTTCATCTCAATGCGCCGCTGGCCGTCTCCCTGGCAGGCCTCGCAACGGCCCCCTTTGACGTTGAAGCTGAAGCGGCCCGGCTTGTAGCCGCGTTCGCGCGCCTCGGGCAGCATGGCGAAAAGATCGCGGATGGGCGAGAAAACCTGGGTGTAAGTCGCCGGGTTGGAGCGCGGAGTGCGGCCGATGGGGGACTGGTCGATGCAGACGACCTTGTCGATCTGCTCGGCGCCTGTCAGCGTTTCGTGCGCGCCCGGCTCCTCGCGCGAGCCATAGAGCGTCTGGGCCAGCGAGCGGTAAAGAATGTCGTTGATGAGCGAGCTTTTGCCGCTGCCGCTGACGCCGGTGACCACGGTGATCACGCCCAGCGGGATGCGGACGTTGATGTCCTGCAGGTTGTGCTCGCGCGCGCCGGTGATGGTGAGCCACTTGCCGGTCAGCGGCCGCGGGTGCTCGCGCTGCAACATGCTGGTGGCGCCGCAGAGATAGCGCCCGGTGAGCGACTCGGGGCAGGCCATGATTTCGGCGGGCGTGCCCTGAGCGACGACGTAGCCGCCTAGGCGGCCCGCGCCGGGACCGAGATCGACGACGTAGTCCGCGTGGCGAATGGTGTCTTCATCGTGCTCCACGACCAGCACTGTATTGCCCAGATCGCGCAGCCTTTCCAGAGACTGGATGAGCCGGTTGTTGTCGCGCTGGTGAAGGCCGATGGAGGGCTCGTCCAGAACGTAGAGCACGCCGCGCAGCCTGGAGCCGATCTGCGTGGCCAGGCGGATGCGCTGGCTCTCGCCGCCGGAGATCGTCGCGGCGCTGCGGTCCAGCGAAAGATAGGTCAGGCCCACGTCGCAGAGAAACTCCAGCCGCTCTGCGATCTCGCGGCGGATGCGCTCGGCCACCAGCGACTCGCGCGCCGTGAACTTGAGGTTGATGGCCGCCGAGAGTGCGCGGTTGAGCGGCAGGGCGGTGAAGTCGGAGATGGACATGCCGCCGATCTTGACCGCCAGCGACTCGGGGCGCAGGCGCTTGCCGCGGCAGACGGAGCAGGGCGCGGCGGACATGTAATTCATCATCGTCTCGCGATAGGAATCGCTGTTCGACTCTTCGATGTTGTCGCGCAGGAATGCGAGAATGCCGTGAAAGCCGGTCCGTGGGGCCTCGCCTTTGGGCGGGCCGTAGACCAGAATGTGCTGCTGGCGCGGGGGCAGCTCATCGAAGGCCGTCTTCAGATCGATGTCGTAGCGGTCGGCGGCCAGATGCAGCAGCCTGATCAGGTATTGCGACGAGGAGCCGGGTCCGAGGCCGCCGTCCAGCAGCGGCTTCGACCAGTCGATGATCACCTTGGCGGGGTCGAAGTCGTAGAGCGAGCCTAGCCCGTGGCACTCCGGGCAGGCGCCGAATGTGGAGTTGAAACTGAAGCTGCGCGGCTCCAGCTTGGGCACGTCCAGGCCGCAGTCGGGACAGGACATCGAAGACGAGAACAACTGCTCCTCGCCGCCGGTGATGGCCACCAGCACCAGTCCGTTGGCCAGCTGAAGGGCTTTGGCCACGGCTGCGTCCAGCCGCTTTTCCACCGAGGGCTTGCCGGACCGGGGCGGGGGCGCGTCGGGCGCGGGGTTCTTGAGCAGAATGCGGTCGATAACTGCTTCGATGGTGTGATTCTTGCGGCGGTCCAGGCTGAGCGGCTCGGAGAGGTCTTGCATCTCGCCGTCCACGCGGGCGCGAAAGCCCAACTGATCGAGATGGTCGAACAAGTCCTTGAACTCGCCCTTGCGCCCCCGGACAATGGGCGCCATCACGGTGACGCGCTCGCCGAAGCCCAGTTCGAGAATGCGCTGCACCATCTGTTCTTCCGTCTGCCGGGAGATGGGCTTTCCGCAGTTGGGGCAGTGGGGCGTGCCCACCGAGGCATAGAGCAGGCGCAGGTAGTCGTAGATCTCGGTAATGGTGCCCACCGTCGAGCGGGGACTGCGGTTGGTGGTCTTCTGCTCAATGGAAATGGCCGGGCTGAGGCCATCGATCGAGTCCACGTCGGGCCGCTCAATCTGGTCCAGAAACTGCCGCGCGTAGGCCGAAAGCGTTGTCACGTAACGCCGCTGTCCCTCGGCATAAATCGTGTCGAAGGCCAGCGAGCTCTTGCCCGAGCCGCTCAGGCCGGTAATCACCGTGAGCGTATTGCGGGGAATGCTTACGCTGATGTTGCGCAGATTGTGCTGGCGCGCCCCGCGCACCGAGATGTGAGTGATGGGCATGATCTGAGATTGAATGACGGTGATCCCCGCCGGGTTATAGCTTTTTGTGGCTCCCGTCGCAGAGAACTGGATTGGCGCTGTGTTTGCAGCCGCAGAAGTAAACCGTCTTCGATTCGGCGGCGACGAATTTTACGGGCGTGAAATCGCTTCCCGCGTGGCTGCCGTCGCAGAAGGGCTGAATGGCGCTCTCGCCGCAGGCACACCAGTAGTAGCTTTTACCTGCTTCAACATTGACGGGAATGGGCCCTTTTTGGGCAATCTTGGGTTCGGACATGGAGAATCCTCCTTAAAAGCTACAAGTTGATTATCGCCGATGCCGTCGAAGCGCCGCACTGCTGGGGCGGAAACCCGCTCGCGGTTGCGGCTTTCCCAGCTTTGAAAACAGGAACTCGAAACAATCCGCCAATGCGGGGGGCTCAGGCACGCTCAGGCGCATTTACCGGATTGCAACGCCAAGGGGAGTATTCTGTTAGTCAATACAAACCAGGGGCAAAGCGAAGAGTTCTCTGCGACAATCGCAAGCAGCGATTGTTCGACTGTCTGGGCAGCTTCCGGGCAGCTTGAGAGCGGAAACGCGGAGCGTTCCAATTCCCTGGGAGAGTGTGCGAAGGCGCTAACGATGGCGGATTTCTTCAGTTTGGTGATGTTGATTTGTGCGTCGGCCGGCGCAATGGCTTTCAGCCTCCTTGCGGCTTATGGACTTCTTCGCGCGGGCTTTGCGCTTATCCACCGGCAGCCACGGCCGGCAGCGATCAAGGTCCGGCACGAAGCGGCGCGGGCTTCCTAAGTCTCAGAACGCGTGATTTCATACATCGTGTTCGCGCTCTTCGAGGTCCTGGAATCGTGACCTCCACCCCACGGATGAGGATCTGAGTGTGCGCTTCGGACCACGGGCTCCCCATCGGTTACAACCTCAAGTGATCAATGACTGCGGCCTCCTACTGGAACTGGAACCAGTTCAGGTTTGCGATGGATTCGGCCGTTCCGCCGCTGATTTCGAGATAGAGATCGTGGACTCCGGAAGCGCCTGAAGCGGAGGCCGTAACGGTCTGCCAGCTTTGCCAGCCTCCGGTCACAGGCAGCGTGACTGTGGCGGCGGTCGGTCCGGCAAGGCTATCCAGATGGAAGGTGGCCGTTCCTCCGCTGCCGCCGCTTGCCACCCTTACGCTGACCTCGCTTACCGATGCGCCGAAATCGACATTCCTGTAAACGGCATAGGCTCCTGCGGAAATGTATCCCAGATCGTAGCCACCTGCCGTATCAGAATTCCGCTCGGTTTCCAGACCGGATTCGCTGAAATAGCTGGAGGCCATGATCTGTGAAGTGGCGGGGATGACAGGCGTTCCGGTCTGCGTTCCGCTCCACGTGAAGGTGGCGGCAGACAGGGCAGGCAGCGTGTAAGAGAAAGAATGCGTGCCCCACTGTGCCTGGAAGCTCTGGCTGGTTGAAGCCTCATTGAAGACGATCAGTGCTTTTGAGTTGTCCGGATTCTCGAAGGCCGCGCTCACCAGGCTGGGGGCGTTGCTCGAGTAGATGCGCGTAGCCCCAGGCAATACATACTTGCTGAAGTGACCGAGGGTGTAGTACTCGATGGTCTTTGTGATGGCGCCAGTCCCGCTGTTGACGGTAACGATCGGCGTGCAGGTGTTGCACCCTCCCAGGCCCGCGTCCTGCGTGAGGTCCGGGCCCAGGTTCTGATCCAATGCGAGACTCCATTTCACATAGGCTTTGCCGGAGTTGCGCAGCACATGGGTGATCTCCAGGAAATCGGAAGAAAACTGGTCGGTCACCGATGTGTATCCCGTGTGCTCGGTCATCCAGTTTCCCTTTGTTGGAAAGAGGTTCTGAACGGTCTGCTGCGCTCCGGGCGTGCCGTCATATCCGTGCCATGCCGTGCCCGCAACCAGATTCGAGGCCAGAACCGTCGGATCGTTCAGCACCGTTTCGGGATAGGAGGCGGTGTTTCAGTTGTGGTCGTAGACGAGCACTTGCGTGGAAAGTCCGCTGGAGGCCAGGGCCGGCAGAACGTAGTCTCGGAGCAGCGTCAACTGGTTCGTGGCGCTCATGCCCATGCTGGGATAGCTGGTGGGGACGTAAAGAGGCTCATTCTGCAGGGAAATGTAATCGATGGGAATGCCGGCGGCCTTGTAATCCCGAAGGTAGTTCACAAAATAGTTGGCAAAGGCGGTTTCGTTGGCCGGAGTCATCAGCAGGCTTCCGCCCAGCATCGAAACCTGCTTCATCGAAGCGGGGTCCTTCATCCATGCCGGAGGGCTCCATGGGTTGGCCATGAGCTTCATCTGCGGGTTCAGGGCTTTGGCCTGAAGAATGATGGGCAGAATGTACGCCTGATCATGGGCGATCGAGAAGTTGGCCAGCGGAAGATCGGTATGGTCGAGCGCCTGATCGTCGAAGGAGTAGACGGACCGGGCGAGGTCGGAGGCGCCCATGGGAATACGCATGAAGCTGAGTCCAATGCCGTTCCCGTCGCGGGTGAAAAGATCGCTCATCGCCTTGCTCTGGGCGCCGGATTCAGCCACTTCACTGAGCAGGAAGGCGGCGGAATCGGTAAATGCAGCGCCAAATCCGTCGATCGACTGGTACTGGAGATTTTCGTCAATGATGAGTTCGTTGCCGCCGGGGGAGGAAGCCGTGAACTGGACGGAGGGCTGCGCCGCCATCAAAGAACTCCGGTCGTGCGTGCTCAGAACCACCGAGACGGCGGGGCCAGAGATCAGATATGCGCCCGTAGCCACCGCGCTCTGGGAATGCGCTCCCCCCAGCATCGCAATTGCCTGGATGGTCGTGTCGGCGGATACGCTGATCGGAGAGGTATAGAGCGTGGACGAGGCAGTCGGCGCCGATCCATCGGTAGTATAGAAAATCGCCGTTCCGTTCATGCCGTCGGCCAGAGCCACCGACTGCGCCGAACTGTAGGATCCCGGCGCGGGCGAGAAGGTGGGCGCGGGCGCGGCGATCTCGTAAGTGCCCCTCGTTACAGCGCTGCTTGCGCAGCCGCTGGCGACAGCAATGGCTTCGATGGTGGCCGAGGCGGGAACGGAAATGGGCGAAGAGTAGCGCGTAGAGGCCGTGGTTGGTGTCGATCCGTCGGTGGTGTAATAGATTGCCGCTCCGGCGGCTCCGTCCGTTAGAGTTACGGCTTGCGCGGAAGTGTAGGTTCCCGGCGTAGGCGAGAAAGTGGGCGCGGGCGCGGCGGAAGGCATGGCGATCTTGTAGACGCCTGTCGCCACTGCGCTGTTTGTATCACTGCGGGTAACTGCATGGGCCAGGTCCGTGGTCATGGAGGCGACAGCAATGGCTTCGATGGTGGTCGTGGCGGAAACGAAGATGGGCGAAGAGTAGCGCGAGGAGGCCGTGGTTGGCGTCGACCCGTCAGTGGTGTAATAGATCGCCACTTCGGGAGTGCCGTCGGTCAGAGTTACGGTCTGCGCTGAAGCGTATGTTCCCGGCGAAGGCGAGAAAGTGGGCACGGATGCGCTCGGAGTCAGGGCGGTTGTTTGAATCGCAATTTCACCGCCACAGCCAGCAAGACACAGCGGAGCCGCAATGAATGCACTTAGAAACCTGCTCATGATCGCCTGCTCTATGCGAATCCTAGCCTGATGTCAGTTCATAAGATCGGCACTCTTAAAAGAACAGAGCAGTAAGATGCTATTTTGGTTCTGGATAAAATGGGGAGTGCAAGAATGGGAAAGATAGGCTGGTAGCTGGTAAGAGGGGGAAGATCTCAGCCTTCAGGAATTTGAATGTAACCTGGCTACGGGAGACTGTCAAGAAGGGATATCACTGCGGCTGAGCGTTGCTGGGTGGCTGTCCAGGCTGCTGATGCTCCCGCAACTCCTGCTGGCGCTGCTGCATCTCCTGCGTGATCTGCTGCGGCGTGCGCTGTCCGCCGGGTCCGAAGCCGGGCCGGGTGGGCGGCGGGGCTGGTTCTGGCTGTTCTTCCGCCTCGTCCTCGTCGTCGCTGGTCGTGGCAGCCCCGGTGGCTGGCTGTACGGCCCCGCCGTGGCGGGAACTGAGCACGATCTCGCGCGGTGTTCCCTGGCCCTGATCCCCAATCATGAGGACGTTATAGCCGGTACCCTGCAGGAGCTTGCTGAGTACATCTTTGGCCGGGCCGGGACCGTAGGTGCCAAAGACTCGCTCGTCGGTCTCCAGTCCTTCCACCTTCGCGCCGGTGGTGGTGGTCACGTCCTGAAGAATCTGTCGCAGGCTGGAGTTGGCGGCTTCGATGCTCAGTCCCTTGCTGTCCCAGGTGATCGCGGCCTGCGCTGGTTTTTCGTTAACAGGCCACTTCGGAAGTTCTGGCTCGGCGGGCTTTGCCGCAACCGCAGCCTGCGCTGCGGAAGCCTCCTGAGCTGGGGAAGCCGCCTTGGCTGCCGCGGGCTTTCGATGGGCCGCAACGGGATGCTTGCGCTGTGTGTGCAGCTTGTGTGTGGGAGCCGATGTGGCAGCGGCCGCCGGCGCTTGCGCGGCCACAACCGGCCCTCCGCCCAGGGCCGCGGCAAGAACCGCCAGCGGAACAAACGCGCGCACGCGATTGATCCGGAGCGAGGCCAGCGAGTTGAGCGTGTTCATGGCGCGCATGAGAATCCGTTCCTCTTCCCGGCGGTTGGCTTCCGGGGCTGTCTTCCGGCACGGCCGCCAAAGCGCGGAATCGCAGTCCGGAAGCGGCATTCCACCGCCGCTCTACTGTACTAGACTAACAGTGGCCCGTGGACGCTCATGCAAGAGATTTCGCGGACGGAACCGATCCGGAACAGGAAGGAATTCAGAAAATGCGCCTCTGCGTGAAGGGTTTTGCCGCGTCCGCGGTTCTGCTGGTGCTGCTGGCCTCGCCTTCAGCGAGCCGGGCGACGAGTTGCACGATGCAGGCCGAACTGCAACCGCTGGATCGGGATGCGCTGACGGCTGCCGCGGGACGGCTGGCCGTTGCCGTGGCAGGGCAGGATGAAGCCACGCTGAAGGCCGCCCTGCTGCCAGCCGTCTCCCAGGACTGGGAGCAAATCCGCGAAGCGGCGGAAGCCGCAGCGACTCTGATGAAGGGCGGACAGATTCAACTGCGGGACTTGTATCTGCTGGATGCCACAAGCCTTGCCGCGCCCGCCGACACGCAGTTTTTCTGTTCCACCGCCAGCGGCTCGATGACCGTGACCTTGAACATGCGCGCTCTGCCGCCCGGCCGCTACGCCGTGGTGTTGGCCGATGCGGCCGGCGCGCCCTACGCCGGCCAGTTGGGTTTCATCCTGGTCTGGAGCGGCCCTGAATCCGGCTGGAAGCTGGGCGGACTGACTGTGCGACCGGGCTCGCTCGATGGGCACGATGGCGTCTGGTGGTGGACGCGCGCCCGCGACTTCGCCAGGGACGGCCAGCCCTGGAGCGCCTGGTACGCCTATGAGGCCGCGCGGATGCTGCTCGTGCCCGTGGATTTTCTCTCTTCGCCGAATCTGGAAAAGCTGGGCGCGGAGCAGACGCAGTTGAAGGATTCTCCGCAGAATGCCTTTCCCATGACGCTTGCCGATGGCCCGCGCACCTGGAAGATTGACGCCGTGCGCCTGGACGCCTCGCTGTTGCACGGCGACCTGGGTGTTGTCTATGAATCCACAGGAGTGACCGATCCGGCGGCGCAGCGCACCGAGGCTACGGCCGTTCTGAGCGCGGTGCTCAAGGCCCAACCGGGGCTGAGGGCAAGTTTTTATGGCCTCTGGGCCTATGCAGTGAAAGACGGCAAGCAGACGCCAGTAATAGAGCTGCCCATGACGAAGATTCCGTAAAGGCAGGTACTGGGACTAAGGGACCAGGCAACAGGGCGGAGTCCCCATCCTTCCTGCGTTTTATTCGGTTTGTTCAGAAACAATTCAAATACAAGGAAGGTAAAAGGCATTGCCAGCAATTATTGATTTGCGTTCGGATACGGTTACACGCCCTTCGGCCCAGATGCGCGCGGCGATGGCGGTGGCTGAGGTGGGCGACGACGTTTACGGCGAGGACCCCACAGTCAATCTTCTGGAGCAGTGCGCTGCCGAGACCTTTGGCCGCGAGGCCGCGCTCTTTGTGCCCTCTGGCACCATGGGCAACCAGATCGGCATCCGCCTGCACACGCGGCCGGGCCAGGAAGTGATTGCCGAGTCGCGGGCGCACATCCTGGACTATGAAATGGCGACCACGGCGGTCTTTTCCGGCTGCCTGGTGCGCGCCCTCGCCGCCGAACGCGGAATTCTTACCTGGAAACAGATTGAGCCGGCGATTCGTCAACGCAGCTCAGTGCACGCCGCCACAGGCCTGATCGAAATTGAGAACACGGCCAACATGGCCGGCGGACGCGTGACGCCGCTTGCGGTGCTGGAAGAGATTTGGGCCGGGGCAAAGGAACGCAAGCTGCCGACGCACCTGGACGGGGCGCGCATCTTCAACGCGGCCGCGGCGCTGGGCGTGGATGTGAAGACGCTGACGCGCGGCTTCGACACGGTGATGTTCTGCCTCTCGAAGGGGCTGGGCGCGCCGGTCGGCTCCATGCTGACCGGCTCGGCGGAGCTGATGGCGCAGGCCCGCATCTATCGGAAGGCTTTGGGCGGCGGGATGCGGCAGGTGGGCATTCTGGCCGCGGCGGCGCTGATCGCGCTGGAGCAGGGACCGCGGCGGCTGCACGAGGATCACGCCAATGCGCGCCTGCTGGCCGAGGCTCTTTCCCGCATCGAGCGCGTTGAAATCGACCTCGACAAGGTCGAAACCAACATTGTGATTTTCAGGCTGACCGGAGGGCTGAGCGCAGAGGATGTTGTGGCGAGGCTGAAGGTGCGTGGTGTGCTGGCCAGCGCCATCGGGCCGGATTCGATTCGGCTGGTCACGCACCTCGATGTGGATCGTGCGGCCTGCGTAACGGCGGCCGATGTGCTGGCCGAGGAGATTGCCGCGGCATAGAGCTTTTTGCTTTTGCTATAGACTTCCGTGGCCCATCCTTTCCGCTTTTTCTGCGGAAAGGGTGGGAAATCAATGAAGTCCAAGACTACGGTATTTCCCATAGTGCTCTAATGCGGCATTTCTGCGCCGAGGGTCACTCTTTGCTGAGAATTGCGGCCTTCGGCTGGAAGTCGGCAAATACGAATCCGTCCCTGTCGACGACCTCGCCGGCCTCCAACTCCACCGGCTCACGAAACATCGGTCCGGCATAGACGCACGTATGAAACTCGCCGCGCTCTCCGCATGGGTCGATCCCGTGCGGCAGGTCGCGAAGAAGCGCGGCGTCGAACTCGCGGCCCGCAAACGAGCCGGGCAATTGCTTCTTATCCACGCAGACAAGCTTCGCGCGCAGACCGCCAGTGATCATTTCGCGGGCAAGCGCCTGGGTCGGGATCTCCCACAGGGGAAACAGCGGCTCCAGCCCTGTCGGCTGCAACTGCTTTTCGCGATAGGCGCGAATATCCGGCAGGAAAAGATCGCCAAAGGCGACGGCGTCAATCTTCTCGCGGACGGCCCGATCGCAGACCTCAGCCATGCGCTCTTCATAAACCTCGTTCGAGCAGGGCCAAGGCAGCGGCACCACCCACAACGGCAATTGCGCCGCCTCGGCCTGCGCTTCCAGCACCGAACGGCGCGTGCTGTGCATCGCCACGCGCTGAAACTCGGAGTTCAACGTGGTCAGCAAACCAACCAGTTCAATCTCCGCCTGCTGGCGCAGGATGTGGAGCGCCCACGCACTATCTTTGCCGCTGCTCCAGGACAACAAGACACGCTTCATTCGTCCATGATATTCGTCGGCGGGAGCGGTGGCCGCGGCTATCCGGGCGCCGGGCAAACACAGAGCAATCCGGCACATCGAAACGAAACCAGGAAGTATAAAAGAAATGTGAGCGCAGTTCGCAACGAGCGCGCAACTTTTTCCGCTGCACCGCGTTAGAACAATCAGCAATCCGGAACGCGCGCGGAACTCTCACGAAGCCCTGGAAATGCAAAGTCCCTGGAGGACTCGATTCATGATGAAGAAGTTTGCACTGGCACTGTTGTTTGCTCTCACGCTGTGTCCTGCCGCATCGTTCGCGCAGGTCGTGATTCGCATCGGGCCCCCGGCGCCTGTCTACGAAGACCGCGGCCGTCCACCAGAGAGGGGATTTGTCTGGATCGACGGCTACCACCGCTGGGAAGGCGACCACTATGTTTGGACTCCCGGCCGCTGGGAGCGTCCGCCCCGTCCCGGCGCGCGCTGGGTTGCCCACAAGTGGGTCCATCGCCATGGACAATGGGTCATGGTTGAAGGGCACTGGCGGTAGATTGCAATCTCGATAAGGAAAAAGCGGGGCGCGAGCCCCGCTTTTCTGTCTGGCCCCAGATTACCCTGGAAGCGTCCGCGTTCCCATCTGAACGACACCCCGGAATTTCATGGTTAGTGATCGACAGAATTTACAGTTCGATAACAATTCGCGCATAAACTCCCTGCATGAAAATCTCGAAGCTGTTTTTGGCCGCTATTTTCTTTGCGCTGCCGTTATCGAGCGCGGGGGCATATGCACAGGGTCTTTGTAACCGGCTAACGGAAGCTGAGGTCGCTGCCGCCGTTGGTACGCCGCTTCAGCGCAGCCCCACCGATCCTTGCCGCTTCGGCGGAATGTTCAAGTCGTTCAGCATCATCATCCACGCTGGCGACGGCCCGCGCTTTGGCGAATACGCCGCCAGCGCCCGCCGGGAGTTCAAGGATACGGAGGCGGTTCCGGGCATCGGTTCCGACGCCATCTTCTTTGGCACCGCCCTGGCCGTGAAGGCCAAGGGAGACGTCATCGTGGTCACCATGATGCTCGGAAAATCGCGGCCCGAGAAGATAGCTCTCGCCAAAGCGGTGGCGCAGAAGCTGCTTGCGCACATGTAACGAGAGGCCTTTGCCTGGCAAACGAAACGGCCTCTGATCCGCGCCTTTTTTCTGGCGCGGACCAGCCGAAGGCTGTCGGCCCCACCGCAGGTGGCCGAAGGCTAGATGATTTCGATCACCTCGGCGGCTTTGGCTGCGGCAGCTTCGGCGTGTTTCATCAGCCTTTCCGCCATGGCGTAAAACTCCGCCGCCAGCGGGTTTTCGGGTCCGGCCAGCGCAACGGGCATTCCGTGGTCGCCGCCTTCACGAATGGCGGGCACCAGTTCGATGGAGCCCAGGAAGGGCACATTGAACTTCTGCGCGGTCCGCTCCGCGCCGCCTTTGGAGAAGATGTCGATCTCCTGGTGGCAATGCGGGCAGGTGAAGTGGCTCATGTTCTCGACGATGCCCAGCACTTCGACGTTGACTTGCCCGAACATCTCCAGAGCCTTGCGCGCGTCCTGCAGGGCCACGTCGCTGGGCGTGGAAACCACTACCGCGCCGGTCAGCGGCACGGTTTGCACCAGCGAAATCACCACGTCGCCTGTGCCCGGCGGCAGATCCACAATCAGGTAGTCCAACTCGCCCCACTCCACCTGTTGCAGAAACTGGCGAATGACCTGGTGCAGCATCGGCCCGCGCCAGACCATGGGCTTGTCGCCGGGCGAGATGTAGCCGACGGAGATGGTCTTGATGCCATGCGTCTCGTTGGGGAGGATGCGTTCGTCCTGGCCCATGTGCGGCTGCTCGTTTGAGCCCATCATCAGCGGCACATTCGGCCCGTAGATGTCGGCGTCGACCAGGCCCACGCGCTGGCCGAGCTTGCTGAGCGCGATGGCCAGGTTGACGGCGACCGTGGTTTTGCCCACGCCGCCCTTGCCGGAACCGATAGCGATGATCTTCGAAATGCCCGGCAAAGCTACGGGCTGCGGCATGGCAGATGAATGCGCCATAGTGTGTAATTGCTCCTTTTACCTTGGAAATTCTGTTCTTCTTCTGATGCGTATTACTTCGATTGCGGTTCAACTGCGGCGTGCGCGTGCTTTTCCTGCTCGCGGCGCGCCTTCTCGGCCTCGCGATGCTTGCGGCGCAGCAGCGCATCCGCATAGCGGCGCTTCTCGTCTGGCGTCTCTGGCAGCAGTTGAGGAACCTGCTGCGGGTGGCACTCCTTGTCGACGGCCACAAAGACCAGGTACGCGCTGGCCACGTGCAATAGCTCGCCGGTCTGCGGGTTCTCCGTCCACGCCTTCACGCCCACTTCCATGGATGTGTTGAAGGCGCGGTTGACACTGGCCTTCAGGGTAATCAGGCTGCCCAGACGCACCGGCCGCACAAAGTCGATGTGGTCCATGGCTGCGGTCACCAGATAGGTGCGCGCATGGCGGTAGGCAGCCATCGCGCCGGTCATGTCCATGAAGTGCATCAGCCGCCCGCCCAGCAGGCTGCCCAGAACGTTGGTGTCATTGGGCAGAACGATCTCGCTTGTCTCCGACTGCGTGCTGGCAACCGTGCGAACTTCGGGGTTCGTTCGCGTGGAAACTGTGGAACTCATGGTGGCTCCTCTCCATTCCCTGGCCTGGGGCTCAACTCAACCTGCCGCCGGATAGAATGGGTCTGGCGGCCGAAATGAACTGACCTCCACTTCCAGTTTCGGCAATCGCAGCCAGGAACGCAAATTTCCCTGGGGGAGACGATTCGCCACTACGTCTCTGACCGCTTGAAGTCGTACCAACGATGGGTGCCCCAGGTCCCGATTTTGGGACCTGGGAAAGCACGAACCTGAGGTACAGCATTATGTTGTCAGAGACCTTGCGAGCAAAATGGACAAGATTGCAGGGTTGAAAGAGATTCTGGCGCTGGAACCGGGCAACAGCCTGGCCCGCTACGGACTGGCCATCGAGCTGGCCAGCCACGGCGAGACGGCTGAGGCTCTGGCCGAGTTCGACACGCTGCTGGCCAACGATCCCGGCTATACGGCGGGCTACTACATGTCCGCGCAGACGCTGGCCGCCGCGGGCCGCACTCCTGAAGCAATTGCGCGGCTGAAGGCCGGCATCCAGTGCGCCGCCGGCAGCGGAAACCATCATGCCGCCAGCCAGATGCAGGCCATGCTCGACGAGCTGGACCGGTAGGATCTCTGGCTCGATGGGGCCCTGAAAAAAAGAATGCCTCTTGCAAAATTATCTTCAGACGATTGATTGTTTCAGGCACGCCTAAGGCTGAAGTCTTGCCCTTTCAAAAGCAACAGCGGGGCTTTAGCCCCTGAGGCAACACTTGCTGCGGAATGGCATTTGTTCACAGCTTTCTCAAGGAATTCTGAAAACTGCCCGATGAAATGAGCAGCGCCTCATAACTGCGAGCGCTGCCACGGATCGGAGAACTGCGCATGCGGGCCAAGGTGGACAAGCAATGTGTGATTCACGCGAATTCTCAGTTCTGGGAGCAGATGCTCGCCATGACCATGGTTCCGCTGACCGCCCCAGGAGAGTTTTCCGTCGCCGCCGGGCACCTGCTGGGCATTGTGAGGCTCGGCGGCGTGTGGAAGGGGCGCATTGAGGTGCGCATGGCCGAAGGGCTGGCCTACCAGGCTACGGCGACCATGATGATGCAGCCGGTCGAGACAGTGGCAGAGGCTGACGCCCTCGACGCTACCAGGGAAATCGCCAACATGATCGCCGGCGTCATCAAGTCCTCCCTGCCCAGGCCATGCACCATGACCGTCCCCGAGTCCGGCGTCCAAACCGAAGGATTCCGTGCGCCGGCGCAAACCGAAGACTCGCTGGCGGTGGTCTTTCACCACGCCAGCGGCGACCTGGTCGTGCGCATCTGGGAAAAGGAATGTTTATAAGACAGGGAACAGGGGGCGCCGGTTGTGCTCGGCGGCTTGAGCTTCAATGCGCCCCGGGCGTACACTTTGTCTTACCTGGAGGTAAGACATTATGGCGCAGATGGCGACCATCAGTTCGAAAGGCCAATTGGTGATTCCTGTGGAGTTGAGGGCCAAGTACAACCTGAGACCCCGGACTAAAGTGGTCTTCGGTGAGCAAAACGGTAAATTGACCCTGGAGTCGTCGACATTGGACCAGATACTGGCTCTCGAAGGATGCCTGAGCCAGGTTGAGGAAGATGTCGAAGGCTGGTGGATGGAAGAAAAGCGCAAAGAGCGTGAGCGCGAGGATGCGAAGATCGAGGATGCGCGGTGAAAGAATTCGTGCTGGACGCCAATGCGCTGGTAGGGTTCTTTCGCAAGCGGGACGGTGCGGCCAAAATCCGAGAATTGCTCATTCAAGCAGATAAGAAGCAAGTCTCGCTCCGCATTTCGGTTGTCAACCTTGCAGAGGTGCTTTACGTCTCCGCGCGATATTCCACTCTGGATGAAGCGCGCCGCGCCATCCATACGGTCCAGGGTCTGGTGGAATTTGAGTCGCCCGATACGGAGCAAGCTTTGGCCGCGGCCGAAATACGTTCCAGGTACAAGCTGGGCTTGGCCGATTGTTTTGCCGCTGAACTGGCGATGCGTACGGGGGCCACGCTCGTGACTTCTGACCCGGAGTTCGCCAAACTCGGCAAACAGTTGAAAGTCCTGGCTCTGCCTCGCCATTCCGATCATAGGGAACAGGGAATAGGTGCCGGGGGAGTCAAGTGAATAGCTTGACGGCGAAAATGCGATGTTTTCTGTTCCCTGGTCCCTATTCCCTGTTCCCTGTCTTCCTACTACGCCATCAACCGCACAACGTGGTTCACGATGATCAAGTCTTCTGCCGGAGGAATCACCCTTACAGTGACCGGTGAGTTGGCTGCCGAAATGACCGCTTCGCCACGGACGTTGTTGCGCTGGGGGTCAAGAATGATGCCCAGCCCGCCCAGCCCGGCGCAGATCTCGGCGCGCGCGTGAATGTCATTCTCGCCGATGCCGCCGGTGAAAACCAGCATGTCCAGCCCACCCAGTTCGGCCACGTAGCTGCCGATCCACCGCGCGATCGTCCACGTGAACTTGTCCACCGCCAGCCGCGCTTTGGCGTTGCCGGCGTCGATGGCGTCACGCAGGTCGCGCATGTCGTTCGAAAGCTCGCTCACGCCGAGCAGCCCCGCCTTCTTGCTGACCACCACTTCCAGCCGGTCCGCGGCCTCTTCGGCGCTCTTGGCCGTCTCGGCAATCTTGCGCAGGATGAACAGCAGCACGCCCGGATCGATGTCGCCCGTGCGCGTGCCGCTGATGATGCCGCCGGTCGGGGTCAGGCCCATCGAAGTATCCAGGCACTGCCCTTGCAGAATCGCGGAAATCGAGGCGCCATTGCCCAGGTGGGCCACAATCAGTTTCTCCGGCACCTTGGGCTGCAACTGGTACACGATCGATTCATAGGAAATCCCGTGTGCCCCGTAGCGCCTCACGCCCATATCGCAATACTCCGCGGGAATCGGCATGTGCTTGGCCACTTCGGGCATGGTGCGGTGAAAATAAGTGTCGAGAATGACAAAGTTGGGAATGCCGGGGAACAGCCGCAGCGCCTCGCGCATGATGTAAACGGCGATGGGCGTGTGCAGCGGCGCAAAGGCCGTATAGTGCTCCATCTCGTCAATCAGCTCAGGCGTGATGCGCTGGTTGTCCAGCACCGTCGGTCCGCCGGAAACCATGCGATGGCCAATGGCGGCCGGGGCAGGGAAGTTGGGCGAGTGCAGCGCGTCGGCCACCAGCTTGAAGGCCACCGCGCGCGTCGGCAGGGCGCGCGTCTGGTCCACCAGCTTCTTGCCGCTGGCGTCCTTGATCCAGAATGAGCCCTGGTCGGTGCCGATGCCGTCGACCGCGCCTTCGTGGAGCTTGGTTCTCTGGCCGTCGCCGGCCTCGTAAACGGAAAACTTGATGGAGGAGGAACCGCTGTTCAAAACCAGTACAGGCAAAGACGCCATAAGAATAAACCTCTGATTTGAGCTGAATAGGTCAGCAAGTTAAAGGCCATGCCCGGCATTGCCAGGCATGGCGAGTTAGTCGGATAGCGAACCAGTCTAGCGTTGCGGGACAGGTTCCCTCAGTGAGTTAGCGTTGCGACCAGCCGGGTGCCCCACCCTCGCCGCGCCTTAGTTTTTGCGGCTAGGGTGGGATACCGCGTGACTTAGCATTGCGACCAGCGCCAGTTCTTGATTTCGGGCAGGTCGTCGCCGTTTTCGGTCACATACAGGTGATGCCGCTGGATAGCCTCGGAGTACCACTGCTCAGCCGCGTCCACCTGTGCGGCCAGCCGCGGCACGCGCTTGATGGCGTCCAGCGCCAGTTGGAAGCGGTCGATGTTGTTCAGCACGCACATATCGAAGGGCGTCGTAGTTGTGCCCTCTTCCTTGTAGCCGCGCACGTGCAGGCTGTCGTGGTTGTGCCGCCGGTAGGTAAGCCGGTGAATCAGCCATGGATAGCCGTGGAAGGCGAAAACGCATGGCGTCTTGGGCGGGAAGATCACATCATAGTTCTCGTCCGTCAGGCCATGCGGATGCTCCGACGCCGGCTGCAGCGCCATCAGGTCCACTACGTTGACCACGCGAATTTTCAGATCCGGCGCCAGCTTGCGCAGCAGGCAAACTGCCGCCAGAGTTTCCATCGTCGGCACGTCGCCCGAGCAGGCCATCACCACGTCCGGCGAGCCCTCGTCGTTCGAGGCCCACTCCCACACGCCCAGTCCGACGTGGCAATGAGCAATCGCCTCGTCGATGGTCATCCACTGCGGAGCCGGCTGCTTGCCAGCCACGATCAGGTTGATGTAGTTCTTGCTGCGCAGGCAATGATCCGCCACCGACAGCAGCGTGTTCGCGTCCGGCGGCAGATAAATCCGCACCACCTCCGCCTTCTTGTTCATCAGGTGGTCGATGAAGCCTGGGTCCTGGTGGCTGAAGCCGTTGTGGTCCTGACGCCAAACCAGCGAGCTGAGCAGGTAGTTGAGCGAGGCGATCGGCTTGCGCCACGGAATTCCCCGCGTCACCTTCAGCCACTTGGCGTGCTGGTTCGCCATCGAGTCGATGATGTGGATGAAGGCCTCATAGCAGCTGAAGAAGCCGTGCCGCCCGGTCAGCAGGTAGCCTTCCAGCCACCCCTCGCACATGTGCTCGCTCAGCACCTCCATCACGCGCCCCGTCTCCGACAGGTTCTCGTCCACAGGCAGCGTCTCGGCCATCCATTCCTTGCCGGTTCCGATAATCGCGTCGCCCAGGCGGTTGGAAGCCGTCTCATCCGGACCGAAAACGCGGAAGTTCTTCTGCTCCTTGTTGGCCTCCATGACGCCATGCAGCATTTGCCCCAGAACCCGCGTGGATTCCACGTCCTTCTGCCCGCGCCCTTCGATCTTGACCGCGTACTCGCGGAAGTCGGGCATTTTCAGCGGCTGCAGCAGCAAGCCTCCGTTGGCGTGCGCGTTCATGCCCATGCGCCGCCGTCCCTTGGGCGCCAGTTCCGCCAGCTCTGGCCGGAATGCGCCCTTCTCGTCAAACAGTTCCTCGGGCTTGTAGCTGCGCATCCACTCTTCCAGCAGCCGCATGTGCTCCGGCTTCTCGCGCAGTTCGCTGAACGGCACCTGGTGCGCCCGCCACGTGTTCTCCACCGGCTTGCCGTCCACAAACTTTGGCCCCGTCCAGCCCTTGGGCGTGCGCATGATCAGCATCGGCCACGCCGGTCGCTCCACGGTTTCGCCCTTGGCTGCGGCTTCGCGCGCGACCTTCTGAATCTCGGCAATGCGGTCGAAGATCTTGTCGAAAACCGCCGCCGCCTGCTGGTGCATCGTCTCCGGATCGTCGCCCTCCAGCGTGTAAGGCTCATACCCGTAGCCGCGCATCAGGTCTTCCAGCTCGGCGTGCGGAATTCGCGCCAGCACCGTCGGATTGGCGATCTTGTAGCCGTTCAGGTGCAGAATGGGCAGCACAGCTCCGTCGGTCGCCGGATTGAGGAACTTGTTCGAATGCCAGCTCGTCGCCAGCGGGCCGGTCTCTGCTTCGCCGTCGCCCACAACGCAGGCCACAATCAGGTCCGGATTGTCGAAGGCCGCTCCAAACGCGTGCACCAGTGAGTAGCCCAGTTCGCCGCCTTCGTGGATCGAGCCCGGCGTCTCCGGCGCAACGTGGCTGGGAATCCCGTACGGCCAGCTGAACTGCCTGAAGAGCCGCTTGATGCCGTCCCGGTTCTGTTCAATGTGGGGATAAATCTCGGTGTACGAGCCTTCCAGATAGGTGTTCGCCACCAGTCCCGGTCCGCCGTGTCCCGGCCCGATGATGTACATCATGTTCAGGTCGCGCTCGCGGATTAGGCGGTTCCAGTGCACGTAAAGAAAGTTCAGCCCTGGCGTCGTGCCCCAGTGCCCCAGCAGCCGCGGCTTCACGTCGTCCAGCGTCAGCGGACGCTCCAGCAGTGGGTTGTCTTTCAGGTAAATCTGTCCAACGGAGAGGTAGTTGGCGGCACGCCAGTAGGCGTTCATCCTGGCCAGTAACTCGGGGCTCAGGGGACCTTTGCTCGTTGCTTCGCTCATGATGCACCTCGGAAGGGGACTACCGCTGCTAGCTTAAAGCCTAGCAGCCTCCGATGGCGCTTCTGTGTGAATCGGGTCACAACACGGTGAAACTGAGATTCACAATGTGGAACTCGGCGCGTCACATGCCATGGCTGCCCCACCCTCGCCGTGCTGACCACTCCACAAATCTCCGTGCCCCATCCATTTCACGTTCTTTGTGAAATGGGTGGGAGACCACGAACCTGAAAACACCAAATCACGCGCTCAGAGACCACTGTGGGTCAGCACGATCCATGCGCTACAAGAACAGCGAAACTGCTCTCTACTTGGCCGCCACCATCACCGGAACTTCCAGCGCTCCAACGTGGTCGGCGTTCTTGTCGTGAACGGCGATGCGCAGGAAGTACTGTCCCGCGGGCAAATCGATTGCCAGGCGCAAAGGAATGCCCGTGGACAGAATCTGCGCGTATTGATTGGCTTTCAGATCGACGGGAATCATGCCGTCCACGTAATTCAGCCGCTTGCCATTCGCGTCGTATGCCACCAGCGTGCACTCGAACGAGGCCTGATGCAATTCCGCTGGCGTCGTGTTGAAGGCCAGCGTGTGGGCGTCGATCGTCAAATCCACAATCGTGCGATGCGCCTGCCCCTTTAGCGATGCCGTCATCTCTCCGCCAGGATCGTCGTCGAGTTTTACTCCCGCGAACAGCGGGTCGCTGGCAGGCAGCACGCGCGCCTGCAGCAGAACCTGCGTGGCCGGCGGAGCGCCGTGCATGGTGGACGCTAGAAAGGGGCTGAGTCCTTTGAAGCTCTTCATGGCCGGTTTCTCCGGCGAGTCCGCATAGTAGCCGCGGCGATAGGCAAGCTGGTCGCCCCAGCCCTGCGCGTCCACGCTCACTTGAATCCTGTGAAACTGACCGTCGAACTTCTTTGATGCCGGGGTATAGGCGAGGGTGTAATAGCTGTTGCCATTCTCGACCGCTCGGGCCACGGCTTCCTTCAGCCCGTTGGTGTTGATGTATGCCTGCCCGCCGGTTTGCTCGGCAATCTCCCGCATCGCGCCGTGTTCAGCGTCGAGCTGGACCGTGAACGCTGCGCTGTCGCCGGATGGATTCTGACTCCCGGAGGAAGCGCCATAGGGCAGCAATGTCATCAATCCGCGCGCATCGACCGGATAAACGGCCACGCGGGCTGCCATCAGTAGCTCATCGGTCTTCCGGACATCTTCCGAGTAGGCGGGCATGTCCTGCAGGGGGCTGGCCGCCGAGCCTTGGGGATCAATCGCTGCCGGGAAGGATCCGGTGAACCAGATCAGGTTTTTCCGGCCCGGAATGGCGCTCAGATAAAGCCCCAGTTGCTTCATCGCGTCCAGCGTCATGCGCACCCGTTCTTCGAGTATTTGGGAGGCAATGTCGCCCTCGAATGCCCTCATGGACGATACTGCCGGACCTCCTCCCATGCCATCAAAATAGCTCTGAAGCGAGTCCAGCGGATCGGGAGCTGTGGGGCCGGCAAGCAAGGTTGGAATATCGGTCTTTTGGTCCTTCACTGTTTTGGTCAGTTGTGCAGGGTCGGTGGTGAAGCCTGTCGCCATCCGCAGCCCCATCCGCGTAGAAAGCGTAAAGACGGCCATCATAGTTCCCGGCTGGATCTTCCCCATGTACTCGATCATCTGCTGCCGCACGCGCATCTGATCGGTTGCAGGCGTATTCAGTCCGTCCAGAAGCAGCACATTGAAGACGCCGGTTTCGGCATGGATGGGAGTGTTGTTATAGGTGTGAGGAGGCAGCGCGGGTGGGGTGGGCAGCGCCACCGCCGCCGCCGCCGGCTGGTGCTCGTCGAAGGCGCTGATGGCCTGCTCTTTGCCATCCTCGAAGAGGTGAAACTTGGTCCGGTCAAGGTCGAGAACGGCTTTGCCCTTGTCGGTCACCACCACATCCACCAGCACCAGGTTGCTGGTGAGATGCAGAACCGTTGCTTGCGCATTCGATGCCGGAGCTTGTTGTGCCGCCGGGCTCTGCGCAAAGACGGCTGGTGTGGAAATCAGGAACGCGGCAACAAGGGAGAGTTTCCAGACGGCTCGGTCGTGCATGGAAGATGCCTCGCAGAATCAGGATGTTTGTTGCATCTATCATTTGAACCCTGATGCGCGGACTTGGTTACGGAGAAAGTAGAAAAATCTTCAGAAATAGCGTTTCAGCTTCAGAATGCGCGATTCAAAGCCATACCAGAGCACTGTGGCTATCGCCGTGGTAGCCGCCAGCCGGAAGGCCACCACCGCCAGGTTGCCGGCCGTGCCGTAGCGGTCCATTCGCAGGTCGAACCACCCAAAGTAAGTGAAGACCGCTATGTGAGTCATGTAGACGCCGTAACTGATGCGTCCATAAAAGCTCAGTGGTCCGCTGCGCAGCACAGCATTCACCGGGTTGCGCTTGCCGCTTGTGGCGATCACAGCCAGCATCAGGCCGCAAAACCCAACCGCCAGCGCGGTATCCAGCAGCGACGTTCCTCCAGCCACCGTGCCCGCTGAGGAGATGCCCGCCACAAACGCTCCCAGGCCTATCCAGAACCACGCGCGGCGGCCGATCTTGAGCGTGTAGAAGCCCAGCGCCAGCAGGCTGCCCAGTGCGATTCCGTCCAGTTTGATCAGCGTGTGGCTGGGCATGCCCCATAGCCAGACCGGATTCAGGTGGCGCGTCAGCGGCGAGCACACCAGTGCAGCCGTCAGAATCGTCCCCAACATCCATGGCTTGCGCAGCCAGCGCACCACCGGCGCCCAGAAAAAGTAATACTGCTCCTCGATGGCCAGCGCCCACGTCGGGCCGATCGCCGGCGGCAGCGTCAGGTGAAACAGGTTCTGCACAAAGAAGAAATACGCCAGCCACGGCGCGGTCTTGATCGCCTCCCCCACGCTGGGCCCGATATACCACGGCGCGTTCAAATAAACGAAGGCCAGCAGCAGCAGGTAGAGCGGCCATGTGCGCAGCGCCCTCCGCGCATGGAAGTTATGAAAGTAGCGTGGCTCGTCGCGCCTCTCCAGCAGATTTGAAGTAATCAGAAAGCCGCTGAGAGCAAAAAAGAAAATCACTCCTGACCATCCCCACAGCGAGGCCGCGTAAATCCACGTCCCCTCCAGCCGCGGATGGCAGTGGTACAGCACCACCCACAGAATCGCCAGCCCCCGCAGCCCGTCCAGCTCCGGCAGGTATTTGGGAAGCCATGTTGGTCGTTGCATGGTCAAAGGGTTTGAAGTCGTTCTAAACCGTGTTTCAAAAAACGCGTTTCATATCGAAGACTAGCTTCGTTTCAACACCAGTCTCGTGTCAGAAATCAGCTTGGTGTCAAAAAAAAGCGTCACATCAGAGACCAGCTTTGTATCAAGAACCAGCCCAGTTTCAAAAAGCAGCTTTGTATCAGTGCACGACTTCAGTCGTGCCGATCGAGCTTAGCAAAGAAGTCGGGCTTTAGCCCCTGCGAAAGCGCCGGCAGCTCCACCTCCAACTGGGCTTCCAACCCTCGGCGCGGTCTTGTTTTTGTGCCTAGGGTGGGAAGCCACAAAACTCCGGTCCGTCTTATCCCGCCGCCAGTTGCTTCGACCGCTCCGTCGCCCGCATCACGGCCTTGATCAGCGTCACGCGCAGCCCGCCCTCTTCCAGCGCCATGATGCCGTCGATGGTGCTGCCCGCAGGGGTGGTCACGGCGTCCTTCAGCATCGCCGGATGGTAGCCGGTCTCCAGCACCATCTTGGCCGCTCCGAAGGTCGTCTGCGCGGCCAGTTCCGTGGCGATGTCGCGTGGCAGCCCCACCTTCACGCCCGCCTCGGCCAGCGCCTCGATGATGATGTAAATGTACGCCGGCCCGGAGCCGCTCAGGCCGGTCACCGCGTCCATGTGCTTTTCGTCCACCACCACGGCGCGGCCCACGGTCTCGAAAATCCGCTCGGCCAGCTCCATCTGTTCTTTGCTCACGAAGCGTCCGCGGCACAGCGCGGTTGCGCCCGCGCCCAGAGCGGCAGGCGTGTTCGGCATGGCGCGAATCACGCCGATCTCCATCTCCGTTGCATCCTCAATCGCCCGTGTCTTCACCGCCGCCGCAAAGGAAATCAGCGTCTTATCCTTCGTCAGCGCCGGCTTGATCTCCCGAATTACGTTCGGCACCTGGAAGGGCTTCACGCCCACCAGAATCAGGTCGGCCTGCTTGACCGCCTCCAGGTTGTTCGTCGTCACGTCCACGCCCCACTGCGCGCTCAGCGCCAGCGCCTTCTCGGCGTGGCCCACTGTGGCATGAATCTGGTCGGTCGCAAACAGGTTCTGCTTCAGAAAAGCCTGCAAGAGCGTGCCGCCCATCTTGCCGGCGCCCAATATGGCCACGCGAATCTGGGGAAACTGTGCGGGTACTTCGGGGGCCTCAACAGCTATCTCCGCCATGATGTTCTTCTTCCTTGTCTTGGATGTGAGTGGTGTACAACACTCCAGAATACTCGACTCTGCTGCCTCCGGGGAATTTCTCCCCCGTCTCTCACCGCCTGCGGAACAACTCTGGGAGCGTCTTTCAATATCTATCAAAGATCCGCTTTGTATCATGGCACGACTTCAGTCGTGCCGAAAACGCGGCAAAATAGCCGCTGGGCTTTAGCCCCTGAAGCCGGGGTGCCCCATTTCGGTCGCAGCCTCATCGCGCCAGATATCGTCTCTCCCGCGCCCCGTCTCTACGCAGTCAGCAAAAAAACTCGTTCCTGAGGTAGGCCTGGGTTTCAACCCCGGCAAAATCCCATCCGCACATTTCCGAATTGTCGCTGGAACCAAATTCGACAAAGGACATCGTTACGCGAGGTAATATCGCTGATCCTGGCCGTCCCCGATGCCCTTTCCTGGCAGGTCAGAAGGGAGCCCGGCAGGTCTAGTCGGGAAATGCCGGCAAATCGATACTGAGCCGCTCCTCAATTGGTGAGTCGGCGGAGATTCGCTGATCGAGATCATTGATTATGCTCCGATGGAATTGCTGGATCATGGAGCGAAGCAAGGGGTATAATCCTGTCGCCTTCGGGTTCAAAGGGGAATAGTCAATCAAAGGAGAGGACTATGAGCCACAAACGCGGAGTATTGCTCTCAGCGGAGCATGCCATCCTCAAAAATCGCGGGTTTAAGGACAAGTGTCTTCCATTGGACGACATCGCTGAGCGGATAGAAAACATTGACCATAACATTCAGGGAAAGATATTCATCTACAAATGGTCGGGCATGATCGTTCTTTTTCTCGTTCCGCTCATATCCACCATGCTGTCAGTGTTCGCCACTGAGAACCTGACCACAGTATGGGTGAAAACACTTACCTACACCTTGACGATTCTGACGTTGATTAACTCCATCTTCAGACCGAGCCTCCGCTTCAAGGACCTATGCGAGATGGGAGTCCAAATCAAGGAGCTTAGAAGCGCTTTTTTGGCCGCCCTCGAAAGCTTATCTAATGTCAAAGAAAGTGATCTGCTCGCAATTCGCGCGACTTACGACAAGGACCTTGTGATTCAAGAGAAGAGGCTGATCGGTTTCTTCCTTCCGGTGGAGTCTCAGGGCAGTAAGAAACGGGCAGCATGACCCCAGCTTCCAGCCGGTGTTCATGCTTTCCCACTCCCTCCGGCGAGTGGCCCTGATCTTAAGAGGGGCTCTATCCTGATGAGTGTTCCCCGGTCCCTCGCTGTTGGGGACCGGGGATGTCGAGAAGCCGGACTGAAGATCGCGCATCCCCTCGGGCAACTGCCAGCCTCTCTGGCAGGCGGTCCACCCCGATTCAATCTGCACCTTTCCCTGCAGGTTGGTTTGATAATCGCCGGGTGCCCCATATCGGTCGCAGCCTGATCGCGCCAGATGTGAGAAGTTACAACCCTCGATCAGCACCTCTCATGAACACCACAGCCAATAACCCTGGGTCTCATCTCAGCAGAACGCACGAGACTCGGCGTCATCGGCGATACACTCCGTGCCCCATCCATCCGCCTTCTTTCTGGCGAATGGGTGGGAAACCAATGCCCTCAACGGTCGTCTGCCCCTGCTACGGGTGCTCATATCAGGCCGGATGTCCCACACCTGGCGCTGCCACATCACGCCAGATGCCCTACCCTCGGCGATGTCATTCTGAGCGGAGCGTAGCGAAGTCGAAGAACCTGCATTTTGTTCTCTTGCGCCTGGGGAACCTCTGAATAAGTCGATGTTTTGAAGGGTACGGGCTTTAGCCCGTACATAAAACCCGCAAAATCAGCGGGGCTTTAGCCCCTGAGGGAATGAGGGCTTTGAAAAGGCCACTTGTTTAGTGGGCTGCCACGGTCCCCAAAGCTGTGCCTCTCCGACACGGCTGGGTGCCGGGTGCCCCATATCTGGCGCAGTCCCATCGCGCCAGATGTGGGAAACCACGAACTCCAGTTTTCTACCTGCCGCGAAAGAACTCGACCCGGAGGGAGGCGGGGGGTTCAACCCCCGCCTGGAGCCAGCAGAATCAACGAGGGCTTCAGCCCCGGATAAACGCTCCTCACCAACTTGCGCAACCCAGCGTGTTCCGCAGCTGTGAAATAATCGCGGACCGTCTTTCAAACAGCCGCTTTGTATCAGGGCACGACTTCAGTCGTGCCGAAACGCAGCAAAATAGCCGCAGGGCTTTAGCCCCTGAGGCTATCCCAGCGTCATTTCAGCGTGGCGATTTCAACCTCTCAACTGTCTACTTGCTAAGCAGCCCTTCGTCGCCGAGGAAACTCGTCAGTGCATCGTCTGCTTTCTTGTTGAGGTCCGTTGTGGGCCAAGCAGAGTTCCAGATCATATAGCCTCCTGGCAGCATCAGAGTCTTCTGGCCGCTCTCGATCGCGCCTAACATCGTTGTCAACCAGGCTCGGTATTCCAGTTGATACGCTCCTGCCGTGTCGATTCCTGTTTCCGGGTTGCGAACATCGGCGATGTGCTCTCCAAGATGAGTCATCGCCCTGCCCAGTGGGTCACCCTTCAACCGGTCAAAGTCAAACTTGCAATTGAAGAGCACGCCGTCAGGAGAATCGTGGTTAGCCTTCGCTTCATCTTTTCCAGAAGCTTCGTTCGGTAAACCCCCGACCATCACGCCATTGTCGTCGCCTTCTTTGCCGAATGCCCCAATAGCCCGCTTCGGCTGGTCTTTCAAGACGCTCCCGGCGCCGAATTCGTGCGCGAGCCTGCTCCCGGCGTCTGGATCGGAAGCAGAATCGGCCTTGCTTGCAGTCGAGCCTTTCGAGTAGTCGATCTCCTGCGACGAGACATCGGAAACCGATTGCAGCACCAGACGCGCGCTGTACGCATTCAGGTTCCCGAAGCCGCGGATCTCCACAATCTTTCCCGATCCGTCGCGCTTCAATTCAGGGACAACTCCGTCCAGCCTCCCTACAAGGGTTGCGCTGACCGTATAACGGCCGCAGCCGAGGCACATTCCCCCGCCTTTGTAAGGAGCGGCAAGCAGAGAATCGAACTGTTTGAAGTCCTTGTTCTTGTCTAGTTGTACCGGCGTCCGCTCAACAGCCGTAACCGTACCGGCAAAGTTCTTCGCCGGTTGCAGTTGCAGCATCGCCGCTGGACCCGACTTGGCTTTCGTTCCCTCCGGATAGGAGAGCCAGATTCCGTTTACCTGTTGCCCGCAGCCCGCGCCCTTTACGGCAAACTCATCCAAGTCGGCTGTAATCGTGCCTTTGACACGAACGATCTTTCCATTGAACGACTGCGGATTCTTCAGAATCTCGCAAACCGTTGCATCGACCGCCTGAGCGTGCAGGCCGCAGGAAAAGGCGCAGAAGCATACCAACGCAAAAACGTGTTTCATGGATGTATCTCCTGTCTTTCCATGGGATCGCGTCGTCAGCGAAGTTTACGCTACGAGCCGAAGAGATCTCGAAAGGGACAAGCAAGATTATCACGCTGCAACAACTTTCTCTTCGACTCATTTCGGATGAGTCGCCTTCCCGCGGATGGCATTTCCTTTCCTCTGCCCCGTCCCAGCCCAAATCTGGGTGCCCACCCTTCGCGTCTTATGCGAAGAGTGGGATAGCACAAATCTCGACAAGGCTCTGTTAGAACGCCGGTCTCAATTTGCGCCCCCCCCCATTGAAGCCCCGCCACTCCGCCCCTTATCCCCGAGTTACCCGCGCACCACACTCACTCCGAAACCTTCCCCGCCTCCTTCCACCCCTCCCCCAGCACGCTCGCCCAAAGCCGCTCCTCGGCCAGCTTCTCCAGCGTCTTCCCGCCCTTCGGCACAATCCCGTACACCAGCTTGCAGTCCATCGCCCCCGCCATCCGCGACATCGACCTCAAAGTAACCGTATTGAGCGGCTCCCTTGCTTCAAGATCGAGCACCACCGATTTGCACACTCCCATCTTCTCCGCAATCTCCGCCACTGGAACATGCAGCGTCAGCCGCACCATTCGCAGCAGCCCATTGGTCGGGTTCTTTTCTTTTCCCGCTCGCCGGTAAGGCCTCATCTCAACATCCAGCTTCTTCCGCGCCAGTCTCCGTTCCATCTCTCTCATCGCTCAATCCTCCCGTTCCATGCTCTCCGGTCCCTGTTCCCTGATCTCTGATCTCTGACCTCTGTTCTCTGACCTCTGTCTTAACGGTAGCCAAATGGGTGCAAATTGTGCGCAAAAGTGCGCCAGAATCGACCAATTAACGCCGTTTATCAAGTTTTTGGTCCGGAAATGACCGGAGGTCTCGTGAAAAAGGATGGGTTTATAACTAGGTAATTCCCGAAAATGCGATTTTTCGTCCCGACGATTTATCGCTTTATGAGACGTTAGATGGCGCTTTTTTGCAGGCTTATAAGCCTGCAAAAAAGCGGCAAAGCTCCCCAAGTCGGCAAAGAGAATCGCCGGGGGGCAGGGCCTTTGTTCCAAATCTGTCGCAAAAGAAGAATAGCAATCTGTCGCAAGATGGAAAGCAACAAGTCGCAAAAAGGATGGAGAATCTATTGCCGGGCTGCTGGCTTCTGGCTGGTGATCCAGCCGTCGATGCGGTCGCTGAGCATGTCCAGCGGCAAGGCGCCGGAGTCCAGCACCTCGTCGTGGAAGGCGCGCAGGTCGAACTTGTCGCCCAGAGCCTTCCTGGCCCGCTCACGCAGTTCCAGAAGCTTCAACTCGCCGACCTTGTAGGCCAGTGCCTGGCCGGGCCACGCGATATAGCGGTCCACCTCGGTCTGGATGCTGGGCTCGTCCATCGCCGAGTGGTCGTGGAAGTAATCGACCATCTGCTGGCGGCTCCAATGCTGCGAATGGACGCCGGTATCGACCACCAGCCGTATGGCGCGCCAGATGTCGTTTTCCAGCCGCCCGTAATCCGAGTACGGGTCCTGGTAGAATCCTGCGTCTTTGCCCAGCCGCTCGGCATACAGTCCCCAGCCTTCCGTATAGGCCGTATAGAACTTGTGCTTGCGGAACTCCGGCACTCCCTCCATCTCCTGCGCAATGGAGATTTGCAGATGGTGGCCGGGCAATCCCTCGTGGTAGGCCGTGGCCTCCGCGTTGTAAAGGTTGCGGCTGGCGGCGTTGTAGGTATTGATCATCATACGCCCAGGCCTGCTGCCGTCGGGCGTGGCGGCTTCGTAATAGGCGGGCGCGGCGGTTTTCTCCATGTAATCCGGAACCGGGTCAACCTCGAACTTCGCCTTGGGTAGCCGTCCAAAGAGCTGCGGCAGCCTGGCCTGCATCGGCCCAAGGTAGCCGCGATAGGCGTCGAGCAGCGCCTCGCCCGTGGCCGGATGGAGCTTGGGATTCGTCTTCAGGCTCGACTGGAAGCTCTTCAAATCCTGAAAGCCGAGCTTCTGCGCAATGGCCAGCATCTGGGCCTCGTCGCGCTTCACCTCGTCCAGGCCGAGCTTGTGAATTTCGTCGGCGGTCAGATTGGTCGTGGTGTAGTGGCGAACCAGAAACTGGTAGTACTTTGTCCCGTCGGGCAGCGCGGAAATGCCCGGCTGCTCGCGTCCCGCCGGGATGTAACTTACCTCCAGGAAGCGCGCAAAGCGCAGGTAAGCCGGCTGCACTTCCTTGCCAATCGCCTCCAGCATTTCGCCTTTGATCCGCTCCCGTTCGGCGGCGGGGATTGCGGCCGGAAAGCTCTTCAGCGGCAGGGCAAGCGGCGAGTCTTCGGGCTTCTGATTGGCCAATTCCTTCACTTGTTCCAGAGCCATTGCCAGAAGATATTTGGGCGGAACGCGGTGGTCTTGCATGCCGATGGACATGTTGGTGCTGACCTGCTCAAAGGCCTTGGGAATGGCGTGCAGCCGCGCGATCCAGTCGTCGTAATCCTTCACCGAGGCAAAGCTCAGCCGGGAGACCAGCTGCGGGTAAGTGGTGGCGATGCCGCCCCCCTGGTCCAGGGGCATTTCCCACTCCTTGAACTCAGCGGCCTCCTCGTCCTCGGCAAACTGGCGCAGCAGCAGGTCGCGGCCGGTCTTCTCCTTGTCGGTCAGCCCCGCCGGGTCAATGGCCATCAACTGCGCCAGGATGTTCTCTTCGCGGGCCAGCCCGTCGTTGACGGCCTTTACCGAGTAGTCGTCGATCTGGTCGTTGTAGCGCTTGTCGCCCAGAACGGAGGCAAACTCGGGATCGTGCTTGAGCTGGTCTTGCCAGTAGGCCTCGAAGATGGCGTTGAGAGCCTTGCGGTTGCCCTCCACCGCGCCAGCCTGAGCCGGAGCGCTGGCCGGAGCGGCCTGCGCCTGAAGCGCGGGAACGGAAGCAATCGTCAGAAACGCAGCAGCAGCCAGGGCGGGGAGCGGAAATCTTTTCAACGGAGTCAGACCTCGGGGTGGAATCTTGCCTTCCCCATGAGTTTAGAGCAATGGGCAAGGGGCAGAGATCAAGGGGGCAGAAAACAGTCTGCCTGGATGCCAAAAGATATGTCGGCCTGTAACCCGTCAAACCGGGCGGCCAGACTCCGATAAGCAGGAAAGTCGGCTCCCAGATAGGCGTAAAACCGCAAAGGTCTATTCGCGGGTCCCCGGATTCAGGCAAAAAAGGCAAATAGTCAATTTTGCATATCATTCTCCTCTTTCTTCCTATCTTGGAAGTGGAAAGAGGAGTGGAACAGCAAACTGGGCCTTTGGCCGAAGGGGCGAAACAAAGGTCGGTCTCCTTGAGCGTCGGTCAGGTCAGGCTTTCGACTCGCCACGCTCTTTCAGAATGACAGTCCAATACCGATTGCTCAGGAACGAGGAGGGTTTGACGATGCGGAATGAAGACCGGGATTCGGCGCGGAGGAAGCTGGACAAGGAACTGCGGCATTACCGGCTGGCGGCAATGCAGAGGAACTGCACCCAGGATTTGCTGCGGGCGGTGCGGCAGGCGCTTGGCGTTCCCGTAGAGGAGATCGCGCGGACGCTGGGAGTGAACAGGTCCGTTCCACTCGAGCTTGAGCAGAGCGAGGGACGGGGAACAATCTCGCTGAATTCGATGGAGCGGGTGGCGTCGGCCATGGGCTGCAAGTTTGTCTACGCGATCGTGCCGCTCGCGGCGAAGACGCTGGAAAGGATGGGGGAGGAGCGGAAATGGAGCAAGCGACTGGGAGTGGGAAAAGCAGGGAAAAGGGAATAGGGAACAGGGATTAGGGAACAAGGAGTTTGCAGAGAATTGAATGGGTTTCCGGTAGGCTGAGTGAAGACAAACCAAATGGAAAGTTGAGCAGAACGGAAGGCAGGAGAGAGCCTTCCTAATCTCGATCGGACCATCTTCGCGGCGCGTGCGCGCAAGGGAGACAAGGGCGCCGGATTCTTAGGCGTTTTCACGGTTTCTGTAAGGTCGAATTCGTGGTTTCCCACCCATTTCACAAAGAACGTGAAATGGATGGGGCACGGAGCGTCCTTACACTATCTGGGAAAATACTATGGAAGTCATAAGACACAAATCTGGCGATGCTGTTTCGAGGTAATTCCAGACAAGGATTGCCTCATGCTCCTTTTCTGCGGGCGCGCAGGACCGTGGAGCGTTGGCCGGGAATGGTGGAAGGATGGCTGAGATACGGCGAAAGGTGAAAAGAGCGACGGCGAAAAGGAAAGCAAACGGGGCAACCAAAGACGAAGGAGGTGAACGGGCGAGCGGGGAAAATGCGGCTGGCAAGGATGGCGCAGAGCAGCTGCGTGAGGCGGCGGACATGCGGGTGGGGATGAACTCGGAGGAACTCGCCGATCTGCTGACACGGAAGGCGCTCGAAGGAGACCTGGCCAGCGCCAAGGTGCTGGTGGCGCTGGCGGATGGCAAGAAGCCGCGAGCGGAGCAGGCGAAGAAGCGTCGCGGGCCGAGCCTGGCTGAGCGGCTGGCGGCGCAGCCGGAATGGCGGGAACCACCTGAAGAGAAAGTAGAGACGGGCGGCGGAGGGGTGGAAGCGGAAGGATGAGAGCGAGGGCTCTCTTCCTTTAGTTTTCGTAAGTGCAAGGGCCGCGTCCGGAGGGGAACCCCTCCGGACGCGGCGGGAGAGGGAGTGCTGCGGGATAGCTTGTGATTTGGAGAAGATTCGGGAGTGATCCGGTTTCGTTACGGTCAACCATTTGGTATGGGTAAGTGCTAAGGCCTGTTCTCGCCAATAGACGGCCTAATGTCTGGATTGCCGGTTGCACAACCGCGATCACGGTAAATGGGCGGTAAGAACGCCAACAGCTCAAAGGCAATGGGTGAAGGCCGTTCTGAGGGGGATTCGACTGCTCGGACTGCCGCGCTCCCGATTCCTGCTAGGATTCTGTTCATGACACCCAGTCCCGAAGATCTGGCGGTACAGTATGCGTTGATGAGTGAAACGGAACTTATGGAACTGGCTCGCTCCTACGATGGCCTGCTGGAAATTGCACAGGTGGCGTTGCGTGGGGAATTTGCCCGGCGCGGGCTTGAGCCGCCGTTGGTCGAAGAGCCGGAGGAACCGGCGTTCCGTCGCCTAATGACGGTGCGGCGTTATCGGGATTTGTCTCAGGCATACGTGGGACGTTCGCTGCTAGAGTCGGCGGGAATTCCGGCCTGGATCGCAGATGAGCATCTCGTGCGGATGGATTGGTTCTACTCGAATCTTGTGGGCGGTATGCGATTGCAGGTCGACGAAAGTGACGAAGCGACTGCAAGGGAGATTCTGGAGGCGGGGGTTCCAGAGACAATCACGTATGGCCCGGAGGAAGTCTACGTACAACCAACCTGCCCGAAGTGCGGATCGGCTGAGATTACACTGGGCGGCGGGACAGAGCGCGGGCGGTCACTTGTGGCGCTCTACGTCCTGTCGATTCCAGTGCCGCCACGAGAGGCGGTCTGGCATTGCGAGGTATGTGGCGCGCAGTGGGTGGATGCAGAGAACGATGAGCCGCTCGGATAGCTTTGCCACTACAGTCTTCAATTCTCGAGCTTCGAGATTACAGTTACTCATCAGTTTCCGTGGTGCGGGTGACGGATTGCCACAGCCCCTATACTCTTCCTGATCAAACTGAAGATTCGCAGGTCCTTCGCATTTGGACCCGTATAGAACGCGATTCAAAATCTCAATTCATGCCATATCACTTGCTGGCCGACGAGGCGCTGCTGCCGAGAGGCTAGATATTGTGGTAAGGGGACAAAGAATGTTAGCGCGACTTCGTCGCGCTGGGTGATTTTCCAGAATCCTGTCGAAGATTTTGGCACGACTGAAGTCGTGCCCTGACGCTTCGTGCCTCTGCGGAGGAGTTTTTCCCGCAGCCTGTAAAGCCCGCGCTGATTTGTTTGCGTTTACGGCAGTCAGGGCTGAAGTTCTGATCTACCAGTCGTGCCCTTCCAAAGTTGAAAAAGAGCGAATGCGGGTCCTTCGGCTCCCCTTCGCTGCGCTCGGGGTCGCTCAGAATGACGATCGGATTATTTGTCGTGCTTTCCCAGGTCCGAAAATCCGGACCTGGGGCACCCAGCCACCTGCGGTGGGGCCAATCGCTCGCTATTCGCTCGCAGAGGTTTCGCGGCCTCCCACCCATGACACGATGAAACTGTGTCATGGGTGGAGCACCCAGATTTAATACGTTGAAATTGTGCTTTCCCAGGTCCGAAAATCCGGACCTGGGGCACCCAGGGTTGGTACAGCGTCAAGCGGTCAAAGACCTAGAAGGACAGGCCTCTGTTGATAGCTCGGAATGACGGGCATGTTTGTATGAGCCGGGGCGGTTAGGGCTCGAAGGTATTTTCGTTGCCGAGGATGCGGTAGAGGGTGGAGCGGCTGATGCCGAGCTGGCGGGCGGCGCGCAGCTTGTTTCCGCGGTTGAGGTCGAGGACGTACTGGACGTGATGATGAATGACTGAATCCAGATTCAGGCTGCCGGTGCGGATTTCTGGGCGCAGCTCCGGCGGGGCTTCGATGCCGGAGGGCAGGGCGAGGTCTTCGGGGCGGATGACGCCGTTGACGGCTTCGAGCAGGGCGGTTTCGAGGACGGCGGCCATTTCGCGGACGTTCCCTGGCCAGTTGTGCTGGAGGAGGCGTGCCAGGGTGCCGGGGCCGAGAACGACGGCGCGCTGCTGATAGCGGGTGCAGATGCGGTCCAGAAGGGCCTGGGCCAGGACGGCAATGTCTTCGCGGCGTTGGCGCAGGGGGGGGATGGCGAGACGGATGGCGGTGAGGCGGAAGGCCAGGTCGGGCAGCAGAAGGCCCTGAGCGGCCATCTGGCGCAGGGAGGTCTGAGAGGAGGCCAGGAGGATGAAGCGGCCGGCCGGACGGTCCTGGAGGGTTTTGAGGACGCCCAGCAGGAGGCCTTGCCCCGGAGGAGCGAGCAGGTCGACGCGATCGAGATAAGTGCAGCCGGAGAGGGTGGCCGGATCGGCGTCGTTCACCAGCCATTCACGGGCGTCGTGCCGCTCGAAGCGGCCGCCGGACAATGGAGAGCGGCTGAATAGATAGTGGGCCAGGGTATGCTTGCCGGAGCCGTGTTCGCCTTCGATGGTTGCCACCTGGACATGGGGGGCGGCCATCTCGGCCTGCATGAGCAGCTTGCGCCAAGCGGCGCTGACGCCAACGGGCTGCGTCTCGGGCGGTGGCTCGACTTCCACCAGGGTAAGGCGCGAGGCCGAAGGCAGGGGAGGGTACTGAGCGGTGCTATGCATGGCTCTCAAGGTTCCTTGCCTCCATGGCCCAAAGGACATTCGGTGGCCGACAGAGGTTTCATCGGCGGGGGCTCAAAAAACATGAACCGGAAAGACGGGGCGTCTTTCCGGTTGGGGAGGGTGGGGGATTTGTGTTGTACAGAGAGGGTGGTGTGCTATCCCACCCTAGCCGCAAAAACAAGAACGCGGCGAGTGTGGGGCACCCGGTGGACGGGTTGTTCAGCGGAAGCGCTTGGAGGGCTCGTCGGAGAAGATCTGGCCGTCGCGGATGTGGACGACGCGATGGGCATACTCGGCGATGTCGGGCTCGTGGGTGACGAGGACGATGGTGTTGCCCTGGCTGTGGAGATGATCGAAAAGCGCCATGATCTCATCGCCGGTTTTGGAGTCGAGGTTGCCGGTGGGCTCGTCGGCGAGGATGATGGAGGGTCGGTTGACGAGGGCACGGGCAACGGCGACGCGCTGCCGCTGTCCGCCGGACATCTCGTTGGGCTTGTGGTACATGCGCGACTCGAGGCCCACGCTGGTGAGCGATTCCTTGGCGCGCTCGATGCGGGCGGCGGCGGGGGTGCCGTTATAGATGAGCGGCAGCTCAACGTTGTGCAGGGCGGTGGCCCGAGCGAGCAGGTTGAAGGTCTGGAAGACGAAGCCGATTTCCTTGTTGCGGATGCGCGCCAACTGGTCGTCGTCGAGCTCGCTGACGAGCTGGCCGTTCAGCCAGTAGCTGCCTTTGGAGGGAGTGTCGAGGCAGCCGATGAGGTTCATCAGCGTTGACTTGCCGGAGCCGGAGGGGCCCATGATGGCTACGTACTCGTTGTGCTTGATGCGCAGCGAGACGCCGCGCAGGGCATGCACCTGCTGCTCGGAGCCCATGTCGTAGGTGCGCCAGAGGTCTTCGACGACAATGACGTCGCCGGTTGGCCGGGCTGCCGGCTGGGCAATCACTTCTGTAGTGGTGTCGATTGAAGCCATTCGAGTCTCATCCTTTGTCTGTTGCTATCCGCAGCGAGTGTTTGCACAGCCGGAGAAGCGCGCACGAAGGCGCAAGACGGACAATCTTTAAGAACCTGACGGTGCAGCCGGTTTGGTACTGTCGCGCTTGACCAATGCGTTGCCTTTGAGGGCGCGCAGCGTCTTGTAGGGGCCTGTCACAATTTCCTGGCCCTCGGTGAGGCCGCTGAGCACTTCGATGTCGGTGGCTCCGGTGATGCCGGTGGTCACAGGCACGAACTTGGCGCGCAGTTTGCCGCCCTTGTCTTTGGCGACCACGTAGACGCCCTGGACGGGCGCGCTCTTGGAGCCGGAGTTGGTGGAAGCAGCCTGCACGCCGCCTTTGGCCTTGTCGTCATCGGGGTTGTGCATGGTCAGCGCCTGAATGGGCAGCGAAAGCACGCCGGACTTGTGCGCCGTGGTGATCTTGGCGGTGGTGCTGAGTCCGGGGCGCAGGTCGCTGGAGGGGTTATCGAGGGTAACGACAACCTTGAAGTCCTTTGCCTCTTCGGTGCCGGTGGTGGACTGCGAGGTGGCGACGCCGGTGGAGCGCAGGAGGGCCTGATCGCCAGCCAGCGTCACATGGCCTTTGAAGACCTTGCCGGGCAGGGCGTCCACGGTGATGTCGGCCGGCTGGCCGACCTGGATGTTGACGATGTCGGTCTCGTCCACTTTGACTTCGGCGGTGATGACGCTCATGTCGGCGAGGGTCATCAGGGTGGAGCCCTCTGCATTCTGAATGCCGACGACGACGGTTTCTCCCTCGCGCACGGGCAGGTTGGTCACGATGCCGTCAAAGGGCGCGACGGAAACCGTTTTGCTCAGTGCGTCCTGGTTATAGCGCAGGGTGGCGATCTGGGTTTGCAGATGGCCGCGCGCCGAATCGGTCTGTGCCTTGGCCTGGTTCAACTGCGCCACGGCCTGGGCCAGCGAGGCCACATCGGTGTCATAGGCGGCTTTTTTGGCGTCGAAATCCTGTTTGGCGAGGATGCCGGCCGTGTAGAGTCCCTGTGCCCGCTCCCAATCCAGCTTTTTCTGTTCGAGATCGGCCTTGGCGTGCTCGACGTTGGCTTCGGCGGTTTTTTCGGCGGCAACGTTGGAGGCAATGTCGGTCTTGGCCGCAGCGATGGTGGCCTTCTGGGCATCCACGTTGGCTTCAGGCTGCACGTTCTCGACGGTGGCGATCACCTGGCCCTTGGTCACGTGATCGCCCTCCTTCACAAGAAGGTGGGTGATGCGGCCGAAGGAGGTTGCGCCCACGTTCACGTAGGTCTTGGGCTTGATCTGGCCGGTGCCGCTCACGACCGTGGCCAAATCCTGGCGTGCAATCTTGGCGGTCAAAACCTTGGTGTAGGCAGACTGCTGCCTCCAGATAAAGACGGCCACCAGTACGACAACGGCCACGACGGCGAGTGAGATCAAAAGTATCTTTTTCATGCGGGGTGCGTGCTCCAGATTTCTTCTATTCCAGTGTACGCAATCGGCAGCGGTCTGGTTCCCAGATGTTGCCTGTTCGTCACCGGAAGTCTCAGGGCTGCCTGCGGCCCGCAGGGGCGGCTGGATTCTGCCCAGGCGGGATTGGAAACGCATTTCCCGCGCGAAGGGCAAAAAACGGCCGGCCTGGTGCAAACGAAAACGGGCTGGCAGCCATGCTCATTCGTTGGACGGGTGAGCAGTTCGAGTGGTTTCAAAAGCGCTTCATTCGCCGGCTTTTGCAGTCCCACGGCGGGATTTTCGGCTCACCCCGGCGGCGCTTCGGCGTCCAACCTGCAGCAAACACCGCGGGGAATCTTGCCCAGCCCTTTCGGGACCCGTAGAATAGAGGTTCGCAGGAGCTTGCAAGGCAAATGATGCTAAACCGTCCTTATTTCTTCTTCGTCGCATTGAGTTGCGGCCTGGTATTCACACCCGCTGCGGGACTTCACGCCCAGAAGACGGACAACCCGGCCGCCCAGGCGCAACCGGCCAACGGCGAGAAGCCGGAAGTGGACCCGCTGAAGCGCGAGCGCTCCGACGAGGGAAAGATTCGAGCGCAGAAGGAGCTCCGCAAGGAGTTGAAGGGCGCGTACAAGACCTGGCTGGAGCAGGATGTGACGTACATCATCAGCGACGAGGAGCGCAAGGCCTTCAAGACTCTTTCGAACGACGAAGAGCGCGATTCGTTCATGGAGAACTTCTGGCTGCGGCGCAACCCGAATCCGGATTCGCCGGAGAATGAGTTCCGCGATGAGCACTATCGCCGTATTGCCTACGCCAACGAGCATTTTGCGGCTGGCAAGCCCGGCTGGAAGACTGACCGCGGCCACATCTATATTTCCTTCGGGCCGCCGGACAGCATTGATTCACATCCCTCTGGCGGTCACTACCAGCGGACCCAGGAAGAGGGCGGCGGCAGTACGGTCACCTTCCCCTTCGAAGTTTGGCACTACCGGCATCTAGAGAGCGTCGGGGACAATATTGACATGGAGTTTGTGGATACCTGCATGTGCGGTGATTTCCACTTTACGATTGATCGCGGCGAAAAGGACGCGCTGCTGCATGTGGATGGCGGCCCGACCGAGATGGAAGAAATGGGCAAGGCCAAGAAGTCTGAGCGCTTCAATGGCGGCATGGAAAAGCTGGGTCCCGGCCCGATGTCTTCCTCGGTGCAGGCCAAGGAGTTCGACCGCATTGAGATGGCCGCCAAGATCTTCGCTCCGCCGCCCGTCAAGTTCAAGGACCTTGAATCCTTCATGTCGGAGCACAAGCTGCTTCAGGGGCCGGTCTTCCCCTTCGATGTTCGCACGGACTTCGTCAAGGTGACAGAGAGCACGGTCATGGTCCCGATCACCATCCAGATGAAGAACCGCGACATCACCTTTGAGACCAAGGACGGCGTGTCGAAGGGCGTGGTGAACATTCTGGGCAAGGTGACCACGATCACCCACAAGACGGTGCAGACCTTCGAGGATACGGTCGAGATTGTGGAGCCGGCCGAGTTGCTGGAAAAGAGGCTTGATGGCCAGTCGGTCTACTGGAAGGCGCTTCCGTTGCTGCCCGAGCACTATCGCCTGGATATTGCCGTCAAGGACGTGAACAACAAGGAACACATGGGGTATTACGGCCGCAGTCTTGATGTGCCCAAATTTCTTGACGAGAAGCTGGGCACCTCCTCGCTGATTCTGGCCGACAAGATGAACACCGTTTCGTCGCGCGAGATTGGCGGTGGCAACTTCATCATTGGCAATACCTTTGTGCGGCCCCGCGTGAGCGCGAATCCGGCTACCCCGGTGAAATTCAAGCGGAGCGAACAGCTCAGCTTCTGGATGCAGGTCTACAATCTGCAAATCGATGAGGCGACGAAGAGCAACCGTGCGACTGTGACTTACCAGATCGTCAAGGCTGTTCCGGGCGTGTCCGGCGCCCCGGCCACGGAGGCTGTGATTCTTGAAAACAAAGTGGAGTCCCAGGAGCTGGGCGCGCACAGCGATCAGTTGACGGTGGAGAAAACTCTGCCTATCGGGGGGCTCGAACCAGGAAAGTACAAGGTGACGATCAAAATAAATGACGGAATCTCGAAGCAAGAGATTGCGCAATCGGCGCCTTTTGTCGTCGAATAGTAGGCATCCCGCACAAGAGGGCTACCGGGCACAAGATTCGGAAGCGCGTGCGGGATTGATTCGGGGAGAATTGCCAGGGACGCCGACAGGTCACCAACAAGGATGATCCGCAGGCTCCAAATCGTTTTCGTCGCCACGCTGATAGCCATGGGCGCAGCTCCGCTATACGGAGCCGGGCCGGGGTCGGTTTCGGGTGTAGTGTGCGATTCGGCAGGGGTTCCGCAGATTGGCGCCGAAGTTCAGCTTTTGCGCGCCGATTTGAGCGTGATAGCCAGCGTCTACACCGATGTGAGCGGGCGTTATAAGATTTCCCCTGTTCCATCCGGCCGGTACGCAGTCAAGGCTCTGGGCGCCTGGTTCCTTCCTTCGCTGCGCGAAGGCGTTCGCGTTCGCTCAAATACGGTTGTCAATCTGACGCTGAGCACTTTGTACGAAGCTATGCAATGGCTTCCGGCAGAGCCTCGCGCCGGGGATGCGCAGAAGGACGATTGGAAATGGACGCTGCGCTCGGCGGCCAACCGTCCGCTGCTTCGCTGGCTTGAGGATGGCCCCCTGGTGGTTGTTTCCGATGGCTCCGGCGCGCATCCCAGGCTGAAGGCGCGCCTGTTGGCTAACGGGCAAGAAGGCGTTTTCGGTGAGAGTGGCGAGCGCATCTCGGCGGCAGTTGAAGAGACGCCGTCGAACAGCCGCGAACTGCTGGCGAGTGTTGATTTTGCTCCTGGCACGGATGGCAACATGGAGTCGATGCTCGGCTTCCGCCAGGACTTGGGTTTTTCCGGCTCGGTGCAGTCGGTGGCTGCTGTTGCGGTGCACCCAGAGATGGACTCGGGTGGGGGCGAGGGATTGAACGAGGCTGCGGTCCGCAGCTGGGAGACGATCCGCCTTGGCGACGAGTTCGAGGCTGAGGCGGGTTCTAGCCAAGTGGTGGCTCGGCTCTCTGGAGGATCCGGCGGCACAGTGGCTTCGGTGTTGCCTTTTGCCTCGGTGAGCTGGAAGGATGGCAACTCCGCGATTCGCTACCGGATGACCACCCAACTTCCGGGTGCAGTGGAAACGGATGATACCGAGGCTCAAACCTGGCTGCCGAGGCTCTCTGCCCGCGACGGCGCGTTAGCTGTCGCGCACGGGCTACACCAGGAAATCGGTTGGGAACGGCGCACGGATCTTTCGAGCGTTGCAGTACTGGTTTACGCCGACAGAATTGACAATCCGGCGCTTGAGGCGATGAGCCGCATGGCGAGTGGCGATTCCGGGGCGAGCTGGGCGCTGCTGGACTCAAACAGCGGTTTGCTCAGCGCCGGCGGCCCAGGGTTCTCTGGCGCTGGAATGGCGGCGAGCTTTGAGCACCGCATACGTGGCGGCAATCATCTCCGTCTCAGCTATGCCAATGGGAGAGCTTTGGTGATGCCAGCATCGGAAACTGCTTCGTTGCGGCCCATATCCCTGGCCCAGGTGCTTGCCGGTGTTCATCCCCGCCGCGCGCAGACATATTCGCTTTCGCTTTCCGGCACGCTAGAGGGCACAGGAACACGCTGGCGAGCCAGCTACCGCTGGCAGCCGGAGGAGACCGTCACAGAGGTGGTGCCGTTCGCTGTGGATGCCGCCGAGCCCTATCTGAACCTGCACTTCCGCCAGCCCGTCCACCCGCGCAGCGGCGGCTGCGGACGCTTTGAGACGGTACTCGACGTACGTAACCTGCTGGCCCAGGGGTACGGTCCGTATATTCTGGCCGACGGCTCGCTGCTGATCTTCGCCCAGGATCAGCGCAGCATCCGCGCGGGTCTTGCATTCAGCTTCTAGAGCGCCCAGGCTGCGGTGCTGGTTCGCGTTTTGAAATGGCCCTGCGTCTGTGTTATATTTTTTTAAGTGGCAGTCGTGATTTTTCGACCGCCCAGACCGTTTGCGAGTCCTCCGCTTGCACGGTTTTTCTGGTGAGATGGACGCGTAGCTCAATTGGCAGAGCATTCGGCTCTTAACCGACAGGTTGAAGGTTCAATTCCTTCCGCGTCCACCATATAAATCAATCACTTACAAGCATCCTCCTTTCCGAGCTTGGTCCAAGTTGGTCCAGTTGCTTCGTAACCTCGCATGAAATTCTCTTTGGGGTTACAGGCTCTACTCCTATTGCTTTCGCTTCTGACAGAATTGCTGGTTTCCTGGCGGAGAA